>Ga0334900_1000069_pt1 | contig 179864 bp, 141 predicted proteins | sample GraSluR3_MG_2_FD_207231 | JGI IMG/M metagenome (GOLD analysis project Ga0334900, IMG submission 207231) | Sludge microbial communities from methane-producing bioreactor in Wageningen University, Netherlands - Granular Sludge_31_08-R3 | ecosystem: Engineered > Bioreactor > Anaerobic >... | reverse complement strand
CTTAATTTTAGATACAAAAGAAAACTTTACAACTATGTTTTTTTATTTTCTAATTTTTTCAGGTAAATAGTGTTTTAAAACTTATTGAAGCATTATTATATTAAAGCAAAATATGCTGTTACAGAAGTTTTTAGGAAGTTGATAAAATGAAAAATATATGTGTTATGGGTATGGGGTATATTGGTCTACCAACAGCAGGAATATTAGCAGCTAGTGGTTATAATGTGTATGGATATGATATATCTACAAAGGTTGTTGAAGCTATAAATGAAGGTAATATTACTTTCCATGAACCTGGGTTAAAAGCACTTGCTGGTGCAGCCATTAATTCAGGTAACCTCAAAGCTTATTCTGATTTACAACCTGCTGATGTCTTTATTATTGCAGTACCTACACCTGTTAACCAGAATAATAAAGCTGATTTGTCAGCAATTGAGTTTTGTGCAGAAAAAATAGTTAATGTGCTAAAACCCGGAAACCTTATTATTCTTGAGTCAACATCTCCCCCGGGTACTACTAAAGATCTGGTTGTCCCGGCACTTGAAAAAACAAACCTGAAAGCAGGTAAAGATTTTTTTGTTGCTTATTGCCCTGAAAGAGTAATGCCAGGCAAAATTCTTAATGAAATTACCCAGACTTCACGTGTTATTGGTGGTATTAATGAAGCTTCAGCAAATAAGGCCAGAGAGCTTTATAAAACCTTTGTTGATGCAGAGATTTATCTTACTGATAGTTTAACAGCAGAAATGGTTAAGCTTGTTGAAAATACTTACAGGGATGTTAATATAGCCCTGGCAAATGAACTGGCTAAAATAGCTCATCATTCTAGTTTTAATGTTCATGAAGTTATTGAACTGGCTAATCTACACCCACGTGTTCACCTTCATCAGCCTGGTCCGGGTGTTGGAGGGCATTGTATTCCTGTTGACCCCTGGTTTATTGTGGAAAAGTTTCCTGTAACCTCAAAATTAATAAAACAGGCTCGCCAGATTAATGATTCTATGCCCTGTTTTATCTATAAATTAGTGAAAAAACACTTAAAAGAAGTTGGACTGGATAGAGCAAAAATTACCATTATGGGAATTTCTTATAAAGCTAATGTAGATGACGCAAGAAATTCACCTGTTTTAAAACTTATCGAAAATATCGAAAAAGATCCTGATTTGTTTCTTTCTGTCTATGATCCCTTCACAAGCTCTCTGGATTGTGAATTGCTGGGCTTTGAAGAATCGTTAAAAGATTCTGATTGTATTATAATTGCAGTTGATCATAAGGAATTTAAATTTTTAAATCCGGCTGAAATTGCTAAACTGGTTAAAACACCTCTGATTATCGATACTAGAAATTTTCTTGACAGAAAACTCTGGGAAGAAAACGGGTTCAGATTTATATTTTTTGGGCATGGCAGGTCAATATACAAATCAGAAAGAAATCAAAATGGATAAACACTTTAAAGAAAAGATTTTAGCTGCTATAAAAAATCCTGACCTCCAGAAAGGCCTTAAAAAAGCTATAGATAATTTTAAAATACACCGTACAGAAGCTCTATCAGAGCTAAATATTAATGAGATTCAATCAGAAATAGGTGCTATACGCAATAGAAGTATAAATAACATTGAAAATAACATTGAAATGTTAAAAATAGCCTGTAAAAATAATGGTACAATTCTCTATGAGGTTTCTGATGCTGTAGCAGCCTGTGAAAAAATCCTTGAAATCATTAATAAACATAAGGGAAAAAAAGTAGTAAAAGCTAAATCAATGGTAAGTGAGGAAATAGAGCTAAATAACTATTTGATAAATAAAGATATAGAAGTAATAGAAACTGATCTAGGGGAATGGTTGATACAGCTGGCAGGTGAAAAACCCTCTCATATAACGGCACCTGCACTTCATATGACTAAAAAGAGAATTGTTGAAATAATAGATGAAAAACTAGGCAAAAAGCTAAACGAAGATTCTCTTGAAATAACCAGATATGCACGTGAAAAACTGCGGAAAGAATTTATTGAAGCAGATATTGGACTAACCGGTGCGAACCTGATCGTTACTGAAACGGGGTCAGTTGTTATAGTCTCTAATGAAGGTAATGCAAGATTAGTAAGTACACTTCCTTCTGTTCATATCGTGCTGGCGACACCTGAAAAGCTCGTAGAAACTATGACAGAAGCTCATAAAATTTTGCATATACTTCCAAAATGCTCTACTGGTCAGTCTATAACAAGTTATGTTTCTATTATATCTGGTCCCAGCAGAACAGCAGATATTCAAAAAGAGCTTGTAATAGGTGTTCATGGCCCAGAGCATGTTTATATCGTTCTTCTTGATAATGGAAGAAAGGCTATGTTAGATGATCCTGATTTTAGAGAAGCTTTAAAATGCATCAAGTGTGGAAGTTGCTTGGGTCTTTGCCCTGTTTATCAGGCTGTTGGGGGTCATGTTTATGGCGATAGATACCTGGGAGGTATTGGAACGCTTTTAGCTGCATTTCTTCAAAGCCAGGAAGATGCTAATAATCTTGCACAGTTATGTGCAGGGTGTGGTATATGTTCTAAAAACTGTCCTGCTGCTATTGATATTTCTGGCCTAAACCTCAAACTTAAAGAAATACTAGCCCGCAAAAAGCTTCTTCCTGTTCAAAAAGCTTTTATGTTAAAGTTTTTATTTTCAAATAAAATGATTTTTAATAGTTCTCTTTATATTTCAGGCATTGTACAGAAATGCCTTTTCAGAAATCAAGAAGATATTGATAACCTGCCTGTCGTTTTTTCTGAATTGACAAGGTTTAGAATCTTACCCAGATTTGCTGATCAAACGTTATCAAAGAAAATCAGGGATGGCCAGGTTTTGTCTGGGGAAAATAAGAATACCAATACATATGTATTTTTTTCTGGCTGTTTAGCTCAGTATATCTACATTGAAGAGGCTATAAATGCGATTAAATTACTTCAAAAAATAGGGTATAACGTTTTAGTTCCTGAAAAACAGGTTTGCTGCGGTGTGCCTGCGTTGTATTCAGGTCAGAAAGATGCTTATGAAAGGTTCATTGAAGAAAATAGGAAACAGTTTCAAACTTTGCAAAGTAAAGATATTAAGGGTATTTTTACTATTTGTCCCAGTTGCACGTCTGGTATTAAAGATGCTGGATTGATCAATGGGGCTGAAGTTTATGATATGGCAAGTCTTTTGTATCAGGTTAAAGATGAACTTCAACTTAAGGTAATAGGTGAACGTATAACATGTCATCCTTCCTGTCATTCAGAAACAGATTCAGAAGGTATATCGTATCTACACCTTTTACTAAAGGATCTATATAAAGAAAAATTTATAGAATATTTTGATATGTATAACTGTTGCGGGGCTGCTGGTAGTTATGCTATTGAGCAACCTTACATATCAGAGAATATTATCAAAAGAAAGCTTAATCATATTTTAGAATCGGGAGCAGAAACAATTGTTGTTGATTGTCCAGCTTGTTTGATGCAGATAAAAGGATATGTAAAAAAGCACCATCTGTCGTTAAGAGTTGTTTTTTTAACAGATCTTTTTACTATTGAATAATAAAAAACCGAGCTTTGCTGGCCCGGCTTTTCTGATATTAAAAGCTATATCATAGCTTGATTGACCTTAGTTCACCATATTCATACAGGTGTTCTTGAATGTTATCTCTGATTTTTCTGGAGTCTACTTTTAATCTGGCCATATCTGTTTCAATTGCTGTTTTAGCTACAGCCTCAGCAACAGCTACAGGCGCTCTAAGATCAAGCCCATGTGGTATAATATTGTTTTTAGAAAGGTCTTCAGGTTTTATTAAGCCTGCAAGTGCATATGCAGCAGCTACTTTCATTTTATCAGTAATTTCTTTAGCTCTGACATCGAGGGCTCCTCTGAAGATACCCGGAAAGGCAATAGAATTATTTACCTGGTTGGGAAAATCTGATCGGCCTGTGGCGACAATCTTTGCACCGGCTTTGTAGGCTTTATCGGGCATTATTTCAGGGTATGGATTGGCCAGTGCAAAAATAATTGGTTCAGGGTTCATTGATTTAACCATATCTTCAGTAACTAGATTGCCTTTTGAAAGGCCAATAAAGACATCTGTTCCTTTTAATACATCTGCAAGTGTGCCTTTTTGTTTATACAGATTAGTGAGATCAGCTATTTTTTCTTTATAAGGGTTCATTCCTTCTGTTCTACCTTTGTATATAGCTCCTTTTGTATCGCAGATAATGATATTTTTTATACCATCAGCAAGCAATAGCTGAGCTACTGCTAATGATCCTGCTCCTGCACCGTTCATAATGACTTTAACATTGCTTTTTTCTTTTCCTGTAACTTTCAGTGCATTAATAATTCCGGCAAGGGTTACCACAGCGGTACCGTGCTGGTCATCGTGGAAAATAGGTATATCCACTTCTTTTTTTAGTTTTTGTTCAATGTCAAAGCATCTTGGTGCACCGATATCTTCCAGATTTATGCCACCGAAAACAGGTTCAAGCATTTTTACTATCCAGACGATATCATCGATATCCTTTGTATCAACGCAAATAGGTAATGCTTCTACTCCACCAAGCATTTTAAAAAGTACACATTTACCTTCCATAACAGGCAAACCGGCTGTTGGGCCTATATCTCCCAGGCCAAGAACAGCTGTACCGTCTGTTACAACAGCAATCATATTATTTTTGCATGTAAGATCAAAAACACGTTCTTTCTTCTCTTGGATTAGTTTGCAAGGTTCAGTGGCGGCTGGTGCAGCGTAAACGAGGTCATAGATATAGTTATCCTTTATTGGAATTTTACTTTTTATTTCAATTACGCCATTATGGCGCTTGTGCATAGCGATAGACTTTACGCCTATTGGGGTATTTTCTGCTAGTTCTTCTTCAGAAGGTTTTTCTATCCAGGCATTTTCGCCTTCATATATGTATGCAAGGGTTCTGGTTTCAATGGTTTCTGGTTTAATTTCTTTTCGTGCTGTTCCTGTTTTAATAGCTGCTTCTGCAACGGCTTTTGCTATTGCAGGGGCGGTTCTAAAGTCCAGCACTTTTGGAATGATGTTCTGTGGATTAAGTTCATCTTCTTCTAAAACTCCAGCCATAGCGTGGGCTGCTGCAATCAGCATTTCAGTATTGATTTTTTGTGCTCTTGTATCCAGTGCGCCTCTGAAGATGCCTGGTGCCGCAATTGCAGAGCTAATCTGGTTGGGTGCATCAGAGCGTCCGGTAGCAGCAATTTTGGCACCTGCAGCCTTTGCTTCATCGTACATCATCTCAGGGTATGGAACAGAAAGGCACAAGACTACAGGATCATTGTTCATAGAGCGAATCATATCGGTTGTTAACATTCCTTGCTGGCCTGATAGACCAATAAAAATATCTGCTCCTTTAACGAGTTCTTTGATATTGCCTTGTTTTTTCTGCTGGTTGGTGTGTCTTGCTACGTCAGCTTTTACCCAGTTCATATCTTCCTGGCGACCATCGTAGATAGCACCTTGTTTATCGCAGAGTACAATGTCTTTTATACCTGTTTTAGAAAGTAATCGTCCTGTTGCGATGCCTGCTGAACCTGCTCCTGCAATAACAACTGATAAATTATCGAGTTTTTTGCCAGTGAGTTTACAGGCATTGATTATTGCTGCTAAGATTGATACACCAGCTCCTTCTTGATCAACATGCAGAAAAGGGATTTCGAGTTCATCTTTTAGCCTGTTTTCAATTTCATAACACTCAGGAGAAGCTATATCTTCCAGGTGAATAGCACCGAAAGTTGGTACAAGAAGCTTGATTACCTTTACTATTTCATCTACATTTTTTGTATTTACAGGCAGAGGATATGCATCAACACCGGCAAAGGTTTTATGAAAAACAGATTTTGCCTCAAGTGCAGGTAAAACAGCGTAAGGGCCAAGATTACCCATGCCATACACAGATGATCCATCACTTATAATAGCAATAGTATTACCCCTACAGGTGTAATCATATGAACTTATAAGGTCTTTTTCAACTTCAAGACAAACTTCACCGACGCCAGGAGTGTAAACAGAACTCAATGCTGCTGAATCTTTTACTGGTAACTTGCTTTTTACACCAATGAGTCCTCTGAATTTTTCTCTATATTTGAGTGCTTCTTCGATCTTTTTTAGATCAGATTTTACTTGGGTGTGGCTGGTCATAAATTATCCTCTCTAAACTCTTCCATTGTCTGACTTTTTCACAATACATCAACAAAAATTAAATCTCAATATTAATTTAATGATTTTACAGAAATCAACAAAAAACCTCTGCTAGCCAGTAGTTTTAACTATATAAACATAACAAATATCTTTATTAATGCACAAAAAAAAGCCACCAATTGGTTTTGATGGCTATTTAAATGAGATAAAGTGATTTTTGGTCAGGTATGTTATGTTATCTCATATGAAAAGGAATTAAGTAGAGATAGGTTTTATTAAATAAGAAGGGTTTTAGTTTCTTCTCCTGATAAGATCCGGTATTTGCTGGTGTTGTGGATCTTTTTCACCATCTATAGATCTGGATGAAGTAATAAAAGTAGCTATGTGGACAGTTTCATTTTCATAGGTAAGGGCATTTCCTGTAATGTTACTGGCTATAATCAAATATTCATTGCCAGCACCCGGGTTTGCGTCTTCTTTGTATTCTGCATAACCAAGTTTTTTGATTAATGATGAAGTGGAACCTATTTCAGGTAGCGTTTTTGAAAATGATGGATCAACTGCATCCTGAGCATATGCTTTAATGAGTTTGGGCCATAACTTGCTAAAATTGCTGTGATTACTGAATAAATCCATATTTGAAATTTTACCATCGATTTCGACAATAACGCCAATATAAGTAATGTTTTTATCAGGTAAATCAATATAATGGCTTATATATGAATTAGCTTCTCCTTTAAATTTAGAGCTTTCATAGCTTGCACGGTAGTTAGAGGTTCCTGATGAAGCACCAAGATTTTGATTCTTTCTGGTTACTTCTGACCATACTTTGCTTTGAGATTTTTTTTGCACTACAGTTGAGCGTAATGACTGAGAAGCAACAATTCCAGCAGTATCAAATCTTTCTGTTTGTTTATCCCAGCGTCCTTGTTCAACACAATAAACTGGTATAACATACTTTTTACTATCTTTGGCTAAAACAATATCCCTGGCAATAACTCGATCTTGCTTGGCTCCTTTAACTATTTCGCCAGACATAAGGAATGCAGGTTTTTCACTTTTATTCTTGTTTATTTCAAGGTTATTAACATCACCAGAACCCTTTTCTTTGATCTCTATAATGCCGTTTTTAATAGCTTCGTCAAGTACATGGTAGCTTCTACCAGTTTTACCCGTTAGTTTAATAGGGTATATAACCATATTTTTATAGCTTTTAGCGGTATCTATTTCTATGTTATTAAGCAACTGAGCAATTTCACGTGGCTGGTTGTTATTATTTTGAGCAATAGAAAAATTTTTATTTAATGAAAAGATTCCTGCCAAAAACACTATAATAAGTATTGTAGCAATTTTGAAATGTACCATTTTGTTCATTATTCTGCTCCTCTAGAAGTTATAGCCTTTTAGACCAGCTTCAAATAATTTTGTTCCGGTTTATTACATTAATTATTAAATGAACTTTTTTCTTTTATCTACAGGCTATTCAATAACTTTTGCAGGTTGTTAAAATCTTTATAATTGATTTTTCTCTTTATAATTGATAATTTTATTTTCAGCAGATACAAATCAGAAGTAACTCCTTTTATTGATGGGAATTTAAACCTATTATATTTAAGAAAATCTTATGACAAAAGTTAAAGAATCAATTATAGTCCTAAAATATCCAAATATAACCTTTGAACCTATTGGAAAAGCTTCAAAATCATATTATATAACTCCGGAATTGTTTGAAAAACAACTTTTGTGGCTTATGGATTGGAGGTATAATCCTTTATCTGGTGATGAGTTTAAACGTTTTTTATTTGAAGGTCTTGATATACCCTTCAAATCGTTTTTTCTTGTTTTTGAAGGAGGTTATAAAAATTTCAAAAAATATGCCTATCCTATTTTAAAACGCTATAAGATGCCAGCTTTGATATTTCTAGTAGTAAATTATATTGGTGATTTTAATCGATGGGAAAATGGTAAAGAACCTATTTTAGCCATTGATGAGATATCAGAACTTAATAAAACAACAATGATAACCTTTGGGCTTCAATCAAAGTCTCATAAAGACCTTACAAAAATAAGTGAAGTTGAACTTGATGATGAAATAACCAGTGCAAAGTACCTTATTGAAGAGATAGTTCGTTATAAAGTTGAATATTTTAACTATCCTTATGGAAAAACAAACCCGGCAATATGCAATAAGCTTGAAGAAGCTGGTTTTACTATAGCGTTTATAAATAAATTTGAACAGGTTACTTCACTGGATTCATTTTACAGGATACCGGCAGTTAAAATGTCACAAAAAGATGGTTATTTAAGCTTTTTAACTAAAATCAGACTGCTTGAACGTAAAAGCTAAAGATTGCTATTAAGTGGCAAAACTATATAAAATAATGCATTAAAATCATCAGTTAAATCAAAGATAATGTTTCCTCCAAGCTTCCGGACAATTTTTTTAGCAACAATTAGGCTCAATCCACTTATACCATATTTGCGGGTCTTATTTTTTTTATTAACAGATGTAAGTTCAAAAAGATTATCAGCTTCTTGTGGTTCAATACCTTTTCCTGGATCTTCTATTGTAATTAAAATATATTCATCAGGCCTTAAAGGGATGCTTGTGCCCATTATCTTTTTTAAACAATTATATTCTGGCTGACAGAGGTTAAGTTTTATTGTTCCTTCGGGTGTAAAAATGATGGATGATTCTAGAATATTAGTTATAGCCTGCTCTATCCGCTCCTTGTCTGAGTAAATGGTAATATATTCAAGCTTATTGTTAATTTCCAGATGAAGTTCTTTGTTGCCAGCCACCTCCGCAAAAAATGTTTTTAAATTTGAAAAACAATCTGATATATCGAAATTATCGAACTTTAATTCTATGGCTTGAGCTTCAATTTTGGAATAGGTTATTATATTGTTTAGAATCCTGTTTAGTTGATTGGTGTTTTTAGTTATGATTGAAAGGTATTTAACCTGTGTATTTGTTAAGTCACCAGCTATACCATCGAAAAGAGCCTGTGAAAAACCGTAAATAGAATGTAGCGTGCCCCGGATGTCATGAGATAGACTGCCAAGAAATGCAAATTTTAGAAGGGTTTCCTTATTTGTATTTTCGATATTTTCGATAATTTTGGGTTGTTTTTCAGATGTTATATTGGTCTGTATTCTTGCAATATAATGATCGTCATTATCATTAAAGATTGTCAGGAAAACAGGTTTATAGATATTACACCCTGTTTTTACTTCTGTAACAATACTTTTATTATTAGAAAGCAGTATATCATCTTTACAAATAAAATTTTTAAGGTTTTCGTCTTTTTCAATACTCTTTTTATCTAATATTTTAAGAGCTTCATCAAATGCAAACAATATCTTATATTCTTTATCCAGTATTAAAAAACCTTCTGATGACTTATTTAAAATATTTATTAGTGTTTTTGTGTTGAAAAAGTTTTTATGTTGCAACTTTTTGCCTTTCTATTTTTTATATTGCTTCTGCAATTTCTTTTATGGCTTTTATAAAATTTCTTAAATCGTCTTTAGAATTAAAACATCCTATGCTTGCTCGGACACAACCCTTTGGATATGTTCCAATAGAGTGATGTGCTTGAAGAGAACAGTGTAACCCTGCACGAACACATATTTTATACTTTTTATCCAACATCATAGCTACTTCACCGGGTGATCTGTTGTTGATGTTAAAAGAAATAATGCCGACGTTATTCTGTCTTGAGCTATAACAAGTAATGTTATTAATTCTATTGAGTGCATCTACAGAAAGAGAAATTAGTTCTTTTTTTAGTTTGTAAATATTTTCAATACCTTCTGAAGATAAAAAACTTATTGAACTGTTTAAAGCCCATATTGAGCTAACATTAAATGTTCCTGCTTCAAATTTTTCAGGCATTTTCAAGCTTAATTTGTCTGTAGTATCCTCTAGGCCAGTGCCACCTTCAATGAGTGGTTCTAGAAAGTTATCATCTTTTATATAAAGACCACCCGTACCTCCAGGTCCCAGTAAATATTTATGTCCACTAAATGCAAAATAATTAACATCCAGATCTGAAATATCCACAGAGAAATTACCAGCTGATTGAGAACCGTCTAGTAGTACCTGGATACCATATTCTCTGGCAAGAGCAATTGTTTTTCTGACTGGCAAGACCTCACCTGTTACATTACTGGCGTGGGTTAAGGCAATAAGTCTTACATTTTTCTCTTTGAGGCACTTCTCAAGTTCATTGATGTCAAAACCTTTATGTTTAACATAAGGCATAATAACGATATCAAGATCGTATTTCTTTTTTAGTGTCATTAATGGATGATATACGGCGTTATGTTCAAGCGGACTTATTATAATACAGTCATTTTTTTTCCACTTAAAGCCTTTTAAAACGTAATTAATTGAGTGTGTAGCTCCTGGGGTAAAGATAAGATGGGAACTATCTTTTATATTAAAGAGGTTTGCAAGTGTTTCTCTCGTTTCATAAAGTGCTTCACTTGATTTTAGTGCTAGTTCATGACTGCTTCTGTTTGGGGAGACAAAATTAAGAATAGAATATTCAATAGCATCACTGATAATGGTGGGTTTAGGGTAACTAGTAGTAGCATTATCAAGATATATTAACATTTTTCAGATTCCTTTATGATGATAAAAAAATATTTTGATTCAATTCTATTATATTCACTTGAAATTAAAACGCAAAGCTTGAGTCTAAAATACTTGCCCGGTGCGGATTTTTTAGGAATAAAGGGTAAAAATACACTTGTTAATTTAATGTTATCATTTCTTTTGTAAATTTCTATTGTAAATATTAGTAAAAAGAGTATATACTTTCTGACAATTATTTATTATCAGGAAACTAATAAGAATAGTGAGTTAAATAGTTAACGGGGAAATTTAATAGCAGGAATTATGTATCTGAAATGGTAGAGAAAAAGGCTTTACCTGGCTCTTTGGTAGTGCTGAGTCTCAAATATCAACGATAAACAACATTCAGAGCTTCTATTGTTAAGTAATAGCAAGGGCTTTTATTGTATATTAATTGCAAATATTTTTCGAAATAGAGTTAGGGGTTGATAAAATAAAGGGAAGTCAGAAGACTTCCTTTTCTTTTAATTTTCAAATTGTGCATTAAAAAGCACCCCCTAGGGAATTCGAATCCCTGTTTCCTCCGTGAAAGGGAGGCGTCCTAGGCCACTAGACGAAGGGGGCGCATAGAACTTAGCGTAAAAGTAAGATATCAGATTAGTTCTTGAATTGTCAAGCTTTGAAAGCTTAAATTGGTTTGAAATTTAATAAATCTTTTTAATATTTGAGTTTTGCTCAAAGAAAATCGGGTACCAGGCATCAATAAGTTTTTGTAGGTGAAGTTTTTAAGCAATTTAAAGATATTTTATGTATGAAATTACAGGTCCTTCAGGCTCTGGTTTCTACACAAAAAGGTTAACTTGTAGTGAGAGAGAAGAAAAAAATACTTTAAATCTATTGACGATGACTGTATGATGATAGTATATTACAATATTAATCTACTAAAATAGTTTCTGGTTGAAAATTGAATAAGGGCTTGTGGCGCAGCGGTAGCGCAGAGGACTCATAATCCTTTGGTCGTAGGTTCGAATCCTACCAGGCCCACTAAAAGACCACCAAGTTTTAACTTGATGGTCTTTTAATTTATATTATTGTCCATAGTAAAAGCATTTTGTCTATAATATATAGGTTTATTATTTTGAAATTTTATTATTCAACATATTATTTTAGTATTCATAAAATTGTTATACGAATAAAATTAATAACATGTTTTTTTGAAGTTATTTATAATTTAATTAATAAATTAAAATTATAAAGTATAATTTTTTCAAAAAATTATGCTGTGAAAAAATTTTAAAATAAAAACATTCTGTTAGTTAAATAAAAAAATAATTAAAGGTTTGTAGATCTGAGAAACTGCTATTAATAGAGATTAAAATGGAAATCTTTTTCTAATAATTACTAGCTATAATAAAAAAGTCAATTTACAAAAGCATATTGCTTATCTTAAATGTAATTTAAAGATAAATATTATATAAAGGCTTAATGAGAAAGCTTTTATGGATAATATTAAGTGTTATAATTTATTTAGAGATAATTTTCAGATAATTATGGGTAAAATTTATCTATTGATATACTTTTTATGGTATGTAATATAAACTAAACATAACAAAAGTAGCTATTTACAGTATTAAAAAGCTGCAGTCAACAAAAAAGTGGTGTGTTTATTTGTTGACCGTTAATTTTTTTGTCAGGTTTTTATTGATGCCTTAAGCTTTTTAATAACAGGAATAATTATCTCTTCCAGTGATGGGTCACGTTCCAGAGCTTTTTCATAATTATTAAGAGCTTCAGAGCGTTTTTTCATTTTATGGAGGCTTATTGCCAGGTTAAAATAGGCGCTTGCATTTTCAGGATCAATTTTTATGGCTCTGCTAAAGTATTTAAGTGATTCGTCGGGCTTGTCAATTTGTCCAAATAGTATACCAAGGTTTATATTTACATCATAATGACTATCATCATAGATATTATATGCTTCAAACATTCTGATAGCTTTGTTACTGTCGCCTGTTTCCATGTAAGCTTTGCCTGCATGGAACAACACTTTCAGGTAATCAGGTTCAATACTTAGTGCTTTCCTGTAAAAAGTTAATGCATTATCAAGATCAGCTTTATGATGAAAGGCTCTGCCTATGTTGAAATATAGTTCAGGATCACTGGTTTCAACTTTTAATGCCTTTTGCAGTGTGCTGATAGCTCTATCGTAGAAGCCCAGCTTGGTATGACAGTATCCTAGCCAGTTTAGAAGGTTTGCATCATCATTTTGCAGGCGAAGAGCTTTTTGTAAGATTTCTATAGCATAACTAAATTGACCTATTTTGATGTATATTTGTGCTATATATTCATAGGCCTCAAATTTTTCTTTGTTAATTGTTATTACCTGATTAAAATAATCAAGGGCTTTTTGGAGGTTATTAGTTTCATAGAGTAATTCTCCCATTGACATAAGTGCATCATCATTATCAGGATCATAGTTTAGGAGCATAGCATAGCAGTTAAATGCTTTTTTATAATCATTTAGAATTGTATAACAATACCCAAGGTTACTATAAATTTCTATATTTTCAGGGGCAAGCTCTCTGGCTTTGTGAAAAATAGCAACAGATTTAGTATAGTCCTTTTGATCGAAATAACAGTATGCAAGCTCTAGATAAGCTTCAACATACGAAGAATCAAGTTCTAGTACAAGTTCAAGAAGGATTATAGCATTATCATAATGCTCTTGTTTTTTATATGAGCGTGCTAATACTATATAATCTTCTGGATTATTTTTATTTTGTAGTTCTTTTAACAGGTTTTGTACCTGATTATCCTGCTTATCAATCGTCATTAGATGTAAATTTTAAAAATTTGTGTAATATCTACCGAAACTGTTTTGCTTGAAAAATGATGTGAGAAAATTTAAGTAAAAAAAGTTTTTTGTAAAGATTAATTTGCTTCTTTATTTATTAAAACCCAAAATAATTAAAAGTTGATTAATATTGTAGCAGATTTATTAAACAAATAAATGAGCCAAACTGATTATTTTATCTTGATATTTAATTTTTGAAATAATACTTCTTTTATATTTATTTTTTTGGTGATACTATCAAAAGTAATAATAATTAAGTAGGAAGGGGTTTTGTATGATAACCAGAAATACATTTAATTTAAAAAAATCTGTCGTTTTTTCCCTTTTGTTTTTTGTATTAGGTCTTCTTATTATTAATCCAGTTTTCTCGCAGGAAAAAAACAAAGATATTGTATCGATTTTCAAACAATATTATAGCGATTTATATGCTGCAGACAGTATTGATGATCAAGTTATTGTTGAAGAAAAGTATGCAACCGCCAGTAAAATTAAGGAAATGACTGATAAAATGCCAAAAACTCAACAAGAAAAGCAAATGTTGATGATTATGTATAACTCTATGATTAAGCCAATGATGATTTTGCCAGAGGATTTAGATTTTGTAGAGGTGAACGTTACAGGTGATATGGCAATAATTAAGTATAAAAGCCTGGGAACAAAGACAATAGCTGGTGAATCAGTTCTGAAAAATGAGAATAATCAATGGAAAGTAGAGAAAACAACCCATAAAATTGTTGATGAAAAGGGCGCTAGCTCATCAATTACGTTTTAAAATATAAAATAATTTGCATTTTATTGCACTAAATAGAAGTTAAATTGTAATTTATCATTAATGGTATAAATTAAAATAGTTGCTATTGTATATAATTATGAATTTCTATTCAAACTTTGTATTGAGAGATTCTTTTTTCTTTCTTATTATTTCTGGCTGGACATAATAAAAATCAAAAAGTACTTCAAGCACATCAAGTAACCATTCTGCTTCAACATTATCAACATCTGTTATAGCAGAAGGGTTTGAGCTTTTTTCAGGGTATTTTTCAAAATTTGCAGTTGTTTTAACCATATCAAGTGCATCAGAGATATGTGGAGGTAGTTTTCCACTATCAATTACTGACTGAATTGCATCTGATAGTAGTGGTTTTTCAATGCCAATAGCTTCTCTAATAATATTTTGTAAGCATCTTCTTGCAAGTGCTGATGCAGACATTTTGCTAAATTCAAATACCCGTGAAGCTTCATTAAAATCATTTGCAATATGCAAGGGAACTTCAATGGGCGCATTGAATTTAATTCCTTCCTGGGGGTGAATAATTTTTCTTGAGATTTCTTCATAGGAACCCGTTTCTTTATAATATTTTTGCCCGACAAGGTTTAATGTTGCCAGTTCACAGGAAGGGCATCTATACCATACTATTGTCCAGCTGGCTTCTTTATCATTTGCAATCCATTTTTGTTGTTCTGTGCCATGAAATTCTATTTTGCAATGCGGGCATTTCATACTGTTCCCCTTATCACTAGATTAATAAATAATGTCCAGTCAATAATTATTATAATACTTCAAAGAACAAATTTAAAAAAGGTAAGAATTTATCTGTAAGAAAAATATTGATTGAAAAAGGAGCCTTTTGATAGGATTATTAAATTGCATTAAGGCTACATTGAGGAAATTGTTATGGAAAATCAATTCTCAGAGATTCTTATAAATGCTGAAAAAAAAATGGAAAATTATTTCAATGCATTAAAAATAATGTGCGAGTTTAATCAGCAAAAAGTGCTTCAGGCTTTTGTAGATAATAAAATTGGGGAAGAACATTTTGCCTATGTCACTGGTTATGGTCATGATGACCTCGGAAGAGAAGCACTGGATAACTTATTTGCAACAGTGTTTAAAACTGAAAAAGCAGTAGTAAGGCCACATTTTGTTTCAGGAACACATGCCCTGAGCTGCATTCTTTTTGGCTTGTTGCGACCTAATGAGACAATGATCTCTGTTGCTGGAAGCCCTTATGATACCCTGGAAGAGATAATAGGAATAAGGGGTAATAAAAGAGATTCTCTTGCAGGATATGGTGTAAATTATCTTGAACTATCGCTTAAGCCAGATGGAGAAGTTGATCGAAAAACACTTGAAAAATCAATTAATCCTTCCGTTCATCTTGCTTTTATTCAGCGGTCCAGAGGATATAATTTTAGGAAAAGCCTATCAATAGATGATATTCAGGAAATCATACAGATTATAAAATTTAAAAACCCTGACTGTATATGTTTTGTAGATAATTGTTATGGTGAATTTACTGAAAAAAATGAACCCGCAGAAGTTGGTGCTGATATTATAGCAGGGTCATTAATTAAAAACCCGGGTGGGGGTATTGTAGAGGCCGGTGGATATATTGCAGGCAAAGAAAATTTTGTTTTATCTGCTGCAAACAGGCTTACTGCACCGGGTATTGGTGCTCTTGGGGGTTCTATGTTTAATCAATCAAGACTTATTCTTCAGGGACTTTTTATGGCACCGTCAATTGTCAGTGATGCTTTGAAAGCTATGTCTCTTGCTTCAATGGTTTTCACTGAACTTGGTTATCTAACAAGCCCTGCCCCTGAAGAGAAAAGAACAGATATTATACAGGCTATAAAGCTTGAAGATAGAGAGAAATTAATTTCTTTTTGTAAAATAGTCCAGTCTTTGAGCCCTGTTAGTTCATATGTTGTTCCAATACCTTATAAAGTACCCGGTTATGAGTCTGAAATAGTTATGGCAGCAGGCACTTTTATTGAAGGAAGCACTATAGAACTTTCTGCTGATGGGCCTCTTAGAGAGCCTTATGTGGTATATTTCCAGGGAGGGCTGAATTATAGCCATGTAAAAATAGTCTTAAACTCTCTTATAGAAAAACTTTCTTGATGAAAGACTTCCTCTTCTCTTAAGATATACTTGACATAATTGCTTAAGCTTGTGTATTTTTTATTAAGATAATTACGAACTTTTAAAAAATATCTTTTTTTTAAGGTTAGTAGTATACTTGTTATTAAGTTAGTCTTAAGCGAAATTTGGAAAGCCTGAACCGTGGTACTTGTTAACTACGCAGATCGTAAAGTAAATTGCAAGATAGTCTATTACGGCACTGAAGAAAGTGGTAAGACTACAAATCTTATCTATATCTTTAATCAACTTGATGAATCGACCCGCAGTAACCTGATTACCCTCGAAAGTCAGGCTGAAAGGACTTTGTTCTTTGATTTTATGTCTCTTGATCTTGGTGAAGTAAAAGGTTTTTCGACAACATTCAGTCTTTATACAGTTCCTGGTCAGATACAGTATAATGATGCAAGAAAGCTTATCCTGAATGGTGTAGATGGCCTGGTTTTTGTAGCAGATTCAGACCCTTCAAAAAGAGAATCTAATATAGAAAGTTTTAACAATATGGTTGAAAATCTGGCTGCATATGGCTTGGGAATGGATACCATACCTCTTGCTATTCAATATAATAAGAGAGATCTTGATAAGGCAATTGACCTGGAAAAACTAGAGAAAGACTTGAATAGAGAGGGGTTTCCTTCGTTTGAAGCCGTTGCAACAGAAGGTTCAGGGGTTTTTGCAACATTGAAAGCTGTAAGTAATCTTATATTAACTAGTTTGCAGTAATTAGCATACATATAATGCAAAGAGAATCTTTTTCAGATAGAATACTGCACCTTAATACCCAAAATAAATTAATTATTTTCGGTATAATTTTAAGTTCTATTGTTATTATACTGACCGCATGGCTTGTTATAAACAGTAATCAAAAGACTATTACTGAAAGTTATCATAATTTTGGTAAAGTAGTTGCTAAATCACTGGCTCCTGAGGCTGTCGTTATTCTGGATAATCATACATTGCAGGAAAGTCGGGCCAAGCTTGATCAACTGTCACGTTCTATTATCGAAAACAACAAAGATATTGCTTTGATAATTATAAGAGACCAAAGCGGGGATATTATTTACCAGAGTGAAGATATATCACAAATAAATCTTGTGGCAAGGGATAAAGTTTATGCTCCAATGCTTGAAAACAATGACCCAGATGGAGAATATGTTGGCTCAGTTGATGTTTACTTAACAGGACATACTAAAGATCTCGTTAAAAAGACAACACGCTTTACTTTGATTGTTATTTTTAGCCTTGCATGGCTTATTTCCAGTCTTGCTGTATTGCTGAATACCTACCTTATTACCAGGAATCTTTCTCATATTGTAGAAGGGGTAAAAAGAGTATCTATTGGTGAATTTGGCTACAGGGTGTTATCAAAAGATTTGTGGGGAGAGGTAAAACAGCTTGTTGAAGCCTTCAATGATATGTCAGCAAGATTAAGGCAATATGAAGAAAGAAATATTGATCAGCTTACTTATGAAAGAAACAAACTTGAAGCGGTTTTACTCTCTATAGCAAATGGTGTAGTAGTTTGTGATCGTTGTGATGAAATAGTTATAATCAATAATGCTGCACTTGATATGTTAAATGTCTCATCTAATGAGATTATTGGTCTAAGGATTCTTGAATATCGAGATGATAAAGGCCAGAAATGCTTTGAAAGTGTTATTAAAAGATTTAAAGATACACCTCTTGAATTTCTGGAAAGAGAACCACTTATCACTCAGTTAGCTATTTCTAACCGTACTTTTAAAGTTATAACTTCTCCTATATTTGATTTTCACCAGGAATACCTGGGTTATACAGTTATACTGCACGATATAACAAAAGAAACTGAAATCGACAAAATGAAGTCTGATTTTATCAGTAATGTAAGCCATGAACTCAGAACGCCAGTTACAGTGCTAAGAAGCTACGTTGATACCCTTGCTCACTATGGCGAGGAGTTTGATGAGGAGACCAAAAAAGAGTTTATGCTTACAATTGATGATCATGTCAGTCGTCTGAATGAAATGGTTAACAATATACTTGACTTTTCTCGACTGGAAAAAGAGGAAATTGAACTGGATCTTGATCTTAATGATATAGTTCCTATTATTGAGCTTACGGCAAAATCAATTGAAAAACTTGCTGATGATAAAAATATTACTATTTCTAAAGCCTTTGAGTCCGATCTTCCTAAAGTGTATATTAATGCTGAATCTATTGAGAAAGTAATGCGAAATCTCCTTTCTAATGCTATTAAATATACTCCCGAGGGAGGAAGAATAAAAATGAAAGTTGAAATCGATAGATCAGGTGAAAAACTCGAAGTTGCTGTGATTGATACCGGTGTTGGTATTTCTGAAGAGGATATACCAAAGCTATTTAACAGATTTTACAGGGTTGAAAACAAAGTTCACACTGAAACAGGTACTGGTATTGGTCTTGAAATAGTAAAAAAAGCTATTGAAAAGCACCATGGTGAAGTTTTTGTAGAGAGTGAAGTCGGTAAAGGCTCTACTTTTGGCTTTAGAATACCTATTGCATCAGGTCACGATATGCGGCATCAGGAATATGATGAGTGTGAAGTTAAATATCAACAGGGTTCACTGGGGCCAGAAGGTGAGCAAGCTTAATATTATTCATCTAAAAGATTCTTATATTGTCTTACATGATGCTCAAATGGTACTTTTTCTTTTATTTCATTAATAATTGCTTTAACGTTTTCATAGGTTTCCTGTCGATTAAGTTTGTCTCTATACCCTGGGGCACCGGGAATATACTTAATATACCATCCAAAGTGTTTTCTACTGTGGCATAAACCATGATAGCCACCGATAAAGTTTATTAATTGCTGGCAATGAAAGAGAGCCATATCCAGCCTGTCAACTATAGAAGGTTCTGGTAAAATTTCACCTGTTTTAAAGTAGTGGTCAATACGATATAAGAGCCAGGGGTTTCCTAGAAGTCCTCTTCCAATGGCTATGCCGTCACACCCTGTAACACGGAGGCATTTTTTAGCAGTTTCAGGAGAGATAATATCTCCGTTAGCGATAACAGGTATAGAAATAGCCTGTTTGATTTTAGCTATTTGCTCCCAGTCAGCACTTCCTGAGTAAAATTGAGATCTGGTTCTGCCATGAACAGTAATAAGAGAGGCGCCACTATCTTCCATTTTTTTTGCAAAATCAAGACCATTGATAGAATTAAAGTCCCATCCAATTCGCATTTTAATGCTTACAGGTTTTTCTATTGCTTTTGAAATAGTTTTAACAATATTTGAAGCAATTTCAGGTGTTTTCATAAGAGCTGCACCATCACCATTTTTGACAATTTTAGGTGCAGGGCAACCCATATTAATATCAATAATATCAGCTATATTTATAAGTTTTAAGGCACTTTTAAGCATTAGTTCTGGTTTATGGCCAGAAATTTGAAATGCTACAGGGCGATCACTATCAAAAGTTTCAATAATTCTCTGGGGTTTTTTATGTTGTATTGCTTCTGAGCTAATCATTTCAGTTACTAACAATGATTCAAGATTAAATTTTCTAAGAATACGCCTGAATATAACGTCTGTTACCCCTGCAAGTGGTGCAGCAATAACAATACTATTAATTTCTATATCCTTAACTTTAATTATATTCTTGGTCATAGACAAAATTTATTTTTGCAGTATTTAAAACCATTGTTTGTATAATATATCAGGTTTTTGACTATCCGTCTTCTTTATTATCACTATTATTTTCATTTTCATCAGGTTCATAGTCTCTTTTCAGAGGTAATTTTACTGTAAAAGTTGTTCCTTTACCAATTTCAGATTCAATTTCAATCAGTCCATTATGTTTTTTGATAATAGAGTGAGTTATCGAAAGGCCCAGTCCGGTTCCTTCTCCGACAGGTTTGGTAGTAAAGAATGGGTCAAATATCTTTTCTTTAACTTCTGGTGGAATGCCTTTCCCTGTATCTTTGATTTCTATGATGACATATTCATCTTCAAGCCCAGTTCTTATATAAACATCGCCTTCTTCATCTATAGCCTGAGCTGCGTTGACAAGCAGATTCATCCATACCTGATTAAGTTGACTGGCATAGCAGTTAATTAACGGTATTTCACTGTAGTTTTTGTGAAGTCTGATGCGGTGTTTGTACTTATTGACCAGTAAATTTAGTGTTGAATCAATACCCTGATGTATATCAACTTCTTTATACTCTGCTTCATCGAGTCTTGAGAAGTTTCTCAGGTCAAGAACTATTTTCTGAGCTCTTTCAGCTCCCTCTCGTATATCTGCAATTAGGTCTTCAAGGTCTTCAAGGAGAAATTCGAAGTCATTTTCTTTTAGGAAATAATCAACTTTATTTTGGTCTTCTTGCTCTAAATGAACTGTTTGATAGAATTCAATCAATTTAATTATGTTATTAATATAGTTTGTGAGAGGTTTCATGTTTCCATAAATGAAACCAATAGGGTTATTGAGTTCATGTGCTACCCCGGCAACCAGTTGTCCCAGGGATGTCATCTTTTCAGAGTGAATCAATTGAGCCTGGGTTGCCTGTAATTTTTTATAAGCGCGCTGTAATTCTTTTGTTGCATCTAGGTATTCTCGAGTTCTTTCTTGCACCTTTTGTTCCAGACTTGAATAAGATTCATTAAGTTTAGAGGCCATATCATTCAAGCTTTCAGCTAGCATTTCTATTTCATTGCCTGTTTTTATAGTGATTCTATGATTGAGGTTTCCGCTTCCAAGTATCTCAGCCCCTTTAGAGAGTTCTTGAATAGGCCTTGTTATAGTTCTCGCAAGATAAAGGGAAATAGCCAGGCCAAATACGACAAGGAATATCCCGGTAAAAATTGACTTAAGATAGATCATTCGTATTCTTTCTTTGCCTCTTTTGGGGGAAAATCCGATTCGTATGCTTCCGTATTTTTCCTTGCCTGTGCCAATAAGAGGTACAGATACCTCATAAATTTCGTTATCTGCAACCATTTTCTTTATAAGAGATTCTTTTTTTTCTCGTTCTTTGATCAGGGTTTTAATTTTTTCCAGAGCATTTATATATTCTTTGATATTGTCAATTTTTTTATTTATGCTTCCGATTTCACTGTCAATTTTCTCGATTTCTTTGTATTCTCTATCATTGAGATAGTTTTGTCTTCGAGAATAAAAGTCATCTAGATCATGTTCAAGTTTATTTTGTTCTTTAAGCTTTGTTTCAAGCTCTTCTTTAACCTGATCAACTGTAAATATCAACCTCAAATCGGTATATTGCTTGTTAAGAGCTTCTATTTCTTTTATTATATCACGTTTATCTTCTACAAGTTTCTTTCTAAAGTATGGGTCTTTAGCTTTTCTGAGTTTTGTATTAGTATCATTGGCTGCTGACAGGCTGAATTTATCACCAAGTTCTTTGACATGTTTACCGTTAAAGGCTTCTATTGTTGATTCCATAATTCTGTTATCATCAGAAACAATAATTACGTAAACGATGTCAGGTTCTTTGACAAGGAGTTCCATAAGGTGGGTAAGAAAAGAATAATACTGAATAATAAGAGCATTTTTTACGCTTTCTCCAATGATTTCAGATGTAAACTGGATACTGTCTTCGAAATTTTCGTTATAAACTTTTTCCTGAGATTTTATTGAAATAACAAGTGATAGAATAATTACGAAGATTAAAGCAACGATATATTTAATAAATTTGGTTGCTATAGAGCTTTTTTGGATTCCTTTTGCAGATAAGAGCTTGTTATTTTTGCTATCAGTATTGCTATCCACCTTACACTCCCTGGTGTTTACAGAATTTGTTCGGGTTTTTCTTGAAGTATGTACTGATCAATGTTTGATTCAATATTATCATAAGGCAGGAGAGGTTTGACTATAAAATTTATGCCCAGTTCATCTGTTTCGCCCATTACCCTGTCTAAGCGTGCTTTAGCAACGTTATATTCATACATAGACAGGATAAATTGGGTTTTAACTTTTGCTTCAAGCAGTTGTGCCTTGATAACTTTTTCAGAATCTATAATTTCAAGCTCAAAACTCTGTCTTGCCAGTGATCTGTTTTCAATTGCTTTATCAACAGCAGTTTCAGTAGCCTTGAGCTTCTTTTCTGCTTCTTGAAGAGTTAAATAAGCGTCAGTTACCTCGAGAGCGATACCCTGTTGAAGTTGTCTTCGCTGTTGTTTCATTTTAGCCAGTTCGTGTTTTTTTTGATTTACTCTTGAACGAGTTTGAAGGCCATCAAACAAAGGTATGTCAGCTATTACGCTAAATCTGAAGTCAACCGGGTCAGGTTCAAGATAACTTTTATCGTCAAGATTATATTCAAAGGCAGAATCTATGAATAGTTTAGGCCTATTTTCTGCTCTTGTTGCTTTAATGTCATATTTTTTGGCTCTGATGCCATATTCAAGTTCAGAAAATTCAGGTCTGTTTAAAAAAGCTTTATGGATAGAATCTTTAAGGGCAGCATCAATGTATTCAACAGACTGTGTTTCTTCTGCAACATCAATGTTTATGTCTTCATCAATGCCTATAATTTGCTTGAGGGCAGCTTTTGTCAGCTCAAGAGATTTTTCCGTTTCTGCTAGTTTTGATCTGATTAACCCAAGTGTTGCTTCAACTTCAAGGAGATCAAGTTTTGTTACGTTTTCAGCGCCTGCGTTGTAAAGACCTTCTATTATATCTTTTAATGTCTCGAACTTAATTTCAGTATCTCTTGCCAGCTCAACACCATCTTTAGAGAGAAGGACCTTATTATAGTAGTCTTTAATTTGAAACACAAGGTCATTTTTAACTTTTTTAAATGAGCTTCTTGATGCTCCTATGCCAGCTTTTGCCTGTTTGTTCTTGTTATAAACTTGCCCCCAGAGAAACAAGGGTTGCTGATAAGATATTTCTGTTCTGAAGAGATGAGTTCCCATTAGCGGAGTCCAGAGGATGTCTTTGCCGTCATCATGAATTTTGTTTTTAGCATGTTGTACGAGTTGATTAAAAGCAATATCAGGTGTTGTTCCGGCTCTAGCTGCAGCAGCTGCAATAACATCCATTTCTGTTATAGCAGACCCGCTTATGGGATTGACACCTGAAATTAGTGCAACATCTCTTAGTGATTCCATAACAGAGTTTTCAGCAATAGTGCTCACAAGATCATCAGGGAACCTGGTTTTTATAACATTGTTTGTATTAAAATAGTTATATGACGCTTTTACATGAATTCTGGGAAAATAACCAGACCTGGCTTCAGCTAATCTTGCCCTTGATACCTCGATTTCTTCTTTTGCCTGCAACAACAAAGGGGATTGTTCAAGAGAAATGTTTATACATTCTGGCAAGGTTAATATTTTTACTTTATTTAACTCAATATTATCAAAGTTTTCACTGGCAAAACAATAATTTATGCTGAATAAAACAAGTATAAAGCTGGTTAAAATCCTTATAAACCTTTTTTTATCTAACATTTTCTGTTTTCCCCTTTAAATATCTTTAAATATTTTATCAAAAACTTAAAGTCATAAGAATAAATTTGGCACTTGTAAGAAAGAATTAACGATAAGTAAAAATGAATGTTAAAAAAAATTGTTAAATTTAAAACATATAATTTTTTGCGAAAGCCAAATTTTATTGCTATAAGTGAAGCTTGATATTTAATTATGTTGATTAAGATTAAATTTGACAATAACTAACAATTAAAATTACAAAAAATAACATATTTTGCTATAGCATAAAGTTGAAATATCTGTTATATTTAATTATGAGGGGTATCAATACTGAATTTTTTTAAACTTTTATAATATTGTTTCTGTGATGTTTTTTATAGAATGCCCTGAATTATTCCGTTAAACATTATAAGGAGGGGTTTGTGAACATCCACAATGAAATGTTCAAAGTGAGAAAAGATATTCACGATCTCAAACAACAACTGAACTTTTTGAATGAAACCTGTCAGAAGAAAGGGTCATCTGATATTTACAGACAAATCGAAGAAACGACCGAACAGCTTCAACATTTAAGAGTCAGGATGCACATTCTGGAAAAACTCTGCGGCAAATTTCAAACATAATGTTAATATACAGTTTTTTTACTTCAGGTGAGATATCCTGAAGAAGTATGTTTATTTGTTCAGTAATGTAATTGTATATTAATCTATATGTTCATTATTTTCAGTTTTAAGCAAGACAATACCTTTCTGGCCATCCATTTCAACAATCATATTATCTTTCAGGGATTCTAAAAGGTTGTCTATACCTACTATGGCAGGAATACCCATTTCTCTTGCTACAATTGCTGAATGCGAAAGTAAACTCCCTCTTTCTACAAGAAGTCCTTTAGCCATTGAAAATAACGGGGCCCATCCCGGGTCAGTTTTTTCAGCTACCAGAATATATCCAGATAAATCATTAACTATTTCTGGGTTTTTAACAATTTTAACGCTAGCTTTAACCTTTCCGGGGCTGCATCCTATCCCCTGTAAATAACTATAATCCTTCATTGGTGAAGGTTTTTCATGCTTAAATGTGTTATTATAGGCTATTCCGTGTGTTTCAAATCTGCCGGGAATATTTATTTTTTCATAATGGCTGTATTCAATCTTTCTTAAAGAGATTATATCCTTTAAATTTGCGGAAATAGCTGTTCCATGAGCATAAGAAAAAACTTCATCTGTGGTAAGATAGAATATGTCGTCTGTTTCATTAATAATGTTTTCTAAGCTTAGCTTTTTGCCTGTTTCAAGGAAAATATCACGAATACACGCAAAAACTCTTGTTCTTTCAAATCTTAAGTTTTCACGATTTTTAATTTTTTCTCTGGCATTTTTAAGAATAAAATTAAAGATAATTTTCTTAAGAGGTTTATTATTAAGTGATTGATTAACTACCTTTTCAGCTTTTAGTCTTAAATTTTGTTCTTTATTTTTAATATTTTCAAGATCAAAAGGCCCCTGATTAATATATTTTTGTAATAACGAGATAAATTTCTCAGGTTTATGCTTATAAGTTTTCGTTTCAAGCTTTAATTCATTAACACACCTGTCTCCAAAGCGTTCCAGGTGATTTTCTATTAGAATTTTAACCTCAGGATAATTATTTAGACCTTCCAGTATAGTGTCTGGTTTGTTGTTTAAGAAAAATTGCTTTATTTCGTCTTGATCAATGATTATATTTGATAATTTTAATATACTTCTAACTGGTTCCGTAGATATAATATCTCCTTCTCCGACAAGGAGGTCATTTTGTAATGTATCATCAAGACTTATGCCCCATTCTTTTACGAACTTTTTCAAGAAACCATAAAAAATCATTGCATAAAAGTCATTTATTATAGGTGCATTCCAGCTTTTTAGTAATTTTTTAACAAGGAAATTATAGTATTCCAGCAAGGTAAAAACATCCTTTTCTTTTAGATCCTGGCTCTTTATTGGTTTAAGAGTGTTATTTAGGTTATCGTAAAAGGCTTTAATCATACCGGGTAAATTATAAAAGTTATATATCAGGTTAAATGACAGTTTTGCTACTCTAAAATAGTCATTATATAGAGTTTTTTTAATGACAGGTAGGCAATCAATTTTTTCTTTGACGCCCATCATTTGTTCCATAAAATCAGCATTTATGGAGTAGCCTGGTAAAAGAGATAAAATTTTATACCAGTTGTTCAGGTTATAGTATACTCTGCCCTGAATAAGGCCTATCATCTCAAATATATTAAGATTTTCTTCAATAGTATTCTGTTCTACCCCCATTATGATTGAAAACTGTATATATACTTCTGTGTAAACTCTTCTTATAAAGGAAAATGTTAAGGGTAGAGTAACATCAGCGTAGCTTTCAATTATGTTAGAGTTATCCCAAATATATTTAAATTGGTTTTTATCAGGTTTTTTATAGATAATAGTTATTGGTCTAGCCTGTAATAGATAGAGTTTCTCATTATAAAATGCCCATTCAATGTCCTGTGGAGCATTAAACAGATTGTTGATTTTTTGTACTTTTTCAACAATATTTAAAACCTGTTGATCTTTAAGTGAAGGCATTGTTTGAAGGATAGTATTGACCTGTTTGCAGGTTACCCCGTAGCCATTGGTAGTATCTAATTTATACATTACAGTTTTTTTGGTGATTTGAGAGTTAATTTTGTTATCAATTACTTTATATGTATCACCTGTAAATTCTCCAGATACCAGTCCCTGGCCTGTGCCATAAGTAGCAGAAATAACAACAGTATTTTTATCTCCTGATAAGGGATCCAGGCCAAATGCTATACCTGATACATCTGCATCTATCATTTTTTGAATAATAACAGCCAGCTTTAAGTCTTCCGGGTTGAGGTTATTTAGTTTTAAATAGTTTATAGCTCTTTCGCTGAAAGCTGATAGCCATACTTTTTTTATTGTTTCAATTAGATTATCTGCTTTAACGTACAAAAAAGAGTCAAATTGTCCTGCAAATGAGAAATCAGGACTATCTTCTATTGTTGCTGATGATCTTACAGCAAGAAAATCATCCTGTAAACTTAGGTCATCAAGTGATTTGACAATTTCAATTTCAATTTCTTCTTGTATAACAATATTATCAGTGGTTTGTTTTAGGTTGTCGATTTTATCAACAGTGCTTTTTTGCATACAGTATTGCTCAAAGGCATTTGTGGTAATAACAAACCATTCAGGAACATTGTAACCTGCTTTATAGAGTTGATAAAGGTTAGCTGCCTTATTTCCTGTTAACTCTTTATCTATTGTTTCACTTTTATAGGGGTTAAAAATGTACATTTCTAAAAAATCCTTAATAAAAATTAGTTTTTATTTATTATATTATTAGCTTAATCATCATTGGTACCCCCCCGAGGGTCAGGTACATAAGGATAGTCCATATTCCTGAGGCCAGCTCAATGTTTTTAGCAGCTTTTGAAGTTTTATATTTCAGAAAAATTATTGCAGGCAAAGAACAGGCGATAACAAAAATTGTTAAAAAGGGTGCAGCTTCGAGAATAAAGCCTGCAAAATAACAGGCAATAAAAGACAGGATACAGGTACAGTATATAATTATAAGCCATATTATGGTTGCTTTTTCAGTGCCAAATATATTTGAATAGGTTTCTACACCATTTTCTTCATCTTCTTTTGTTCGTATTTTACGTCCAATTTCAATTACAATACCATTTAAGAAGGTAATAACAAGGAAAACTATCAGCCCTTTTGAAGGTTTTACTTCATAATTAAGCCAGTCCAGGCCAGTTGTGTAGAAGTCTATGAGGGGCATTATAAACATATGAGAAAGCATATAAATTATTGGATGTTGTAATAACCAGTTTTTACAGAAAAATTCTTTGTTCATAAGAAACATATATGCCATAACAGAAGCATAAGCAATAAGCATAACAGGCATAAATATTGCATTCAGTGTAATTTGAATACTAATTATGATGATAATTATCCATTTAATTTCATTTAGAGAGACTAACCCTCTGGGGACAGGTCTATATGGTTGGTATATGGAATCCTTTTCATAATCTTTGAACTCATCAAACAATCTAAGAAGAAAAAAGAATATGAAAGATGTAATAGCACCTATTATAAATAACTTAAAATCAATAAAGCCTTCTTCTCCTCTGCTTAACCTGGAATAAGATATAGCTGAAAAGGTAAAAGCAGTTGTCATAAGGGCATAGCCTAACAGAGGAAATCTTTCTGATTGGTATATCCAGAGTCTTTTTGCTATTGATTGGTTATTTTCTTCAGTGTTATTCATATTATTTTCTACCGAACAGGGTGTGGGCTCTTGCAAAGTCTCCTGAAGCAATAGAGGCACAAATTGATATTTCTCCACATAAGGCAACGGCGGCGCATATTTCAGCAAATTTAATAGCTTTTCCAGTGCCATAGCATCCTATAATATTCAGGCACTCAGTCATTGTAGGTAGATATGTTCCACCACCAACCGTACCTACAATAAGATTAGGCAGAGTTACACTGATATATAGATCCCCATCAGAATTTAAGTCAAAACGAGTAATGCCTATAGATGCTTCAGAAACGGTTGCAACATCCTGACCACAGGCCAAAAAGATAGCAGTGAGGCAGTTTGCCACATGAAAGTTAACACCAATTGATCCTGACTGAATGCCGTTAACTATTGCTGCCTTCCATGCTTCAAAAATGTTTTCTGTAGTGGTGTTCAAGTATTTTTCTACTATTTTCCCCGCTAAAAGGGCCTCAGCAGTGACTTTTTTCCCTCTAACAGAAGATAGAGAAATGGCAGAAGCTTTTTTATCTCCTGAAAGATTTGATTCAACGAGCCAAAATTGGGGTTTTACAGGTGTATTTTTAATTATATATTTACATATAGCATCTGTACAGATGGTTATCATGTTTTGTCCGGAAGCATCGCCAGTAGTAAATTCAAAAACAAGGGTAATTTGATTACCTTCTATGTTAGGTTTTACGTCTTCAAGCTTGCCGTGAGAAGTTATTGTTGCTATTATTTCTCGATATTTTTCGATATTAGCCATAACCCATAAGGTGAATTCAGCTGTTTCTGAAAAGTTTTTGAACTTAAAAAGGGGTGTTCTTTGTATGGCTTCAGAGAGGCAGATGCTGGATGCTCCTCCTGAAAGTGATATAGCTTTTGCTCCTCTATTGTAGGAAGCTATGAGAGCTCCTTCTGATGTTGCTAATGGAATGTAATAATCTCCTTTAGCCCTACTGCCATTAACCCTTAGTGGGCCAATAATCCCTGTAGGTACCTGTGTCATGCCTATATAATGTTCAATATTTCCTTTTAGAGTTTCAGGGTTAGAGAATTGTTTTTTACCTGTAAGGTAGTCTATCTTGGTAGATGTTTTTTTTTCGATAAGGTTAATCCTTTTCTGGCAGGCATCTTGATTCCAGCATCTAAGACCAGGTATATCATCAGGCAAAGGGGTACTTTCAGTATCTTCAGGTGCAATTTTCTTTTTGAACTCATCGATAGTACCCTCCTGAAGAAGTTTATTGATTTTGTTTAGAGCTTTTTCCCCTGGTATAGTCATAAAGAACACCTGTTATAGTTTTGATTAACAAAACCATTTTAATATAAATCATACAGTCTGGTTAATTTTTTTCTGAGTGTTAGGTTTTTGGGCATGTGGGTCCAAAAACCTAACCTGACATATCTCTTCGTTGAACCCTGGTAATAGTTTTTGCTAGTTTCTTTAATTTAACTTCCTGTTAAATTTTCTAATCCAAAAAAGATATTATGACCGGTTTTATATATCTAAATAAAATCTTTTACCGGACACCAGTGAATATAAATAAAGTTTAAAGATAAATAGAATTTTGTTAAACCTTTAAAATTAAGCGTTTTAGATTTTTTGAATCTTTGAAAATATTTGTTTTTCTATTTTTGGGCAATTTATACAGGTCAAATGTTTTTATATATATAAGGAGTGACATTCTTATAAGTCTAGAAATTTAGCTCAAAACAGGGGAGTAGTTAAAAGTTTTAAATTTTAAAAACAGGGAGGTCAGCAATGACAATAATTTTCAATGATTCAAATTTTAATGTGGCTAATTCATCAAACATTGAAGCTGGTATTATTAAGTCAACTGGTGGTGATGACAATTATTTTCTTAATCGTGCAGAAAAAATTACCGGTAATGCTGATAATCTAGCTAATGTGTTGGAGCAGGCTCCAGTTGTAGGCGGTCTGTGGGCAGCAGAAGCCAGATTTGCTGGTGAAGTTCTTGCCTTGCCGGATAAAGCAAGAGGGGCTGCTACTAATCTTGCTGGTAATGTTCTTCAGACAGAAGGTGAAATTATTGAAGGTGGTTATAAGCTTGTTGGAAATGGTTTTAATGTAGCTGGAAACCTGGCAGATAATACATCCACTTTGATTACTGATAAGGCTGATGGAATTGCAGATAAGCTGGAAAATGTACCGGTTTTGGGTGGCCTCTGGGCAGCTGAAGCACGTGTTGCAGGTGAAATTCTTGCCTTACCTTCAAAAATTGGTGGTGCTATTTATCATACTGCTGGCAATGCTTATAATGCAGTCGGTGAAACAATTGGTGGGCTTTATGAAAAAGCAGGAAGCCTGATCAAGAAGCTTTAATTCTTTATTAATAAAGCAAACAACCTTAAGAATTTCTCTTAAAGCCTGGTTTGCTTTGTTTTAGAGTTTTGATTATTGTTTTTTAAGCAAAGATTCGGGAAAATTAATAATTGCACTTTGATCTGTAACTACTGTGCTTATATTTGGGCTTAATTTTCTGACATACTCATACTGTATTAGTTGTGGGTTCTGTCTTAAAGCTCTTCCTCTTTCTTCAAGAGCACCGGCTTCTCCTTCTGCTTCAATAATTTTTCTTTCTTTTTCTTTTTTCTCTTTATCAAGGATATATTTCATTCTTTCAGCTTCTTGCATAGCAACCTGTTTCTGTTCAATAGCATTTGAAAATTCTTGTGAGAACTTAATATCTCTGATTAGAATTTCATTAACATTGATATAGTATTTTTTTAATTCGGTAGTGATATTAGTTAGAATGTCTTTTTCAAGTTGTGCCCTTGTTCCTGAATAAAGTCTTTCTGCAGAAAAGCCCGCCACCACATTTCGTGTTGCTGATCTAACGATTGGTTTAACCACTTTTTCTACATATTCAGAGCCTATTTCCTGATGAAGCTTCCATGCATCATCTGAATCAATGTAATAGATAATAGAAAGCTCAGTATTAACAGTTTGTCCATCAGATGTTAAAGAGTTTATAGAATCTGCTCCTCCCATGAATCTAGATTGTACTTTTACGTCATACTTGGTTACAATCTGAATAACAGGCAGCACAAGGTGCATGCCCTCTCCAAGGCTCCTGTCCTCAACTCCACTAAAAGTATTAAAGACAACACCACGCTCACCAGTACCAATTATAGTAATAGACATTGATAATATTGTTAGAACAATAATGGCTATTAAGCCTGTGAGAATCATAGTTATGTTTTTCTTATCAAAACTAAAGGATTTGTCAAATCTATTTGGGGTCATAATGTTTCTCCTGTTTTGTTACTGTGCTCATATTTGTATTCGTTCAATCTTAACAACAAAAAGTTTTTTTATCCAGCCAGCATTTTCTATTGAAAAGCTTAAAACATTTATTATTAAAGTCTGGTCGTTGTTAAGATATTAAAAATCTAAAACTTTTAATAATTCTTTTTTCCATTTAAAATAATACTTTCGTGGATCTGTTTTAAGAGAGAAATTAAATATTTCTGGATAAACTCTTTTAACATTATTGTTTTGACCTGATTAAGCCAGCTTTATAGGAATAATTACTTGAAATGATCTCGAAAAAGGAAGCTTTATTAAAACAGGACTATCTCGGAAAAATTATTGATAGTTTTTCAAGTATTTCAAGCTTGTCGATTGCTTTATTTAGTTACCCGGCTTTCGACTTAATTTACAAAGCCAACCAGGATTTAATATGCTCAAAATGTATAAGGGCACAAGACTCAACCCGTGTCTCTTGTAATGAAATATTTGAATCTTTTAAGCAAAATGATTATATAGAAGGTGAAACAACCATTACAGAGTGTAAGAACGGCTTTTCGATTGCTGTATCACCAGTATATTTTGATAATAATTTGACTGCTATTCTTAAAATAGGTCAATTTTTTAGAGAAAAACCTGATTACAATAATTTTCTAAAACATTTTCAAAATGTAAGTATTGATCAAAACGTCCTTCTGGAGAGATTAAAGAAGTTACCTATAGTTAGTGAAGAACAAATTAAAGCTATTATCAATCATTTGATGCTAACTATTACTATTTTTACTGATCTTGATAAAAAAAATAATGACTGTATTGCTAATGAAAAGCTTTTTAAACTGTCAAGCAATACCCTGAATGATACTATTGATAAGTTAAAACAATCTGAAATAAAATACAAAAACCTATTTAATAACCTTAACGATGCTGTTGTGTATATGAAACTGGTTTACGATAGTAATAACAACCCTTCAGATTTTGTATTTATTGATTATAACCCTGCATTTGAAAGGTTTATAGGTCATAAAAAACAAGAACTAATAGGAAAAAGCGTTATTCAAACTCTAAAACCACACCAGATTGAACATTTAGATACATACATAGATGTTGCATTAACTGGAAAAACAGCATACTTAGAGATTTATTATCAGCCTGGCGAAAAATACCTGAATATTACTGCTTTTTCTCTCGAAAAGAATGAACTTGTAATTGTTTTTAACGATATTACTTTGTATGCCAATAAAGAAAAATACTATGCATTAGAACTTGAAAAACTTGATTCTCTCCTCAAAATAAAAAAACAGGAACTAGATGATATGCAATTGCTCTTACAGGATGCCAAAAAACTAAAACTCAATTTTGCTTCGGCTCTTTCTCACGAGCTTAAAACGCCATTGATTGCAATTCATGGCTTTACAGAAATGCTTCAAAAAGAATATTTTGGCAAAATAAACGATAAACAAAGAGAATATCTGGAGCTTGTTATTTCTTGTAGCAGTCAGCTACAGGATCTTATTAATAATTTGCTTGAATTAATCAAAATAGATGCCGGTTATATGAATCTCAATCTGGAAGAATTTCCAATATTAGAAGAAATGAAAAGTATAATAACTCTAATAATGCCTGTTTATAATAATCATAAGGTTTCTTTGATTTATAATTTTAATAATATCAGTGAAAATATAAATGCTGATAGAAATAAATTCAAGCAAATACTTTATAATCTTCTTTCATATTCTCTGAAAAAGTCTTCTGAAAGAGAAAAGGTGATATTGTCAGCCCAAATAAAAGTTAATGAGCTAATAATTAAAGTTCAAGATAAAGGGAAATATAAAAATGACCTGAATGTTGAATCTGTATCTTCTGAAAAAGATGCAAATAATCTTAAAGATCTGACTTTAAGTATTTCTAAATCAGATCTAATATTGTGCAAAAGACTTGTTGAACTTCACAAAGGTAGTCTGATTTATGAATCATTTAATGATGAATATAATACATTTGTATTGACTCTGCCTCTTTTTCAGTAATTAAATAATTTTGTAAAAACTCAAAACAACCCTTAAATAGATATTTAAGTGTGTTAAAATGGCTATAAAGTTCTATTGATAAATGTTTAAGACTAATGCATAACTATACCATTCCACGTAAATAATTAATATATGCTGATAGAATTCAGTATCTATAATCTGGAATCTTTAAATTACTTTCAAGGATCAGTATATAACAATCAATTTTCTGTTTTCGATTTTCAAAAATTTTAAAAGTAAAGATATGGGTTGAACGAGCAGGCAACCACTTGCTGAGAAAGATCACAAGAAATTACTGCCCCGGGGGGGGGGATAGCCGCTTTGCAGGCGAGGGGGGGGTAGTGCCCCCTTTATGGGGTCAGGTGCCAGTCATGGCACGGGTTTTGAAAATCGAAAACTTTTAAGTCATTCACTGATCTTTGTTTATGAATTATTTTCAGTGGTTTCAAAATTATCAAAAGATATATCTTCTTTATTATCTTTTTCAATTTGCATCTCACCAAAGATAACAGCGACCGGTAGTATGTTTAATAGCTTACCAGCAAGTATATCTACCTCTAAATCAGCAATATATTCTTTTGTATAAATGTTGCTCCAGTTATAATGTTTATATTCTTCAGGTATAATAACTTTTGTGTCTTTCCATAAATCACTGGATACAGGTAAAATATTATCTTTAGAGACAAGACTATACATTAAACGTGGTACAATAACAATTATCGCTTCGCCTTTATACTTTCTAATAAAGGCTACAATATTTTCAGCTTTTTCTCCTTCTGTTTGAAGGGGAATATAGTTACCATATTTAAATAAATCTGAATGAGCATTTCTAAACTTTAATGTTGCTGCTGTGATGAAGATTTTCATTGCACCTGATTCAAGAGGCATAAGAATTGAGTGGAATTGAGTGGGTTCAATATTTTTATTTTCAAGGTTTAAGTGGATCAAACTTTTAACCTGATCCAGCATGTGTTGAGAGTGTTGATAATTTACAGGCCTCCTGTTATCAGGATCTACAAGACTGAAATCAAATAATTCGTTGCCCTGATAAATATCTGGAACACCAGGACAGGTAAATTTAAGTACACACTGTGAAATAGAATTTAAATATCCTCGCAAAATGATTTCCTGCTGGAATGATATAAATTCTTTCCAGAATGGATGCTTTTCTGGAGACGTTAAAACACGCCTTATGAAGTTACAAATCGCATCTTCATAGGCTTGATTAATGTTTAGCCAGCTTGTATGGTTTTTGGCTTCACGAATAGCCTTTAACATATACTGCTCAATACGGTTAATCATTGCATCAAGCTCATCTTTGTCAAGAAATTTACCTGGCCAGATGCCAATTAGTGTTTGATAGAATAAATATTCATCATTTTTATCAGGATAAAAAGATTTATCTACACGGCTTTTCTTCATTTTATTAAGCTGACTCCATCGATTGACCTTTTTTTGCCAGAGCTCAGGTATCTCTGAAAGTACACTAATTCTAGCTCTTACATCTTCAGATCTCTTCGTGTCGTGAGTTGAAGAGTTTAACATATTATGCGGGCAATAATTGAACCTTGCAATGTTTTGCTGATGGAACTCATAAACAGATAAACCAAAGTTTGCTGGCTCTCCTCCTACTTCATTGATAGAAATAAGCCTGTTATATCTATAAAAACTGGTATCTTCAAGCCCCTTTGCCATTAATGGCCCGGTGTATTGCTGGAATTTCATGGCAAACTTTAATATTTCTTGATAGGCTGAAGACTCTTTATTATCTTCAAATTCAGCTATTAATATCTTTTCTATAAAATCAAAAATTGCAGGATCAGTAGAAAAGCTTCTCTTCTTCGCTGCTCCTACTGCCCACTTAATATAATCAATATCTTTACTGGTTTTATCTTTTTCTGATATGTATGTTCTGTATACTGGGAAATGTGCAATAATCTCTTCAAGCGCATTTCTAAGGCTATTGAGAGTATAATCCCGTGAAATATAGTAACTTTCAGATATTTTATTAATATAATTTGACAGAACATTTAATTCACCAGTAAGAGAGCTTTTCATTATTAATTTTTTACATTCTACAACCATTTCATGAAAATCAATTGTATTATTTATGAATTTAGAATAGATTTTTGACAACTTTTTATCGTTATCTTTACATATAAACAGATTATTAACAGCGTTTAAAAATTCATAACCAACAGAACCACTAACTGCCCAGTTTTCTGGCAGGCGTTCAAATGGTGCCAGAATCTTTTCGACAACAACATAAATAGGCAACCTGTCGTTTCCGCAGAGTGTCTCTTCAGCAGGATTAAACGATATTCCAAGCCTTCTTGCAGCTTCTTCTTGAAGCCGGTAGAAGTATTGAGCAGGATTAAATAACCCATCTGGATGATCTATGCGCAATCCATCAATTTGCCGTTGTTCAATTAGCTCAAATATAAACCTGTGGGTATTTGTAAAGACAGCAGGTATTTCTACAGAAATGCCTGCAAGGTCATTGACGTCGAAAAATCTCCTGTAGTTAATTTCATCAGAGGATACTCTCCAATAAGCCAGCCTGTAGGCTTGTTCTTCAAGTAAATTGTGCATTCTAACGTGAGATACCGGATCCTCAGGTTTTGGTTGAAAGTCATAAAGGTTTTCTTTGATAAACTCTTCAATAACATAATTGCTTTGACATATCTTCGAAAGGCGTTTAAGGGCAATATCGGTCTCTCTTTTTCTTTCCCTTAAAAGCTCAGGGTTTTTCTCAGTGTTTGCAGGAAGATTTTTAAATTCAGTTATAATACTTTTGTATTCTAAGAAATCAGGGTTTGAACTACCCAGTCTCGATGCTAGAACTTCTTCTCTATAACTTAAAATGCCGGCATATGAAGAAGGGTTAACAGGAAACTCATGTTCATAGTAATAAATTATTATCTTGCCTGTGTTTCTGGAAAATTTAAATTTTAATTGCCCGCTGGCCAAGATATTTCCATAATGTTCGCCCAGAACAGGTACTAAAACCTTGTTTTTTAGCTCGGGTTTTAGTGGTTCCCAGTCAATATCAAAATACTCAGAATATTCAGAAGCCGGACCATTTTCCAGTACATCCATCCACCAGTGGTTTTCTTTGCTAATTCCCATGTGGTTTGGAACAATATCAACGATTAGTCCCATATCGTTTTTTCTTAATTGATTAACAAAGTAATAAAAATCTTCTTTACTTCCAAGTGAAGGGTTAAAGGCATTGTGATTTATGATATCATATCCGTGTGTGCTATTTTCTCTTGCGCAAAGCAGCGGAGAGGCATAACAATGTGAAATGCCCAGTTCTTTTAAGTAAGGGATAAGTTCTGCTGCATTTCTGAATGTAAAATTCTGGTTGAACTGCAATCTGTATGTACAATCAGGTATTTTAGAAATGATTGCTTCTTCAGGATAACGTATTTCAACGAATTCTCCTTCTGCTTCAGTTTCGACTGGCAATTTTGCTGATCCATAAAGTTTTTTTGCTTCTTCCAGGCTGGAAATCTCGCCAAGATCCATTGCGTTTTCAGTGTAAATTCCATACTGAAGGATAAGTTGTTTAATTTTTGGAGAAAGGTTGGCATATTCTCTTGAGACAATTAAGCATCTGTTTCTGTGGCTTTCCAGGGCTAAAATTCCCATTAAGTCTTCTAATGGATACTTTATATAAAATCCATCATCTGAAAAGTCTTCATTTACAAACCATTGTTGATAATCAAAAGCCTCAAAATTACTTATTTTTATGGCACCTGCATGGTTCATATTTGGCTTAAGGTATTTTATAAAATATTCATAAGCTGATTCATACAGTTTATGTGGCAAAACAGGGCAACTTACAGGATCAGGATCATTGCTTTCATCGAAGCTTGACTTGCTTTTGATTCGAGCACCAAAAGCAAAATAGTCTTGATGTAGCCAGGTTTCTGATCCGTAGGGGTCAACAGCCGAAGGCAGATTAACATAAACGCCGACAGAAAGCTTTTGAAGGTATGAAAAATAACCGGCTTCGCCAAGTTGAATATCGGCTTGCCATTGTAGAAAGTCATAAAATTGAATAAGTTCAATGTTGTTATTTTCAAAGGATTTTACGAATTCGCTATCCGGGTTTCTATAGCTTTCAGGCCACTCATGCCAGTTAGTAAACTTGGCATATTCATTATCAAAAAATTCTTGAAGGGCTTCAAAAAGTGATAATTTTCTCAGGTTTTCACCTTTCTGTTCTATATAATCTTCAAACTCTTTTCTTTTAGGGCTATTAACGTTTAAATGGTATTCTCTAAATGATTGGTAGAGCTTTTTGAGCACTTTAAGTTTTAGTGAATAGACTTCTTTCAGGTCATAGTTTTCATTTTCCTGAAGTGTTTTAATGCTTTCGTGCAGTTCATTTATTAATACATCTATTTCAGCTGACTTTTCTTCCAGAAATGAGGCAATATCATCAACATTGAGATAGAGAATATTATATATTAGTCTGCTGGAGGGCAATAAAGATTTGTTTCGTTCAAGGTTTCTGACAGAGATGTTATTGATCTGACCAACTGCTACTATATCTGCTTTTTCGGAAGTGATATTTTTGATTATTGTTTTAATAAAACGATAGTTAGCATGGTCAATATGCTTTTGAGAGTCCAGTTTTATTTCGGGCCCTTTTATATTATGTTTATTTATTATACCTGGTGGTATATAGCATTTTTCTGGTGCTACTATTAGCTTCATCTTAGCTTCTTTGCTATGTTCGCCCTTTATTATTACAGTATGATAACCAAGATCAGGCATTACTGGCAATGGTAAAGCAAATTGGTAAAAGGTTCCACGTTTTTTAAAGCTTTTATAAATGCTCATAGAAAGATTTTTAGTAGAAAAAGGTGCAGAATGCCTGGAGCCGTTTTCTTCAATTAAAATCCACTCAAAGGTTTTTGAAAGTTGTTTTTTAGATACCCTCATTTGCACAACAGGCATCTGGCCCTGTTTTATAACCTGTACTGGTGGTATCCACTGGCTCCACTGTTGAAATTCTATTTTATTTACAAGGTCTTCGAGGTCTTCTTGAGTATCAAGATTGATATTGAGTACTTTTAAAAATTCTATACACTCATTATATGTTACTTTATGAAGCTTGCCGTAGGCATCAAAGTACTCTGGAATAATTCCATAAAACGATGCTAGCTTTTTAATCAGTGTTTGCTTGCTCATTTTCATATTAAAACCCTCAAGTATTTTTAATTTAAACCTTCTGGTCTGTTAACCAGCATACACTCCATTTATTAAGGATATTATCATCTTGCAGTTTTTTAGAAGCTTCTTCAGATGTAGAGATCAGAATATTTCTGGCAAAGTTAGCAGAGAGTTTTATGGGTTCTTCAGAGGTATTTGCTGCCAGGTAGAGGTTTTTTCTATCCCTTGTTGACCATTTAACAGTGAAGGCTCTGTCATTTAAGATGTGATATTCTGTATAATCTGGTTCAATAAGAGGTATAAGAGGCATTATGTGGTTTTTTCTTATTTGAAGAAGAGTTTTATAATATTCAAGCATTTCAGAGTAAGGTTTTATAGATATTTTATCCCATGATAGCTTTGATTTGTTGAATGTTTCATCAGCCATCGGGTCAGGTATCATTTCTCTGATCTCTGGGTCACTAAATTGTGGGAATTTGGCAAACTCATTTCTCCTGCCTTCTCTGACAGATTCTGCAAGGTCTTCTCCGAAATCGCAGAAAAATAGAAATGGATCATCTGAAGCCCACTCTTCACCCATATAAATCAGAGGTATTGAAGGGGCTATAAGGTAAATACAGGCAGCAGCTTTAAGTGCTTCAGTTGTTGATAAAACAGATAACCTTTCTCCAAAAGCCCTGTTGCCTATTTGATCATGATTCTGGATAAAGTTTACAAATGCTCGAGGGTTTAGCCCTTTGCTTATCTGGCCTCTTGGTTCTTTTTTACGGTATTCTGATGGCTCTCCCTGATATGCAAACCCTTCTGCCAGTGTTCTTGCCATATAATATGATACGGGTTTGCCTGTTATAGATCTGGTATAATCTTCATAATAACCACTTTCTTCTCCTGTCATAAGTATATGTGCACAGTGGTGAAAGTCATCATTCCATTGGGCCTGATAAAAATCGGTTTTGTCTTCTTTTTTTCTTGTCAAATAACAAGATTCATTATTATCATTTTCAAGCACAAGATGAATATGCCTATCCAGTTCTAGATGGGCTCTTTGTGCAATCTCTTCAATAATATCAGGAGATGAAGGATCTTTAATAGCGTGTATAGCATCTAATCTAAGTCCATCGAAATGATATTCTTTCAACCAGTAGATGGCGTTATTGACAAAGAAATCTCTAACATTTCTATTATCAAAGTTAATGGCATCACCCCATGGTGTTTTAAGCTTATCACTAAAGAATTTTGACTTAGCATAAACGTATAAATAATTACCATCAGGGCCGAAGTGATTATAGACAACGTCCAGCAATACCATTAAACCTTTTTCGTGGGCTGTTTTAATAAGATCTTTTAGTTCCTCAGGGTGCCCGTAAGAGCAGTCAGGAGCATAAAGCAGGACCCCATCATACCCCCAGCTTTTTTCACCCGGAAAAGAGGCAACTGGCATAAGCTCAATAGCTGTCACACCAAGAGATACCAGATAATCCAGTTTGTTTTTTATTGCGTTGTAGGTTCCTTCTTTTGTGAAAGTGCCAGTATGCAGTTCATAAATAATGGCTTCTTCCCAGGGGCGACCTTTCCATAGGTGATCTTTACCCCAGTCAAACTGATCAGGGTCAATTATTTCACTGGGGCCGTGAACGCTTCCGGGTTGAAATCTTGAAGCAGGATCTGGTACTTGCAGGCCGTCTTTTAGCTCAAAGCAATAATGGCAACCAGGTCTGGCTTTGGCAGAAAGGGTTTTAAACCACCCATCACCTGTTGGGGTCATTTCTATACTAATAACCTCAGAATCTTTAAGGATTATATTAACTTTTATTGAATCGATATCCGGTGCCCACAGGTTAAATTCTACTATTCCATTTGAGAGAATTTTTGTGCCAAATGGCATATCGTGTCTGCTTGTTGTTTTTATACTCATTTTAATAACCTTTTCTTTGATCTAAACCTTTTTTTTAAAAGTTAATTATATAATATAGAAGATCGGTTTTCTTTTAAATGTTTCTTTTATGTTATGGTTAATTTTTACCCGGTTAAGACTTATGCTGTAAGAGATGATTATGGAATTTAAACTTATATTAAATAAAAAGTTGATTGTTATATTTAATATAAATTTAATTAACCTGTATTATATCTTTTGTGTTTTCATTAGGCACAATTGTTTTATATAGATGGAATCTCTGATTAATTCCATAGTTACTGATTCAAGCAAATAGTTACCAATATCTTGAATCTGTCAGAGATCTCAGATGATTTTTATCGCTATATGTCTTGTTTGTTAAGCTGGTATTAAGTTAAATGTTATACAACAAAAGAAATTTAAACTGTTGATACGGTGTAATATAAGGTTAGTCTATATAATCTACCACTTAAAGGGTAATCAATTTACTGTAATAAGGGCATTCATTCATAGAACTTTTAGATTTATAATTTAATTAAGTCATCTTACTTGATCAATATTTTTTTGTATCCTGTTTTAGAAACAAAAAGGGGATCTAATATGCTAGAAACTTTACAAGCAACAAACAGAGGAACAGTTAATCTTAAGTCAATTTCAGAAGGTGAAGAATTATTGGCCGATAGGGGATGTCGAAAGATACATGGTTTGAGCCTTGATGAACTTGTCAAAAACTTGAAAATAAGAAATATGGAGCTTCCTGCTGCAGTTTTTGAAAACTATATTACTGCAGGAGCTATGAACTGTTCAAACCCTCTCGAGCCTGCTGGAGATTGTACTGTAAGAGAAAAATTATTGTCACGCATTAAATGTCTTGAATTACAGCTTAAAGAATGCCATGAAAATATCAAACTCCTTGAAAATGGAAGAATATTTTCAACGTCATAAAAACCATACCTGAATTTTATAGCATACAACTGAAATTAAAATTCAAGATTTATATGGTTAACAGGTAGTCTATAGTGTAGAATATAATTATACCCAAATAAAAAGATTTATGACCTGTCATTGTATCCTTATGACAGGCTTTTTCTTGCTTTCTTTATATAAAAAAGACAAAGATACTGAAAAGCACTAAAATTTAAATGTAACATTTTTCAAGCGAAAAAGCAGGTTTTAATTTTCAGGAGTTTTAAAAATCTTACATAAAGAACGCCCCCATATAAATTCTGGAAGAAATTATGTCTGTCCCTATTTCGCAAATATCAGGCATTTTGAATACTCAGTATAGCAAACCTCCTCAATTCAATGGAGGTAGTGATCCATTTCATGTTTTTGAACAGCGCATAAACCCGCTTACAGCAAGACCATTGATAGATTATCCCCACAAGAAAAAGCATGTGTCGACTATTCAAAATATTAGTGCTGCTATAGCAGGTGTTTTGACTGCAAATTTTATGCAGGGTACCAGTTTAAAAGCAGTCCAAGAAGGACTTACAAAAAGATTATTTACACTTAAAGATACTATGCCTGTGGATAAGGCTAAAACACTTGCTGAATCAATGGTTAAGAAATACGGATTAAACAAACCTGCCTTGAATTTCTCTTATGACATCTATAAAGTTATACCAAATTTGCCTTTTCAAGAGCTATCAGATAAACAACAGCTTCATAAAATCCTTCGTGCTGCCTGTGTGTCAGGCAAAGACTCATTATCAGGCAAGAATATGCTATATGCCTTTGCACCAGCAGAAAAAGCATCTTATATACTTCATGAGCTTGGTCATGCTTCGCATTATAAAAACAAGCTTATTAGAAACTTTATGTTAGCAGGCAAAACAGTTGTGCCACGTGTTTTTGGTATAGCTCTGATCCTGGGAATGGTTCATAATACTTCTCAGGATACCGGGCAACGAAAAGGCATTAATAAGGTTACAGGCTTTATCCACGATAATATAGGTAAACTAGCTTTCTTAAGTATGACACCTGTTCTTGCTGATGAACTTATGGCCTCCACAAAAGCGATCAGTCATGCTGCAAAGTCTAAATTGTTGACTCCCACAGAGCTTAAAGCTTTTAAAGGAAGGTTAGGACTTGCTTTTTCAACATATCTGTTAGCTACAGTAGGTCTTATTATCGCTTCTAAAACAGGTATATACTTGAAAGATAAACTAACAGAACATTTTGCTTCCAGAAATGCTTTGAAAGAAGGAGTCTCTAAATGATCTCTGTAATCAGTCCTCTGACTACATTTTCACCTGTGCCAAATGCAGCTATTAGCTTTGGAAACAAATCAAAAATTGTCCAAAAATTTGATGACCTGAGATTTTATATCAATACACCAACCAATAATAACCGCTGGATAACTAAAACACGGGTTACGATCAAACATACTATAAAGCATATTAAAGAATTTATAGATAAATTTATTAATGGTGGTGGCAGAGGTGGATCCTCCGGCGGTGGTGGGGGTGGTGGCAGGCGTAAGCTGGCCCTTGTTCCCGTTCCTGTCAGAGTTGATGGCGGCAGAAGGGTTTCTTTCAATGGTAAAAATAATCTAGAAGGTCATCAGAATATATACTTGAAAAAAATTGATGTTAAGGGCTGATTGATAAAAAGACTTTTTTATAAGTAAAAGTCAGGTTTAAATGATATTTAATGCGCATCCTACAAAGCTTTTAGAGGAGTCATTTAGCCAAACTACTACAATAGAGCGTAACAGGTTTTTTGACAATCTATCAGCAGTGCGTTATATAAAGCTTCTATAACCAGTATATCCGTGTAATTCAAATGGCACTTGACATTTGAACGTCAGGTATGTTAATAATTGTAAATAATACACTTAAAGTGTTTTAAGAATGTTAGACAGCAAGTACAATATTACTGAAACACTCAAATTGCTAAATCTCCCTGAGGAAAGCTTATGAATCTCTCTTTTGCCAGCAAATACGGTGAAAGTTTTGCTAGAGCAGCTTATGAGTTTAAAGAAAAAGCCAGAGAAGCTAAATATTCTCCTGAAAGCCTGGCTAAATCCATTAGGCACCTTGCTGATATACCTGATGATGCCTCTGTTTATGATTTGATGGATAAAGCCGGGATCAGGCAGTTAAAAAATACTGAAGAATTTATATCAAATCATCGTGATTATTTCAAAAGAGCCTCTATATGTACTGCTAGCCTTGAAGCGGCACTGGAAAAAGCAGCATTAAGGCTAAAGAAAATTCACAACAGGTTAAATAAGTATCAAGATAAATCAGGTATAGATTCTAATGATTATGGTTGGATTGAGATTGGCAGGCTTTATTTACTTGAAGGCTTTGAGATTTTAAGGGCAAAAGAACTCGCAAAACCTTCAAGGTTAAGAAAAATCAAAGATAATACTATTCAAAAAGCAAACCAGGCTTATGAAAAGGCTAAAGAACACAGATATATTAAATCCCTATTTAGTTTGATAATTCCCTCAAAATCCCTCAAACCCAAGGAGGAAATCGTCAATACTGAGTTACTGAGTTTGAGCTAAAGGTAATAAAGCAGATGACTGATTGACACTCTCTTTCTCTTTAAGGATTATCAAACCCCCCAAAATGCCAGAACCCTTCTGGCATTTTCCTTTTGAAATGGATTTTATTATTTTAGCTTGTTGATTAAGATTATCTGATTGCTCTGTGTATTTTGCTATAGATATCTTCAACACTTTCAAGGTTGGTGTCTTTAAGTATGTTGTTTTTTTCAATAGCTTTCAGGATTGTTTTGTCGATAAACTTGACAGCTTCTTCAAAAACAGTTTTATGTGGTGGCATGTTACTTAGAGTTTCGCCTTTTTCATTTTTCTTGATTTCGTATGTCATTTTAATGTTGTTACCTTCGCCTACAACAAAAGTAATTTTATCACCCTTTTTGTTGTGTTTGACACGCAGGCCGGGTGACACAAGCAATGAGCCATCTTGAAAGACGACACCTGGTGCTCTATCAATGCCTACACGGCGCAGGTTGTTTGTAAGCTGACTTAAGGCTATATCATCTTTATATAGCGGTGTTTTTTGTGGTTTAATGCCTTTGCCCTGTATTTTTCCATTAAAAGATAAACTGACATTTCTTTCTGGATTAATATTCATAGTCTCCCCCTTTTGTGACTCCCCTGATTGGTGTGATGCTTTCTTTAAGGTATACAAAAAACAGGGGAAATGCAATATATTGGGTGAGAAATTGACAAAAAAGTTTATATGATGCTTTTGCCTCATATAAATGTCTACATACATAAAAACCGCCAGTTATTTGCAGGCGGCTTTATGGTTTAAGCTTATCAATACTGATTTCTTGTGTGAATCTCAAAATTTAGACGCTGAAACTAAAATACTTTGACTTAAGGGCTTTTACCTGTGGCAAAATTTGTTTGCTCGGAAAGTAATGTGTTTTGTAATTTGTGACCAGCTTGCTATTTTTGAGTTCTTCTTCAACTTTTCTTGATAATACTGAATTTTTTCTTTCCAGAACGTTGAATATGCTCGGTTTCATTAAAAAACTCCTGAAAAATTAACTGTTACATTTCAATAAAATTTTTCCAGATAAAAATAAGGTGTTTACACCTTCCTTTAATAATTATTCTCAATTATAAAAGGATTTCAGGGAAAGATTTTTTGTATCTTTAGTTTAACATAGTCTCTTAACGATTTGAATCCCCAATTATAATAAAAGTTGTTTAGTTTAAATAGTGCAGGATTAAAATTACTTCTATGTCTGAATTTTAGAATAAACTGCAAATAATTTTAAATGTATACTAATTAAATTTGCTACTAACTTTATAAACTAATAAAGAGTGGCTATTAGCCTAAAGTGAAATCGTTTTTACTTGTCGCAATACCTTTAAGAGCATTGTTAAGCTGTAAGGTCTTTTTAAAAGCAGTCTTATACTTATTAAGAATAATTCCTAATTTTACAATTATAGTTAAACACTTAACGTTTTGTTGATTATACTCTCTTTTTGGTATTTAATACCCTAAAAATCAATAATAAGAGGATGATTTATGTTTCATACCAATTTTAAGCGCCAGGTATTTATTTCACTTGTTTTAATCTTATTTTTTGTAGCATCAACAGGTATTAATCAAGATTCAAGTGCAGCTTTAGCCAGAAAAAACAACAAACAAGAAACTAAAAATGAACAATCTTTCTCTCAAACCGAGATGATGGAACTTATTAAAACCCTTACAAATACGATATCCCGACTGGATTCACGTATTGAAAACCTCGAAAACAAAATTACTCAAATTGAAATTGAAGAAAATGAGAATTCTGTTGCAAAAAAATGGGAAAATTTCTCAAAACCTTCAGTTGAAAATGATGAAATCACTTCAATTTCTGTTGAAAAAGAAGTAACAACAATAAAAGAAAAAGATATACCTGCACATAAAGAAGAAATTGTTGTTATAAGTTCTGAAAAAGAACTTATAATTGATCTTCCTGAAGAAAAAGGAGATAAAATATCTTTTAATGAGCAGAAAGAATCTATAAAAGAATCTAATAGCAAGATATATCAAGAACAAGAGGCCAATATTATTACTGTTAAACAGGATATAAAAACACAAAAGCCGGCAGAGAAACCTCAAAAATTAGCCTCAAAAGAAACCAGATTAGCTTCTTCTGCAAAAGCTTCCTCACAAAAAACTGAACAGCCACCAAAAAATCAGGCCAAAGAAAACTTTAAATACAACATTGCAGTAGAAAAATACAGAGAAAACAACTATGATGTTGGTTCTGTATCTATTGGAGGGATGAAAGTTATAGCATACAGATCCGATGCCGGAGGTTATTCATCATACGAAAGAGCAAAAATAGTTGCTAAAAGACTTGAAAAACTGCTTGACAGTGGTAAAGACTTGAAAGAGCTTCACCCTGCTGTTTCTAATGGCTTTTATGTTGGATCAGTTGATGGTGATATAATCTTTACCGTGGATGATAAAACAGCTAATAGAAGCGGTCTCAATAACAATGCTCTTACTGTTGCCTGGGTAAATAATCTTAGAAGGGCATTTGGCCTTCCAAAAGTGCAGAGAAATGCTTCGATATCTACCTCAAGAGGTCTTGATGCTTCGGGCCGGCCAGAAGAAATGATTTTTGAACGTCAGGAGCTAACCCAGAATTCTCAAATTATTAATATGCTGTTACCAGTTGCACCGGTAAGAAATGCACTTACTCTTATGGGGCAAGCTTCATGGTATGGGCCATACTTTCATGGCAGGCGTGCAGCAGATGGAAGCCGGTTTAATATGCATGAAATGACTGCTGCTCACAAGTCTTTACCGTTTGGTACAGTGGTTAAAGTTACTAACCTTAATAATAATAAAGAATGTGTTGTCCGTATTACTGACAGAGGGCCATTTATACACGGCAGGATTATTGATCTTTCTAGAGCTGCCGCCCAGCAAATAGGTATGCTTGGCTCAGGTGTGGCTAATGTCAAAGTAGAGGTTATTGGCAAAAAATAAATAAGCAGAAAAAAGTTAAAAAATAGACAACATTTTGTTGTCTGGTCTACATTTGCCTTACTATGTGTATTGTTTCATAGTCTTTAATTTTGAAAATGGTTGTCCTGATTAATTTTAAGCATTCTTAACATTCTTGCAATGCGTTAAACATTTGCTAAAATACCTGATATGTGTCAAATTAAGCAAACAAATGAAATAACAATTATTGATACCTGAAATTTATTATTAGATCAATAAAAGAGGTAAAAAATATGAGAAAACTTGCATTGTTAGCCATTTTAATACTTTCGATGATTGCAATCGTTTCTAATCAGAAGTTTTATGGCCAGCAGGGGCAACTGCTTCCTCTTAGTAAAAGAATTAACCTTTTTGAAAATAATCTTGAGGCTAATCACAAGCCATACAAGATGATTGGTGAAAATAAATGTAATCCCAATGGTAAGATTGTACAAAAGATTACAACCAATCAATCTTTTGAAATAGTAGCTCTTCCACTTATTGAGGCCACTGACTCAGCTTATTATCCCAGAGATTTTGCAGGCGCACTTTATGCTTCTAATGGATACAAACTATCAGAGGCTACTTCAAAGTATGGTATCAGGCTCAAAACTAAACTGCCAGAAGAAAACCAGGAAAAGAAAACTCATAAGTTTGAATTTACGAACCCGAACGAAAACCCGGTAAAAGTAAGATTCTATATTGTACAGGTTGATCCAATTAACTAACATTTCAGGGTAAATATCAATTAAAAAAAGCTAGCACTGCTAGCTTTTTCTTTTATAGGGGAAATAAAGTTAGAATCTTGTATCAAAGTTAATATTAACCCGCTTTGCACGTTCCATTGCCTTTAGCTCACTGGAGATTACATCGGCGAGCTCATCAAAAATACCAAAAAAATTGTAATTTGCATCATTAAAATCTTTTTGATCGTTTTTATTCTTTTTCTTTTTGCCCTTGGTCTTAACATACGTACCACTTCCAAGACCATTGCCATTGTTGAAAGGTGATTTTACTGCACTATCTAACATTATATTGTCCTCCGGCGTGATAATTCATTCCCTGTTGTTTAAATAATCGGATTAATTGGCCAATACTTTAGATCCCTGTTACGTAATTTTAAGTATATTTACATTTATGCTTAAAAATTGATTATATTTCGGTTTTAGCAAAATGCATTTTTGAAATAACATTAAATAGTGACTTTTCATATATAAAAAATCTTACAGAAGGCTGATAAGTAACTATAATAGTATATTTTTTGAGTTATGCATACATTTCTTATAGTAAAATAGAGCTATAGAATTTATTTTGAAGCTTATGGAAAACAAAACCATTTATATAGTTCTCGATAACGTCAGGTATAACAACAATCTTGGCCCAATATACAGGATTGCAGATAATTTTGATATTAAAAAGCTTTATGTATGCAGAAAAGGCCAGGATAAGTTTAAACAAAAAAAGCTAGATATGCTTAATAAAGCATCACGGGGGGCCATTAACTTTGTCAACTGGGAACTAAGGAACAACACTGAAGATGTCATCAAAGAACTAAAAGCACAGAAAGTCAAAATTGTTGCTATAGACATAAAAACAGAAACGTTACTCAAAGAAGCTGTTCATCAGCAAACATACCCGCTGGCGCTTGTCTTTGGTACTGAGTCAGTCGGCGTTAATCCAGAAATATTAGACCTTGCTGATGAAATTCTTAAAATTCCAATGACAGGCAAAACGCCTTCCCTGAATGTGTCTTCAGCTGTTGCTATTGTGTGTTATACTTTTCGTTATTCTTGAGGTAAAATCAATTCAATACAGCCAAACCATGAGGTATTTACTATGTCTGCAACCACAATAAATCCGCATATTTTCAGAAAGAATGATATCAGAGGTATTTATCCTGATGAGCTCAACCCTGAAACTGTCTATAAAATTGGAATGGCTTACGGAACCAGCATTAAAGAATATTTTGATAAAAATATTACAGTATCTGTAGGCTATGATGCAAGATCACACTCTGAAATTATTGCAGATGCTCTTATTAGAGGGCTTAGTGATACCGGCATTCAGGTACTGGAAATAGGTATGTGCCCTACACCTGTTCTGTATTTCTCTAATTTCATAAAAGAAACTAAATACCAGAACCTTCTAAACTTGCCTGACATTAATGGGGCTATTATGATTACGGGAAGTCATAATCCACCTGAATATAACGGGTTGAAAATGTTGATTGATAATAAAAACCTCAAAGAAGATGATATTAAAAAACTTAAAGATATTGTTAATGAAGAAAGTTACAGTAAATCACCCTCTCAAAAATCAATCAAAATAGAACTCAACAGTATTTATAAAGAATATTTGTTAAGCCAGTTTGGTATTTTTAAAGATGTTAATGTTGTCATTGATTCAGCAAACGGTACCGCAGGGTTAATTGTACCTGATTTACTACAAAAATTAGGATGTAATGTTATTCAGTTATTCAGCAAACCAGATGGATCCTTTCCTTTTCATCATCCTGACCCCACTTTACCTGAAAATATGAAGATGCTGGGTGCTATAGTGCAGGATAATAACTCAGATATAGGCATTGGCTATGATGGTGATACAGATAGACTAGGCCTGATATCTAAAACAGGTAAAATTATTTGGGGAGATGACCTTATGATTATCTTTGCCAGAGAAATTGCCAGAGGATATGCTGATAAATCTAAACTGAAATTTATTGGGGAAGTGAAGTGTTCACAAAGAATGTACGATTTTATTGAGATGATTGGGGCTATACCCATTATGTACAAGACAGGCCATTCTTTTATAAAAGAGAAAATGAAAGAAGAAAACGCAGTTCTTGCCTGTGAAATGAGCGGTCATGTGTTCTTTGCAGACAAATATTTTGGATATGATGATGCTATTTATGCAACTTTAAGAATACTTGAAATCATTGACCAATATAAACAGCGAGAAGGTGATGACTTTATTATCGATAATCTCCTTAAGGAACTTCCTGAACCGGTTAGTACTCCAGAAATTAGAACAAAATCAACTGATAACAGAAAATTTAAAATCATTGAAAAGATTGCAAAAGAAATTGAACTAGTTAAAGATATCTATAACATTAAAGACATAATAACTATAGATGGTTTAAGGCTTGTTTTTGATGATGGCTTTGCACTTGTGAGGGCTTCTAATACTGAGCCAATACTTGTAACAAGGTTTGAAGCCAGAACATACGAAAATCTCGAAAAGTATCAAAGGCTTTTGAATGATTTGATTGAAAAACATAATAAATAAACTACTTAGAAAGCCCGGGCCAATCGGCTCGTTCAACCCATATCTTCACTTTTAAAATTTTTGAAAAACGAAAACAAAAATCTATTGTTATAGTTATGCATTAGTCTTTTAGACAGCAAATTGCAGTTCATAGAGGTTTTTGTAGACCATGCTATCAGCGAGAAGACTGTCATGTGAACCTTCTTCAATTATGTATCCTCTCTCCAGAACAATGATTCGCTTTGCCTTCTTAATCGTTGATAATCTGTGAGCAATAATAAAAACCGTTCTGTCTTTCATCAGATTTGAAAGGGCTTTCTGAACGATTGCTTCAGATTCGTTATCCAGTGAACTTGTTGCTTCATCAAGTATTAAAATAGGTGCGTCTTTTAAAAGGGCTCTTGCAATGGATATACGCTGCTTCTCACCTCCTGAGAGCATTACTCCTCTTTCACCTACACGAGTATTATATCCTTCATCAAGCTCTTTAGCAAAGTTATCTACATAAGCATAACTGGCTGCTTTATATATCATTTCATCTGTAGCATTATTATTTCCGATTGCAATGTTATCTTTAATACTTCCGTCAAATAAAAATGTGTCCTGGCTTACGATTGCTACCTGTTTTCTGAGTGATTCAAGTGAAAAGTTTCTTATATCTGTGCCGTCAATTTTAATAGTTCCTCTTGATACGTCATAGAAACGGGGTATCAGGTTTACAAGAGTAGATTTTCCTGATCCGCTTGGACCTACGATAGCAAGTACTTCTCCTATATTAACGTTTAAGTTAATATTATGAAGTATGTTTACTCTATCATAGCTGAAGCTAACATTTTCAAAGTTAACTCCTTCTTTAATTTCTTTTAGAAGGAGGGGTTCCTTTGCTTCAATAACCTCTTTATCAAGATCCAGAATACTAAATATTCTATCAGCAGCAGCAAGAGCTTTGTTGACATCAGCCCAAGCCCGTCCCATTGTCTTTACAGGGGTATATAGTAAGAGAAATGCTACAATAAAAGAGATCAAAGCACCTGTTGTCATTTCACCAGAAATTACTGAATATCCGCCATACCATATGATAACAGCAATACCAAATGAGCCGACAAACTGCATAACGCCTGGTAATGCTGCAAATGGCAATATCATTTTCATATATTTCCTGAAGTAATGATTATTCTCGTTTTCAAATCTCATTGCCTGCTGTTTCTGGAGGTTATAGGCATGAATTACTTTCATTCCCTGGAGATTTTCAGTCAGTACACTCGTGAGGTCAGCCAGTGAAGTCTGCATATCATGTGTGTATCTCCTGATCATTTTACTTAATACTGTTATAGGATATATAATAAAAGAGGTCACCAGAATGCATATTAAAGCCAGCTTCCAGTTTTGATAGAAAATAACGCCTGTTAAGATTAATGCACTGACAGAACGGCTAATGAATACTTGAAGAACATCTGTGGTTATGTTTTCTAGTAGCATCGTATCATTTGTAAGTCTTGATATCAATGTTCCTGATGAGTTAACATCGTGGTAACTTAGAGATAAACGCTGAAATTTATCATAAAGATCTTTTCTAATATCTTTTAATACTCTTTGTACAACATATCTTGAATAGTAAATCTGAAGAAACCTGCATATTCCAGTAATAAAAAATATAACTAACACACCAACCGGAAGCCACATGAGATATTGTTCTTTTCTATCAATAAGTATATTGTCAAGTACAGGTTTAATAATATAAGCTATGAAGCCATCAGCACCACCAGCAGGAAATGCAATCAGTATAGCAAAAAGCAGACTATACTTATACCGTAATAAATAGTTGAAAAACCTTTTTATAGTATCCATTTCAGGCCTTTAATTTAACTGTTTTTATCGTGTAGATTTAACTCTTCAAATATTATTTCTGATACTCTAACAGAAGCAGGCTTATTAGTTAATGCTTTTTTTACATCTGCTAAGTCTTGTAACATTTTATTTTTATCGCCCGGGTTTTTGAGTATTCTCAAGGCTTCTGTTGCAATCTGATCAGGAGTTGCTTTATCTTGGATGAATTCTTTGACTATTTCTCTGCCCATAATTATATTTGGCAGGCCAGCTTTATCTATATAGCGAATCAAAAGATAGACCCAGTAGGCAATAGAATATGATTTATAGCTTAAAAGCATTGGTGTTTGATATATTGCAGCTTCCAGGGTTACAGTTCCAGATGTAAGAAGAAGCATATCCGAAGCAGATAATACTTCGTAGTTAGCCTCTTTTAAAACTTTTAAATTGATTTTTTCATTTAAGCTGCTTTTTTGAAGATATTTATTTAGATAATCATCACTAATATTAGTAGCCTGGGCCAGTATGAATTGAGTATCTGGTAATTCTTGTTGAATCAGGTTAGCTGCATTCAGCAATATTTCAAGCATGAAATGTATTTCTGCCTTTCTGCTTCCAGGAAAAATTCCTACAAGAGGTTTTTCAGGGTTCAGATTATATTTTTCACAAAAAATCTTTTTGCTAACAGCTTCTGGTAGCATTGTAACAAGAGGATGCCCTACAAATTCTGCGTTAACACCTGCCTGTTTGTGAATTTCTTCTTCAAAAGGAAATATAAGCATTACTTTATCAAAATAACGGGCAATTTTTTTCAGTCGACCCTTTCTTGTTGCCCATACCTGGGGTGCAATATAGTAAAATATTTTATAACTATTCTTCTTAAGATATTTAGCAAGTCTGATATTAAACCCGCCATAGTCGATTAATAAGATAAGATCAGGTTTAAAGTTATTTTTAAGGAATTTTAAAATGTTTTTACCCAGCTTAATATGTTCCGGTATCTTTTTTAGAGAATCAATGCCAACAATACCCATATCAGAATGGTCATGAATAAGGTTAACACCCTGTTTTTTCATTTCATTCCCACCAACACCGGCGATATCAATATCAGGAATCAGCTTTTTCAGCTCCTTAACTATGTTTGAAGCGTGAATATCACCTGATTGTTCACCTGTTACAATAAAGAGTTTTTTAGTCATACCGCTATTACAGTTATTCCATACTTATTTGCCAGTGTTTTAACTTTATCTTCATTTACAATGAGTGTTTCATATGCTTCTATAGCAAGGACTTTTCCACCATACTTGTACATCATAGAAATTGTTTTTTCGCCAATAACCGGTATGTCAAATCTTTGATCTTGATCCGGTTTGCTAACTTTCACGATAGTTGCCCTGCCTTTTCCAAGTTTGCAACCTCTTTTGATGGCCTCATCAGTTCCTTCAATAGCTTCTACTGCAAGGATCATTTTATCCTGTACAACGACAGTTTGCCCTATATCCATTTTTCCGATGTTTTTAGCTGCTTCAAAACCGTATTCAATATCACTTTGATAACATTCATTCAGTTCAGGCCCTGCAATATGACCTTTATGGGCAAAAAAATCTTTTATAAAAATAGTCTGATCAAGAACTTTTATACCTTCACTTTCAAGTTCTTTAATTGCAGCAAGCATTATAGCGTTATCGTTTAATTTATTAGCTTTTTTAATAAAGTTCATCGCACGTTTATCAAATTTATGTATCTGAAAAAACACAAGTTTAGGCACTTTACCAATAAACATAACCTGCTTAATATCGTTTTTCTTGAGGTATATAAGAATTTTTTCAACTTCACCGGGGCTATAGTGAACGGTGCTGATTGAATGTTCTTCTATTGTTCTAATATCAGACCTGTCAAAACAAACAGCATAAACTTGATAGCCTTCTTTGGTAGCTTTTTGAGCAACTTTAACAGGCAATGTGCCGTTACCTGACATTAAACCTAATTTATTATCCTGAAGTTGAATAGGGGCCATTTTAAACGTATCCTTTATCACAGACCAATGTATAACTAATTAAGAATAGTTTTTATTGTTTTCAAGTTATGCATCAGGCTTTATCATATTATATGATATTACAAATGGATTTTTTTTCAGTAAAATTTAAACAGTATTATACATAAAGGTTACATTTAATTCTTTATGTATTATACTATTTAAAAGAGTTTCAATGATTATATTGGTATAATTCAGGAATAAATACGATGGAAATAATTGAACTTTTTAAAGATTATTGTCAGTACTTAAAAGCAAGAAAAAAATACTGGTTGATACCCATTATTATTGTTTTTATTATAGTTTCGATTGTTGTTATATTTGCTGAAAGCTCTTCTCTGGCTCCATTTATCTATACTGTATTTTGATTTAAAACTGATTGTTGAAAAAATAATGAAAAACAATGCATACTATTTCAAGAATAATTTTTTGTATTTCTTTATTTAAAAGTGTTTAGCAGGTATTTGCTATGATAATAATTTGATAAAAAATTGAAAAACACATTATCTTTAAATTGATTATTACGCATTAATTAATTTCCCAAATTTCTTTTGTATTAATAATGTTCCTTATATATTTTCTTGATAATCATTAATAAATATCGAAAACACTATTTATTCTGGGTAATAAGTGCTTAATATTGAAGATTTATTTTGTTATTTTAAATAATTATGCTATGATTTCATTGAATAAACAAACAGTTGACTGCAAAAACAACCGGAGTATTAAGATGACAGAAGCAGCAAAAAACAATGTATATCTAACCATACACGGCCACTTCTATCAGCCACCCAGAGAAAACCCCTGGCTTGAATATATTGAAGAACAAGAAAGTGCTCAACCTTTCCATAATTGGAATGAAAGAATAACTTTTGAGTGTTATACTCCTAATTCTGTCGCACGTATCACTGATAACCTCAGTAAAATAATTGATATAGTCAACAACTATTCCTTAATAAGCTTTAATTTTGGCCCAACATTGCTTAGCTGGCTTGAAGAATTTTGTCCTGAAACCTATACCAGAATCATTGATGCTGATAAGGCAAGTCAGGAAATCTATAGTGGTCATGGTAATGCTATAGCACAGGTTTATAACCACATAATTATACCTCTTGCAAATCAGAGAGATAAAATAACGCAAGTTTACTGGGGCATTAAAGACTTTGAACACAGGTTTAACCGTAAACCAGAAGGTATATGGCTTAGCGAAACTGCAGTTTGTGACGAAACACTTGGCGTTTTAATTGATCATGGCATTAAATACACTATTTTATCTCCATTTCAGGCTGAAAAAGTAAAATTATCAGAATATAATGAGTGGCAGGATGTTAGCAGGGGTAATGTTGATCCTGCCAGGCCTTATCGATATTATTATAATGATCAAAAAGATAAATATATAGATATCTTCTTTTATGATGGTACTATTTCCAAAGCAGTAGCTTTTGAAGGACTGCTATATAACGGTGATAAACTTGTAGACAGAGTTAAAGAAGGTATTGTTTCTTCTAGAGATTATCCTCAACTAGTTCACCTAGCAACAGATGGTGAATCGTACGGTCATCATACTCCTTTTGGTGATAGGGCACTTGCCTATGGCCTTAAAATTAGACTTCAAAATGAAGGCTTTAAACTTACAAACTATGGAGAATACCTTGAAAAATACCCGCCAGTCGCAGAAGCAAAAGTAAAAAACAACACTGCCTGGAGTTGTAGTCACGGAGTAGGCCGCTGGAAAGAAGATTGTGGATGCTCAACTGGTGCTCAAGCAGGCTGGAACCAAAAATGGCGAAAGCCGTTACGAAATTCTCTTGATTGGCTTAATGGTCAGCTTGCTGAAATCTTTGAAAAAGAGGGTAAAAGATATTTTAAAGATGTATGGTTGGCCAGAAATAACTATATTGACATATTAATAGACAGAAATGATGAAAGCATTGATAACTTTTTCAATCAATATGCTGTAAAAAAACTATCAGATTCTGAGAAAACATCTGCACTTAAGCTTTTAGAGATGCAGAAAAATGCTATGTTTATGTTCACAAGCTGTGGCTGGTTCTTTGCTGATATCTCTGGTATTGAAACTGTTCAAATTATGAAATATGCAGCTCGTGCAATGCAGCTGGCTTTTGATTTTGGCCGTAGCGATCTTGAGCTAGAGTTTCTCGATATTCTATCTCAGGCAGAAAGCAACATTAAAGAATTCGGCACTGGCAAGGATATCTATAAAAAATTCGTTAAACCTTCTATTGTAAGCATTAAACAGGTTATTGCACACTGGGCTATTAGCTCTATGTATGAAAATTATCAGGACGAAACACATGTTTATTCTTACAGGATAAAAAAATTAGACTATGAAAGAGTACAGAAAAATTCAACATCACTTATAATCGGGAGAATTGAAATAACCACAGCCACTACACTGGAATCTAATGACATGATATTTGGTCTCCTGCACTTTGGCAGAGGCGATTTTCATTGTGTCTTAAAAGGCTTTGCAGGCAATATTGAATATCAAAGAATTAAAGAAGACCTTTTTAATAAAATTAATAATGAACCTATAACCGAACTCATTAGAGGCCTTGATGAACATTTTGGGCGTGAATATCTATCATTAAAAGATATTTTTAAAGATAAAAAAATTAATATCCTTCAGGATCTGGTCAAAGGACAACTTGAAGAATTCTCAACGCTTTACTATAAAATCTATAAAGATAGCCAGAGTTCAATAATTCAGCTGACAGAGCTGGGTCTGGCAATACCGGATGAGTTTAAAATAGCTGCCAGATATACTTTAAGCAGAGAATTCAACAAAACAATTGAAAAAATTAATGATTTATCTGATATTGATCTTTTTCATGAGGCTAAACACTACTTAAATGAAACTAAAAAAATTGGTGTTAAGCTGGAAAAAGATATCTCACAAAATATTTTTACCAGAACGATTGAAGAATCTATGAATGAGTTTATTGAAACCAAAGATACTCAACTCTGTTCTGAAATAATTGATATGATAGACGTTGCTAAAGATCTTGAACTCGAATTAAACCTTACTACACCTCAAAATATATACTTTGACTACTTAAATGATGGCCTTATAGATCTTATAAATAACCTCTCTAAAAGCAAAACATATGAATCTGATAAAGAATATATAAGCGAAGTGCTGAATTTAGGTGAGAAATTAAACTTTAACCTAAGCAAATACTATAATATATTAAGTAAAAAGCTTGTTGTTCCTCAATCAAGCTCACTTACAAAATTATAAAGACGATCATATTTAGAAAGTCTGATAAGAATGCCTGTTCAAAAAGCCAAAACGCCCAGAATAATGATCAGTGGTTACTATGGGTTTGATAACTTTGGTGATGAAGCAATTTTATGGGTATTGATAAGAGAAATTAAAAGAAATATAAGAGATATTGATATAGTTGTTTTATCAAAAACACCTGAAAAAACGGCTTATAACCTGCAAGTCAGGGCTATAGATAGAATGAATTTCTTTAAAATTGTTTCTGAACTAACCAATACAAATATATTAGTTAGCGGTGGAGGTAGCCTGCTTCAAGATGTTACCAGTTTTTTAACTATCTATTATTACCTGCTTATAATATTTTTGGCAAGGTTATTTAGAGTTGAATGCTTTATTTATGCTCAGGGTATTGGACCTATTAACAGGAAATTTAGCAGGTTAGCTACGAAGTTTATCTTAAGTGGTATTAAAAACGTTAGCGTAAGAGATAATAAGAGTCAATTGCTATTAAAAGAACTTAATATTGAATCAGATCTAACCAGTGACCCGGTATGGCTTGGACTAAAAGGTGATTGCCTTGATGTTCTTTTTGAAATACCAGAAATTAATAATAATAACAATGTTATTGGTGTAAATATTCGTCCCTGGAAAGGTATATCAGTTTTAGATTTTCAAGAGTTAGCTCTAAATATAAGCCATCTTGCCCGTAAAAATGGTGAAACGCTTCTTATTATGCCGCTTCACTATAATTATGATTTTGATATTTGTTTAAATCTTTACAATATATTACAAACAATAGCCCCCGAACAGAAAACGGTTTTAATTGACAAAAGCCTTACACCACCTGAATGGGAGGTTATTATTAGTAAATGCCAGAAAGTTATAGCAATGAGGTTTCATGCACTGGTTAGTTCAATTTACCTTAAAAAAGAACTTTTTGGTATTAGTTATGATCCTAAAGTTCAGACTTTGATGGAAAATTTTAATTGTCACTATATTACAACTCAGCAGTGGCAAGAGAAAAAACTGTCAGAATACCTTAAAAACTGGTATGAAATTTCTAATAAACAACTTAGCTATAATCCAAACTATTCTCATTATAATGATCTCGCTGGACAAACTATTGAAAAGCTGGTTAAAATAATAAAATAATCCAGACATTTTTTTTCAGGTTAATAAATGGTATCTCAATCTTATAAAAATAAAAGAGCATCCATACTCGGGTATCCTGTTGACATAGTTAGCTTTGAAGAAGCATGTAGTATTGCCTGCTCTGCTATTACGGGTAATCAGCTATTTCATATTGTAACACTGAATCCTGAAATGATTATTCAGGCTCAAAAGAATGAAAAGCTCAGTCATAGTATATCAAATTCTGATCTGATTATACCTGATGGTGCAGGGTTAATACTTGCACTGGCATTAAATGGAATAAAATTATCTGATACTGTTCCAGGTATTGAACTTGCAGAGAATTGTCTCGACTATTGCTGCAAAAATAATATACCTGTAGCTTTTCTGGGTGCTGAAGAAAAGGTTTTAGAAGATATGCTAAAAGCTTTTTCTACTAAATATAAGGATCTAAATATAGCCTATGTACATAACGGGTTTTATAATAAGGAAGAGGAAGCTAAAATTGCTAAAGAAATCTCCTCCAGTAACGCCAGGCTGATTTTAATTGCTCTTGGCGTACCTGGTCAGGAGCTCTGGATCAACAAGTATAGACACTTATTCTCTGAAGGCTGTTTGATTGGTGTTGGTGGCAGTTTTGATGTATGGTCCGGCAATGTTAAAAGAGCACCTGTAATTTTTAGAAAGCTTAAACTGGAATGGTTTTACCGCTTAATAAGTGATCCAAGACGAGCCAGACGTATTTTTAGTGCACTGCCATACTTTGTTGTTCAGGTCTTATGGAAAAAATTAAGAACCTGAATAAATACTAATTGCCAGCAAAACTTAAAATGAATTAAGCTTCTTTATTAGTCCTCAAAAAAAACATAATGACTGAATTTTAACGTTTTTTTAAAAAAAGCTCCTTAATACGACTTTAAAATTGATAGTAATATTTTTGTTCTTTTGTTAGATTACTATATAATTAATTTATTAACGTATTTATTGATTATTTAGTTGAAAGATAAGCTATGATCAAGTTTCAAGAGGTTTCAAAGTATTATAATAACCTTGCTGCAATTAAAGATATTAATTTACATATTGAAAAGGGTGAATTTGCTTTTTTAGTTGGTCCTTCAGGTGCAGGAAAATCAACTATAATGAGGCTTATATACAGAGAAGAACCACCTACTTCAGGCAAGGTCTATGTAGGTAGAATTGACGTCAGCAAAATTAAAAAATCTCAAATACCTCATTTAAGAAGGCGAATGGGTATTATATTTCAAGATTTTAAACTCCTTCCCAGACAAACTTGTTTTGATAACATTGCCTATGTTATAAGAGCACTCGGTATGAGCCATAATGAGGTAGAAAAAAGAGTGTTAATGTCACTTAAAGTGGTAGGCCTTCTTGATAAAAAAGACTCTACACCGGAAGAGCTGTCTGGTGGAGAACAGCAGCGTGTTGGAATCGCAAGAGCTCTGGTGAATGGGCCGCCATTACTAATTGCTGATGAACCTACAGGCAATCTAGATCCTGAAACGTCAATGGATATAATGAATTTGCTTGAACAAATCAACCAGAGAGGTATTACTGTTCTTGTTTCAACACACGATAAAATTATTGTTAACCAGATGCGCAAACGAGTTATATCATTGAAAAATGGAGAACTTATTAGTGATATGTATGATGGAACCTATGATTTTGATTAGCCGAGGTTAATATGGGCACTGAATTTAGAATTTTTCAAAGACTTATTATTGAAACTATTAACAATATAAAGCGTTCTAATTGGATGAATATTGTTATTATTACTACTATGGCTGCTATTTTGAGTATTTTTGGGTGTATGTTCAGAGTCACACTGGGGCTTGACAATTTTGTAAAACAGATTGGATCTACATTACAGATTTCAGTGTATTTAAAAGACCAGACAGATTCTAAAGCTTTTCTGGAAAAAGTTAAAGCTATGCCTGATATTTCAGAAATAGAGTTTATTAGCAAAGATAAAGCCTGGGAAGATCTTAAAAAGCAATATTCAGTTGTTGATATAAGCAACCCACTACCTGACACTATTCACCTCAGAGTAAAGAAGGCAGATTATATTGAACAAACAGTTGAAAACCTCAAGCAATATCAGGAGGTGGAAAACGTTTATTTTCCCGAAATGATATCCCAGCAGATGCGAAAAATAGCCAGAACAACTACAATAGTTACTGTTATACTGGTTATTCTTCTCGGCGGTATGACGATTTTTATTATTAGCAATACGATACAGTTGCTTATTCAGTCGTGTAGCAAGGAAATTGATATTATGAGTATGATGGGGGTTAGTAGCTGGTATATTAAAACGCCGTATATTCTACAGGGAACATTTTATGGACTTTCAGGTGCTATTATAGCCTTATTACCATTGTATTTTGTACAGGGGTATATTTTAAAAATATACCAGTATTTTAATAGTGTGCCTCCTCCATTGAATATGAATGTGGTGATACTGGCTATTCTCGGTATGGGAATTATTGTTGGTGCTTCAGGAAGTCTTATTTCAGTACAAAAACATTTAAAAATATAGTTATTAAGCCCATATTTTAAATGTAAAACATTACTGGTTAAATTTTTTGTCAGCTTCTTTAATTTATCTATACTGATACTTGAAAGTAATGTAATGATTCATGATTATAGAGGCCCTATTAGCTTTTTGTTTTCGATTTTCAAAACCCTTGCCATGACTGGCACCTGACCCCATAAAGGGGGTACTACCCCCTTTCGCCTGCAAAGCAGGCTATCCCCGGGGCATTGAGTGATTTCGTGTGATCTTTCTCCGCAAGTGGTTGCCTGCTCGTTCAACCCATATCTTAACTTTTAAATTTTTGAAAATCGAAAAATTTTTAAGTTATGCACTGATCTTTATTATGACAGGTTAATACACCTAAATTTGATCAAAAAAAAGCGCCTTTACAGGCGGCGAGAGAGTTGTTGAAGAAGACAAATGAAGTGGTTGCATTAATATTATTTTTTCAGATTCTGCTTCAAATTTAATCCATTATTTGAATGATTTTTTTAAACAAAATTTGAAAATGCCTGAGAAAAGAGGGGAACCTCTGATTAATTAAGAAATTACTGATTCCAGCAAAAACAGGGAGGGGGTTAAAAAAACCGCACAGCGGTTTTTTTAACCCCAGACACTAATTTCTTGAATCTGTGAACTTTTAAATTATTCAGAGATCTTGAGGCATTATAAGTGGATAAATAATTAAATTTTTAAAATAATTTTTTCCAGATGGCATCACGCCCCATGCTACAGGGGGCTATTTGCTTGTTATCTCTCATTTCTTGCAATACTTTGTTGATTGTAGGTCTTGATATTCCTGAACACTTATTACATATATCTGAAACTTTAAATTGGGCAGGCATCATGTTCACAATCATTTTTACTTGCTGGCTTTTAGCGCCTTTTTTGTTTTTGATATGAAAAATATGTTTATCCAGGTCTGTATAACCAAGATAAATAACCCGGAGAAAGAATTCTACCCAGCCAGCTATTTTGTGGCGTTGCTCATGCCAGTTTTGACTGGCATTTTGAAGATTGTAAATGTATTTTGACCTATTTTCCAGTATAATTTTGTCCAGTGAGATATATTTAGCAACCTGATAATCTTGCTGATAAAGCATTAACTGGGTTAATAACCGTGCTACTCTTCCGTTGCCAACAGTAAAGGGGTGGATACACAAAAAATCTAAAATAAAAGCTGCTATAACAATAAGATCGACAATATCATCTTCATTGATTATGCTGTGATATGAGAGGCACAGGTCTTCAACTTCTGCTGGTGTTTTTTCAGCAGATACAGGTATAAAAGAAATACTGGATGTACCGTCGTTATTGGGTTTTTCTATGATATTATCAAGAGGTTTCCACTTGCCTCCCTGATCCGGTTTATAGCCGAAAAGATTTTTGTGAAATTGTAAAACCAGGTCTGATGATAATTCAACAGAATCAAAATGGCTGTTTATTAAGTTTAACACTTTTAAATAGCGAATAGTTTCAGATTCTATATTATTATCAGGTTCTTTCATCCCCTCAAACAAACACATAAATTCATTATATTTAATGTTAATATTATCGATATTGTTTGATGCAAGAGTATTATCAATCAGGGCATTCATCTGTAGTTTATCGAGGTGTTCTTGTTGTTGATTAGAGTATAATATTTGTTTGCCTTTATATTCACCAATCTTTTTTAAAAAAACAAGACTAACTGGTGTTATTATTTCATTCAAATTATGAAGTTTTTCTTTTGAAAGTGTATTTGGCATTTTATCTAATAACTTATAATTAAAACATTAAAAAATAGGTTAACTTATATTTTACCACAAACAAATATTAATTTTTGTCCGGTATTTTTATTGTAACTTCAGAAATTTAAAATGCAATAGAAACAATATTAAAAGGTATTCATTTTTGTGTAATAACCAGTATGCTTAATAAACATAGATTATAAAAAAGACTAATGCATAACTATAACAATCAATTTTCTGTTTTCGATTTTCAAAAATTTTAAAAGTGAAGATATGGGTTGAACGAGCAGGCGTAGCCTGAGAGTGAGACCCCATGCCTTCCTTTAGGGTGGGCGGGATTTGGGTTTTGAAAATCGAAAAATTTTTAAGTTATGCACTGATCTTTAAAATGTAATACGAAGTTTTCATCAAAAGACAACTGATTTTAGAGATAGTGGGTCAGGTTAAATAATCTGATTGGCTTCAGTATAGATAGTTAAATTTTAATGTTTTTTTTATGTTAATTAAAAAATAATTATCTTTTAATCAATGTGTAAAGAGTGAACTTATAATTAAATTAAAGCTTAAATTAAATAGCATAAATTTTTTAGATTATCAGTAACCCATCATAGTTAAAATTAGTAATATTAAGATTAAACAATTTATCAAGATGAAAGGAGATGATTCAAGTGTCATTAGTGAGATTTACGCCATTTGAAACACTAGATACTTTTAGAGATCAGCTTTTAAAAACCTATGAGTCTGAAGATGTCTGCTATTCAAGTGGTAATTGGTATTTGCCTGTTGAAATTATTGAAGATGATTCAAACTTTCAAATAAGAAGTATTGCTGCAGGCATGAACCCTGAAGATATCACTCTTGAATATGAAAACGGCATCTTAACAATTGCCTGTGAGCTAACCAGAAAAGAACTTGAAGAAAATGAAAAAATTCATATGTCTGATTTCTGCTATGGTAAGTTTAAACGGTCTGTTAAAGTAGGTCAAAATGTAGATTCTGAGAATATAACTGCAAGTTACAATCAGGGTATTCTAAACATAACAATACCCAAAGCTTCAACAGCACTTAAAAAGACAATTGCCATAAACTGTTCAGAAAATTCTCAATAATTATTATTATGATTTTTTCAGCTGGTCTCATAGAGGCCAGTTTTTTATGCTATTAAATCTATTCCTTTAGAGGCAAAGGCCTGCATATCCTGAGCGGAAATGCTGCTGACATCGTTATCACCAAGAGTTGCGATTTTATTATATACATTCAATAAGAAGTTAATAGTTGAAGCTTCAGGTTCTGCCATAGAAGCTGCTTGATCAGAAAGTACCTGTAAATCATGATATGTTAACTTATTATCTTTTGTCAGTGGCATAAGCCTCTGATTAACTACATTTACAACCATTTGCTGGTATAGAGGGTTAATCATTAAAACATTCCTTTTACTTCTTTAAAGTATAAAAGATGATCCATAAAAAAAATTGCCCCTGGTCAGAGAAATATATTTTTATGTAAAACACCTGTATTTAGGCAGATTTGACTGATTGAATCTATGTTAAAATCTTTTTTAAGTGCTTTCCGGTTTCAATTTCTTGAATATAGTCCATTTTATTGAATTATGTAAGAATACCGAAAAGAAATTTTCTCAAATTTTTTTCATTATGATTAACCTTGCTTAATAATCAAATGAAAATTATAATGAAAAAGAAGACTAAAAAAGAAAAGAATATATAATGCCCAGACAAAAAAAAGACCGTATATGCGGTCTAAAGCTTGAAGAAACAATATTTAAACCCCGTGGAATAGAAATGGGGGCACTTGAACAGGTTAATCTGGAACTTGATGAACTTGAAGCTATTTATTTATGTGATTTTTTAGATCACGATCAATCTTATGCAGCCGAACTTATAGGTGTTTCAAGAGGTACTTTACAAAGATTGCTTTATTCAGGAAGAAAAAAGCTTGTAGATTTCATTATAAATAGCAAGGTACTTACTATAACTTCCGGTGATCATATTGTGCCGCCTGAACCCCGGGAAGATTTCAGAAGAGGACGACACAGACATCACCGACATCGAAGAATGTTTTAGTTATACATACCCTCAAGCACTTTGATAATTTCTTCATCAGAGATGTCGTTGTATATTTCTACTTTACCCATTGATTTTACAGGCAGTATAAACCGAACTTTCTTTTTTTGAACTTTTTTATCCAGTTTCATTGCTGCAATAATCCTATCAATAGATATTTCTTCAGGTATATATACTGGTAAATCAAAATGTTTTATAAGATTTTCAGCTTTTTCTGCAAGGTTATAATCAATAAGACTTTTATTTTTTGAAAGTCTAATTGCTGCAATCATACCAATAGAAACAGCTTCACCGTGAGACAATAGATTATAATCTCCGCAGACTTCAAGAGCGTGCCCTGTTGTATGCCCTAGATTAAGAATAGCTCTTAGCCCTGCTTCTTTCTCATCTTGCTCTACAACGGCTGCTTTGAGTTCGCAGCAATATGAAATCATTTCTCTGATAACTTTTGAATCCAGTTTATAGATTAAATCTTTGTTATCATATAGAAAATCAAAGAAGTTAAGTGATTTTTCTTTGTAATTGCAGCTTTCCTGTATAAATGCATACTTAAGTACTTCAGCCAGACCATTTTTAAGGTTTCTTTTATCGAGTGTATTTAGAGTAGATACATCAATGATGACGCTTTTAGGTTGATAAAAGGCTCCTATAAGGTTTTTTCCACGTGGATGATTTATACCTGTCTTTCCACCAATGGAAGAGTCTACTTGTGCAAGTAGTGTTGTGGCAATTTGAACCAGGTTTATGCCTCTTAAATAGCTGGAAGCTGCATAACCTGCCATATCACCGATGACACCACCCCCGAGGGCAGCAATAGCATCTGATCTTTCAAGGTTAAAATCTATAGCCTTGTCAAGTATAACCTTAAACCATCCAAAATTCTTATAATCTTCTCCATCAGGAATTACAGTGGTTTTTATATCAAACCCTTCTTTTTTTAGAGCCTCTATGACTGTTTTACCATAGATAGGAAACACCGTATCATTAGATACCAGAAGTATTTTAGAAGATGATATATGGTTTTTAACAAGATTTCCTGCATTTTTTAAGATATTTGTGCCAATATAAATTGGATACGATAGGCTATCTCTGGCTTTCAGATTAATTTTTAACTCTGTCAATTCAGCATTATTCATACATTGCCTCCACTAAAGCAAGCTATAATATCACTAACTACTTCACCTGGTGTTTTATTTGCAGTGTCTACTTTTATATCTGCTTTAAGATAATAAGGTTCTCTTTTTTCTAGAAGCTCATGAAGCTTTTGTTTCGGGTTTTCTGTATGTAACATAGGACGATTGTCTATTTCATTTAATAATCTTTCATACAATACAGTGACTGGCGCATAGAGATATACCACAAAGCAGCTTGATTTGAGGGTCTTAAGGTTGTCAGGGTTCTGCGGAGCACCGCCTCCTGTTGATATTACCTGATTGCTATTCTTGGAAAAGTCTTTGATTGTCTGTGTTTCAATTTGCCTGAAATAGTTCTCACCTCTGATTTTGAAGATTTCTGAAATTTTCATTTTTTCTTTCAGCTCAATCAGGTCATCAATATCAATAAAATTATAGCCCAGGTTTTTAGCTAATAGCTTTCCAACAGAGGTTTTGCCTGCACCCATTAAGCCTATAAGTGCTATATTCTTATTATATGTCATTTTTACCTCTTCTGATAACTTGTCTTGTAAGTATTAAAATTACTTTTAATTTCTTCAAGAGAGTCACCACCAAATTTATCTAAAAAGACATTAGCCAGAATATATGCCAGCATAGATTCACAAACAATACCCGCAGATGGAACAGCACACACGTCAGATCTTTCATAGTGTGCAACATGCTCAATGCCTGAAAACACATTCACCGAGCGTAATGGTTTTTTTAATGTTGGAATAGGTTTCATAGCAGCTGTAACGATAAGAGGCATGCCATTGGTCATTCCACCTTCTATGCCACCCGCATTGTTTGTATATCTGGTATATTCTCCATCTGTATTTTTAGGAAAAATTTCATCATGAACTTTTGAGCCGGGTATACCTGAAACTCTGGCTCCCAGGCCAATTTCTACTGATTTTATAGCAGGTACACTCATAATAGCCTGAGCAATAAGGCCATCCAGTCGCTTATCCCAGTTGACATATGAGCCAAGCCCCACGGGCAACCCCGTAGCTATTATTTGTATAGTGCCTCCCAGGGTATCTCCGGTTTCTTTTGCATTGTCAATTTCTTTTTTGATAAGTGCTTCGATATCAGTATCTATGCATCTTACTTCTGATTCTTCAGCTATTTTTCTGGCTGATTCAAGATTTTCGGGGTATAAAAAATTTTCAAAGCCTGCGTTTCCGATACGTATGATGTGGCTAAAGATGTGTATATTAAATTCTTCAAGCAATTTACGGCACAGAGAGGCAGCAGCGACTCTGGATGCAGTTTCTCTTGCGCTAGATCTTTCAAGAACGTTCCTTACGTCTAGATGGTTATATTTGAGCATTCCTGAAAGGTCTGCGTGGCCAGGCCTGACGTATTCAATTTTCTTTTCCTGCATTTTTTGCAGGTTTTCATGGTCATTCATATCAACCTGAGCAGGCTCCATAACAGTTTTCCAGTTTTGCCAGTCTTTGTTTTCGATATTTAAGGCTACAGGTGACCCTATTGTAACTCCGTGTCTTATGCCTGCGATAATTTCAACCTGATCTGCTTCGATTTGCATTCGGCCACCACGGCCATAGCCTTTTTTTCTGCGTTGAAGCTGGTTATCTATGTAGGTTTTAGAAATTTCAAGGCCGGCAGGTATGCCTTCAAGTATAGAGCATAAGGCTTTGCCGTGAGATTCTCCTGCTGTTAATATTCTTATTTTCATTATAATTATTCTCTTTAACTATACTTCCGGGTTATTATATCAGATATTTTATAATTATAGAAAAAGATGAACTACTAAAAACCTAGCAATAAAAGTCTTTCACGAGTATTTCTGCTTTTTTGACCATTGTTTCTACAGCTATAGCAAGGTTATAACCTTTCATGGTGCATCCTGCGGCAAACTTATGGCCGCCGCCGTCAAAAAATTCTGCTAGAGGGGTTATTTCAATTTTTTTGCTTCTGAAGCTTACTTTAATATTTCCGTCTTTTGTTTCTTTAAACAGCATAGCTATATCAACAGTATTAATTTGTCTTAGCACTTCTACCAGGCCTTCCAGATATTCATCTCTTGCATTAAGTCTTTCTATCAGGTCTCTTGAGGCAATAGTCCATGCTATTTTGCCGTCAGGGGATAATTTTGTCAGGTTAAGGCATTGTGCATGGAGCTGAAACAGTTCCGGTGGTTTGTTTTCATAGCATTGTTGATATATATACTGGGGGTTTGCTCCTGCTTCAATGAGGGTTGCGCATATACCCATGGCTTTGCCGGTAGTATTTCCGTATTTAAACCCACCGGTATCAGTTAATATTGCAGTATAGAGGTTTGTTGCAATATTTGCATCCGGCAAAATGTTTATGAATTGCATAAACTGATAAATAATTTCTCCTGTTGCAGCGGCTTCAGGGTCTATTATGTTAATGTCGCCATATCCGGGGTTAGAGCCGTGATGATCAATATTAATAGTTATTTCAGCCCTTCCAAATATGTTTTCTGCTGCTGCTAGCCTGTCTTTAGCTCCGCAATCTAAAACGATAGCCATATCGGGACGGTATCCGGTCAGGTCATAATTCTTATCGATACTTATTAAAGTTTTTTCATCCGGTAAAAACTTATACATGCGGGGTATAGAGCCAACGACAAATGCATCTACTTTTAAATTAGTGTTATATTTTTCTAAAATTTCTTTTAAGCCAAGAACTGAGCCTATAGCGTCTCCGTCAGGAGATATATGTGTAACAATAGCAACATTTCTTGAACGTAAAAGCTTTTCTGATATTTTCTGAAAAGCATCTTCAATTTTTTTCATATTATTCATTTCTATTTGTGAACCCTGATTTAATTTCATTTTTGAATTTTATCATACTTAAAGCACTTTCTAAGGATACTGTTCCTAAAAATTCAAGAATAATTACATTATCTTTCGGTGTATTTAGTTATTATACTGATCCTTGAAAGTAATGTATAGATTCCAGATTATAGAGGCCGGGTGTTTTTGCCCGCACAGCGGGCAAAAACACCCTACTGAATTCTATTAGCAGATTTTAATTATTTACGTGGAATGGTATAAGAGCTTTCTGAATAACTTAAAAGTTCTCAGATTCAAGAAATTGGTGTCTTGCTGGAATAAGTATTTCCGTAATTAATCAGAGATTCCATTAACTTATTAATTTAAAGATCATTACAGAGGTTAAAAGATTTTCGATTTTTAAAACCCTTGCCATGACTGGCACTTGACTATATAAAGGGGTAAAGCCTCTTTTGCCTGCAAAGCAGGCTATCTCCGGGGTATTGAGTGATTTCTTGTGATCTTTCTCCGCAGGTGTTTGACTGCTCGTTCAGCCCATATCTTCAGATTTAAAATTTTTGAAGGTTAGCAAAATATCATTGGTTGCCTGAATTTAATGCTGTTAACGCACATATAATAGAGAACTGCCCAGCTCCATTTGACAAATTCCCATTTATCGCTGGCTATTCTTGTGGCAAATTCTTCGAGGTTACTGATTTCATCAGTATCTATTTGCAGGTAATTATTCAGTATTGTTAATTCTTCGAGCAATTTTTTTGATGATCCGGCAGATATTAACATTTCGTCATCATCCTGATCCATGCCAATTTCTGAAGGTTTTATCCAGAGGGGTTTTTCGAAGCTGCAGGGTATGTAATAACCGTCACAATCAGAATGATCAATAAGATGAGGGAATTGTGTCCTGGTTTCTCCGTCATAGACCTCAAGAAGTATTTCATCATTGGCTGCTTCTTCGAGCTCACAGGGTGTTTCAGGTGGTGCATTTGTTTTGTCAATAAAGGCTGCATATCGTCTTAAGTGGTGCAAAACGCTGTAGTTGCCGAGACGTTCGCAAAAAAGTTCTATATTTTCTTCTTTGTCGGGTTCTATTTCTTCTTCGTTCCAGGTTATGGTTTTGCCTGTTTGTTCTTTAATTTTTGCCTGAATAAGTGCAATAAGGTTTTCTATTATTATCAGTTCCTGCTGGTACTGGTTTTCTGATTCATAATCTTCTATTGAGCCTATTGTTGCTTTTATCGGGCTAATACATACATCTAATCCCATAAATACCTCTAATTATTCTTTTGGACGCAAAGTAGGGAAGGCTATGACATCTCTGATGCTCGGAGAGTTTGTCAGTATCATTATCAGTCTATCGATGCCTATTCCCAGGCCTCCGGATGGCGGCATGCCGTATTCCAGTGCATTAATATAGTCTTCGTCAAGCTGGTGGGCTTCTTCATCGCCACTTTGTCTTTCAGCGAGTTGTTGTTCGAATCTTTCTCTCTGGTCAAGCGGGTCAGTGAGTTCAGAGAATGCGTTAGCTATTTCCCAGCCATTAATTCTTGTTTCAAATCGTTCAACGAGTCTGCTGTCGTGGCGGTGTTTTTTAGACAGTGGTGAGATTTCAAGTGGATAGTCTATGATATGAACGGGTTGAATAAGGTGGGGTTCGACTTTTTCTTCAAAGACTTTATCGATGACTTTGCCCCAGGAGTCGTTTTCAGTAACTTCGATGCCAAGTTCTTTAGCGGCTTTTTGAGCAAGTTCAGGGGTATTTAAATCGTTGAAGTCAATGTTAGTATATTCTTTAAGTATATCCAGCATTTTAATTCTTTTCCAGGGTGGTGAGAGGTTTATTTCATTGTCACCATATTTAATTTTGAGGGTTCCCAGGGTTTTTTCTGCAGCATATACTACGATTTCTTCAGTAATTGTCATCATTTCGTTATAGTCAACATACGCCTGATAAAGTTCCATCATTGTGAATTCAGGGTTATGCTTGTATGATATGCCTTCGTTTCTAAAGTTGCGGTTAATTTCAAAGATTTTTTCTGAGAGTCCACCTACTATCAAGCGTTTTAGATAGAGTTCAGGAGCTATTCTCAAGTACATATCTATATCAAGTGTATTATGGTGGGTTATAAAGGGTCTTGCAGCGGCTCCTCCGGCGATAATCTGAAGCATAGGTGTTTCAACTTCAAGAAATCCTTTTTGAATAAGGAAAGTTCTGATATGTTGTATTATTTCGCTTCTAAGCTTCAGTGTAGCCCTTACGTCAGGGTTCATAATCATATCCAGATAGCGCTGTCTGTATCGGAGTTCTTTATCGGTCAATCCGTGAAATTTTTCTGGCAGGGGCTGAATACTTTTAGAAAGCATTGTATAGTCAGTGACTTTAATGCTGAGTTCTCCACGGGGTGTACGTCTTATTGTTCCTGTTGCGCCGATAATATCTCCTGTATCAAAGAGTTTTAGCTCTTTAAAGCGCTCGTCGCCCAGATTCTGTTTATGGCAAAATAGCTGAACCTTTCCTGTATCGTCCATGACATCCATGAACATACCTGAATTTCTCATTGCCATAATGCGCCCGGCTACATTGTAGGTGTCTTCTGTTTCTTCACCTGCTGCAAGATCCTTATATTTTTCTTGAAGGCTTGCTGCGCTTATGTTTTTATCGAAAAAATATGGATAAGGGTCAATATTTTTTTCTCGAAGTTCTTTTATTTTGTTGATTCTAGCTTCTTTAATTCTTGAAGTTTCCACAGTAGTCAAGGCAGTACTCCTTTATCATCATTTCTTTTAAGAATTTATATCAAACACCTTCAGGATTCAAATATATAATTTAAGTTTTTCATAACTGATCTTAAATATTAGTTTGTTTTCAGGGCATAACATTCACCTGATTCATTAACCCTACCCTCTATCTCTGGAATCAGTTGACTTTTGACGGCAACTAAATTAAATTTGTGCATTCTATCTATTGTTAAGTTTGTCTTCAATGTTTTTGGTAATAGAGTCAGGTTATATTATAATTTATGGATTAGTGCAGCTTAATAGTAGCATTAAGTGACTCAATTTGTAGCAGGCATCAGGTTGATAAATGGTAAAACTTTCTGAAAACTGTATTATTTGCGATAATCACCCTGAAGGTATTGATTTTGTAAGTAATGGCGAAGTCAGGTTTGTTCGTTGCCCGGAGTGCTCGCTAATATGGAGGATTTTTCCAGAGCAGGACCCCACAAACTATGATGACAGCTCTTATTTTGAGGGAGGTTATGAGAAAAAACGCAGACGCAGGATCAATAAATCTCTGGAGCAGTTGTCTTATATAGAAAAATTTATTGACAGAAAAGAAAACCTTCTGGAAATAGGCTGTTCTGTGGGGTATTTCCTGGAAGCGGCCGGGTTAAAGGGCTGGCATCCTGTTGGGACTGACATCAGCGAGTATGCAGTTAATAGATGTAACGAGCAGGGTTATGAGGCTTACTGCAAAGACCTTTCAGAGCTTATTGAAACCGGAGAGACCTATCAGGTTGTTGCTTTAAAGCATGTTTTTGAGCATTTTCCTGATCCAGTTGATAAGGTTAATGAGTTTAAGAAACTCTTAAAGCCTGGCGGCTTGCTGGTTATAAATGTCCCTAACGGTAAATATTACAAAGCTCGTCTGCTTAAAGGTAACTATAAAAAGTTTTTTTCTGCCGCTCAAGGCGGGTATCAACATTATTTTTATTATAATCATAACAATCTTGCTGATCTAATGCAGAAACAAGGCTTTAAAACACTCATGATTAATACTCCTTTGAATAATTTACTTGACCGGGTCAGCCTTTCTAAAGAGATTTTTAGTGTTTTTCAGATTAATAATCCCTCACCGGAGCGATAAAGATGAATAAAAGATTGCAGATATTCTCTCACTGGTTAAAAGGGCCTAAAAATAATGTTTCGGCTGCGGAGATACTCTATCAGGTATTCAAACCAGGCCATCACAAAACAGGAAAACAAAGTATACATAACATTATTGAAGAAGAAGAATATTACCTTGTATATTATAAAGGCTTTAAAGAACCTTTATACTGGCCAAAAGAAGTGTCTTTAAGGTGTTTGTATGGTTTTAGCGGTGAAATATTTGATAAGAATAACTGGCACTATTATGAAATACCTGAAACTACTGTTAATACTGATGATATAGTGCTTGACTGCGGGGCCGCTGAAGGTATATTTACATACGTAATCATGAACAGGTGTAAAAAGGCTTATGCTCTTGAGCCTCTGCCGGTTTTTATAAAATCAATGCAGAAAACCTTTGCCGGCAGTGATCATGTTGAAATCATACAGGCAGCAGCCTCTGATTCTGAGGGCATAGCAGCCATAAAAAATAATGAGCTTTCCACAGGGCAAGCAGATATAGACAATACTGATCTGAAAAAAGTTGAACTGAAAACTATTGACAGTTTATTTTATGATAGAAACCTTCCTTTGACCTTTATTAAGGCTGACCTTGAGGGCTTTGAACTTAAGATGCTTGATGGCTGCCGGGAAACAATAGCCGCAAACTTGCCCAGAATAGCTATTACCACCTATCATGAAGCAGATCATGCTCCGAAAATAACTGAATACCTGAAGCAAATAGCCCCTGATTATAATATTAAAACAAAAGGTATAGCTAAAATAGCTGGCTGCCCGGTGATGCTGCATGCGTGGGTATAAAATCCCTGAAGCCTTTTGTTTAATAACCTGCCGGTTAATTATTCTTTATGATTTACTTGTCAGAGAGTTTTTAATATAATTTATTTAAATTAATAAGAATAATAATTGATAAGAGTTTAAATTATGTTTGAGTGGTTTTTGAATTTAAACCCTGTCTGGCAGGCTTTAATAGCAGGTATGTTTACCTGGGGTATGACTGCCGCCGGTGCTGGCCTAGTGTTTTTCTTTAAAGAAGTTAACCAGAAAGTGCTTGACGGAATGCTTGGCTTTGCAGGCGGGGTTATGATTGCTGCCAGTTACTGGTCTTTGCTGGCCCCGGCCATAGAAATGTCTGAAGGAAAAGCGTTGCCGTCATGGGTACCTGCTCTTACAGGTTTTCTGCTGGGTTGTGGGTTTTTAATTTTAGTAGATAAGGTTTTGCCTCACGTTCATATAGGGTTTCCGAGAAGTGAAGCAGAGGGGCCGCCGACTAACTTAAGAAGAAGTGTATTACTGATGCTTGCTATGACTATTCATAACATACCTGAGGGGCTTGCTGTGGGTGTAGCTTTTGGGGCAGCAGCTGTTCATTATCCTGAAGCCAGCCTGGCAGGAGCTGTTGCACTTGCGATTGGTATTGGCATTCAGAATTTCCCGGAGGGGACGGCTGTATCTGTTCCACTGAGGAGAGAAGGGGTATCGCCTTCAAAGGCTTTTAATATGGGTCAGCTTTCAGGTGCTGTAGAGCCTGCAGCAGCTGTTATAGGGGCTTTAGCGGTTATAATAGCCCAGCCAATATTGCCTTATGCGCTGGCTTTTGCAGCCGGAGCGATGATATTTGTTGTTATAGAAGAGCTGGTGCCTGAGTCGCAGCGGTCAGGTAATACTGACCTGGCTACATTTTTCTTTATTGTAGGTTTTTCAGTTATGATGACGCTTGATGTAGCTCTGGGTTAGTATATTTGCTGCATACCCATAAAGGATTTATAAAATGCTTAACTGGAAAGTTAATAAAAGAGCATCTATTGCCGGTTATGCGATACCGTGTGTGGATGAATTGTCCGATCAATATGAAAAACAAGAAGCTTTTTATAAATCCAGGCCACTTTATAAAGAAATAGGAAGAGCCATAATACTTAAATATATTGAGCTTAGGAATTTTTTTCTTGTTGATGGTTTTATAGAAGTTGAAGTCAGTAAATGGATTAAGAAATATGCCCAACAGAACTCAGTTATTATTGACATTGGTTGTGGAGATATGTCTTTAAGTAAGTATATACCCAGGCAATTAGTCTATAACGCTATCGATATAAAGTTAATGGATTTTCATTTATCTAAAATAATGAAAAAGAAAGATACTTCTGCACTTAATATTTGTCTGGCTTCTGCAACAAATATACCTTTAGAAGATAATTCTGTAACGATGATATTATCAACAGAATGTTTTGAACACATACCAGAGATAAATAAAGCTATAGAAGAAATAAAGCGCATATCAAAACCTGGAAGCATTCTTATTTGCAGCATACCCAACAATTATTGTTATAAATACAAGAAAAAAGGACCTCATCAGGATCATATTAACAACTGGACTTTTGCAGAATTCAGGGAATACATTGAATCACAGGGTTTTAAGTATCTTGAAGGGTTTATGAAAGGGTTCTGGCTACCTTTTCCTTTGTGGGTAACCCAAACGTCAATACAGTTACCAGTTTCGCATAAAAATGAATATTATAATACTAATTTCTTTTATGTTTTTAGAAAAGGATAGTTTTTGTTACGTTTGTTGTGAGCACCACTGGAGAGGTTCAGCGGCCTTCGGCCGCTCAGGGCCCGCCCACCCACCCTCAGGGGTAGGGTTTCAGTGCGCCGGGCTGCGCCCGGCGCACTGAAACCCTCCTTTAGCAGGAAACAGAGAGGATATACTATCTGCACCCTGGATACTGATTTATGAGGGTGTTATGCGGCGCCGCAGGCGCCGCATAACACCCGACACAACGGGCGGGCGGGTTGGGAGCTTGCTGTGGATAAGCAAACAAACCCTCTTTTAGCGAGGGAACAGGGGTTATAATCCTCTGCAAACATGACCCCAAACAGGCTCAAGCGAACGAAAACTTGAGTGAGCGTGTAAAGTCTGCAGAGCAATTGTAGTCCCGTGCGGTCACGCACCTTCTTTGCTAAGTCCTCTACCCTATTTATACCCGATTTGGGTGTAAAAAGTCGCATTTTCAGGGCATTTTTGGTAAAATTGTTACAATTTCTTACATTACGAGGACGTTTTGAGCTTTGACGACGTTGTTTTTCAGCAACCAGCGGCCGTGAAAGCCTTCTTAAACAGGAACCAGAAATCACGCACTCCGCACAGGGGAAAATTGTGAGCGTATGAGGTCTATGCAAAAGTGTCCGTAAAAACTGATGAACCTTTTTAAGAATTAAAATTCTGAAATATTTTTTATAATAAGGTTTTCAGGCGTTTGTCAGTCAACAAATCAGTGAGGATAATAAAAAATACCTCTTTTCATACATGTATAAAAGTTCGCAATATGCGAAAATTATAATACAGCTGTTTATAAAGGATGTATTCTTAATGCGAGTTATTTCTAAACCTATACTGATTGAATTCTGGGAAAAACATCCCCAAACACAAAGTTCACTGAATCATTGGTACAATACCCTGAAAAATTCAAAAGCTAGTAACTTTACAGATCTGCAAAAAACTTTTTCTGACGTTGAAGGTATTGGAAAACAGCGCTTTATCTTTAATATAAAAGGAAATCATGCCCGCATAGTCTGTATAATCCAATTCCAACACCAAACTGCATATATTAGAGCTGTTTTAACACACGATGAATACACTACACTCTGTAACAATAAATCTGGCAAAACCGTGTTTGACATTTAAAAAGGAAACCATAATGACTCAAATAAAAGAAAAGGACAAAACAATGCCTAAAAGTTATGAAGAGTTAATTAGTAAATATCCATTAAAACCAATTAAATCGAAGGAGGAAAACGATTATTTTTTAGGTGTTTATGAAAAACTTTCGGATGTATATATAGAAAATCCTTCTTTTGAATATATTGGAGATTATCTTGAAGCATTATCTATGTTTATTGAAAAGTTTGAAGATATTGCATATCCAATACCCCAATCATCTGGCGTTGATTTACTAAAATTTTTAATGAAACAACACGAACTCAAACAAAAAGACCTTGTTGATATATTTAAAACCAAATCAATACTTTCTGAAATCCTAAGCGGAAATAGAAATTTCACTATAGAGCACATAAAAAAGCTTTCTGAAAGATTTAATGTAAGCGCTGATTGTTTTATACAATAACCCACATAATTCATGAATTTTTGTAAAAGTTGAAAAAGTCACTAAATTTATGAAATCACCTCCAACAACTATTCAATATTTGAATGAATTATTACCTATTAACGAAGACAGTAAAAAGGATTTAAATAAAGCATTTCATTTTGGACCTGGACAAGCATTCATTTGTGGAAAATTGTCAAATAACAAACTCAAAGAAATTCGAGGATACCCTTTTGGAAGAACAAATTAATGAAAAAATGGTATTAAAACTATAATATCAGTGTTATTCGGTTTGATTTATGTTTAATCATTTTGCAGAATCCCGACTTCCTTCAGGGTGGGCTGTGGTGTGAGCGCCACTCTACCGGCTGGATACTGATTTAAGAGGGTTTGCGAGGCGAACGAAGTGAGCCGAGCATAACCCGAATTGAAGGGCGGCAGCGGGCGGGAACTTGCTGTGGATAAGCAAACAAACCCTCCTTTAGTGAGGTAACAGAGGTAATTGCAGCAAACATGACCCCAGACAGACAAAGATTGCAACCAGATGTAATTAAAGCGTCGTGTGGCAGTCAGGGGATAGCCTGCTTTGCAGGCGAAAGGGGGCTTCGCCCCCTTTATGGGGTTCAGCGGCGACCACGCCGCCCCGCCCACTTCCAAAAAAAAATTCCCTTTTCCGGGAATGAAACCTTTTATGAGAGAGTAATAGAGAGAGTACGGAATTTATTTAGAGGAATGTTATAAGCTATATTGGTTACTTTTTCTATATATATAAAAACAACCTTTTCTGGTTTTGGAACAGTATATGAAGAAATATTAAGGGGAATTTTCAAACAATTTTTCTGTCGCCCAAAACTACCCCTATCAAAGAGTATTTAAGTGTGCCTGTTTTAAAAAAATGCTGGCCTGACAGATATTTTTTTTAAATGCTCCACGACAGAAACTCAAAAATACTACGGTTATTTACTCTTCAGGCAGCCTGAGAAGCGGTATCCTGCTATATTCTTCACGGGCACGAAGAAATGTTTCATTCTCAATGTCATAATCTGTTTCGTCTATCTGCAAAACAGCGTGTGGCCCCTGTGAAGCGTTGGTAATAAAAGCTGCTTCATAGTTATTTATAGACTTTAAAGAAATATCTTCAGTAATAAGCTCTATATCAAGCTTCTGACAGATATCTATAACCGCCCCTCTTGTTATACCTTCTAGAATGCCACTATCAAGCGGCGGAGTATAGATTTTATTATTCTTGATAAAGAAAATATTCCAGGCTGTGCCCTCTGTAATATTGCCTTTCTGGTTTAAAAACAACCCATCATGATATCCTGCTTCTCTGGCCTGTGCTTTGGCAAGCATATTGACAGTGTAATTAATAGTTTTCAGATGCGGCATGTTGCGTGTCAGGTTAACTGTTTTAAGTTTGAAGTTTTGAGGCAGATAATACATTTCACGTGTTGTTACCAGTATTGCACAGGGGGTATCCTTTATAAACTGCGGGTTATTCCAGTTGATTGATTCAGGAAAAAGCGTCACCCGGACTATAGCATCTTTATTCCGGCAATGATTGGCATTAAGTGCAGATATTATACCTTCAATAATCTTTTCATCAGAAGGATACTTTATATTCAGCTCTCTGCAATTATATTTTAGCCTTTCAAAGTGCTTATCAAGAAATAACAGCCCTTCCGGAGTATATTTAATGGTAGTGAAAGCACCATAAGCATACAGTGAAAGTGGTGATATAATTTGATCAAAAGATATCAAATGCCCTGAAAGATAGACTTTACTTTTTCTTGTAAGCTTGGATTTCATAATATTTTATATATTTCCTCTATAACAGTATTCATTTCTTCTGTAACATACCCGGGATCATCAAGATGCTCCTGAATAAGCTGGGCAAACTGAGACTTGTTAAAATCTCCAAGCCCTAATTCTTTCCAGATAACATTGAGCTGCCTGGCTATAGAGCTGTCTTGATCGATTTCATTCAGTTTAAGTGCAGGTGACAGCATATAAGCTTTGTTGATAGCTTTGCAAATAAGGTCTTTTGGCAATAAATCTTCAAACTCTCCGCATTGCAGACTTATAAGATTATCAGTAGGCCTCATTATTGGCCTTAGTTCGTCTATAATCTCCGTAGCGTCAGCATCAAGCAATACTGCAATCGGTATATTAAGCTGGCGTTTAAATTTGTTATAAAGCTTGCCGACCTTATTCTTTCCACCGGATGATATAAGGAGAATGCCATCAGTATTAAGGTCATATGAAAGCAATCTGGCAAATGATGGCAATAATATTTCTTCTGTTATACCTTCTACAAGCAACAGCGCTCTGGGCGGCAAAGGTATATCTAGCTTTTTTCTTAGAGATGAGCTTAAATTATAGATTTTATTTAACAATTTTTCTGGTGGAGTAATGCTGTTAAAGTGAGAGAGCAGTTTATCCATCTCAATATATCGTATAACACCTGCCGGCAAAGATTCATAAGAGTCATAATTATCTTTTATGTATTCTATAAAACCTTTTATATTTAATGGAAATGACAAACGATACGCAATATAAAGCCTGGTAACTATATCAAACTCTTTTAGATAGTCATTACATAATATATTAAGATCATAAGCATTATCTTTAAGAAGAGACTTCATTTCTTCTATAATTATATCACCGGGGTTCTTCAGGTTTGAAAACCTATTTACAGACACAGGATGTTCAAGATTAATAGAATTACCAGAAAATAAAAGCTCTTTCAAGCATTCTGAAGGTGAAAAGCTTATTGTCTCTTCATATGCCAGATAATAATTTAGCAATAAATTTCCATTCTGCTCATAGCCAAGTTTTCTAACAGATTCATTCCAGATAGAACAGACAAGAGAATCAATCGTCGCAGGCAAAAGTGATGCCAGACTGCGTTTTGAAATTTTGGGGTTTATAGATGTTTTTGAAAGCACATTCTTTGAAACAGTCAGGTTTCGTTTTATCGGGTTTTCAAAACGGTTTAACCTGTTAGCAATATTTAAAAGCTCAGTAGCTCCCAGACATCGTATAGTTATATCTTCTATACCGTAGACCTGATTTGATAGAATGATGTTTTTAGCTATTTTTCAACCCTCAATAGTCATCAGAACATTTTTAGTACCCCAAAATTCTAACGTTTAAATGATTTAAAGTAAATATTTTTAATAATCAAATCTTTGCTGTTCAGTTAAATTTTTTCTGATGATCTGGTAATTGCTATCCTGTTGTTTTATACCATTCCACGTAAATAATTAATATATGCTGATGAGATCTCTGAATAATTTAAAATTTCACAGATTCAAGAAATTCCCTGTTTTTGCTGGAATCAGTAATTTCTTAATTAATCAGAGGTTCCTGATAGAATTCAGTAGGGTATTTTTCAAAAGAAAAACCCGGGTAAAACCCGGATAAAGAAGATTATCGGTTAAAGAAGAGGTTTGCTGGATTTAAAGAGAGCTTTTATCGGGACAAAACTTATATCTTTATCCTACAGGTATAAATACCCGGAGAGTACTACCTGCCATGCCTGTAATTTGACCTTGAACGTGATCGCTGGCTTCTCTGCCATCACCCAGAGCTATTGAAATATGCCCGTGAGGATGTGCATCTGTTCTACCCCAGACGACAATAGCACCCGGTGGAAGACTTTTTAATTGATCTCGTGTACACTGCACTTCTCTAAAACGCTGATCTCCAGCCAGTTTATCTGCTACCATATAAGCTGATGCTGCACCAATTCCATTTATGCCTATTCGCTCAAGGGCCATTCTGACACCTTTTGCACACCAGCCAGTAGTTCCCAGTTCATTAGCTGTTTGATATGCAGATTGAGCTATTTGTTGCCCCAGTGCACTTCCCTGTGTATTTGCTAAATCAAGCGGAGGAGCATTATTGGCAACAGGAGCTGCATTGCCATAGTCGTTACCAGCCATGTTGCCATAGTTATTTCCTGCATAATTGTTGCCGGCAAGGTTTGTATTATTGGCAGCAAAGGGGTCGTTGCCCTGCATTGCAGGGTTTTGCCCACCCATAATACTTTGCATCAGGGTCATTATCATGCTCATCATAAATGAAAGCATCATGTTCATAAAGTCAAAGAACATATTGTTAGGCTGATTAAATTCAGGTTGCTGGGCAAATTGTCCCTGTGTATTGCTTAAATTAAGTCCCAGTGAATTGTTAAGAGTATTATTATCAAGTGTATTAACAGCATTCATGATGCCTGCCATTGAATCAAAACCGGCATTAGAGTTATATCCACCAATAACAGGGTTTATCGGCCCAGCTATAAGGTTGTTAATGTTACATTGCGGATAGTTATTGAAAATATTCCCATAGTTTAATCCCACGATAAAACTTATCATTTGTCCTCTCTCTCCTCTTTTGAATTAAGTATTTTGATGCTTAATAATCAACAAAATAGCTTCAAAATAAGATCTTAAATAATTAATTCTCTGTTAAGAAGGCCAGGGTTAGATTTTGCTATTTCTCACGGTTAGCATTCTTCTTATTGCATAGAAATATAATAATAATTCAGTTGTTCTACTTGACCCACAATAAAAAGTTGTTTTATCTGCTAGAAAATGTTATGTAGCCTCACCTCCTGTGGTTACTGGTTATTGATATGTAAAAAACAATGTGCAAGCTGATGACCTGCATTATTCTGAACTTTTAATAAAATAATAAACAATACGCAAAGTGTTATAATACTCATTATAAGGCTCCAATCTGTTAAATGATGTGTCTCTCCGTCTTACTATATTATTTTGTATTATCATTATAACGATATTGAGGGATAAAAACCTGAGTAAACACCTACAATAAGCTATAGGTATAAATACTCAATTATAATGAGTATAAGATGTGAGCCTCTTCTATAATAAACGTCATCAGTAATCTGGATTTCAAAAGATACTGGGCCTGTCTTTTATACCATTCCACGTAAATAATTAATATATGCTGATGGAATTGGCCTCTATAATCTGGAATCTATACATTACTATCAAGGATCAGTATAGTAATGCAAATGATAACAGAGATCTCTGAATAATTTAAAAGTTCACAGATTCAAGAAATTAGTGTCGGGGGTTAAAAAAACCGCTGTGCGTTTTTTTTAACCCCCTCCCTGTTTTTGCTGGAATCAGTAATTTCTTAATTAATCAGAGGTTCCACCAGTGTAATAGTTATCCACTAGTATTTCATATGTTTGTTGTTCACAAAAAAGAGATCCCATAATAAGTGATTTATTATGGGACAACAATGTCGGAGCATTGATTATGAAGTGTGGTAATAGATAATGTTATTTAAATTCTTCCTTCGGCTTCTAGCTGGTTAATTTTAAGAAACCCCTGAAGCCTCGGGTCATTGGCAGCATATGTACGTTTTTTACACTGGTCAGATGTGTTTCCTTCAACAGTTTCAATAGAGCCATCAGGGTTTACTCTGGTTACTATACCAACATGAGCACTTTCTTTTCCGTTTATTCTGAATATAACCATATCCCCTGGTTTAATGCTTTGCGGAGCAGTTGCTGCATTATAGCTTTCATAGACACCATTTTTTTGGGCCCAGTTAGTAATATTTGGTACATAGTGAAAATTTTCTCCTGCCCAGGGCACTTTGCCACCGGTAGCCTGCTTAACGCACCATTCAGCAAAGGCCCCGCACCAGTGGCTTGGCTGTCCATACTTTCTATAAGATCCATCAGCTTCATTAATGCCTAGAGTTGACTCGTGCAGAGCAATCTGTGCAGCCTGCATACCCGCATTGCCCTGGGGTACAGGCCCGGTATAGTTGGAGTTAACCGGTGCATAAGGTGCTGTTTGCTGGTTATAACCAGCTGGTGTTGCCTCGGTAGCGTTTCCTGTGTAAGGAGCTGTGTTAGCATTTGTAAAAGGAAAGTTTTGCTGATTATCCAGAAGCGTATTAGCCATCAGAGGGTTATTCATAGCCTGATTGCCCATCATACCACCCATAAATTGAGAAACCATTTGCATCATGAGTTGCATTATTCCCATACAGAACATCATCATAGGCATAAATTGATTCATCATCTGGTTCTGGTTTGCCTGTATGCCCGGCATCTGGTTATATTGTTGTGCATACTGATTATGAGTAAAATCAAGATTATAAGGGTTTATGGCTGCTTGCTGATCAAAGGCATTTAATGATGAAAATAATCCCTGTAGCCCTTCTGATGGTGATTGATAACCAGTATTAAATATTGAATACTGCTCAAATGGCATCTGGGCAGCATTATTCACCCCCGGTGCCAGAGAAATATTTTTTAAAAAAACCATATCAAGTTTATACATGTCATTTAAATCTCCACTAAAATTCATTATTCTCTTGTCTCTCCTTGGTTAAAAGATGATACTGCAACTGATTGCACAGGATCAATAAAAGTTTTTCCTAACCATTAAAGATTCAGGCAATACAATAAATTAATAGACCCATAATTTGCCTGTTTTGTTAGATGTTAAAAACTGCTTGAGTTTCTCTCTCAGGTTTATCCTGTTAATTTGTAGCCGCAATCCATAAATTGAAACCATTACGGTTAATCAAAATAAGGCTTTCAGTAGATAGGCTCTACTTACAATTACGGTTATTAGGATATTACACTATTATTATAAGATTCTTACTTAAATAAATCCTGAGATGATTTATTCATATGCACCTGAGTCATATCATCTATACGACGGGGCAAAATTACTCAAATGGAACCTCAGATTAATTACATAATTAATGATTCCAGCAAAAACAGAGATCCTTATATCTGAGTACATACAAGTTATTCAGAAGTCTCAAATCTCTATTTAAATATGCTCATTAAGCAATAAAAATCTTTTGACCTTTTAATTTGAAAGAAATATGAAATAATTTTGTATATTTACCTGAAAGATCTTAAAATATACTAATAATAAGCAAGGGTATATAAGTACAGAGTGAATCTTGTTAATTGTAACCATCAAAATACGCTCCAAAAAAAGTTTTTAAGGCTTATCTATGTCTGAAGAAAATATTACAATGGAATTTGACCGCAAATTATTTCTAGAAGAAAAAATTGGCATATTACTTTTTAAATTCACTTTTCCAGCTGCACTTGCTATGATATCTATTGCTATAGCATCTCTTATCGATACAATTATTATTGGTCGATACGTCGGAACAGCCGGTCTAGCTTCTTTAACTCTTGCATTGCCTGTTTTTATGCTATTTTCTGCCCTGGCTGCTACTATAGGTATCGGCGGAGCTGCCGTCTGGTCTGTAGATGTTGGATCTAATAACTATCAAAGAGCTGAAAAAGTATTCGGCAATTCTATTATGCTAAACATTTTAACAGGTTTGCTGATTACTGTTCTGGGCATAACTTTTATTGAACCTATTATGGCATTTTTAGGTACTCCTGAAGATGTCTACCCTTATGCAAAAGGATACCTGAGTATCTTTTTCCCTTCAGGAATGTTTATAATCTTTGCCATAGGAACCAATAACTTCATAAGAGCTGAAGGTATGGCTAATACTGCTATGACTATTATACTGATAGCAGTATTCTTAAATGTTCTTCTGGATATTTTATTCGTTATCATATATGGATGGGGTATTGAAGGTGCAGCATACGCTGCATTATTAGCCCATCTTCTGGCAGGTTTGTTTATACTGAACCACTTTTTAAGCGGCTATTCAAAAATTAAATTGAAAAAAACAATGCTTATACCTGACATTAAGATTATGCTTGAAATTATTCAGGTAGGTACAGCATCATTTTTAAGACAATTCAGTATTGGTATTATGCACTTTATAGTTAATATATCTATAGTATGGTATGCTGCAGGCCCTGAAGCAGGTATGTATCTTGCTATAGCCGGTATTTCTATGAAGTGTATTATGTTTATTTTAATGCCTGTTATTGGTGTTATTCAGGGAATGCAACCCATTATAGGGTTTAATTATGGGGCAAAAGCTTATATCAGAGCTAAAAAGACAATTATACTTGCTATAGCAACTGCATTTTGCATTGCATCAATTATATGGCTTTTTATTATGATTTTTCCTGCACAGCTTTTAGGGGCATTTAGCCATGACCAAATACTCATAACAAAAGGCCAGGATATTCTAAGACTTCTTATCCTTGTTTTACCTCTTGTTGCAGCTCAAACTACAGGTGCAGGACTCTTTCAGATACTCAAAAAGCCTATTCCTGCAAGCTTTTTTGCAATATTGAGACAGGTTTTGCTCATGGTACCCATTATATTGCTTTTACCTGGTTTTTTAGGCCTGAACGGTGTGTGGTATGCTGTCCCGATAGCTGATTTTCTGGCTTGCCTTATTACGGCTGTATGGGTTATACGAGAGATCAGGATACTTGATAACCTGAATGCGGAGACATAATAAAATAAATTTAAAACCTGATCTATAACTGAAGGTATGCTTTAAACCTTATTACTAAGCAGGGGATATTCTTCACCTGTTGCAATAAAGAATTCATCTCCTTTTTTGATTATCCAGGGAGGTAAATCTATCAAAGCTTCAGGCTTTGCATTGTTCTTTAGAAACCTGACATAGCTATCAGGTATTCTAGCATCCTTAAATAAAAACTTTACGGGGTTTTCTGAGAGTATTAGAGATTGCATTTCTGCTGATAAATTATCCTCGTTTAAAAACGGAGCTATATAATTCTTTTCTTTCCAGGTATGACTTAAGAGGCTGGCGTCAGTGCCAAATAATATTCTTGATTTATAGCTATCTTGCTGCAAGATATCTCTTAAGTCTTTAAAGTAAGCGGATTGTGTATTTTCCATTAGGGCCATATAGTGAAATGAAAGGTCTGAATAAACCCTGCCAAAGTTCTTGTTAAGCTCCTTTGAAAAGATAATCAAATTTAATATTTGTTCCCGCCATTTCAGGGCTTTGTTTTGCAATATTTTATTATTGTGAAAATAGTTGCCACCAAGGTGTGCGAAGTTTATTTTGAGGTTATATTTCCTGATAGGCATAATCCAGTTAAACATTTCAGTAAATGGAAAAACCTCTTCTTCTTTAATCTTATTTAATTCCATTATTTTAATCAACGAATTGACCAGCCAGCTATTTTTTTCCAGTTTTTCACTTCTAAATGCTCCTTCAATATCTACATGTGTTGTTATAGGTATTTCATTAGTGCCGCAATATTCATAAAATTCTTCAAGCCTCAAAGCTATTTCATCAGTATAAGGGAGGAATCGCTTCCAGTATGAACCGGGAGATCTTGTTATGTCAGGGCATGGATGATATCCCAGAGCAGGGTACATTTTGATTCCAATATATCCATATTCTTCAATAGCCTTTTTGCATATTTCAAGAGAGTTTTCCCGTCTCGGGTCAAACATTACAAAAGGAAAAATTCTCCAGGGGTATCTGGCTATCTGTTTTGATATGAGGGAAATCTGAGATTCTTCTATTTCGCTATAATAAGGTATTACAGTATCTTTATGATTCACCGCAGGTATAGCTTTTTCAAAATCAATCAATAGAGGTACGCAGATATCTATTCCTGCTTCATCCATAGATTTAATATATTCTTTTACAACCCTTTTAATGGGTAATTTAAATGTTTTGAGAAATTTATTGGCACGTTTAAACCCATAGCCAGGAGTTATTTCAAAAAAGACTCTTGCACCGAGTTCAAACAGGTCATCTTTAGCCATATCCTTTGTTATATGACCTAGCAGCTCAACCATTTCACAGGGTATAAAGTTGAGATTAAAGAAATGACAATGAGTATTAATAACCGGTTTTCTTTTCATACCACCTGCTCATTCTTTCAGGGTATACTACTATTATAGCAAATTCCTGTTGCCTTTGCAAAGAGTGTAATATGAAAAAAAAATTCCTCTCAAGGCTTTATTAGCAAAATAAACCGATTTCAGTATTTTTAAAATTGTTAATTTTCTTAATTAAAGACAAATATTTTTTGAACTATAGCTGACAATAAACTTTTTAAAAGATTTTTTTTAAATAAATGCTGTCATAATAAGTTAATAGAAAAATCTTTCTACTAAAAATTATTACCGGGCAGAATAATTGCACCTAGATTATTTGTTGGCCAGCAAATATATACTAAGTAATAAGATTTCAGAAGATACAGGGCATTCTTTAAGTCGTTTAGTATTTAAAGCAAACCGGAATCCTCATTATAACTTACCCTCTCAATTACGTTGATGCCCAGGATTAATGGGAGCAAAAGTCAAAGGGTATAAAATTAGGGAGCCAGTGCCGGTTATAAATTTGTCGAGAAAATAGCTTCATTATTTGCCTTTTATAATGCCGGTATATTTTAAACATTAACTATGCTCTTTATGCCAATAGTAGAGTATTGAAAATTCAAACTCTTGAGATTCATGCATACCATTAATAAACTGGTATATATCTTCTGATGAAATTTACTTACGTTTTGCGGTTATCGCAATAAGGTTCATATACTTACCAGCTCCAGCTTCCATTGAAAGTCTATCATCTATTGCATATTTGTTATCGGAAGCTAGCCAGTCTTGCCAGGCTTCATCATGACATTGCATTTCCTGAATTGATTCAATTGTTATCTCTTTGGATTTTTCCAAAAGCTTTTCCCACCAAGGGATAGAATGAAAAGTTTTTAAGATTTCATCTTTTTCCTTAGCCCAAGAAAGCATCATTTCATCAGGAAGTATGCCGTTAAGTTCTTTTTTTACTCCAGGAAATGCCAAAGCAATTGTTCCACCTTTTTTTACAAGCTGTGCTAATTTTGTATCCATAAATTCAGGCTCGATTCCGAAATAATGGTATGAATCTATGCTTACAATTACATCAAAGTATTCATCAGCATAAGGCAAGTTCTCTGCGTTTGCGTGTATAGGAATAATTTGATTTTCCAAGCCTGTTGACTTAAATGTTATGAAATTTTGGGTTGCACTAATCCATAAATCGGTTGCAAATACTTGTACGCCAAATTCTTTTGCCAGAAATATAGATGTCAAGCCTTTTCCACAGCCTAAATCCAATACCCGCATACCTTTTTCAAGTTTAACAGATTGTAAGAGTTCTTCAATCATTTTCAAGCTGTTAGGTCCCATCAAATTTTCGTTGATTAATGTTTTATCATATTGATTGCTTTTTATATAGTTCATTCATGTTCTCCTTGTGGACTGCACATAATAGCTTAAAACTCTTTAATAGCTTGAAACATTATTTATACAAGTCTTCATTTCTATTGTTATATCTAAATTTACCTCTTTTAGATGTAAGAAAAATCTTCTGATTATAAACCATTGAACTTTCTTATCTCATCTTACATAAACTCCAAAAAATTTCAATACCATTTATATGGTTCTTTCCATTGGGGTTAACCTGCCCCATTTAGGACCTGGCATTTCCAATAACTTCTGCATATTCCTGTAGTGTTTAATTATCCGGTGCACTATTGGGTCTTCAAGCATTATATGTAGATTGTCAAGTGCATGTAACCCACCATCGGCATTTATAGTGAAAGCATAATTTAATACCTCTAAATTAAGTCTTTTTGAATAGAAATTTTTTCTGGTTATGAACTGATTTTTATCTTTAATTCAGGTTAAAATAGAACTATGATTTGACTCAATTGATACTGCTGGTTAATTTTCACTGAAAAATTACTACCTTAAAACTAAATTGACTGACCGGGGCTTAAAAATCTATGGCTGAACAATGTGGATTAAAACGAATAACCGATACAAAGCTTAAGCTGAGAGATGAGCTGACATTTTCGCTGGTAAAAGAAGAGCCCGAAAAGATTTATACTCTCTATGATCCTTATAATGACCGTTATTTTCAATTCAAAGAGTATGAATATGTCATTGCAGGCCTGATGGATGGGCAAACGTCATCCCGGGTTATCTGTCAGAAATTTGAAGAACAGTTTGATGCAGAACTACCACTGGAAACACTGGAAGTTTTCGCACGGAAACTCTTTGCACTCGGCCTTATTGAAGGTGCACCTATACCCCCTAAGATTGATAAATACTCGGGTGTGCTCTTTAAAAAGTTTAAACTTTTTAACCCTGATAAGCTTTTTGATGCTATTATAGATTATGTACGCTTTTTATTTCACCCTTTGACAGTAAAAATATTTGTAGTTGTATTATTTATAGCCGGCTATCTTCTACTTAAGCGCTGGAATGAAGTAGCTGCTTATGGAATGCCCGGCACTAATGCTGGAGACTGGTCAGGTTTAGGTCTTATAGTATTAATAATAATAGCTATTATCAGTACTCACGAGTTTGCACACGGCCTGAGTCTCAAAAATTATGGCGGAAAAGTGCCTGAGATGGGCTTTATGCTTATGATTTTTATACCGGCTTTTTATTGTGATGTCTCGGATGCCTGGAAACTTTCTAAAAACAAAAAACTCTTTGTTACATTTGCAGGGGGGTTCTATGAACTTGTTGTTGGTGCTTTTGCTGTTATAATATGGAACTTTGCTGATCCGTATCTCTGGCTTTCTGATCTAGCATACCTTGTAATGGTTAGTTCTGTTTTTACCATAGGCATTAACTTTAATCCTCTTTTGAGGCTTGATGGTTATTATTTGCTTAGTGACTGGCTTGAGATGCCTAATTTGCGGTCAGAATCTATTAAATACTTTATGAGATTGGTATCTGCACCCTTTAAAAAGTTACCACCGGCCAATTATACACTCAAAGAAAAAATTATATACCCGGTATATGCTGTACTATCTACATTGTTCATTATGTTTATGATTTCTATTATTTATTCACTTGTTTCTGGCTGGTTAATAGATACTTTTCGTCTGCCCGGAGTTCTTTTATCTATATTTATTTTAATATTTTTTCTTTCATTGATTTTGAAGGGTATAATAAAACCAGGAACAAATACTAACAAAACAGAAAGCCAGAAGGCCTGATGAAAAAGTTTATACCTTTAATCATAGTAATTGCAGTATTAATCATTGCCTTTGTTTTCCGGTGGCAGCTGGATGTCGGTAGTGACTGCGTGCTTGAGCCTTATACTGAAGAGAGTCAGGTTATTTATGCCCAGACCCCCGGAGTATTAACCGTTTTTAATTATCGCTCAGGAGATATAGTCAAGCAGGGATCTGTCGTAGGACAACTGACAAGCATTGAATTACAGGATGAAAAAGAACAGGTTGAGGCATCTATTAAAGAGACACAAGCAGAACAGATTGTACTTGATAGGCGTATACAGGAAGCACGCCAGGAAGTTATATCGTCTGGCCTGAGACATAAAAAAGCTTCAGTAGAACTAGCCTCAATAGAAAATGATCTTAGAACATATAATGCTGGCGAGCTTCCGCCAGAACTTCAGGCTATGAAAGCCAGATTAAATGAAGCTCAGAGAGAATATGAAAAGCTGGCAGCCGAGCAGGAATTAATTGATAATAAGAATCAATATCCACCTGACATTAAAGTTATTGTTCATAAACTTGAATCTGCACGGGTAAAATATCATAATGCAGAGATTTCATTTGACAAAAACAGATATCTGGTTACTGTAGGGGCTATCTCACAGCTGGATTTTGAAGATAACCGCACTAAATATGAAATGGCCCAGCAAGAAGTTTCAACATACCGGGCAGAACTTGATAATGCATTACTCAATCGCAAATATGACACTCTCAATGCAAAAGATGTATATCTGAAAGCTAAAAGTGAGTATGAAACAAGCCTTAAAGAATTTTTCCTCGATTATGATAGGCAATACTATGATTCAAAAATCGCCGGAGCAATGGTTGCTCAATCCAGTTACACAAAAGAGACCACAGAAGCTCAATTGCAAGCTAATGATGAAAAATTAGCTGCCCTCAAACAGAAACTTCAAATTATTAATGATAAGATGGACAGGTTAGCCCTTAAAGCCCCAATATCAGGAGTAGTTATAGAAGAAGATATAACCAACCTGGTTGGTAAATATTTCTCTATGGGTGAACAAATATGCGAAATAGCTGGCCTGGAGAAGCTTCTGGTAAACATTCAGGTCGATGAAAAAGATATTGCTGATGTTGAAGTCGGTCAGTCAGTTAGACTTAAGGTAAGGCCCTTCCTCGGTAGTCTTTTTAAAGGAGAAGTCAGAAAAATTAGCCCGGTTAGCCGTAAGGATGAAAAGTCTCATCGCAGTTTCTATTCAGTAGAACTTGTTATAGCCAATGAAGATAACAAACTTAAACCAGGTATGACTGGTTTTGCAAAGATAAATGCAGGCACAAGACCTATTTATGCCCTCATAATGAGAGAAGTCGGCCATCTCGTCAGGTCTGAATACTGGTTCTTCTAAACGCTAGTCTTAAAAAATTCATTAATAGTTTGTATGAACATTATCTGGTTGTAGAACATTAATGATAGCCTTTTTTAGACTAACATCAGGAGTAATAATTTCGATAACAATAGTGCCTTTTTGTGCGATGGCGTTGGCATGTCCAACCATACTGATTAATTTCTGGTAGATAGTAGAGGCACTGGTGACATCCGGAGCTTCGATATAGTTTATCTGAAGCCTGTTCTGGTTTTTAAAAAAGATATCATTTTTGATGTAAAGTACTTTTGCCCCGAAGGTTTTTTCAAATTGTCCAAGCATTTGAGGGCTAACATAAATTGAATTTTTAAGAACCCAGCCAGTACCTATACTGCTAGCACTGACAGCTATTTTATCAATAGCTTTGCTTGAATCACTGGCGATTGATACTCCTGAAAAGTAACTGCTAAGAGCGATAAAGCATATTAGCATAAGGCCATAAATAAAAGCTTGCGAGATTTTTCCTGTCATAATTAATCCCCTTTCTTGTTGGCTTAAATCCTTGTGAGATCGTTATAGTGGTAAAAAGTTTATTTATTAGAATAACACGATGCTTGTTGCCATTTTACCTTAACAAGAAAATTTTTTAAAGGAGGCCTTTTTAGCTAAAAAAGCCTCTATGTTTAGTTTTTGTCGTTTATATTTCATAACAGCATAATAATAAAAAGTATTAAGTCTGTCTGCGTGCTAAAAACCAGTCAGGTTAAAAATGCTTCTGATTACTATCCTGTAAGTGTAAATCTGGTAAATGCTTCAGGGGTTTCAGAATTATTGTCTATTGTTTTTGTTATCTGCTGGTAATTTCCTTCAAGATTGAAAGCCTTTTTTGCAAGGTCTAACACATCCTTTATGAATGTAGTACTGGCCTTTTGCTGGTTTCCAAAAAGCGAATAAGTTTTGATATCAATATTTCCGTTCGGGTTTATTTGTGCTTTTGCCTTGTATAATTCCGTATCAGGTATGGTAAATGGTGGTTCAAAAGTTACTTCAAGTCTATCACCATTGACTGTTCCATAAAAATCGTAGGCTTTCGAGCCTGTTAAAGATTCTCCGTAGATAGAATTACCATCTTTATTGTATTTATAGATGGCACCAAAACTAACCGGTTGCATAGAAGTTATCTGCATATTTTTTTCCTTTTCATTAAAATATCGGGTGGATAATCAGGGGATAGTATTTGTACAAAGATTATGAAGCTGATAAAGTGACACCAGTGATAGTGTATTTGTTACAATAATTTACTTCTGGTGTCATTTGTGTTCTATGTTTTACAGCAGTAAAATATAGTTGAGAATAACTTTCAGGAGTATAAAAATGAATTCATCACCTCAATGCGCCAGATGCAAGCTTAAAAGATGTCAGGCAGGCAAAGATTATTTTGAGTACGAACAAAAAGCACGGGTTTTTTATGAAGATACTGAGCTTATAAAGCTTCATAGGGCAGCTACAGCAGTTGAGGGCAGGTACTATTGTAAAGAAAACCGACTGAAAGAAGTGATATTGTTTTCAAAAGAAATGGGATATAGCCGGCTAGGACTTGCTTTCTGCGTGGGGTTATCCAATGAAGCCAGAGTTATTGAAGAAATTCTGTCAAAATACTTTGAGGTAACATCAGTATGCTGCAAGGTTTGTGGCATTGACAAAAAAGACTATGATCTCGAACAGATTGATGCCAGCCGGAAAGAATATATGTGTAATCCGGCAGCACAGGCAGGTCTTATGAATAAGGCTAATACAGAGTTTAATATCATTTGCGGGCTTTGCGTGGGGCATGATGCAATCTTTACAAAGTGTTCTGAAGCTCCTGTATCAACGCTTATAGCTAAAGACAGAACCCTTGCACATAACCCGGCAGGGGCAATTTATTGCCAGTATGTTACCAGGCAGCTTGAAAACTGATCAGGTATTTATTGAGCAACAAAACGTTGTCTATGTTTTTTGCCCGGGTCTGAAAGGGCTTAACAAATTGTAATTTTTTGAATTCAAGGAAAAACCCGCTAAAAAAGTATTAAAGCATATTTTTCATTCGTAAAAAATTGTACAATTTTTCTTTTAACTACTAAATCTGTCATTTTATATTAAACCTGCCCTGCTTTTGGTCGATAACAATGAAAAAGGAACGAAGGGGGACTTTTATGAAAAGCAAAAATAAAGGCTCAGCACTCGTGGATTATGCAGTACCTACACTCATTGTAGGAGTTATAGCAGGAGTAGCCCTTTTCAACATTGTAAATGGTGGGTCATTATTAAAATTTTTTGCTGCATCATTAAATATTAATGCTGTTGATGGTACAGGTACTGCCTCAATAGCATCTTATAACTCAAGTGATACAGCAGAAATGTCAACCCCCGGGGGGCTTGGAGGAACATCGGAAAACCCGGTTGTCCAGTGTTCTTTTGGTTACTGCAATATTGATTTCGGAGATTATGTGCTGTCAGGTATACCTGATAATTTTAGCGATTACGTTAAGTCAACATCATCCTCAGGAGGAACCGAACTGCTTGCAAACCTCCTGATGGCTATTGCCAATAGCCCAAATATAGACACCTCCACAAGTAAAATTATTAAGGATCTTGCCAACAAAGGACATTCAATGGCTTCAAATGAGAGAACCATTGAATTCGAAGTTGAATATGTATCTCAAGCTGATGGTACCTGCCTGACAGATGATTTTGATACAGCTAAATTTGCCCTTACAAATGAATCTGATGAGTTTATGGCACTTCTTGAGCAGGTAAACAGCCTTCTTTCAGGGTCGTCTAACCCCGGCAGTGAAGAAGCAATGGCTATAATCAACATCCTTGGTGATGAAATACTATCTCTGGCAAATCAGATCACTTTTAATGCCGGTGGTATCGGCGCAGGATACAGCCTTGACCCTGATATTACTGCTGGTACTACAATAGAACAATCTCTCTTTGAAAGTATTCTTGCAGGCCCCTCTGAAGTTACAGATATCAATTCAGCCATAATCTGCACAACAGGCAACGGAGAAGATTCTGGCCATAATTGTGGCTAGTAAACTTTTAGTTAATTTATCAGGTTTAGACCTTAATATATATTGAGATCTCTGAATAATTTAAAAGTTCACAGATTCAAGAAATTAGTGTCGGGGGTTAAAAAAACCGCTGTGCGGTTTTTTTAACCCCCTCCCTGTTTTTGCTGGAATCAGCAATTTCTTAATTAATCAGAGGTTCCTATTGTTTATACTCAATATTTTTATGGATAACTCTAATGAATTAAGCGATTCTCTTATTTTTCTTTAGCTCTAGTTCTAATGTTCTTTCAAGAAGAAAAGCTATAAAACCTAATTCCAAATGCACTTTTATCCTTTTTGGTAATCATGTCACCCCCAATAAGTCCTTTCTGGATTAATTATGTCTGAATGATAAATTTGTAGATGAATGTCTTAATGAGAGCTGGTTTCTGAATTTAAAACAGGCAAAAAAGCAGGTAGAAAATTTGAGAATCAATTATAATGCTCCAATGCCCAATCGTGCACCGGCTAATTTAACACCAAAGGAATATAAATGCAATCAATGAGCAGCTTTTAGCTCAAATAAGATAAAAATTCTACAAATAAATAAACCTGTTTTAGGGGGACCCTCAGAACTTGCTGTAGAGTTTCCACCACTGGGCTGGAGCCTTTGTACCAGTAGCTATTACGCCAACCGTGCTACATTGCAACTTTAAAAGCATCAAACTTAAATGGCAAACTATCTGAAAAAGGATTAAAACCATTATTCTCTTTTGTTTGCATATTTTGCTGATTGTTAGCCAGGTTAGATTTTTTGAAAATATTAATTTTATCCTGATTGGACTTATCAAGGTGGTTCATACCAGTTTTGCTGAGATCATTTCTGGCCTGCTGACTGGCTTTATTAGAAGGATCAGTGGCAATGTTAGTCAGTGCGTTTTTAGCAATTTGCCCGCTGTCTTTACCTCCAGCAGTAATAGCTTCTGTAAGTTTTCCTGCTGCCTGCTTTTTAAATTTAGGATCAGTTCTTTTAGATTGTGCTATATCAGAAAATGATTGAACTACTTCTGAATTGCCCATTTTCTTATGGTTTGTTAGCTTGAGTATATTAGAAAAAGCCTTTTTCTGGTGTGGATTTCTGTCATCAGAGGCTACCCTGGCCAAAGTATTTAGAGCTTTATGCCCATTTTGTCCGCCGACTGCCGCTATTTCAAGCATTGAATCCATGAGCTGTTCTTTGACCTTACCTGAAAAACTGGAATTTTGAGCCATACCCGTAAGAGCGTCAGTTGCTTTCTGAGACTGATTTCCACCTGATTTAGCAACTTTAGTAAGCTGTAATATGGCCTCAATATTTTTCTCTTTGCCAGCAGTCTGAGAGCTTGCAACGTTTATCAACCCTTCAGTTGCCCTGTCATTGCCTGCAATAGATGCAAACCTGAGGCCTACAGCAGCGTTTTTAGCGACTGCCCCTGAATCTTTTTTAAAAATATTTTCTAATCCACTTGCTGCAGCCTGCCCTGCTCCATTAACCGGGTTATCAACGGCAATATTTGTTAATTCCTGAGTAACAATGAGCCTGTTATCTTTTGATAGACTGACGTTTCGATAGAGGTTATCAAGCCCGAGGGCTGTTTTTTCAGGATCTTCTTTCTTTGCTTTGCTAGCAGTCTTTTTAAGACTAACCTGATTGCCCTGTATGAGCCTTCCAAGCTTTTTAGTAGCATCGGCACTGCCGCCTGCAAGCAGCATCAGCTCTGAGCTGGCATCTGAACTATATTCTGAATTGCTTCTAGAGAGCATATCCAGCAGATCAGAAGATTGATGAGAGCCTTTAACAACCTGATTTATTCCAAATGAAGCAAGAAAACTCAGGCTTGAGACAGCATTTTTTGACTTATCAAGAAGTTCTTCAAAAGATTTTAACTCTGCCTGAAGTGCCCCTGCAATCAGTTCATAAATAAGTTTTTCTTCTTCAGAAAGATTTTCAGAATCAGAAGAAAGAATTGACTTGATTTCACTGAGCTTTGATTTTGTTGAGCCAAGTTTTGAAGCTATACCAGACTGATTGGCACTTTCATTCTTTAAATTATCTGAAATTCTTGAGTTTATTGAACTTGCAGCAGCCCCCTTGAATTCCTGAGAGAAAGATTTATTGTGAATAAGATTGGATAATGCCATTACTTCCAGAGTATTCACCGCTGATGGGTTTGAAGCATTGTTAGCAGCTTTCTGTGGAGTTGTAATAGCAGGCCTTTGCACGGATTGTTTATTATCCGCTTTTTGTTGCCTCTTGACCCCTGCCAGCTGAAGATATGGGTTGGTATTTCCAATCGATAACAATATAGTTGCCCCTTTTTGTCCCCTGATGGTATTATTATGCTTTTTAGAAATTGCATCAGCATAATTAACAGCACCTATTAAAGCTGGTAGTTTTCATCTATTTGCAGGGAACAAAACCAGCAACATTGCATCTAAATGAATATCTAGAACCATTAAATAACCTGCCCTTTGATGCAACTTAGTATGAAAGAAGAGACAATTGCCCCTATTTCCTGAATTCTGTTTAATAATTTTTGCCAGTTTTTTTAATTTAACTTCCTGTAAAATTTTCTAATCCAAAACAGAGATTATGGAAGGTTTTATACATCGAAATATAATCTTTTACCTGACACCAGTGATATATACCATTCCATGTAAATAATTAATATATGCTGATGGAATTCAGTAGGGTGTTTTTGCCCGCACAGCGGGCAAAAACACCCGGCCTCTATAATCTGGAATCTATACATTACTTTCAAGGATCAGTATAAAAGGTTAAACAGCCCATTATCACTTTCAGGTACCGGGTAAAATAATTTCTATTGAAATTATTTTAAACTATCATAGATATATTTGCTATTCAGGGCAGTTCAGACGCATATTTTCAAGTATGCTAACCTTGTTTTTTAGCGATGCTACATCCTCTTCGAGTCGTTCAATATCTACCCGCATTGCACTTGAGAGACTATAAAGCGTAACTCCGTCTCTTGTTGCAGCTGCAGGCGAGACCGGACGCCTGTCTTCATTCTTTAATATTTCTCTATCAAGAATATCAGATTGAGTTAAAGGTCTGGCCTGTGGGTTTGTCTGCGCTGGAACCCTTTCAGGATTGGTGTTAGAAGGTTGAGTGTTTTGAGCAGCCTGGCTAACCTGTGGCTGGCTATTTTCACCGGGAGCCCTCACAAGTGCATCTACTTTCTGTATATGCATTCCTGAATAAAACCCCAGCATATAAACGCCTGCAAGCAACAAAACCAGCTTATATTTATTCATTTCACTCTCCCTGTTAATTTTATTAATCTAACTTGTCTAAAAACTATATTATAAATAAAATGATACAATTCCAAGATAAATTTAACCCCGTATTAAATACGTCAATTAGTGAACAAATACAGGTATTTAATGTCTATACCGCCGGCTGAAAAAATGTTTGCAGGAACTGTTAGCAGGTTAATGGCTTATACCATTGATTTGATAATATTAAATGTTATATTCTTGCTTTTATTTATAATTCTTCACTTCAGCGGGTATTCATATATTGAGCCCTGGTTGATGTTTCAGGTTATATTTATACTTTATTTTGCTGTTTTTGATAGTTTATTAATTAAAGGGCAAACACCCGGCAAGAAAAAAATTGGTATACAGCTGGTTGACTTTGACGGAATGCCTGTCAACAGTGTTATATCTCTGGGGAGGGCTTTTATTATAAGCCTGGTATACTTTAATTACCACTACGTAATCTTAATGTATGACCTCTTAAAGCCCAACCTTCTTGATTTTGTCGTCTGGATAATTATTAGTGTTATTCTTGGCCTCCTTTATTTCGGAACAACAGTTTTTATGGCTTTTCATCCATACCGGCAGGGTATACATGATAGTTTATTTAAGTCTATTGTTATCAATAAAGACAGGTTCAATAAAGACAGGTTCAATAAAGACAAAATGCCTGATTATTTTAATTATTCACGGTTGTTTGCCGGCTATTTTATGACGTTTATATTTGTTTTAATCTTTGTAATTATTGCCCTGCTTGCAAAACTGATATTTTTTAGATAGATTACTACAGGTCAAAAGAAAAGCAAAAAGCGACACGACAAAACCCTTGCTGTAAGAGATCTTTAACTCTTTGTGGAAAACGACAGGCCTCCTGGAGAAATTCTGGCTGGCCTTTTTGTGGGGAAATGCTTATCAGGTTTCATTTAAGATTTATTGAGTCGTGGAATTTTTTTCCTGCGACATCCACCACACATTACCACAAGGGCAATTACCTCTTATTGCCACACTTACAGCAAACCTTTATTCATACCTCATGCTCTGGTAAAATTGAAAAGTAAAAGTTTTTAACAGGTTATCAATATGTATAAAATTCTTGTCATTCACGGCCCAAACCTCAACCTGCTTGGCAGGCGTGAGAAATCTATCTATGGAACACAATCTCTGTCTTACATTAACAGCCAGCTTCAGAGTCTTGCAAAAGAACTTAACGTTATGCTTGAAATATTTCAATCGAATAGTGAAGGTGATATTGTCGACAAAATACAGGAATCAATTGATATCTTTGATGGTATTGTCATCAACCCTGCCGGTTATACTCACACGAGTGTTGCTATTCGAGATGCCATAGCAAGTACAGACCTTCCAGCCGTAGAAGTGCACCTTTCTAACGTTAAAGCACGTGAAGAATTTCGTCATCTTTCTTATACTGCTGCGGTTTGTATTGGCCAAATAGCTGGTTTTGGCATTGAAAGCTATCTGCTTGGCCTTCGAGGTCTTGTGAACTACATTCATAACACTAACTCAATTTAAGCTTAAACTTGTCAGCAAATATTGGTTTAGATAATATTATCTCTGTAATTATGATTATGTAGGATTCGTTTATGATACCAACAAATAACTTTAAAAACGGCATGACAATCGAAGTAGACGGTAGCGTTTACAGCATTGTAGAGTTTTTACACGTTAAACCGGGCAAAGGATCAGCATTTGTAAGAACAAAACTTAGAAATGTTGAAACAGGTGGAGTTATAGAGAAAACATTCCGTGCCGGAGAAAAAGTGCCTCAGGCCATTGTAGATAGAAGAGAAATGCAATTTCTCTATAGAACCGGTGATGACCTTAATGTAATGGATATGGAAAGCTACGATCAGATTGCATTAACAGTAGATCAAATAGGTGAAGATAAAGTAAAATACCTTAAAGAGAATGCTACTATTAGTGTATTAAAGTATGACAACCGTATAATCGGTATTGATATACCGTTGTTTGTTGAATTAGAAGTTACAGATACTCCTCCGGGAGAAAAAGGAAACACTGCTTCTGGTGGAACCAAACCTGCTACTACTGAAACTGGTGCTATAGTTCAGGTTCCATTCTTTATCAATATCGGTGATTTCATACGTATAGATACCAGAAGCAATACATACCTTGATAGAGTCAAATAAGGAGTTTGCCTTGAGTATAGATCTGGAATATATTAAATCTCTTGTTTCTCTGGCTACTGAAAATGGCCTGACAGAGTTAAAAGTTGAATCTAAAGATGACAAAATCGTCATAAAAAAGGAAAAAGAAATTCATGTAGCAGCTACTCAGTCTGTAACACCTTTTACAGCAGCACAAACGGTAATGCCTGTAGCCGGTGCAGAAGAATTAGAAGCAAAAGAACCTGTTACCGGAGAAACAGAAAAACCCGCCGGCCCTGCTAAAAAAGGAATACCTGTTGTGTCACCTATGGTAGGTACTTATTATAAATCTCCTGCACCCGGGTCTCCATCCTTTGTTGAGGTTGGCAGTGAGGTTGAAGTGGGTCAGGTGCTGTGTATCATAGAGTCTATGAAGTTAATGAATGAAATCGAATCCGAAGTTGCTGGCACAGTAACTGAAATCTGTATTGAAAATGCAGAACCTGTTGAAGCAGGTACTGTTTTAATGTATATTGAATAACCCATCAGGAGAATAACAATGTTTAACAAGGTGCTGATAGCCAACAGAGGCGAAATAGCTTTAAGAATCATAAGAGCCTGCGTGGAACTGGGTATAGAAACTGTAGCTATATATTCAGAAGCTGACGAAGACTCATTACACGTTCAGTTAGCAGATGAAGCCTATTGTGTTGGCCCACCACATCCGACCAAAAGCTATCTTAATGTAACCAATATACTTAGTGTAGCGCTGAATACAGGTGCTGATGCTATTCACCCCGGTTATGGCTTTCTGGCTGAAAATGCTGAATTTTCACAGACATGTTCTGATCACAAAATCGTTTTTATAGGCTCATCACCTGATAACATTAGAATGATGGGTGATAAGGCCACAGCCAGAAGCACCATGCAGCGTTGCGGTGTTCCTACTACACCAGGGACAGGCATTATTGAAGATATAGATAGTATAAGATCCTGGGCAGGAGAAGTAGGGTATCCTGTACTTATTAAAGCTACTGCCGGTGGCGGTGGAAGAGGGATGAGAATAGTTGAATCTCCTGATAAACTTGTTGAAATGGCTAACATGGCTAAAGCAGAAGCTGCTGCCTGCTTTGGTAATGATGGTATTTATGTTGAAAAATACCTGCAAAAACCACGTCATATTGAAATTCAGATCGTTGCAGATCAATATGGAAATGTTATATACCTTCCTGAAAGAGATTGTTCTATTCAGAGACGGCACCAAAAGCTTCTTGAAGAATCACCGTCGCCTGCTCTTACTGAAGAAATAAGGCATCAGATGGGTCAATATGCAGCAATAGCAGCAAAAGAAATAAACTATGTCGGTGCTGGAACTGTAGAATTTCTGTATGACATAGATCAGAAGTTCTATTTTATGGAAATGAATACAAGAATACAGGTAGAACACCCTGTTACAGAGATGATTACTAATTTAGACCTTGTTAAAGAGCAAATTCTCGTTGCTGCCGGTGAAAAACTCTCTATTTCTCAGGAAGATATTTGTATTGACGGGCATTCAATAGAATGCCGGATTAATGCTGAAGATACAACCAGAAACTTTGCACCATGCCCCGGAGTCATTGAAGGCTATATTGCACCAGGCGGGCCGGGCGTTCGGGTAGACAGTCACGTTTATCACGGTTATAAAATACCGCCTTTTTATGATTCTCTTGTTGGTAAGCTGATCACAAAAGGCAAAGACAGAGAAGAGGCCCGTAAACGTATGCTGAGAGCCCTTGATGAATATGCTATCACAGGCATAGAGACAACTATACCTTTCCATCAAAAAATTCTGGAACATGAAGCGTTCATCAAAGGTGAGGTCTACACAGACTTTATACCGGCATACTTTTCTCCGGCAGTGGTTAACAATACTCAAAAGTCTTCATAGCAAATTTTATCGGACTGTCAATGAAGATAACAGGCGGAAGACTAAAGGGCAGAACCCTTAAAACACCAGCTGATAGTTGTTTAAGACCAACATCAGGGGTTATTCGTGAGAGCCTTTTTAATATCCTTCAAGAAAGAGTTTCAAGAAGTGTTTTTGCAGACCTGTTTGCTGGTAGTGGCTCTGTAGGTATTGAAGCTATTTCACGGGGGGCTGAAAAGGTTTTGTTTGTTGAAAATAACCGGCAGGCACTAAAGTTGCTTGCTGATAATATCAAGAAGACCGCTATTGAAAAGCATTGTATAATTATTAAAAGAGATGTTGAAAAGGCTCTTTTTGCCCTTAAACAAGAGAATCTGGATATCATATTTCTTGACCCACCCTACCATGAAATGGATTCAGACAGTATTCAGTCACTGTTTAAACTTATTGTTGATTCTCAATTACTTAATGAATCAAATATGCTGGTTTTACAATTTAAGGCAAAATTTGATTATGATATGATAAATATTGAAAGCTTAACGCTCTATAAATATAAAAAATACGGTAAAACAGGCCTCACTTTCTGGAAAAAACAATGATTTATTCTGTATTGCATCTCCTTTACCATAAGGTTTTTAATGATTTATCTTAACAAAGCTTAATAAAACAATCTATAAATTACACCTCTGGTTGTTAATAAATCTATAAATTATATTATTATATAAGGTATAAATACAATTCAAAAAATACCTGCAGTTTGAAGATTTTTTTATAGAAATATAAAAAATACATATGTTTTTTCGTTTTTTTTCGGGCGTAAAACATAAATTCATCCATATTTAAAATAGTTGTTTTGTATTAATAGTCTTCAAGCTGCAATATTTAACGAATTTAAACTTCAAAGAAACTCTAAAATCTAAATATACAACGAATGTAAAGCCATTTTCTATATTCAAATCAGCAAACTTATTTACATTGTAAAATTATACAAAGATATATTGGTCAAACGGTATGATTATTTATAACTTCGTTTTATAATAAGGCTACCAAAATCAAATTATGTAATTCAATTTTCTTGAATTAGCCATCAAGCAAGGGATTAACAAAGACTGATTAACTGTTTTAGACTATTAATAAGAAAAGTTTGTGATTAGGTGGATGATTGTTAACTATTAATTAACTTTTCGGCTGATTGTTTTTCAACTAGAGTTAGGGAATGAGGATAAAGACTGAAATTTGCGTTTGTTAACTTTTGTAAACCCTGTAGGTAGGCTATCTGGATGATCAAATCTTTTAAATTGTACGTTATTATTTTAGTAAAAGCCATAATGTAGATGAGGAATATTTATTTAAATAGGGGGAAATATGAGGAAACTCGTTAACACTTTAGATTCATTTAAAAAGAATAGCATTATTACACCATGGCATAACCAGCATCCTTTAATGTTCCTCTGGTTTACATTAATGTCATTAAGTTTATGTTTCATTTACATATTACTATTTACCACGTTTTAAGTTCTGTATACTACCAAATAAAGAATTATCATCCGTAACAGGGTGATTTTTTTTTTGAAAACAATTTTGAAAATATTCAGAACAAGGAACAATGAAAAAATTACTGCTTAACTGAAAAAAAGGGGTATCTAATACGAAGTTATGATCATTGCATAACTCAAAGATATTTAAATTTTCTAATAAACTTTCATTATTGTCCGGTTAATTTTTTTCTGAGGGTTTGTTTTTTGGGCCTGCGGGCCAAAAAAACAAACCCGAACCATCTCTTCACTGAACCCTGTTTAATAATTTTTGCCCGTTTCTAAAATTTAACTTCCTGTAAAATTTTCTAATCTAAAACAAAGATTATGACAGGTTTTATACATCGAAATATAATCTTTTACCGGACACCAGTGATAAACTTTATAAAACTAAATGTATTAATAATAGTCGTTTTTCGAATACTCTACAGGGTAAAGGTTAGAACATTTATATTTTTCGAAAGTTGCAACAAAAAAGAACTATCAGAAACAGTGTTTTTTAAACAGGCCTGATCAGCGAAATAGCTGAAAGCAATTTATTTGAAGTTCTTGTAAACAGTTGTAAAATTGTTTAACATTTTTAGCATTTTTTATTGTTTAGGGTTGTTAATTCAGCATCAGGTAAATATGCGGATCACATGGTCAACAATTTTTAAAGTACCCCCGATGAGGTCTTTTAACAAAGATGATTTCAACAAATCTTAATTCTCCATACGTGAGTTTTAAAGCAGAGCCAAAAGCTATTGGCGGTGCGGCATTTCAACCAAAAAATGAAGTTCTCTTGATGGAAGATGCCCATGCGCCAACCTGCGAAGTATTAAAACTCAACCCCCTTCAAAAATTTAAACTGGGTGTAAAAAAGGTCACGGTTGATATTCCGGGGTCTATAGTGCGTGGTCTGCAAGGGGATAAATCAGTAAGCTTTCATGAATTTCTACAAATGGCTGCCGTACCTTACTACTTAGGTGGTGCAATGCTGTTTAACTCTTTCAGGGCAGGCGGAGACATTAAACTTGCCAAGAAACAGGGTGTGGGTGTTGGCCTTTATTACCTTGGCATGGGGCTCGGAAACAACTTTATAAACAGTTTTGTCAAGCATAAATATGGCGTAGACCTTGATATGAAATACAAAAACGATCAGGGCGAAATTCATAAAGTATTTGAAAGCTTAGACTTCACCCGCTGGGATCTCTTAACAGATGATGACTGGAACCGTATCGGCGATAAACTTGGCATTCCACAGGATGTAGTTGATAGAGATACTGCTGTTAAAGCCGAAGTTCAAAAGATACTGGTTAAAGCTAGAGCATGGAAACTCGTTCTGGGTGCATTGTTTGCTGCTACAGGTGCTGGCTTTATAGCCAGAAATAAAGGCTGGGAGAACCTCTTCCAGAGCCTCGGCAAACAGGGTGCAGTCAGAACAAGTTTTAATGCCCTTATGAACAAAAATAATACTAAACCGCTCATGAAGCGCCTTGGAGAATTAAAAACCTCTGTAGCAGGTGCTTTTAAGTCTGAAATAGTTAAACCCTTTGTTAATGCTTTTAAAGAACTGCCAGCGAAAAAGCTCGGCAGTGTTCCTGTTGGTAAACTGGCTATCGGAGCCCTTATTGCACTGCCAATTATGGCTCTTGTTAGCTTAATTAGAACCCCGAACAAAGATAAAATCTACTTGAGCAAGTCTGAAGCAATGCCGTTTTCTACTAAGATTCAAAATGACCCGGCTTTAAGAGACCAAATAGCTAGCAAAATTAATCCTAATAAAGTAGATTATGAGCAGCTTTATACACAGATTGCAACCAGTCAGCTTAATTCACCGGCTGCTATTCAGACAAGACAGGCTCAAATTGACCCTCATTCTCCATTTGCTGTGTTTGAAGCTTTTATGAGGGGGGTATAGCATATGGTAGGTATTAATAACACAAATATTTACAGCTTCACAGCTAACAATAAAAATCAGCAACATCAGTATGCTCACCTGATAAAAGAAAATCCGTTCCAGAAAGTAGCATCATCAGTCAATACACATGCTGAAAATGCCAGAAACCTTGGCAAAGCAATTGCTAAAGCAGAAGGCAGTGACTATACTCTGGGACGTATGAACGATACCACCATTAGAATGGGTTCTCTAGGTATTGCTACTCTGGCAAGCTCACTTGCATATTCTAAAGTTTCAGGTATCAATGAGTTTATAGGGTTCGCCTGCTGGTTTGCCTCAATGGGCTTATCTCCCAAGATTATTAATAAGATGGTTAAAGCCAGATTCGGCCTTGACCTTGATAAAGAGTATATGGACTCTTACGGCAGAAGAAAGAAATTATTCGATGATCCTGGTTTTATACCGTGGGATTTAGTGCCGGATGCAGAACTCTATAAAATTGGCGACAAAATGGGAGTACCCAAAAATATCATCAACAGAAAAGAAGCTATACAGGAAAAAATTCAACAGGTAGTAGTTCAATCCAAAACCTGGATGATGATTTCAGCCGGCGTTGCTACACCAGTTTTTGCCAGCTTAATGGCTGACGGCATTAACCAGCTGAAAAGCCCTATTATGAACCTCTTCCATAAGAGAGGACTCTCTTCACTCGAGCAAAGAATTGAAAATGCTGTTCAATCTGGTAATATTAATAAAGCGAAAAAACTTTTACAACAGGCTGTTGACAACACCTTCGGTATGAAAGAAGGTTCAGCCATCGCCCGTATGTGGCAGGATACACCGTCAAAAGTTGTCAAGAAAACAGGTATCATTGATGGTGCTGTTCAAAAAGTTGGTGAATTCTTCCAGAACGCTAAGCGTGTCATCACTGGCAAACAGGCCTGGATACCGAAAGTTGCCGGTAAAGCTTCTCCAGCTACTGAAAGTATGAAAATAAAAGCTATTGCAAGCCACCTGCAGGCTAATCCATCACAGGCTCAGGCAGGAGCAGAGGCTTTAAAAGGAAGTATTTCACAGGTTAATGGCTGGAGAGATGCTATTCTAAGGATTATGAAACAACATCCTGAACTTCAAGATAACGCTATGGAGCAATTTGTAAAACTCAGAGCTCGAAACCTTCAATCAGGCTTTGGCAACATGCTTAACGCTCTGAGTCAATCAGGTACAGCTGATGCTTCAACTTTATCAAAATTAATCAAAGGTTTACCTGATGCTGGTGCTAGAAAGCTTCTTCTTGAAAAAGGCAATCAAGATGCTGTTTTACAGTACCTCGGTAAGACAAAAGAAAATCAAGAACTCGTAAAACAACTGGAAAAACTCTTCAAGAGTGGCCAAACAGATGATGCAGTAGCCCTGCTGAGCAAGAGACCAATTAAATTTATTGACGATGCTGTTAAAGATACACTGTTACACCGCAGATGGCTCAAGCGAATTGGCGGTATTGGTCTCGGGCTTCTTGCTGCCACAGCTATCTATACGTTCTTCGTAATGGGTAAGGCAAACAAATATAATCCAAAAATTAAAACCGATCAGGCTAACAATCATTAGAGTTAAGGGGTAAGACAAAAGATGGCAGGATTTTACAATACACAATCATATTTAAATCCTCAACAGTGGTACTATAACCAGCAACTGATGCAGCAACAAGCTTTGCAACATCAGAGACAGCAGGCCTTACTCCAGCAACAACAAATGCAGCAGCATTATCAACAACAGCAGTTGCCACAAGTTCAACAAAATGCCAATGTTCAGCCTGTGGCTCAAAATGTAACAGTTAACAGACCGGATTCTACTCCTCAGCCTGCTCAGAAAAGTCCCTTTAAACCAAGTACTTTTAACCCTTCAAATCTTCCAGCTCAGTATAATTGGCTTTCAAGGCCGGTAAAATCAGTTTATGAGATGCCCAGGGTTAATATATATGATTCACCAAAGGTTCAAACAGGCTCATCAATTTCATCTGCACCCATCAACAGTGATCTTGTAGCCTCTCAAATTCTTCCTGTGCCGGGCCCTGATGGTTCCAGAGTTCCTAAATATCCTTTTAAAAATGATTTAAGATCTCTTATGCAAGAGAATAAAGCTGTTATTGAAGGCGTTGTTATTAGAACACTTGGCGCAGAAGACAAAAACAATGATGGTATCATTGAACACAATAAGAATGAAAGCGGAACCTTCCTGAATGCTATTAACAGGCTTGATGAGATAAAGAATAGAGGCATTAATACTCTGCATGTGTTGCCAGTGTTTGAAATTGGTCAAATACAAAAACTAGGTGAAGCTGGCAGTATTTATGCTCCGTCTGATTATCTAAAGATTGCCAGTGAGCTTGATACACCAAATAATGGTCTTAGTGTGACAGATGAATTTAAGATTTTTGTAAATGAGTGTCACAAACGTGGTATCAGAGTTATGGTAGACTTACCTAGCTGTGGTGCTATAGATATGACAGAAACAAATCCTGACTGGTTCTTAAGAGACCGTGATGGCAACTTAAAGGTTCCTGGCAGCTGGCATGATATTAGAATGTTTGACCCGTATGTAAACCGTGATACTGGTGAACTAAGACAAAGCCTGTATGACATGCATAAAGATTTTGTTAAAAACCTTATTGATATTGGTGTAGACGGCATCAGGGCTGATGTTGCCAGAGCAAAACCTGCTCATTTCTGGAAGCCTCTTATTGAGTATTCACACCAGTTAGACCCTGGTTTTGCCTGGTTGGCTGAAAGTTACATACATGAAGATGCATCACCTATGGCAAACATACCTGCAGATAGACCTGAAGAACTTTTAGAGTCAGGTTTTGATTCATTCTACGGTCAGTATCATATCCTTCAAAATATGAAAGATGCTAGTGAAGTACATAAGTATGTTGTTGATAATCTGAATATGACACACAGGTTACCTCCTGGTAAATCTATGATAGGTTCATTCTATACTCACGATGATAGAAGTGTTATGAATCACGGTGGAGCTTTATACAGTCAGTTTGCAGCAACATTACTTGCCACTTTACCAATGGTAAATCCATATTACATCAATGGTTTTGAAACAGGCGACACCAGACAGATGGATATCTTTAACTATGTTAAACCTCCAGGTGGTGAAGAACCGCAACTGTATCACTTCGTTAAAAATATTAACAACATTAGAGAACAGTATGAAGATGTGATTGGCCTTGGTTACTATATACCTCTGAAGGTAAAAGCAAACAATAATAATGACCAGATTATGGCATTCCTCAGACATTATAACGGCAAAACCCTTCTTGTTGTTGCCAACAAAGATATAAACGCAAGACAAATAGGTAAAATAGAATTGCCAACATTACCAGAAAATCAGGCACTAAATGATCTTATTCCGCCATATGGTGCTAAATCAAGATTTGCTGTACAAAAAGGATCAGTTGCAGTAGATTTAGCTCCTGGTAGAGTACATATGTTTGAAATTGATACACCAAATATTCTCGGTAATGTAAAAGAAGTCTATAGACAAAACGTCTAGTATTGAGGAGAGAGAGAAAAACCAGATAATTTAATTGTCTTACCTGATGCCTCACATAAGTGAGGCTTTTTCTATCCAAAATTTATTTTTCTGACTGAATTCAACAGGTTTTGGCAAGAAGTTTTAAAAAAAATATGAAATATTTTGTAATTCTTAAGATTTTTTGCTTTTTGTTTTAAATAAAAAATTGGATAATAAGAATGCAATGTTTAATAAAAATTTTCAATTTAAAATAACAGATAGGAAAAAAACAGAATGAAAAACATAGTAAGTATATTAGGGGTATTTATGCTGACTTACTTTAGTATAAGCAGTGTTATCTTTGCTCAAGAGTCTCTTTTACCTCTCGATGACCTTGAAATAAACGAATATTGTATTGGAAAGGTTTGCATAGGGGATTCATTGAAAACAGTAAAAGAAAATTTGTCTGACTATATTTTGAAAATCAATGACAGCCAGACGGGATACTACGTGTTTGACGAAACAGGCAACTTCTTACTTGAATTTTCAACCAAAAGAGAGCTTGATGATGAAATGGCACCTATCCGTTATATAATGACTTCCAATCCTATTTATACTTTTTATAAGGATGATATAAGCGTTGATTTAAAGATTTCAGAGCTGATAGATAAATATGGTGAGCCTGAATATCTGGGTGGCCCAAATGGATACATTGTAAGCTTCGACAAATGGCCGGTAAAAGAAACCAGTGTTCACGATAAATACTCTATAAACCTAATAGTAGGAGTTTATAACCCTGGATTAGCAGATCTGTTTAAATATACCGGCACAATGAATGAGAAAGCTGAATTACAGCTTCTAAAAAATTATCCTGAAAGCACTATAATAAGCACTATAGAAATCTATAGCGATTATTACAAGAATGGAAAACCCATTCAATAAATTAACGCAGATAATTGGTCAGAGCTTGAGCCTGCTGCATTAACAATGCGGTAGATGACGGAAAACTTGATGCCGGTAAAGAAATTCTGGGAGGGTTATAATGTATTTTAGCTGTTGGTTTTGGAATTCTTGGTGAATATGTGTTTATAGAATAATCTGGCAGAGTACCGGCTTTATATCCGATATCCACAATGGTTGTTTGCGGTATGCGGGCCTCGTACAGGTGTTGATTGATTGATTTATTTGCTTTTGGCCTGTAGTCATTAGCAGTTGGAGACCCGGCCCTGACCGCATTCACATTTATTCCTACTGGTAATAGCATAATTTAGCGTTATTAAGTTCACGACCCAAGAGTAACCTTATTGATAAATATTCCCATTTTAATAGAAGAGTAAACCTGAAAATTTTAAATTATAATTAATCTTAATTTTATTTCTGTTATTAAGAAGATTAAAAATAAATTCTGAAAATAAAAAACCCCGTCTGTGCGGGGTATGATAAAAGGCTATTGTAGCTGATAAAAGAATTTTATTCTAACCGGCTTCTTGTTGTGGTTTGTCCGGGTTGATAAAGCCCATTCCCTGAAGTGTTGTGGCTATTTCTACGATTGTTTTTGGTAGAGTTCCGAGCGGGCTTGTGTCTCCCATAGAGTACCATTGTGCTTTTTCAAAGTTCATATTTTTCAATGAATGACCCATTTCTATAAAAAGTGTTTTCATCATTGCTTCGTGGCTCAGGTCATTATTAATATCGTTTAAGGCTCTTTTATAGCCAACCTCAGCTTCTCTTTCTTTTTGAATGTATTCTAAATCTCTATCCTTAAGGTTGAGTTCGCTTTCTTTTGACAGTAAATTTTTGCTGGCTTCTTCTTTTACTGAATATTTTTCGGTTTCATATTGTTCTTTGATGACGGCACGTTTTGATTCTTCAATAGATGTAATAAGCTCTTTATCTTTTTCTGCCTGTTGTCTGGTAAGTTCTTTTTGTTTTATCTCAGACTGACTTTGATATTCAAGAGAGGTCAGTTTTTGTTTAAGTTGTCTCTCTTCTTCTTTCAGTCGGGCGTTATGTTCCATGAGGCTTTGTTTATCAGTATTATCAATTTCGATTTCTTTAGCCATTAATTCTTGTTCAGATTTTCTTATACGTATTGCTGATTCAGTTTCAATGCTAGTATTTTCAATTGATTTTTTAACCTCTAACCTTGAGTGTTCAGCAATTTTTAACTGTTCATTTCTATAAGGAGCCTGAAGGCTTTCAAAAAGAGTCTCTGACAGAACCCTTACTTCTTTAATTTCTATGGCTTCAATCTTGAGCCCCCAGTCTCCAATAATTTTTTCAAGCTGATGAGTTAATTTTTCTACCAGAATTTCCCTGTTGGTTAATACTTCATCCAGTGTCATATTTGAAATGGTGTGTCTTGCAATGGATACAGAAATATCAATAAGCTGAAGTGACAGATTATCAATAGATTCAAGATCAGAAGAATCAATTTTTTTGTAGGCCCTGTTACCGTCATCGATTGACCAGATAAGAAAGCCGTCTATGCCAACTCCCTGACGCTCTTTGGTGATATTGTCAGCATAGAAGTTAATCTTGTGGGGGGTTATAGAAAACTTAATGTAGCTATCTATCATCGGGACAAGGAAAAATGTTTGACCAAGCCCCTCATTTTTAATCTTGCCCAGTCTTGTGTGAACGACATACTCGTTCGGGGCAACTGTTACGATGCCAAAGCTTTTATTGCTATTCATACTCTCCCTCGATTTCAGGTTTTTACCGATTCATGTTTCCATAATCTCATTTTTGATAGATTCATTCTGTGATCAAAATCACAAAAATTTTGTGATGACGGTCACAAAAAAGTTTTATTTTTGTGTTATATCGTAATAAATTAAAATAGAGCAATATTTATCTTTATAATATACTACAACAGGCTAATTTGCCTGTTGCAGTTGGTCTATTTGTTTCAATTTTGTCAGGTTATCAACCTGTGATTTTTCTTATGCAGTACATATAGTAACTTTTAGCTTTTTACCTGGTAAGATCACCTCCTTAATAATAGTAATTATCAATCTGTATTAAATAAGATGCCGAGCAATTGAGAAATATTCTCAAATATATTATAACCAGACATTTACGTTAATGTCAAGTCTAAATCTTTGCAATTAATAAATACTGATTCGCAGAGGCTTAATAGATGAATTTTTATTACAAATTTAACACTTTTCAATACAAAAATAACAATTTCGTTACATTTTTTGTTTTTATAATAGTAGGGTGGTTTACTTGAAAAACAGGCAGTGCCAAAGAAAAAGTTATGACAGATTATGCTATTAGAGATCAGATAAAATCAATGATAGCCGCTAAAATGGCTACATTTAATAATGCTATGCAGGAAATCGCAGATGCAGAAACAGATGCGATTTTTGCTGATATGTCTTCTAAAAAAGCTGAATACAGGGCGTTTGAGCTTGAATCTGCTATTGCTGGTATGGAACAAACCAAGATGAATTCATTCAAAATAAGCAATTTAAAAGCCCAGCTTATTGCTGTGCAGTCAATTTTTAGATATTCAAAAATTGAAGCCTTTATGGCACGCATGAGCGAGAAAGTTCAACAGCTTCGAGAACAAATGGCAACTTTTCAAGAATATAAAGATCGCTATGAAGCCCAAATGAACTCTCAAGTTAGGGCAGAATCTTTTAAAATGCTTAATTGGTGTATGAATAAACTTACAGATGGCACTGAAAAACTTGAAAAATCAATTGAACAACTTGATGCTAGAATTGAAAGCACAGAAGATCCTGAACAAAAAGCTTTATTGATCCAGCAAAAAGAAGAAGCTGAAAAGAAAATGCTTGTAATGAATCAAATGATCAGAGAAGCTGCAAGAATAAATCAGATAAAAGACGATCAAAAGGCTATGAAAGAATTTTATCAATTTGCCCAGCAATTATATATGGTGTCAAACCCCAGAAAAGATATGACTGAAGAACAAATGACCCAAAGGCTCGCATCTACAATGCCTGCTGATGATTCAGTTATTGGTTATTTTAACGCTCTCATAGGCATCTGGGATCTTCACCTTGAAGATAGAAAATTAGCATTTGAAAACCAGACTCACGTAAGAATGTTACAGTCTATGAGCCGGTTGAACTTACCCAGTGTTCTAGGTGTTGTAAGCACTGGTGCTAATGCTGCACTTACTGTTCTGGAAACCCAGCAAGAAATACAAATGAGCGACGACCAGAAAGCGGTTGAAGGTTTTAAAGACTCTCAGAATAACATTTCACAGGTGGGAGAAGGTGTTAATAAAATAAACGAACAGGTCCAGGCTATGCAGCAACAGGTAAACCAGCAAATGGCAGAACTTGATGGTGTTAACCGGGAAGTTACAAGACAGCTGGAAAAACTTGCTGAAGATGTTGATTTATCACAGTTGAGAGTTGCTAAAATGATGGATATTGACTATATAAACAACTTTGAAAGGGTTAAATCATCCTCAAGTGAACAGGTATCAAATCTTATTAAATCTAAAGAAATGGCTGAAAGCAAAATTCAGAACAATCAAAGAAATATTGACCTTATATCCAGACAAATTCAAGAAGATAAAAATAAACTCAACCAGATCGACAAACAAAAAGAACATAAAAAAGAAATTACCCAAAAAGAAGCTCTTTATCTGAGGAATATTGTCAATCTTCACCCTGAACAAAAGTCAAACCTGGTCAATAAAATTACTGATTTTGTCAATGAAAATAAAGATAATGACAGCGAAACAAAAGTTGTTCTGGATAAATCTCTTGCTATGCTCCACGAATATCTAACAGAAACAATGGGCACCAGAGTAGTAATTGACAAACGTGATGGAGATAGAAGAAACAGCATAGACAGAAGGACAGTAGCCCAGGCAGAAACTCAGGATACAAACAACGAAAGCAGAAACGATGTTGCAGGCAGAAGAAAAGGTGACAGAAGAAAGAATAACCACGTCTTTATTTCTGAAGACACTATCAAAAAACTAAATATACAGTCCTGAAGACCATTAAAAGCTAAAATGTCATATTATAAAAGGTTCTTCTTGTTAGAAACCTCTATCTTCACTATTTATAATAATTTCCAGTCAATCAAGAATGGGGCTCACTCCCGGGTTAAGTCTGCTCGTTCAACATATTTTAAATTTATATTTTTTGAAAATCGAAAAGAGAAAAACCTGTCATCTTTACCAATCCAGGAAAGTAAACTCTATTAGCTTTAAATTTACTACAGGGTGTTTTTGCTTGCTATTCAGGCAAAAACACCTGTAACCAAGTTGCTGGAATATTTCATTTCATTCAAGGAACAGTATTAATTATGCACTGGTCTATTTTATTGTTAAAATAAAGCTGGGTAAGGTAAAAAATAGGGTTAATTTTTATGGATCCACTGGCAGAAAAAATACTGGAAATAAAGAAGAAAAAAGAAACAGAGGAACGCAAAAGGCTTGAAGAGATAGAAAAAGTTCAGAAAAGAAAAAAACTTATCCTTGATAACAGGGCTGATGAGTTTCTGAAAATGGTTCAATATCTAATAGAAAGAGCTAACAGAATCAATAAAGATCTCAATGCCGAAGAATTAAAGTATACACAGGGTGAAAGGCTTTTGAAAATAGATTATGGTAACCTTTATATAACTTTTAATTTTGATTATATATATAAAAATGAGCCTGAAGGAACCCAGATAATTGTTACAGTTGCTAAAAAAACTGGGATAGAAGAAGCGTTAAGTTCTAAAATCGAAGAATACTACTGGATTCCAAGGGTACCAGAAAGCCAGATAACCTGGACACTTTGCAATAACTATCACATGGAAGGTGAAGTTAAAGATGTCAGTATTATTCAGGCTGCAAATCACTCTCTTGAAAAGTTTATTTTAAAGCAGCTAGAACAATAAATGAGAAACATCAGCAGTAAAGTTATAGAAATTAATGTTTGTAGAAGAAAAAACTCTGAAAGACCTTGAGTGGTACGTAATACTCGAAGACCTTGCCGGTCAGGCATCCAGCAAACCGGGTAAAGAACTTTGTCTCTCACTTAACCCTCAATCAGATATTGAAGAGGTCAGGCACGAATTGACCCTGACTACTGAAGCAAAATCTATGTTGCAGCAGGCAATAGACCCACCTCTATCATCAATATATGATATAAGAGAGGCAGTTCAAAACGCCTGTAAAGGTATCACTCTTGAAGCTGAAGATTTTAAAAATATCGGATCAACCCTTACTGCTGCACAAAAGCTTAAAGCCTTTTTTGAAAAACAGGAAGAAACCTATCCACAAATATCTCACACGGCCTCTTTTTTAATTGACCCATCAAAATTGCTTGATCAAATATTCAGATGTTTTGAACCTTCTGGTATTCTTAAAGATACAGCAAGCCCGGCACTAAAACAACTCAAAGACAGTCTGAGAGATCAAACTTCTAACCTGAAAGATCGTTTCAATTCAATCATGCACTCTCAGGCTATACTGAAATATCTTCAGGAACCAGTTTATACAATGAGAAATGAACGCTATGTGCTTCCTGTAAAAGCAGAACACAAATCTCATATACCCGGTATTGTTCATGATAGCTCCGCAAGCGGTGCAACAATTTACATAGAACCCCGTGAACTCGTAGAAATCAACAACCGGATAAAAGAAACAGAACTCAACATAGAGCATGAAATACATAGAATTCTGGCTGATCTCACGCACAAAGTCGCACAGGAAGCTGAAATAATCTATATTAATATGGATATTATGGCCAGAATAGATAGTATATTTGCAAAAGCAAGATACAGTAAGCTTTTAGATGCCGGTGAACCTGAAATTAACACAAATAAAGTTATCCTCCTGAGGATGGCCAGACATCCAATACTCATTAGAACCATCAAAAAGGTAGTTGCTAACACTGTAACACTTGGTGAAGAGTATAATACCCTTATTGTTACAGGGGCTAATGCTGGTGGCAAGACAGTAATGCTAAAAACTATAGGGCTTTGCCTTCTTATGGCAGCATCAGGGATGCACATACCAGCTGAATCAGACTCTAGCATTTATCTGTATTCCTCTGTATTCTGTGAAATAGGAGAACATCAAAGTATCGAACAAAACCTATCAACCTTTTCAGCTCATATGAAGGGTATCATTAACATTGTCAACAGGGCTGATCAAGATTCATTGATACTGATAGATGAGCTGGGAGCTGGCACAGACCCGGCAGAAGGTACTGCTCTGGCTCAAGCCCTGCTGGAACATCTAAACAATAAAGAAGCTAATACTGTTGTTACAACCCATTATGGGGGATTGAAAACACTGGCCTTTTCTCATAAAGGCTTCTATAATGCCAGCGTAGAGTTTGATCTGGAAACACTTACGCCTACTTTTAAGCTGCTGATGGGCATTCCTGGAAAGTCTAATGCTACAACAATAGCTAAAAACCTTGGTCTTAAAAAAGATATTGTTGAAAGAGCACGTGAAATATATACCTCAACCGAAGACGATTTTTCATTAATGCTTGATGAGCTTCAGAAGGTTCAAAAAGAGGTAAATAGTGAGTATAATAAAGCAAAATCAAAGCATGAATACGCTGAAGAACTAAAAGCACAGTATGAAAAGTATCTTGAAAAATTTAATGCTACACGTTCACAGGCTCTTCATACTTTCAGACGTAATCTGAATTCTGAACTAAGCAAAGCCAGAGCTGAAGTGCTTGAAATACTTAGTGAACTCAGGGCTGAGCGTACAGAAAAAACTGCAAAAAGGGCTCATTCAGAGCTTGCCGGCGTAGATCACAGGGCCAGAAAAAAAATAGATTATTATCGTCAGAAACTAGAAAAGAAAGAGGGTCCACAGCCTGTCAACTGGCAAAAAGCAAAAACAGGTGATACAGTACTGTTGAAAGATATTGGACAGACTGCAACAATCGTTTCTCTGCCCGACAAAAACAATAAAGTCGTTGTACAGATGGGGCTAATTAAGACAACTGTAAGAGCAGAAGATCTGTATCAGGCAGATAAAAAGAAGACGGATGACTACAGACCTTCATTTAAGGTAAAAGACTCTGTAACAAAATCTTCTGGTCACAGAAATATAAACAATACCTGTGATTTGAGAGGTAAAACAGTCGAAGATGGACTGCAAGAACTTGAAATATATCTGGATAAAGCTTCTCTTACTGGAATGCCGTCAGTTTATGTGATACACGGGCACGGTACAGGCGCTTTACGTAAGGCTGTTAGGGAATATTTAAAGTCTTCTCCATATGTTAAAGAATTCAGACCCGGCAAAGAAAACGAAGGGGGCGATGGTATTAGTGTGGTGGATCTCGTATGACTTCCGGTAACTCTTATATAACAGTTAATGATGTCTTTTTACTCTTTAAACCTGTAGAATATAACCTGTTTGTTATTTTATTTGCCCTGTTAATATTTGTTTTGCTGGTTTACTGCTACAGGATGCATAAAGATAAGATACATAAATTTAATTTTATTGTTCTTGGAGCTTTAATAGTAATAAATTCTGTTTATTTGCCAGTTTTTATGCAAAGAATGTTTCTTGAAAACCAGCGTTTTACAGGGCTATCTCAGGCTGAAGCCATGCAAAAACTTTTACCAGAAAATATTTTCAGGTTTTATCAGTTGCTGGATAAAACCATTAAACCCGGTGAAACATTTTATTTTGCTGAACCCTGGGATAGTGCTTATGAAAACGTTATGACTAAGTTTCAATTATCCTATTATCTGGCTCCACGAAAGATTGCAGCAGGGCCAGAAGAATCAAATTACATTATAATAGTGAATATGAGTAATAAACCCCGTATAAATATTGAAATACCGCACGATAGAATCAGAGATATGGAAAAAATATCTGATCAGTTGATCTTATTGAAGCTTGAGGATCCAGAAAAATGATCTATGACTTTATATTTATGATATCGATTGTTTTTCTTATCTGTTTGACAGGTTTTTTAATGCTGGCTCTCTTCAAAAACCTTCTTGAGAAGCTGGAAATGCCTGTAATTATTGCTTCTTCATGGCTCACTGGCTGCCTGATAATATCCTTTATATCTCTTATCTTTTTGCTTATTAGCTTTGCAGGTATACAGATCAACGTATTATTTGTCCTGCTTATTCCTTTGCTTGTTTTTCTGGGTCTTTCTGGCAAAATTGCTACCAGACTGGAATCATTGAGGCATTCTATCTCTGAAAGAACTTCTGAGAAAACTAAACACAGATTTATAACAGATATTTTATTTATAGTTGTTGTGGTCTTTTTTGCTGAAATTGTTTTCTTTAACTATGTAAAGCCTGTATGGGCCTGGGATGCCTGGATGATATGGAGTATAAAGGCCAAATTAATTAGCCTGAATGCTTTTGATTATGACCTCTTAAGACATTCGGGCTATATTCATATGGATTATCCTTTGCTGGTACCTCTTGTGCAGGCAGTCATTGCAGGTTTTAAAGGCGTCTTTAGCCCTCAGACAACCCAGGTCTTTTTTAGTATGACGTTTATAAGCTATGCAATACTTATTTACAGTTTTACAAAAAAGCATATAAATAACCTGCTTTCGTGGCTTCTACTAATATCATTTATTGCCATGCCAGTTATAGCTCTTAATTTTATGGGAGCTTATGCCGATGGTGTACTTTCAACTTATCATATGCTGGCACTATATTTTCTTTATCAATATCTTTTTTCAGAAAAGGTACAGGTTGAATACCTTATACCAGCAGGAGCAGGATTTGCAGCAATGATAATGACCAAAAATGAAGGTATGCTCTTTAGTCTGACACTTTTTATTATTTCGACAGTTTTTTGTTTAAAGTATTGTGATCAATTTAAAACACGGGCAAAATCGCTTCTGGTGGCCTTTCTTGTAGCAATTTTGTTAAATTTACCCTGGCTTCTTAGTGTTAAACTGGCAGGAATCACTAATGATATCGTCTCACTTTCAGGCCTGGTAGCTTTTGAGCCAGCTCAGAACCTTAATAGATTACCAGATATTGTCGATTTTCTATTTATGAAGAATATGTTTAACCTGAATAATTGGGGTTTACTCTATTATGTATTTACAATCTTTTTAATTGCAGGCATTACAGGCAGATGCTACAGGGAACTAACCTTTTTTGGCGGGCTTTTTCTGCTGAATTTCTCGGCTATTATTGCAGTTTACCTGATCAGCCCGCATGAAGTTTTGTTACACCTTTATAGCAGTGCTGACAGAGTATTTCTGGGTATATTGCCTGTAATCCTTGCTTATATTGTCACGATCGCTGCTAAAAAACCTTCAATATCCTCAGAACATAAACTTATCTCTGATAACAACAAATAATGTAATTTTTTATACTTATAAAGAAAAATCTAAAATAGATGCAAAAAGTATATATCACTTAAGATGCTTACTGGAAGAGTATTTTAAGGATTTGCCATGGTTTCTTACTTTAAGAACAAATTTATTTGTATTTTTGGAAAAAATCTAATGTCAGCACTATTCCAGTGAAAGACCTTCAAATGTATTGCTAGAAGCATTATTCTAGAGAGGTTAGCCCCAAAAAGGTTTTTATCAAAGTCAAAAACGGATATCTTAATGTTTCTTCATATTTAAAGCAAATCAGGCAATTCGGAGAAAAAACTTGTTTTTATATATACAAGAGATATACGCAAGATATACAAAAAATTTGAGTCACAAGAGATAAAAAGGAGTACGATATGGGTTTAGCAGCATCACAAGCAAGATTCTTAGTTTTAACCGCCAGAAAATCAGATGTTGAAATGCAAGGACAAAGAATTAACCAGGAAAGGCTTAAAATAGCCAACGCCGTCGGAATGCTTTTCAACGCTCAAACAAATTTAGACCCCGATTCACAGGACGCAGCAACTCTTCAAACCAGAGTAGAAGCTCTTCAGCAGATCGACAAAGCTCTTGAACTTCAGTTAAGAAGGGTTGACACACAGCAACAAGCTCTTCAAACCGAAATATCAGCAGTTCAAAAAGTTATCGACAAGAACATCGATATGTCATTCAAAACATTCGCTTAATTTTACTAACTTTCTCCAGTTTCAGAAAATTAATAAAACCTTGCAAATCTCTTGTGTGGCTCATTTAACGGCAAAAAGCCGTTTTTTTTTGCCGTTTTTTTCAATTGCCCTGACAGCTGCCTGCACTCACTCAAGTCTTCACACGCTCAGGCTGGTATGAAGTCATGTTTGCAGAGGTATTATACCAATTTACCTGTAAAACTAACCCCTGGGGTGGGCGGGAGGGCTACTGATAGGCTGAAAAGAAATATCATTTTAAACCACCTTCTTTTATATTTTTCGCTTAACTGATAAAATCTTCAATGTAATAAAGTTATTTGTTGAATGCAAAATGCTATTAACTCCGAAAGTAACCAGATGAAAGAATTTGAGCTGATACAGGCGATAAAAGATATCGCAGACAGCAAGCTAAATATCATCGGCGATGATACTGCTGTCATAAACGAAACCGGCACCGTACTTACTTGTGATACCCTCGTTGAAAATACACACTTTAAACTGAATACCCATACTCCTTTTGAGCTGGGCTATAAAGCCGCAGCTGTGAACCTGAGCGATATTGCAGCTTCCGGGGGAATATGTGAATACCTGCTGGTATCACTCGCTATGCCTCAATATATAGACATAGACTTCGTAAGAGAATTTTATAACGGAATGATATACCTCACAGAACAGTTCGGAGTTAACATTGTCGGAGGAGACCTTACCAGATGTGATGTACTGGTTGTAACAGTAACTGCTACAGGCAAAACAAAAAAGAAAACAGGCCGCAAATTCGCTAAAATAGGCCAGAAAATAATTACTACTGGTGACTACGGAGCCAGCTACACCGGCTTGTTACTGCTCCAAGGATCCAAAAATCTGCAAGAAAATGATACAATACATAATATAATTTCAAGACACACTAAACCCTGGCCAAGAATACATGAAGCTCAATATTTCCTTAACAATACTGATTACCAAGAATATTGCATGATGGATACCAGCGATGGTCTCGCTGATGCCCTCTATCAGATATCAACAAAAAGCGAAAAACGCTTTAATATCTATATGGATCGTATACCAATAGCTCCAGAACTCTTTGATATTCATAGAATTCTAAATGTAAACTCTTTCCAGGCTGCTCTATACGGCGGTGAGGATTTTGAATTAATTTTTACCTGCAATGAAGAAGATCTTGAGGTATTATATAAGAACACAGACTTTCAATTTACCTGTATTGGTGACATAATCGAAGGAAAGTGCAGTATTTCCTTGATTTCAGAAAATACTGTTATAGAACTCGATGAGTATTTATTAGAAGAAGAAGCTACTTTCAAGCATTTTTGAGCGGGATTATGACAGAAAACTACGCAACTACAGGCATCATTCTGGCAGCAGGTTCAAGCAAAAGATTTGGCCAGAACAAGTTATTAGCTAATATTGATACCAAACCTGTTTTGCTGCACGCTATTAAGGCATTTCAAGACTCGGCTTTTATACATTCTATTATTCTCGTTATCTCAGAAAGCATCAAAACCTCCGTCGCTAAAATGGTCAGAACCAGTGACCTGGATAAAGTTAAAAATATCGTCTTTGGAGGCAAAACACGACAGGAATCAGTTAAAAAAGCACTGGACTTTCTTAAACAAAATGATATCAGCTGTTCTTATGTAGTCATTCATGATGGAGCCCGACCACTACTGGATCCTAAATTGATTGATAAATGTATTCAAGGAGCTGTCAAGCATAAAGCTGTTGCCCTGGGCATAAGACCCAAAGATACAATAAAACAGGCTGATACTCCTTTCTCTAAGACTATTGTCAGTACTCCCAAAAGAGAACTCCTATGGGCTATTCAGACCCCACAGGCTTTTCAGTTTGACCTCATCTATGAAGCTCACGAAAAAGCTATCAATGAAGGGTATACTTCAACAGATGATTGCGCACTGGTTGAAAACATCGGTGTTAATACGGTTGTCGTAGAAGGTGATTACAGAAATCTTAAGATTACAACACCAGAAGATATTAGCATTGCAGAGTTTCTCTATAACAACACTCCATAAAAGCTTGAAATAAAGACTTTTTCTCTAAAAAATTAAGCAATATCTTTTAAAAATTTCTACAAAAACAGGCTATGTTAGTCCCTTAAAAATAAAAGGGTGCATTAAAGCACCCACTCACTTTACCTTAACCTCTTTTATCCATTCATTTTAAAGTATAAATTTTTCCAGATTCTTTTATAGTTTCTGTTTTTAACTTCTAGTTCAAAGAGTTTATCTTCCAGCATTGAATTTGCCTTAATAAGCTCTTCGACTTGCTTTGATAATATTTCATTATCCCTTCTCAGAGATCCAAAAGAGCCCAGCCTGTAAAGAAATTCTTCTGCTTTAAAATAGTCAAGCAATGATTCTACTACAGAAAAGGACACTTTTTCAGAAATTTTATCAGATAATTTATTGATAACAGAGTCACTAACCTTCTCTTTAGCTTCTCCTGAGGGTCTTTCAGCGGTGCTTTTATCTTCCTGAGTATCTTTACTTATATATTGATGTGGCTTTTCTTTATTAAGCTTAACTACATTGGTTGCAGGCATTTCTTTGCTGACCGGCCTGGAAGGATTAGTTTGATAGTTAATTTTCCTTTGCTTCTCTTCGTTTTTAGATTTTAATACAGACTTCAGCTTTTCTGCATCATTATTATTGCCTTCTTCCCTGAGTATATTTATCGCCTCTTCCACTTTCTCATAAACGTATTCGTCGATGGTCTTTTTAGTTTTGCCATTTTCTTTCTTTCGGGTATTAATAATATCTGTGATAGCGTTTTCGTTGAATCCATCATTGGTTAGCTTGATACCTCTTGATAATTTGTACAATGAATTTTCGTCATAAAGCATTTTATCTTTAATAGCCGGTTCAATGTTCCAGATATGAATGTAATTCTCAAGAATATCAAGAGCAATATCCTGTTTATAGCGTCTGGAAAGCTCTTTTTTTATTTGAGGAAGTGTAAACATATCTTATGTCACCTGTCTTTGCTTAATATGAATAATGAACATATTTATTTTAGGGTAACATTGAGAAGAGGTCCAGTATGTATCAAATGGTTAAGGAGTTTTCAGGGTTTATTCTTATTTGAATTTAAATATACAGAGAGATTTGAATATTACTTATTTTAATAATTACAGTTATACCAAGACACTAAAGTAAACTATATCTGCTTTAAATTTACTACAGGATAGTTTTGCTTGCTCAGCCAGACAAAACAGAATTAACCCGCATTATTCATCAATTTATAGTCTATTTATTCTAGAGGGTTTAAAAGTGTGGCGCTGCCGCACTTTTAAACCCGACCCCCTAACTTCTGTTCCCTGCAATGTTTTGACACTGTGTTAAAAATATGTATTCGCTTAACATCAATTTCTATAACTGTTTCAGGTCAATTTATTAATAGTTTATGAATTAAATGGGTTAAAAAAGCAGATGAATAGCCAGAAATAACAAACTATAAATAGCAAGAATTGTTAATACCCTTAAATACAGGTTCAGCAAGGTTAATTCTTTTAAGCTTTGTTACAACCATTTCAAAACATAAATGCTGAAAATTACTAATATCACTTAATTTTTCCCCCCGAAAAAAAAGTAGTGCTGTAGAATCAGGCATTACTGAGAATTGTTTGTTATATTAGAAATAAGATAGATTCAATAGCACACTTAGTAGTACTGATGCCCTTAAGCGGTATTAGTTGTCATTATTTATCTTGTAGACAGGCAACTGGAGGATGTTCATGGTAAACGGTATTCAAGCTATCAATGGTGGCATGTCACCACAAGGCACCAAAAAAGAACCACCATACGCAAGTTTATTTAAAGAACACGGAATAAGCTCGCAGGAAGTGCAGGCTTATCTTCAAGAACAGGGCTATAACTCTCCAAAAGAAGTTATGCAGGCACTAAAAAATGGAGAAAATCCGTTTCAACAGCTGTTTGAAGAAAAAGGCATAACAGATGAAGAAGTTGCAAGCTATGAAGCTGAACATGGCAAACCCGGTCAGGGCAAGGGCAAAGGATCTCCTCCGGGACCTCCGCCAGAAATATTACAGCAGCTTCAGGCTCTGGGCCTGCAACCAACAGGATCTCTTCAAGGAGACTTAGCAGCTATTCAGCAGGCAAAGCAAGAACAACAACAGCAAGGAGGCTATAATACAAACTTCTTAGCCCCCGAGATAATACAGAATTTTCTTTCAAAACTACAGTCATAGTCTCTGATTTCCGATTTTATCAATGTCATCGTGACATACTATTGCCCTGAATTTTTAAAAGAGCCTTCATCAGGCTCTTTATTTTTTGAAATAGCTGTAATCACAACGTTATACCAGTTTGCTTTCAATATATTACATTTCACCGTATTATTTTGAGACCCAGTATCTCTGGAATCAGTTGCCTTTTGACGGTAATCCGGTATTAGAAGAATTATATTAGCCTTTATTAAGCATTATAAAGAGGTTTTATCTTATATTTTGCCATTTCGGAAAAACAAAAACATATTTCTGATTTGTGTAAAAAAATGTTTCTTTTTATCTAAAACAGGGTTTTGATTTTGCAAAAAAATGGCATAATAATATTGTAAGATCTCATTTATGCAGGTCAAAAAGTTAGGGAGAATGTTAAAAATGATTAAAAAAATCGCTACACTGGTATCTTTTGTTAGTATTCTCGTGTTGATTTTTCTGCCTCTTTCTGTCACTGTTGATGAAATCAACAAGCAGTCAGACATGAACTATGCAGAATTTCAGTTAGACAAATAAACAGTTCAGTTAGGAAGCTTATTTAGCTATCATGTTATAATCACTACGTAGAAAAGCCTCTATAAAAGGATCAATATCCCCATTGAGAACCCCATCAACGTTGCCAGTCTCATAACTGGTGCGATGGTCTTTCACCATTGAGTAGGGGTGGAAGACATAAGAACGTATCTGGCTACCGAAATTGACGTCCATAACATCACCTTTGAGGGCAGAGAGTTTCTGTTCATGTTCCTGTTGTTTGCGTTCAAGCAATTTAGATTTCAATAACTCAAGAGCCAGCTCTCTATTCTGGGTTTGTGAACGCTCTTGCTGGCATTTTACAGTTAAACCAGAGGGTATGTGTGTTATTCTAACAGCTGATTCAACTTTGTTAACGTGCTGTCCACCGGCACCCCCGGCTCTCATTGTAGAAATATCGAGGTCATCAGGGTTTATTTCTATTTTTGAATCTATATCAGGTATGATTGGTGACACTTCAACAGATGCAAAACTTGTTTGTCTTTTGTTATTAGCGTTAAATGGTGATAGCCTTACAAGCCTGTGAACACCTTTTTCAGCTTTAAGATATCCGTAAGCATACCTGCCAGAGACTTTGCAGGTAGCGCTTTTAATACCTGCTTCTTCACCGTCTGACTGGTCAATAATTAAAACTTTGTATTTATTCTGTTCAGACCATCTGAGATACATCCGGAGCAAGATTTCTGCCCAGTCTTGTGCGTCTGTCCCGCCTGCACCGGCATTAACTGTAATTATAGCGTCTGATTTATCATATTCTCCGCCCAACATCTTCTGGAATTCCCACTGATCGAGTTCTTTTTTTAGAGATTTTATGCTGGTCTCTATTTCAGCTTCTACTGAGGTATCATTTTCTTCAATACCCATCTCAAGAAGTATTTCAATTTCTTCTATTCTTGAGTTCCAGTCGTTATAAAGCTGAAGTAGTTCCTGATTTTCGTGTAGATCCTGTGACACAAGCTGACCTTCTATCGGATCATTCCAGATATTAGGCTGGTTAAGCTTTTGTTGCAATTCATCTACTTTATTTTTAAGCTTTTCTGGCTCAAAGATAGTTTCCGGCATTAGTTATTTGAGCTTTTAGGATTTCAATATCTTTTTTAAAGTCTGTTAACATAGATATTACCTTTGATTGACCTTAACTGCACCGCAGCATTTCTTATATTTAAGCCCACTGCCGCAGGGGCATGGTTCGTTACGGCCGACCTTGCGAGCTGAAGAAGAATAAGATTCTTCCTGATCGGAGCCATCTTCATCATAAGATGAAACCGCAGAACGGCCTGCAATAGTGAGTTCTGTTTCAATTTCTTCTTCATCTTGAAGGTTAACTACCTGAACCTGGAATTTAGTTCTAAATAATGTTGATACTGTTTCTCTCTGAATATCCTGTATCAGGTCATTAAACATTTCATAAGCTTCTCGTTTATATTCAATAAGCGGGTCTTTTTGGCCATAAGCCCTTAGGCCTATACCTTCTCTCAAAGCGTCTATGTTATGAAGGTGATCAACCCATTTTTTATCTACAATCCTCAACAGAGTGTCTCTTTCGAGGTCTCTCATGATATTATCTTTATCATCCAGCAGTTGTTTTTTCTGACCTGTTTCAGGTGCTATGACAGTATTAAAGAAATTAACAATGTTCTCTTCATGTTCATTATAAGCATTATGAGCCTCTTGTAGAAGCTTATTAAGCAGTGGATCATATTTCATGCCTCTGAGATCCATAGGTGTCAGATGTGACAGTGGCGGAATCTGAGATGAGACTGCCTTACAAATATCATCCAGTGCGCCAGCTTCCCATTCTTCATAGGGAAGGTCTTTATTTATGAAGGCTCCAATGAGTCGCTCGACTTCTCTTTCAATCATATAGAGAATATCTTCTTTCAGGTTCTGGCCTTCAAGAACTTTGCGGCGTTGTTTATAGAATTTTTCACGTTGATCATTCATTACGTCATCATATTCAAGGACGTGTTTCCTGATATCAAAGTGATAGGCTTCAACTTTTTTCTGCGCACGTTCTATTGTACCGCTTATGAGTGGGTGATCAATGGCCATAGATTCTTCAACCTGAAGTGAATCCATTAAGTTGTATATCTTTTCTCCTCCAAAAAGTCTCATCAAGCTATCTTCAAGAGAGAGATAAAAGCGTGTACTACCCGGGTCACCCTGTCTTGCAGCACGACCTCTGAGCTGATTATCTATACGCCTGGATTCATGCCTTTCTGTAACTTCATTATGCTCATCATCACATATTTTATAGGCTCTTTGCAGATAATCCTGGGCTATTTTTTCATATTCTTTATCGTCAATCTCTTCGGCTTTAATGCCGTCTTTTTCCAGCATTTCTTTAGCCAGAAATTCAGGATTACCGCCCAGCAATATATCAGTACCTCTACCAGCCATGTTAGTTGCAATCGTAATGGCCCCTTTTCTTCCGGCCTGTGCAATAATCACTGCTTCCTGTGCGTGGTATTTTGCGTTTAAGACGTTATGCTTGATACCCTTTTTTTTAAGCATATCAGATATTATTTCAGAGTTTTCAATGCTGATAGTGCCAACAAGCACCGGTCGGCCCTGTTTATGTTTTTCTATAATATCGTCAACGACAGCAAGAAACTTTTGTTTTACTGTCTTATAAACAACATCAGGTTCATCTTTTCTGATATCTCTTTTGTTAGTGGTTATACAAAAAACCTTAAGCTTATATATTTTTTCAAATTCAGGCTCTTCAGTTTTAGCAGTACCTGTCATACCTGCCAGTTTTGGATATAACCTGAACAGGTTTTGAAATGTAATACTGGCAAGAGTTTGAGACTCATCCTGAATTTTTAATTTTTCCTTTGCTTCAATAGATTGATGCAGGCCATCACTCCATCGGCGGCCATCCATAAGCCTGCCAGTAAATTCATCTACTATAACAATCTGATTGTCTTTTATGACGTAATCTATATCTTTTTTAAACAGCTCTTTTGCCTTCAATGCCTGTATAATATAGTGTGCATACTGTCTTGAAGGGTCATAGAGATCTTCACATCCGAGATATTCTACTGCTTTATCGATGCCTTCTTCGTTTAGTATAACGTTTTTGGTTTTTTCATCAACCTCATAATCGATATCTTTCTGAAGTTTAGGAGCCAGTTTAGCCATTGTATAGTAAAGGTCAGCTGATTGTTCAACCCTGCCGCTAATTATGAGAGGTGTTCTGGCTTCATCAATAAGTATACTGTCGACCTCATCGATGATAGCATAATGGTAAGGTCTTTGAACACACTGCTCAAGGCTGCCTGCCATATTATCTCTAAGATAATCAAAGCCGTATTCGTTGTTAGTTCCATAAGTTATATCAGCTGCATAGGCTGCTTTTTTAAGTTCAAACTCGCTCCATGAACCCTTTTCAAGGGTAATTAGGCCAACATTAAGCCCCAGAAACCTGTATATTTCACCCATCCATTCACTATCTCGGCGTGCAAGGTAGTCATTGACGGTTACAATATGTACACCTTTACCAGTAAGTGCGTTCAGGTAAGCCGGCAGAGTAGCAACAAGGGTTTTACCCTCACCGGTACGCATTTCTGAGATACGACCTTTGTGTAATACATAACCACCGAGTATCTGAACATCAAAGTGCCTCATATTTAACACACGTTTGCCAACTTCCCGCACAGCTGCATAGGCTTCAGGCAATATAAGTTCAAGTGCTTCTTCTTCAAGTTTTCTATCTTTGTCAGGGTTAGAAGATTTTTGCCTTGCATCAAGTCTATTTTTAAAATCTATAGTAACTCTTGAGAGATTATCGTCTGACATCTCAGAAAAAACAGGCTCATAGGCATTAACTGCATCCACAATGGGTTGCATCTTCTTGAGTTCTCTATCGTTGGGGTCTCCTAATATTTTTAGCAGAAGATTAATCATTCTTTTGTGTTTCCTGAAACCGATGATAATTTTATTGACGACTTTTTCAAGATTTTAGCACAGTAGGAGTGTTAAATCTCTTTATGATAAGAAAATTTTTATGATTTATTAAGTTCAACCATTATTAATAGGCTTAAAAACAATAATGATTAGTGTTTTAATAGTTTGTTTATCGCAACAATACTACTCAGCAAGCATATAAGACAATATATTCTTTTAAAGCCATTATACTGTTTAAAAATAATTAGTTTTTGGGTAGTGTGTGCTTAAAACATCCTGAAAATTTTTAGAGGGGGTTTTCAGTCTTGTTTTTTCTATATTCTGGCTTTTGCTGCTTTAATATAGTAGTTATAATAGCTTTCTTTGAAGTTGCAATTCTGTTTATCGCAAAGTTTTTTATAAATATTAAGACTGTTAACTGTTCCGGTATAGTCTTTAAGGCGATAGCGGGCAATTGCCAGAAGCAAATAGCCTGTCGGGTCATCTGCATTCAGTTTAATAATCTTATTTGAGTATTTCTGAGCTTTTTCCGGGTTGATTTCATAGTGTTCTTTATAGAGCATTTTGTTAAAATAGCGTGCAAGAATTTTGTATGTACTTATATCATCAATGTTTTTCTTTGCAGCCTGTTCAAGATAGTTGATACCTTTTTTAATTTCACCAGAGAATATACAGGCTTTTCCTAGCAGTGAAAGGCTTTCAGGTGAATTATTTCTAAAATCGTTATATTTTAATGCATAAACAAGAGCCTGCTTTCTGTAGAGATCTTTATCAGAGGCTACTCTATGGTGGCTTCTCTTTTTTGCAACCTTGAACTGGTCTTTTATAGCAAGAACGACCTCCTTATAAAAGTCATCAGTAGGGTTTTTAACATCATTCATGTCGATACCTTTTAAGTTCATAAATAGTTCATTGATATTAATTTCCTGAAAATATTCACCGGGCGAGGTATAAAACATTCTGGGGGCTTTAAACTCAAGGTATGAATTATTATCTGTGTTTGAAGGTATCTTATGAAAGTTATCAGAGAGATATTTAGTAATTGCATCATCGTTACCAATAAATAAATTAGCTATTTGATAATTTTTGTATATTGCATATCCGTTTTTGAAGTGATTTTTAACATTTTTATTCTGGTTTATCTTTTCAGATAAATTATCAAGATCAATTTTTAAAGGTTTTTGCGAAGCTATTAAAAGAAAGTCAGCTCCACTTTTAGGGTGAAAGAGGTAAACATAGTTAAATTCATTTTTCATTGCCTTTAAAACAGATGCTATTATTTCCATTTTAAGGTCATAAATTTGAATCCACTGGCATAGTATGCCGTCATCTGTAAGTCTCTTTTTAATTATTTTATAATATTCTTCCGTAAAAAGGCTGGCGACACCACTTACCCAGACATTAGAAGGTTCAGAGATAATGAGATCATACTTTTTATCTACAACATTTAGATAATTTCTTGCGTCATCAATAATAAGTTTAACTCTCTGATCTTTTAGCGGGTCTCCATAAGGTTTAGAGAAATATTTTCTTGCATCTACAATAGCTTTTTCGAGCTCAATAACTTCTACTTCCTGGAACGGAAATTGAAGGAGCGCACCAACAGTAATTCCTGATCCCATGCCTATAATAGCAGCTGATCCAGAGTTTTTAACAAGCATAGCAGGCAAAAAGGCCAGCATAGTTTGTGTTCTCATATCATTAAAAAACGTTGATGCTTCAATTTTTCCGTTGTTATAGAGAGAATAGTAAGATCCTTTTTTTACTTTCCATTTAAATACTGCTATTGTTGAGTGCTGCCCTTCTTTATAAAATACAGGTAAGTATGTTTCAAGCTTTTTAAAGAAGGCATCATAGTCAGACTTAATATTAACAACTCTATTAAGGTATGCACCAGAAGCAATGTACCTTGCCTGCCATTCCGGGGTACCTGCTATAATCACAAAAACTATTGCAGTAACTATACTGGATAAAATAATCTTTAAATATGCTTCTCTCAGTATAAAGGTAAGATATAAAACACCAATAAGCACATTAAGAGAAGATACAAGCAAAATAGATCCTTTTAAACCCAGCAGAGGTATTAAAATAAATCCGGCAGAAAAAGACCCTATAATACATCCCAGGGTGTTAAAAGAATAAATAGTACCGGTACAGGCTGAAATTTCTTTATAGCTGCGGGTAAACAGCCTGATAGAGAGAGGGAACAAAACACCAAAAGCAAATGTTGCCGGCAAAATAAGGAGGGCTGAAACTACCAGAACAGGTACAATAAACCATTCCGGAGGCAAAAGTGTTGCCAGCCTGCTATAAAGATAAATAAGTTCTTTATAATAATATATTCCTGCTATGACCAGAAGACCTGTCAATATTTCTATACCTGCAAAATAGTATCTGTTTTTATTGTTGTCATTAAAAAACCTGTTTATACTTATGCTGCCAAAGGCAACACCTGTTAAAAATATAAATAACATTGCAGAATAAGAATATGTTGTAGATCCAAATATTAAAACCAGTTGCCTGGCCCATATAACTTCATATGCAAGAGCTGTAAAACCTGATATTAGCATACACCATAGAATAATTTTGTCATGAGTATTAAGATCTTTGTATTTTAAACACAGACTATCGGCTGTATCTTTAACATTAATAGATTTATATGTTTTTATATGAACTAGTATGGCTACTATTGCAGCTATAATATTAAATGATATCGCAATAAAGTTTGTGCCTCTCATTCCAAAGTGTTCAATAAGGTAAAACCCGCTTATAAAGGTACCTACAACTGCTCCAAAAGTATTAATACCGTACAGCAGGCTTGTATATCTTACAATAACTTCATCTTTATCGATATAATACTTCACAATCAGGGGTAAAGTTGCCCCCATCATACTGGTAGGGATAATAAGTACAATAAATACCAGCAAAAACCTTACCAGAGAAATAATAGTATAATTGCCATCTATTAAAGGCCAGATGTATTTATAAATAACATCTATTAACTCAAATATAAGAGGTATTAACAGTGCATAAATACCGATTAATATTTCAATATAAGCGTAAGTTAAGACAACTTTTTTAATTCGAGAGGCATAACGGGACATTAAATAGCTTCCCAGAGAAAGCCCACCCATAAAGCTTGCCAGAATAGTACTTATAGCAAGAGTCTGAGAGCCAAAAATAAGTGTCAGATGCTTAACCCACAATACCTGATAGATTAGTGCGCTTGCCCCTGAGAAAAAAAAGGCAATAAAAAGAACAATAAGAATAAATTTATGCGAACTTTTCATTTTAATAGCATCTATGAGGCTGGTTATAGACTTAAATATACTATAAAGCCTTTTTTTAGCAAAGAAAAATTTCTGAACGGCAGTTTTAAGCTATTTGTTTATCGTAGTTTATTTTTTTTATAAAGTTTTTAAACTTTTCAGCTATAATGATAGCATCATTATGATTGATTTGAGACCCAAAGCGATAGGTTTTGTCATTATGTTCAAAAGCAACTTTGCCATCATAAAACCTGAAATGCAATAAACCAGAGGCTGTTGGAGTTGACACTTTATCAAAAAAGTTTGCTACCCTGAAATTTTTAATTTCTTTTATTTTAAAGCTTTTAGAAAAGCCCATACCGAGAACGTCATCTTTTATTGAGAGGTTTTCAGTATCAACAGTAACAATCACTCTGGCAAAAAAGTTACATAGAAGGAGATAACCAGTAAGCAAAATTGCTAAACCCCATAATAAAAAGGGTATAATGGCATTAGTATTGCTGTTCTGGATTATAGAAAAGACAAATGCTATGGTCATAAAAACCATCAGTGTGGCGCAAAACAGAGTAAAACTTGAGCTCCTCGGGGGTTTTATTTCTAATGTAATGGTATCAAAGTCGTAAGTTAAGTTAATTTGGTCATTCATTTTCAATGCTTCTATGCTGATATTATCAGGGGACTAATATTAAAGACTGGTGCATAACTTGAAACTTTTTCGTTTTTCAAAATCCCAGTTATACACTATCCTATATTATTTTAACCCGAGGAGTCTGGTTTGCAAACATCTGTATGTATTTTCTTAAGACGGTTTGCAGGTATTAAAAGCATATCATTTGTATATAATATAAAGTAAAATCCTCTCCTTGAGAGGATAATAGTCCTATGCAAATTTCTGTGGGTCTACTTGATATAATCATTATAACAATATTATCGACAAAAGGTTATAGCCAGAACTAATATAAAAAAATTGATTTATGGTAAAAAATAGCTAATTTTGAAAATTTTAATTAGCCCATTTAATTCATAAACTATTAATAAATTGACCTTAAACAGTTATAGAAACTGACGTCTAGTGAATACATCTTTTTAACACAGTGTTAAAACATCGCAGGAAACAGAAGTTATGGGGTCGGGTTTAAAAGTGTGGCATCGCCGCACTTTTAAACCCTCTAGAATAAATAAACTATAAATTGATGAATAATTCGGGTTAATTAACAGACTTTGAAAACCATTGTCATTTTGGTTAATATTTTCATGAAACTGATTTTACTCAATATATATGTGAATAACAGTTAAATCAAACAGGAGAAACGCTATGGAATGTAAAAATGCTCAATCAAACCCAAAATGCACCTGCACTTATACATCCTGTTCAAGGCATGGCATATGTTGTGAATGCATAGAATATCACAGAAAACAGGGCCAGATGGTAGGATGTTATTTCCCGACAGAGGCAGAAAAGACTTATAACAGGTCAATAGATTATTTTGTAAAAGTAATGTCTAAATAGAGAAAGAACCTCTGATTAATAAAGGTATTAATGATTCCAGCAGCACCAAATTCTTGAATCTGAGAACTTACAAGTTATTCTGAGACTCAAGAGCTATTTATTCAAAATAAATATGGTTGTTACATTATCTTCATAGACCTTAAACCAGTCCGGGTGATGTAGCAAGAAATTGCGTAAAAGTGTATTTCTTTTTATCAGTGCCCAGTCAATGTTGTGTTGTATTAAAACTTCCTGCCAGCCAGGCTTTAGAGTAATCACCCGCTGATAATCATCAAGAAATTTTTGCTGATACATATCAAGGCGACCATCCATAAAAACCTTTATATCAGGATATCGATAAATAAGATAGCCTCCCCAGTTATCGTGGTTGAGTATATTGCCTTTTACGGGGTTCTTTTCAATGAATTTCATTGCATTAACAGGCATTTTTTCTGGTGAAAAATCACAGGCCAGAATTTTTTTATCTAAAAAATAGCCATTATTAAGGATAATAATAACAGTAATAATAAAGATCAAAGCAGGCCAAAAGTGACATTTTAGTGATCGCTCAGAAACAAGAAGTTTTTCTGACTTATCTTTCAGTGATTGAAGATCCAGAGAATCAATGACATTTTGTACCATTAGAGCCATACAGGGTATAGCAACAATACCAAAGAGAGCTATATTTCTTGATGCAAATAGTGAAAGATGCATCCATAGAAGCAATATTAAAATTTTGGGTATGTCAAGAACCCTTCTTTGTGATAAGAGTCCGGCCATTATCAGTATTCCAGCAACCAGACCGTAGACAATAACAGAGAAGTTATTATGAAAATTTGGTGAAAGATATTCTCTTGTTGCATTTACAATCCAGTAGGAAGTTAGAGTATTATATATATAAGCATATAACTTAAATCCATATGGGTTAAGTATTGTCACAAAAACAGATGCCAGCATTGTCATACTTATAATACGTGCTGTATGGAGATGTCTTTTTCTATCTTCAGCTTTAGCAATCAGGTATTCTATGATATTTCCTGCAATATATGCACCTAAAAGAAAGAATCCCGAAATAAAACCAGGATGAAAATTAACCCATAGCAGTATGATTAAAGGTATAAAGTAATAAATCTTCTTGTTTTCTCTTGCGATTTCAAGCATATAAAATAGCAACGCCATAAAAAGTATTGTAAAAAGGTGCGGTCTGGCGAGCCAGTGTATAGAAGTCAGGCTAATCAGGCAAACCATCGAAAAGACCATGAGATAAAAGTTAATATTACAGCGCATTAACAGTCGATAGATGATATAAAAGGTAGCCAGTAAAACAAGCAGGTTTAATAAAACCACGCCATTAAGGCCAGCTAGGTTATCCATCAGGGCAAAAAGAACGCCAGTAGCCCATGAAAAAGCCACCCATTCTTTGCCATAAGAGGTATAAGAAAAAACATCATGAGAAGGAAATTGAAGATTATCAAGTATATACCGGCCCGTCATAATATGAAAACCAGTATCACCATCCTTTAATATTTGAGCACCCTGGTCATAAAAGATTATAAATATTAGCAGAACAACAAATATAGAATCCAGAATAGATGGTGTTAAGAGATTTTTCAGTAATGAAAACTTGCTCTCACTCATCTATTTCCTCAATAAGTGCCTCAGAAGCTTCTTTTTCGGTTTCAAATACTGGTATAGCCGTATCAACGGCAGTAACTTTAAAGATATACCTGACATCAGGGGTCAAGTTGCATATTGCCAGTGCTACTTTTTTGTTGTTACACAACATTTTCATACTAACCATCATGCCTACTGCTCTGCTATCAAGGTAGCTTACATTGCTAAAATCTATAATAATGCCTCTAGCTCCGGTTTTAAGAACCTTAAAGACTTCTTTTTCCAGATTAACTATAGTTGAAAAGTCAAGCCTTTCCTGATCTAATTTTATTATATCTATCTGTGTCATATATTTCTCCTATTATAGGGATATAATAATCAAAGAATAAATAATTTTCATTATTATTATTGTTTATTATTTGTAGATTATTATACCATTTTGCTTTAAAAGCGTAACTCCAGATTATTTTTAGGGTTTTGGCCAATGCAGAACCTAAACCCAGACCCTCAGAAAAAATTTAACCGGACAGTGGGTGAGGAGGGTAAAAACAATCTTATTCTTCAACATCCTCGAAGTATGCATCTTTCAGATTAATAAAAGAAGTTGCAGAGCTTTTCAGGTGCAGATCTCTGGCAGCACCATAAGTGCTTATGACCTGAAACACAGGTGTATACCAGTAATTATAGTATGCAAGTTCTTCAAGTTTATGGCAAAGTTCTAGCTGTTTTTCTTTATCCAGAGTTACTTTAAGCTCTTCATAGATTCTATCGACCTCTTCATTTTCAGTGGTAGACCACGGCCCTTTAGAATAGATAGCCAGGCCATATAGAAAGCCTACATGCATAAATGGATCCACGCCAGAGTATATTGTCAGGTCATAATCCCAGGTAATATTATCATCATGCTTGGCCGTAGAAAGTTTTTTAGCCATTTCATTAACACTCATAACCGTATAGTTTGAGGTTATACCCACTCTTTCAAGGTCTTTTTTGACGGCCTGTGCAATTAGTTCTGTTTCCTGTGTTACAGCAATTTTAATATTGAGCTGTTCAGGTGGAATATCTTTAAGCAGGTCTTTAGCCTGATCCAGATCATAGGGATAAGGTTTCAAATCTGGATTGTGCCCAAATTCAAGCCTGATAGAATTAGTAGCAATCTTGCGCCCATTGCCTTTAGCCAGTACTTTAATTAATATATCTCTGTTCAGGGCTAGATTAACAGCTTTTCTGGCGTTAATGTTTGAGAAAGGGGGCCTTGAAGAGTTAAAGAGCATTTTGTGTACTTTTGTTTGATTGGGCATTTTAATAACTTTAGTGCGGGGGTTTTTGGATACTTTCAGGCTGTGTATGCCTGGCAATTCAGTAATAAGATCCACTTCGCCATTAAAAAGAGCGTCGAGCTGTTCTTTCCGTGAAAGTTTATTGACTTTAATAAATTTAAAAATTATTGATGGTATACGAGGTTTTTTTCGGCCCCAGTAGTTTTCATTTTTTGTAAGCACAAGAGAACCATCTTCTTTCCAGGCTTTAAACTTGTAAGCAGATGTGCCAATGGGGTGCTGTCCGAATTTTTCAGGGCCTGCTTCTTTAAAATACTTTTCAGGTAATATTTGAACCAGTGCCAGTTTCCTGATAAAGAGATAATCAGGCTGTGAGGTAATTATTTTAACAGTATAAGGATCAATGATTTCCACTTTGCTTATAGTACTCAATAGTGAATAGCCCGGTGATTTTGTAGCGGGGTCAATTAAACGTTCAATAGAAAACCTGACAGAACGGGCATCGAAGGGCTCACCGTTATGAAATTTAATGCCTTTACGCAGTTTAAAGAGAAATGTTCTATCATCAAGTCGTTCAAAGTCTTCAGCGAGGTCTTTTATGATCTTGCCGTTTTCATCCCACTTGACCAGACGATCAAAGATGTGGAATGTTATCTCATCAAGCTTATTATCAAAGCTTATCGGGTCAAGACTTTTTGGCCTGGTTTCACTCTGACAGACTTTAACAACAGATTTATCTTCTCTGACAAAGGGTTGAGGGTTAAATTCAGCATTAGCAATCTTATCGGGTTTCTCAGGCTGTTTTTTAGAACTGATACATCCCGTAAAAATAACTGCTACAAGAAGTGCTATAGTTAGCAATAGCACGCTATTCTTTAGTAATAATACCTTCCTGAATGGCATAAATAACAGCTTCAGTTCTTCCGTTAATACCTAATTTATTATATATGTTATGCAGGTGATTTTGTACTGTTCTTTGAGAAATATAGAGTTCCTCGGCAATCTGCTGGTTGGTGTATCCTTTTGCAAGAGCTTTAAGAACTTCTACTTCTCTATCAGTTAGGAGATCCTGGGGTTTAGATTTAGAAGGATCGTCTTTTTTTACAAAACGTGTTAATAATTTTTGAGTTACTTCAGGGTGCAAGATAGATTTACCCTGTTGAACGTCACGAATAGCGCTTACGAGGTTTTCAGCAGCAACATCTTTAAGCAAATAGCCCTCTGCGCCAGCTTCTATAAGATTAAAAATGCTTTTATCATCACCCTGACTGGTGAGAATAATAATTTTTGTTTTAGGTAGTTCTTCTTTAATTTTTTTTGTTGCTTCAAGGCCATTAAGAATGGGCATATTGATATCCATAATGATTATGTCAGGGTGCATTTGTTTAGCATAATCAATGGCTTCTTTGCCGTTAGCAGCTTCGCTAACGACTTTGATATCCTCTTCAAGAGATAAAAGGCTTTTTAAACCCTGACGAAACACTGTATGATCATCAGCCAGAATTACTCTAATGTTTTTCACCGGTTATATACCTCGCCTGCATTCATAATAAGTCTTTTTGCTCAATAGTTTATTCACTTGTCTTAAATAATATTATCACAATGTAAATAGATAAACATATCATTACAGGTTAATTTTTTTTAGGGTATATGGCTGGTGTTTGTGTTTGCTATGCAGAGTAATAGATTTCAATATTTTGGGGGAAAGGTTTATTTAGCAGATTGCTGCTGGGCCTGATAGTTTTGAGGGTATTGCAGGAGAGCTAATTTTTCTGGTGCTGTCTGAACATGTATTAAAAGCAGGAGGCTGGCTTCGCCAGCTCAGGGCCCGCCCACCCACCCTCAGGGGTCAGGTTTCAGGGCAATTGTAGTCCAGTGCGGTCACGCACCCCGGCGCACTGAAACCCTCCTTTAGCGAGGGAGCAAGGGGTTATAACCTCTGCAAACATGACTCCAGAAAAGCTCAAGCGAACGAAAACTTGAGTGAGCGTACGAAGCTAGCAGGGCAATTGTGATTAAGTGCTAGCCATGGCAAGGGTTTTGAAAATCGAAAAAATTTTAAGTTATGCACTGATCCTACATATGTAATTAACTATCTATTTTTTACGCCACAGGTATTTTGCTAATAAACCACAGGATTTTTTGTCTTTAATTTCAGTATCTTTTAATAACTCTTTTAATACTTCAACAGATAAGCCAAGGTTATCAGGATTATTTAAATATTTCAGTAGGCATTCTTCATTAATATTAGTGTAACTTTGCTCTTTCATCATATTTAATTCTGCCTTTTTTGACATTACTATTTGATAGTTTCATACAATTATTCTTTTTAAATCTACCACATGGTTAATTAGCAGGTTTATATTAATATTGACCGGTCAATTTAGTTATACTTTAATGAATAATTAGGAGGGATGAAATTTTTTGAGAAAATTACTTCTGGCTCTCATGCTTGCAGGTTTAACAGGGGCTTGCTGCCCCAACCCTAATATTAGTGAGGAATTTACTCTTACAAGCCCCCAAAAGGCTCTCTTAGACCATAAAACAGACCTTGCTCTTGAACACTTTCAAAAAAAGCCTTTTTATGAACTTCTCACCGATGAAAACCTGACCAGTAAGGCTATAACAGAAAATAAGAATATTCAGAGGGAACTACTTCAGTATCCTTCTTGCCTTGAACTATATCTCGGAGAAGTTAAGTCTATTCCTAAAGAGAAACGGGGTTTTAAAGGTCTCTTTGTGTATACTTTCACAGGAAAAGACTATTTCTATCAGGCTATTCAGCCGATTATATATGAACATCAAACTGTTTTGCTCAATCTATACTTTATAAATGAGGAAAACCAGCTTAAACTTTACAACCTAAGTTGGGAATCAGAGGATCAGCACCGCAAAGAGTTCTATGAATGCTTTACCCCAAGGCCACAAGCCACTAAAAAATAGCCCCAAAAAAGGAGCTATTTTTCTATAATGTATCCAGTAAAATTATTGTGTTGTTTGGTTCTCACCGGCTGAATAGCCAGTGCCAGCACCGTAGCTGCTTGTTGAACTAATCGGAACCTCACGCCAGGAAATAACTTTTATAATTGTAGGTGCAAAATCATAGCTGGTAAGATTACCATCAGTAAGCATGGTAAAACGACCGGTAGAACTAATATTGCCTTTAGCAATAATTCTGGAGTTAAAATATGTATCACGACCATTTTGAGAGTATGCTCCATTGGTCCAGTAAAGACCAGATTTGGCAACCAGTCGCCCATAATGTTCTATATTGCCATTAGCTGCAATAATAAAGTCTTCTATGCCCCTGTGATCGTGACCACTTTTGAAATTACCGTCAGTATCAAGATCATCAGGTACATCATGTGGGTTTCCACTGCCAAGGTCTGCACCATGAAACATAAGTGCACCATCTCCTTCAACAATAATAGCAAGATTTTTAACAATACCGTTAAAGTTGACTTCTATACTGCTGGCATCTCCCGGGTTGTCTATATAGAGAACTTTTCCACCATAATCACCGGCATCAATAGTTATAACATAATCACCAGGGCCACCTGAAGCATTATTGTTGCCGCTGTTGCTATTATCATTACCACCGCCTTTGCCCTTATTGCCGCTATCATCACTGCTTTCGTCAGAAAACGAGCTATCATCTTCATTTCCAGCTTCTTCATCAGGAAAATCAACATCATCCGGGTCTTCAAAAATACTGTCATCAGGTGTGGGTTCTGGTGTAGGCTCAGGTGTTGGATCGGGATCATCTTCATGGCCTACTGCTTTTCCCTGACCGCCTGCAATAACATATTTAGCATAGTTATTATTAAAATATAGAGATGCATAATTATTTATATCAAAAAGGCCAAACTGTCTGATAGCAAGACCAATAATGTTTTCAAATGGTTTAGCCGGCATATTAACTGAAGCCAACCCTGCTGTTTTAGTATTAATATTTAATGAAGCCATACTCATAACATAGTTAGCGGGCAGGTTTGTATTAGCAATATAAGTTTCTTTTCTTTCAAACGGAAGAGCTGAAAGAGTTGTACCTGTTGTTTGAACACGAAGATTGGGAGTTGATGAAAAGTCTTGAGCTGTAAAGATCCAGCCATCAGTAAGTGCTTCCTGGTAAAAATAGGTAAAATTAACGTCCGGTACGTCAACTTCATCACCATAAACACCCCAGAATTCGTTAGTCCTTGTATTTCCCTTTCCTCCACTGCCCTGACTATTACCTTTGCTGCTAAATGATGGACAATTGTTAAGAGCACTAGCTGTAGCAGTAGAAGTTGTACCCAGTCGATCATAGTTATCAGCATTACCGTTAGAGAAAATCTCACAGTTGGTGTGAATATCCATCTGGAAAGTTATTTTGCCAGTAGAAATATCAATATACTTATCAGATAAAAGGCCATAATCAAAAGCAGATGAAGTATCACGTTCCAGGCGGCTTATCAGTCGCTTGCGAAAGCCTTTATATTCTCCCGTAGCACTAACAGTAATCTGGTCAGCAGATTGATTCTGAAGCTCAACATAATACTCAATATCGTTACTGGAACCCATTGCAGCTTTTGTGTTTTCGTCAGCAAGGTTATTGAGGTCAGCATTTGTAACAGTTTGAAGATTACCTGCATAATTAGTAAGTTCAAGTATAGCTTTATTCATGCCTGCTTCAGCAGCATAATAAGCTTGCAGTGCATATTTGTTATTGACTGCCATAGTGGTTTTTGAAGTCGTCAATTGCATCATTGAAATAGATATTGCCAGAGCAACAAGTGCTATAAACAAGACGATTAAAAGCGTTGAACCCATGTTTTTGTTCATACTCTTTCCTCTCTTTATGATTAAAAAGTTACACTTCTGCAAAATATATTTATAGATTGAATTTTATCTTCTGTTAAGCTGGTTCCACTTGTTGATGGGTAATATACAATACCATCTTTAACACCAAAAGCTACTTCAATATTGTCATAATCAACATCATTAGAAGAGCTTAGTGAAAAAGGAGAGTCATAAACAGGCATCAGTGCAGGCATAGCCCCTTCAAACAAAACATTTGTCTGCCCTGAAGACCAGTCTGTAACGCAATCACTATCAGGTTTAAAATCAGAAGTTTCTGAAGGTGTGCAATAAGTATTGATACTGGCTTCAACCATAACGTATTTTCCGCTAGTACCGTTATCAAAGTAATCAGTTTCAGGAATAAGGGCATAAGCGAAGCCATTAAACTCAGTTTGTCCTCCGCTCTGGCTGACCTCGTGAGTATATTTATCATAGACCGGTACATAAGCAATGACAGCCATATTTCCAGAAGAAATAGAATGGGTTCCTTTTTCAGTTTTAATGGTAACAGGCCCATCAGCAATGCGAGAAGCTTCTTTAAGTATTGAAGTCATTCTGCTCAAAGCATTTTCTCTTGCTTCTTTAGCCTGAACGTTCATACGGTTTTTATATTCAGCCACAAATGCAGTATTAAGCATGTCAATCATAGGTAAAAAGATGACAGCAACAATTACCATTGTTATCAATATCTCAAGAAGGTTTAAACCATTGTTGTTTCTCAATTACTACCTCTTCTGACGGTTGCTGTTATAGTGACCGCCTGGCTAGAGTCTAAATCAGGAGAACCATTTGCAATAGGGGCAACGGTAACAGTGAGCTCAAAAAGGCTTAAAACAGTTTCTCCATTTATGTCAACGAAGCCCAGTTGTTGTGTGTTTGCCGTTAAAGAATATTCATTGTTATTAGTATGTTTTGATTCAATTGTTATAGGCTCAGTCGAACTAATAGTACCATTTTGAAGATCTTTAAACTTTTGTGTATCGTTAGTATAAGCAACTTTGACATCTTCAATGTATTTCTGTGCCAGTGCCGTAGTAATTTCCATATCATCAGTAGCAGTTGAAAGACCCGCAGATGTAGGGATAGAAAGAGCAACGAATGCTGCTACAACCGATAGTAACAGCAATGATATTAGTACTTCTATCAGGCTCAGACCCGATAAGTGTAAAATTCTTCTGATATCAGTATTTTTCAAATTAAAACGCCCGAAAATAATCTTTCTTATTATTACCTGTACAATATATTATAGACAATTTCAATGGTAACCTTATAAAGAGTTTATAATCGATTTAATAGTAAAAATATAATAGCAATAAGAGAAATTTATTATATTATTACTATTTATCACAAAAAGATGCATTAAAAACATATTTTTTTTTGGAAAATCGAAGTAATAAAATTTTACGTTTCTGGTAATCAGAAATAAACTTATATTAAGAAATCTGGCGTATTTTTAACAATTGTATTTTAAAGAAAGGTAGATAAAAATATCATCTCATATTGAGATCAACCCCCAACCCCCTCACAGGGGGCTTAGGGGATGGCTGCCAGCGGAGGTTTCTCCTGACTTACGATAAGACAAATGTAGTAGATCGCTAAGAATCAATAATAGCTGGAAAATTTTTTTTGAGGCAAATGAAGTGCCCTAAAAAAATAAACTTTCCTTATTTCATGCACCTTTTGGCGTTTTTATATTGGAAGTTGAGAGAAGTCGTCTGGCAAATCAGATCACTTTTATTGCCGTTGAGCCTTGCCCCTGATATTACTGCGCTGGTATTACAATAGAACAATCTCTCTTTGAAAGCATTCTTGCAGGCCCCTCTGAAGTTACAAATATCAATTCAGCCATAATTGTGATTAGTAAACATATATATGAGTAACGTATTTGTAGCCTACCTCGATCGGTAAAACCTGCCGTTTTTATCCAGTATTAAATAGACTTGCTGGCCATTAGACAGACCGGTTAACGGTAAATTAATTGTGCCTATTGTTTGACCATTTCTGCCTATGTGTAAAGATGTTGCCATAGAAGATGCTTTAAGGTTAAGCTGTTTTCTTCCTCCTGATAATACTTTGTTGTTAGGTGCACAGCTTCCGTTTGCAGCGTAGAAATGAACCGGCATTGATGAATAATTTTGAAAAATAACTGATATTTGCTTTGGTGCAGATTGAACAGGTTTACTTGTAGCAGTGGATACAGAAGTTCCCTGTTTAAATACCTGCCATTCTCCTTTAGGCCCACCTGATGACCCGCTAACAATTATGCTTATATCTCCACTGGCCTTATTAATTTTGGTATAGACAGTACCTTTAAGTTTACCTGTAAAGCTTACCGTAGTATTAAGTGTATTGTCCTTTATTGTACCACTGGTAATAGTTGCATTAACAGGAGCTGATGCCTGGCTGTACTGAGGACCGGGCGGAGTTACTTTACCTGAAAATCTTCCTGTTACGTTATCACCTTCAATGGTAGCGTTGATAGCGCCACTTACAGAATTGTTTTTGATGTCAAGGGTTATAGTACAGTTTCCTGTTGCGCTGTAAATTCTACATGTACCCCTGTAATGACCATCAAAAGGTGCGCCAGAAGTTTGAGTATAGGGGGTAGAAGCTTTTGCTTGAGATGAAGCAACAGGAGGAACATAACTATCAGGTTTTTTCTGCGTAAATGGCCCTGCGTATACTCTTATGGTGCCGTTGCCCCCGGTACCTGAATTCTGACAGATCCTTCCTGGTTGAACTGTAACAGCATAATTGCCGGGTTGAAGCACTTTATTCAAGTTGTCAGAACCTGTGCACCAGCTCTTCTGGTAAGGGTCACAGCCTGTTCTGGTGAATACTCCTCGAACCACATTCCCTGAAGGTTCGTGAAACAGGTATGGTAGAGAGGTTTGATTCTCCTCCCATTTATACCATACTTCTATTTTGTTTACAGCACTTGGTCTTTGTATTGCAAACCTGGCTGTATCTGTAAATCCGCAGCCTGCAATATTTCCATTATCAGATATTTTTGTTTCTGATGGTGGAGAATATACAGAAGGTGTTGAAGGCTTTGAAGTAGCTGATGTTGTGTAACTATCTGTTGTTGAGCGTGCTCGTTTTAAGATGTTTTGTACTTCATTGTCATCCGGGTCAAACTGGTTTGCCAGCGTACATATATCAATAATCTCATTCTTTGTTTTGCTTAGCGGTGCTATTTTACACTGATCAATCTGTTGTTTCATCAGATTTTCAAACTGATTTGCACTTGTTTCTAATTGATTTCCAAAAGTTTGTCTGGCAAGCTGTTTATTCGGTGAGATAGTTATTATAGTGTATATGGCTTCTCGTAACCTTTTCAGAAAGTTTTTATTCAGTTTTTTAATATCAAATTCTCCCTCAAAAGAACTCAATACATCATTGTAATCACGTGTAAACTTTTCATAAGAATCATAAGCAGATAGAGCATTTTGTGCTGCTGCTTTATAATGCTTATATTGAGGGTCATTTTTATCCAGAATGCTGTCATATTTCTCAAAAGTTTCTCCGAATATCCTGACAGCCTCACCTAATTTATTCAGATTGTAAGCATCCTCAGCTTTTTTAAATTCACTGTAGGCTTTAGCAATTTCCTGACTGGATCTTTGCTCTGCCTGAGAAAGTTTAAGTTGAAGTGTATTTCTGTATGAACTATAGTTAAGATCATTTGGGCTTAAACTACATAGTTCTAAACTTTGCTCATAGGCTTTTTTAAGGTCATTTAGGGTTAAATTGCTGCTTTCAACAGCTTTTTTAACCTGTGGGGTCAAAATGTTAACCCTGTTTAATTTTTCTCTGGCATCAGCTCTCAGAGCAGCTATACGGTCAGGCCATTCATCTGAAGGTTCCCAGCAATCAGGATACTGGTTATCAAGTATGTCTAATTGCTTGAGGCAGCCTTCATAGTTATACTGTATAAAGTGTGTCTGAGCTATATTAAAGTAATTTATGGCTCCTTTTTTATTGCTTAGTTTCTTAATTGCCTGAGATTCCAGTTCATTTATATCCAGTTGCTGCTGCCCGATAGGAGAATATTGACTTCTGACCTCTTTTGCGAGATCAGAAACTTTTGTATACTCTCTGGCATTCAATAATGCTTTAAGTTCAGCTATTTTAGCTGCTAACTCATTATTTTTAGACTGATAATAGTTATCTATCATATCGTTGACAGCAATATAAGCACTGTTATCAGAACAATAAGAAGCATGCTTGGTCAATTCCTTTTTGGCAAGATCAATATCACCTCTATCAAATAATAATCTTGCCCTGTCTACATCCTGCATGAAAATTGTGTGCTTATTATTAACATTATAGGCTGCTATTTCAATATCCTTATTATCAGGGTTCAGGGCTTTAGCTTGATTTGCAAGGTCTGCAGCCTGATCATAGTTGCAGATACGAATTTCATCATTGGCCTGTTGAATCAGCTCTTTTTGCTTTGCTAATATTGCATTTCTCTTATTAAATATCTCGTTCAGTTTTGCTTCCAGGTCTAAAACAGGTTTATATTTTGGTAAAGCTGTTCTTGCACTGTCTAAATATGTTTTAGCATTATCATAATAGCCTTCTGCTATTAGTCTTTCAGCTTCAGCTATGTATCTATCGCACATAGATTTTTTATTTTTAAGATCATTTAACAGGCTTCTGGCATCAGCCGTAATTCCTTCACCATAGTTTACTTTTTGAGCTTCTGTAAGAAGTGTTTCTGCCTTCGATATAGCCTGTTCTATATTACCTTGGCCAGCCAGCTTATTAATATTATTTAGTTCATTGGTCAATTCAGCACGCTTAGTGAATGATTGTTTGCTTAAAGAAGTATTTGCTGACTGAACTTCAGGATCATAATGACTGATTGTCTTCATTTCCTTTAGTATTTTATCAGCCTTAACATAATCTCCTTCGTTCATAGCTTTTTGGAACTGCTCATTTAACCCGGAAATTTTCTGTTTATCCTGCCTGGTTTTGGTTAAAAGGTCTTTAAGTTCCTTATTATCAGGGTCAAGCTGGCTTGCTTTTTCCAGACTTTTAATAGCTTCTTCTAGCTGACCTTTTTTAATATTAGCTTTTGAATTTTCAGTTGATTTCTGTATAAAGCTATTTTTTGCCGTTGAGAGCTTTTCTTTCAGGTCTTTTGAAACAGAGCTGCCCGGCAAATTGCTTTCTACTTGTGCAATTTCTTTTTTTGCCTCTTCAAAATCTTCGTTTTTGATGTGATCCTCAATTTCTTCTATCCTAATAGAAGTTTCTTTCTGTTTTTCTTTTATAGCAATTAATGTTTCTGTTATTGTAGTATTATCAGGATCCAGTTCGGCAGCTTTATCAGCCTGCCTGACAGCTTCTTCAAAATTGCCTTTAGCTGCCTCTTCTTCAGCGGCTTTTATAGCTTCATTTGCTTCTTTTTTCTTTTCTTCCTGTTGTTTTTGTTCATTTTGACGTTGCTTTTCTTCTTCCTGCTCCTGTTTTTGCCTGGAGTCATCTTCTTTTGTTTTGTCATCAGGCGGAGTTATTAATCCTGAATCTTGTTCTTCTATACTGAAACTAATTTCGTCACTTCCGAGTTTGTTTTTATCTTTATTTCTGGCTATAACAGACAGGGTACATACACCCGGTGTGCTTCTGCTGACAGTAACAACATCACTTGATCTAACTGAGTCTATGCTGCATCCTTCATTAGAGCTCCATTCGTAGTTGATATTTTCTTTCTCAATACCCTGTGTCGTAACATCTGCCAGTATAGCCTGCCCTGTCACGAGTTTTGGTTTCTTCGTAACCAGTCCTCTGTCTGCTGTACTCCATTCTTGAGAGTCTTGATCAAACTTGGGACCTATGAGGCGTGCTGTTACCAGGTGTTCTCCAGGAGTAAACTGATCTTTTATATTGTCATCTATTACATCTCCGTAGTGCGGAACACGTGCTATGACGTGTAGATTGACTGTTTTAGTATCTTTTGGATTAAAAGAAATTTTGCCATTACTGATTTCTTTTCTGCTGGTGGGTTCTACCCAGCGATAATCGATAAGACTATCTTTAACGTGCGGATTTGCTGTTACAGCAACAGTAACATCCTCTCCTACAAGAACTCTATCTTGTGTGGGATCAAATATCATTGAAAACTGTGGTGGTATCACCTCTATTTCTATGAGATCAGACTCTCCTATTGTTTCATAGCTACCATCTTTATATTGAAGTATCTCAGCCCAGATCTTTACAGGGTTTTCAATTCTGTCAAATGTCACTCTGGTGTTGAAATTAGCATTGTAATATCCTTGAATTTCCTGGGGGTCAAAGGTTAGGTTTCTGTTTGAATCCCAGCGTACAAGATATGGAAATTCTTCTGGTTCCACTATATCTTCATTATCAGGATCCGGTATAAATATTTTCTCTGTATTGCCAGTATTTACAGGTTTAATTGTACCTGAATGCGTAGTATCAACACAAAAAGGGTTATCAGGATTGTTTTTACAGCTATTATCAACTTCAGCCGGTTTAATTAGATCTGTTTGAAGTTTAATGAGCTTTTCAGAGCCAAAAAATACTTGATTCTCCTCAAGGCCGATTATTTGACCTGTAGCCCCTCCGGTGACTTTTATTGATATGGAACTTGACCCAATTGATTTTCCGTTACAGCTTGCACTGACAGCAGGTGAATAGCTACCGGGTGTGCTGGCAACAAATACTCCGTCAAAACCACTGATACCGGCAGCATTATTGCTCCAGCTGAGCTTGAGGGCATTTCCTGAGCAGGGTGCATTTTCTATTTTAGCTGTTAATGAAACACGTTCATTTGCTTTTGCATTCTTTTTAGTGGCTTTAAGAGTTACTTTAACATCATTATCATCGTCGGTAGCGCTATCATCAATACACAGAGCTTTATAATCATAGGCTTCCAGTGTTTTATCAGGATCAAACTCCAGCTTTGACTTAATATTTTTGCTTAAATCGAACCTGTAAACCTGTGGCAGTTCTTTTGTAATGTCATCATCAGGATTAATTTTTGAATAATATTCATCAAGGGCATTAATCGCTTCATTGATAGCTTTTATAGAATCTTCAATCTTTGTTTTCTGCTCTTCACGTGCCTTATAGAGTGAATCAAGGCATTTATTTAAACTGGCTATAGCTTCATTATTTTTACCGTTTTTATTATCCAGTGACAGTTGTTTCTTTTCAAGATCATATTTCTCATAAGTCTGTTGAAATGTATGATAATCTTCTCTTTGGAGTTTAACAAACTTTTCCAGCAGGGCTTTATCTTTTGTCAGAAATTCATCTGCAATGGTATGAAGATATTCAACACCTTTTTTCACCTGTTCGGCATTTTTATTACCGCTTATCAATTTGAGAATTGTTTTATAATCACGATTTTTAAAGGCTTCGTCAATCTGATCAGTTGTTTGTGCTCCTTTAACTTCTATTCTTTCTGTACATTCTGCAAGAGGCTTATCTTTAGGATCTTTTGTAAGTACAGTAATATCGTAATATCCGTCGGCAGTAAATTTATGTGTTATAGTGGCAGTATTATCATTTAATGCTGTTATCTGTCCGGTATTAAAGTCTTTAATCTTCCATTCAGCAGTATTAAAAGGAATATTAGACGTTGCTTCAAATGAGTATTCTCCGTCTTTTTCAGAATATTTGATGTTTACTTCTTTATCTACCCTTAAACGGGTTTCAGCTTCTCCAAAGAGGAACTCTTTTGTTTCGTACTGTTTTTCCAGAAGGCGTGTTCGCACAAGCTGATAGACCTTAACGCTTACACTGTAGTAACCTTCTCTGACAAATCTATACTCAAAAGGGTTATCAGTGGTGCATGGAGGTTCATCAGGCTTTATATTGCTGTGTTTAACAGTATAACAGAGTTTGATTTGATCTGGCAGGTTATCAGAAGTAACTTCCAGTTTATAGAGGTTATCTTGCTTCTGTTCTGCTTTGAGTTTTACCTCTGTGGTATCTGGTTCCAGCTTAAAATTGAAGGTATCTTTATGATAGATTTTATTTGTATCTGTATCAGAGAAGGTAAATACCATTTCACAATCAACAGTATTATTCTTATCTCTTAACTCATAGATTGACAGCTTGTCTGAAAGCCTGTTACCAAGGTTAGTATTGGTACTGGACAGCAATGTTTTAAACATAGTAATAGTTTTAAGCTTTTTTGATTTATCTTTTCGTTGAATCTCCACAGTTATTTTGACTGTTTTAGAACTGTTTGAAGAGTTAGCAAGAAGAAATGCACTGCCTTCTTCCAGTGATAAAACGTCATAACCGGAAGCTATTGACTTTACAGGGCTTCCTGAATCGTCAATAAATACATATGTATCAGGGTTTGTACGATGTAGTTTGTAAGAAATAGAAGTAGTATTTGATGAACTGGTTTTAGGTTTAATAAAAGTTATTGCATCGTTTATAATTCTGGCAGAAACAAGATTTCTGTTGGCAGACATATCTTTAGGTATTTCTACCACGGCATAGCTGGCATTAGAAGTAAATATTTTACTGTATGGCCTTCTCTGATTGATATTGTTAGCATAGCCTATCGGGTCGTTAACATAAAAGGTGTTATCTCCGTCATAGCCAACTATGACAAGGCAGTGTCCACTTGTTGAGCTTCCCAGTGCATTAGTTGAACAGAACATAACCGGCCTGTTATTGTCTATGATTCTTTTAATATGGCCTGCTATTGAAGATACAGTATTGGTACCTGACCAGTATGTTGTCGTTCTTGGTGCTATACCGGTTCTTCTGGTAGCCTCTGCTATGAAACCACTGTGTCCTTCTATAGATCTTGTTGCGATACCGTCCTGTTCGCCTGCGTTCTGGACTACTTTGAGTATGTTGTTGTCTGTTTTCGGACTTACAGCACTGGTTATCATTAATAGCGATGCAGCCCAGCAATCCGGGCCGTTATCCTGCATATAGTATGGTACTTCAAGTATTTTTCGGGCGCTTTGAGAGAAAGAAGCTGTGGTTCCGGTTATTATGACAAGGGTTAATATAACCAATACATATAAAAACTTAATCATTTTCATTTATATTTTCTCCTGAATCTCTTATTAACATTAAATCATACAACTTCATATAATTAGTTATGTCCTTTACATCTATATAATCCACCTTACACTTTCAAAGAGGGGATGAGGTGGGTTGCCTTTGGCGGGTTCACCTGCTGCTTCGCAGCTGTGCTCACGCATTATTGATTCAAATATTTATATCCTGTTAGAATTTATGAAAGGTTATGCAGGATACTATTAAAGCCTTATTACTTACATAATACTTAAAAAAAAGAAAACTACCCACTGTTTTTAAGAAAGAATATTAAAAATCGTTCTTTCGGTCAGTATATTTAACTTTTAATAGGCCGAGGCCGGTTTGAAGTTGTGTTAAAAATGAAACTACATTATTTACAACGTTAAATATTTATGACAGAAAGATAAATTTTTGCTGACACCAAAGGGATGCTTTTAAGATAATAATGGAAATTATTTTTTTATTCTGACACAACATAGATTATATAGTACTCTAAAATCTTCAATGTGTCATATTAACGGGGAACATAACTTCTAGGAGTATTAAAATTGGAAAGGTTTATGGGTTTAATAGGCATAGCAGTTATACTTGGCATAGCCTATGCACTTTCAAATAATCGTAAAGCAATAAATCCACGTTTAGTCATTGTAGGATTGATATTGCAGTGGTGTCTGGCGCTGTTTATACTCAAAAGTTATATTGGTCAGTGGCTTTTCTTAAAGCTGGGGCAGTTTATATCTATGCTATTGAACTTCTCTGATCAGGGTGCAGAGTTTGTTTTTGGTGTACTGGCCAAGCCACAATTTCTGGCCGAGGTATTTGGTCCTGATAATGGACTTATATTTGCCTTTAAGATTGCCCCTACCATTATATTTGTATGTTCTCTGGTAAATATTTTATATTATCTGGGTATAATGCAAAGAGTGGTTGCTGTAGTGGCTAAAATAGTCTTTAAGCTGATGGGTGTTAGCGGGTCTGAGGCGTTATCCAATGCGGCAAGTATTTTTGTAGGGCAGGTTGAAGCACAAATTATGATCAGACCATATGTGCCGGGTATGACTATGTCTGAATTGCTTGCTTCTATGTCAGGGTCAATGGCCTGTATCGCCGGTGGAGTTATGGCTGTTTATATCTCTATGGGAATACCGGCAGAATATCTGCTGGCAGCAAGCTTGATGGCTGCCCCCGGGGCTCTTGTTATATCTAAAATTGTTTACCCCGAAACGAAAGAATCTGAAACAAAAGGCGAAGTTAAAATTCACGTTGAAAAATCAGGATCCAATATAATAGATGCTGCTGCTCACGGTTGCTCTGACGGTATGCGTATTGCTATTAACGTCATTGCTATGCTGATTGGCTTTCTGGCTATTATTGCTATGATTGACTGGGCTCTGGGCCTGGTCGGATCAGGGCTTGCTGGAATGGGCCTTAATCTTACCGCTATTGGGCTTGACCTCAATAACCTGAAGCTGGATAAACTTTTAGGGGTTATCTTTGCACCGATGGCCTTTGTTATGGGAGTACCTCAGGGCGATATTCTTGCAGTAGCAGGACTTATGGGCACAAAGATGGTGGCAACTGAATTTGTTGCCTACCTGCAACTTTCCAGCATACTTGAAGGTACTGCCGATATTGTGCTTTCTCATAAAGCCATTGTAATAGCTACTTTTGCCCTTTGTGGATTTGCTAATTTTGGCTCTATAGCTATTCAGATAGGCGGTATAGGAGAAATTGCCCCATCAAGAAAAAGAGACCTGGCTATACTCGGTATAAGAGCCCTTATCTGCGGCACGCTGGCATCTTATATGTCTGCTACTATCGCCGGCATTTTGACTGGCTAGGATATTATAGCTACAACAGCTGAGTGGTAACTGCAAAGACTGATTCTATCAGAAGCTGGAAATTTTATCTCTGAGCAATTATTATATTGCAAAAGGAGGATTTATCAGGTGAAACTCAACAGATTCAGATACTTGAAAATAATAATTATTTTCATTTTTTCTGGCATATTTTTGTCTTTTGCCGGGCTAAAATCTTTTGCTGATGAGCTGAATACTGATTTTATCAATAAAAAATGCAAAGCGTTTGAAGAACAAATTTTTTGTGCCAAATCGCCTGATTCTGCACTAATAAAGAAGTTAAAAGAGCTTAAAGCCAGTGAATATATCTGTGAGCAATATAAAGAAGATCCGTTGTATTATCTGCTGGCTGAAACAGGGTCAAAAAACGATAAAATAGTCAAATATTGCAAGCGTTCACCGCTAACCCTTGTGTTTTATCTCGGGCAGGGAGTCATCTTGCTATTCTTTCTGATTTTTCTTGTGAAAATAAGCCGTAAGATTAAAGAAGAACGAAACAAGAATGCGTCATAAATGCTTATAAAGTCAAGTTTATGGATTATATAAATATTTCTTAAGCCTTTGTTTATTGTAAAATTTTACTGTGTATATTTGAAAATAGTTTTTATTGAAGTGTTACACAGAGCAATACAGGCTAAATATACCAACTTTATTTATAATCATGTTTGACAACGCCCAGAAGATATGATTTACTAGTCAAGTTGTTTATCTATAACACAAGAAGGTTCTTATGAGAAAATTTTCACTGTTATTATTACTAGCACTTATTGTAGCATCAGTATCTAAAGTCAGTGCACAGTCTCCCCAGCCTCAAAACATTGAACAAGCACCAGTTCAGCAACAAACACCTGCACAGGAAGTATCAAATCAAACACTTAAAGACTATCTTGAAGTTCAACATGATTTGATTAAAATTCAAAATTCTTATGCAAACGCCCTTAAAAACGCACAGGAAAAAGGGGAATCAATGCAACCTCTAAGGCAGCAAATGCAGGATGAAATGGTAAAAGTTGTTAAAAATTCAACATTTACTCTGGAAGAATTTAACCAGCTTGCAGCAGCTGTACAACAATCACCAGAGTTGCAAAATCGTCTTAGAGCACTTCTTAAGTAAACAGATTTGATAAAATTGGGCTAAAAAGCCCTATTTTAGTTTAAAAAATTTATCATTTCGTGGCAAATTTAAGCTTAATGCCAACAAGAGCCCCTTTTGTATTAGCGTTATAATTTATTTGCGGGGTTAATTCTATACCGTAGGTGTCTCTAATGCCTGAAATCTTATTGTAGGCATAATCGATTGGTTTTCTGAGTACTGTTTTATAGAGAATGATACCTGCAATAGTGCCGGCTGTATCTGTTAAAAGGTCTTTCGGTGATGGGTTTACATATGTTCCTTCTACCAGGTATTCCCAGCTGAGGTTTGCAGCCTGACATAATAAAAATGTTTCAAGATCTGATGCCCCATCGGCTTTTAAATAGCTTGATAGCAAATAAAACTCAAGCGGATGCCCGACATAATTGACCAGAAACTGCCCATCGTCAGCCCTGTATCCATCTTTAAGGCTGGCAATAGGTCTGGTAAAATTGTCAGCTATTCTACCGAGAGCTTTTTTCTCACCCATAGAGCGGTTAATACTTGTTGATACAGCCATGCCTCCTACAGCTACAAACCCTGCGATATTTTTTAATCGCCTTTCTGTTGGTGTTAATTGATCTAATTTAACTATTTTAATTTCTTCTAATTCTGAAATTTTTATGGAGCTGTTTGTTGAAAGGTCTTCTAGTTTGCTGAAGGGTTTTTCAGGTATAAAATAAAAGGTAACAAATTCATAATCAGTTTCTTCAATCTTTCCTTTGAGGCTATTATCGTCTATATATTCATCAGAGTTATTAATATTAAATGTTTCAACAATCAGGTTTTCGTGATAGTGAGGTTCACTTTCTTCAGCACTTGCCAGTAAGCCGCTAGAGCGAGAAAAAAACGTTAAAAAGGCTATAACAAATACGACAATTAAAAATACATTGTTTTTAAACATTGCTAAATCTCCGTTGATGAAGGTATTAGTGGATGAAGAGATAAGATGGGCTTATTTTTATGGCATTTTTAATATTTAAGCATAAATTTTAAATTTTTTCAAAAACGTTAAAAAAACTTTCAGAATAGCTCTTGGAACCTCTGATTAATTAAGAAATTAATGATTCCAGCAATATCGACACTAATTTCTTGAATCTGTGAACTTTTAAATTATTCAGAGATCTTTCTTATATAATCAACGTCATAAGTAATCAGATTTCAGAAAATATAGGGCACTTTTAGAATTGTTTAATTTTTTATGTCGTTTAGTATAATAAACGTCATAATATCAGATTGCCCTCAAAAGGCAACTGAATTCAGAGCTATCGAAGTGGATTTATTCCGGTGAAAAGTTATGCCTTGAAAGCTCAGGCCAATCGGCTCGTTTAATCCATATCTTCACTTTTAAAATTTTTATAAATGGTTTATTTGCTTATTTATTTCATCTGAATAGTGTTTTATGCAACAACTTCAACTGAAGATTCACCGGCTTCTTTAGAGATTTCGATTCTTCCCGGGAAGCTGGTTTCGGCTAATTTCTGGCTGGCAACAAGCAATACAAGGTCAAACTCCCCTTTGATACTGTTAATCGTATCAATGACATTTTTTTGACCAGCCGGATCAACTGAATTAAATGCATCATCAATAATAAGCGATTGCAATTTAACATTACGACTTCTGGCCAGAAGTTTAGCCATTGCAAGTCGTATAGCAAGGTTTATTCTGTAAGTTTCACCGCCACTATAAAGCTCATAACTACGGGTGCCCTGGTTATCAGCAATATAGATATCCAGTTTGTCGTTATATGTGCTGGTTTTATTACTTTTACATGAGTTCAAAGAAAGTTTCATATCATTATCAGTCAATTTAGTTAGGTATTTGTTGGCTTCTGTCTCTATTTCAGTCAATGAGTTTTCTATAATAATGTCCTGTATACCTTTTTTGCCGAATGCTACAGCCAGTTGATGGTATTCTTCGATATCTTTGTTTAGTTTATCCAGTTCAATTTTCTTTGCTTTAACGGTATTAAGCGATTCATCAATAACAGAAATTCGTTCATTTAAGATAGCCAGTTCGATATTATATTTTTGAAGGTCTTCTGTTAGTATGTTCCAGGTATTATTAATCTCTTCGAGTTTTTTTCTCAGGTCTTCTGAGTCATCAAATTCCTGACTTAGCTTACTTATTTCTGTATTAAGACGGTCTATTTCTTCAAGATACTTATCGAGAGAGGTTTCTATTTTGATAATATTATTTTCCAGTTCTGGCAGGTGTTGTCTGGCGAATTGGAGTTCAATGTAATCATACTCTATTTGCTGTGAGTTAGCGAGTTCTTGCCGGAGGTTTATATGAGTATCAAGGTTATAGTTGAGTGCTAGAAGCTTGTTATAGACATCATTTGCAACATCATTATCTGGTTTATTATTTTTAGAGCTAATTTCTTTTTCCAGTGTACGTTTAGACATGGTGTAATAGGGCAATTCTGCTTCTATGCGTTTGATTTGCTTTCTTGCCTCTTCTATATCCTTAAGGGCTTTTTCAGTAAACGAGAGTGTTTCCAGTTTTTCCTTCATTTGAGGATAATTAGCCATAAGGTCTTCGAGTTGTTTTCTGCGGTCATAGAGAACCATCAGTTGCACACGCTCTTCTTCAGCAAAAATATCTGTTTCAAGCATATTATTAATGGAATTAACTTCATCCAGCAGTTTAGCTTTATTTTGTTCTTCTATTTCCAGATTTTTATGCAGTGCTTTGAGTTCTGCAAGCTCAAACATTAAACTGGATCGTTTCGCAAGGTATTTCTTTTTCTCTTTATAGGCTACACGATAGAATTTAATTTCATCTTCAGCAAGAGAAATATCGTTTTCATTGTTTTCCACGTGAATCATAATATTATCAATTTCGAATTCAAGTTTTCTAATGAGGTCATCTGGCTTTAATACTTTTCCATCGCAGGTCGGGCAGTTTATTCTGGCGTTGTTTTTCTGTAGCAATTCAATTTTATCTTTGAGTTTATCGAGATTCAGCTCGTGAAAAGAGTTCTTATTAACTCTGTCAATAACTATTTCTCGCTGTGCAAGGCCTTTTTCTCGAATACGCTCAAGTTCTGCTTCATATTTATCGTATTGTTTTATTTCCTGTTCGAGAAGTGAAATCTTTTCTTCAAGTTCTGTTCTGGCTTCAAGTTTCTTATCGATTTCATCGACAGTTATTTTTATCCGGGCGACTTCATCTTTTAAATGTTCTCTTTGTTCTTTGACGGCTGTTTCAAGCCGTGCAATATTAACTTCAAGGTCACATCGTTCAGCTTTAAATCGATCAAGGTTATCAATTTTGTCTTTTATATCTTTATATTCAAGATACTGGCGCTGTATTTCGCCTGCCTTTTCGACTCTTTGGCGATAAATATTTATCTGATGTTGCTTTTCATCGAGTTCTTCACAGAGTTTTTTATACTCATGTTCTGCGCTGTAGCGCTGTATCATCTGTTTGCTGCCGTATTCTATAAGCCTGTCTTTGAGTGCGTGATATTCTTTTTCTTTTTGATCGAGATCTTTCAGCAGTTGTTTTTGATTTAGATAATGCTCATATTGCTTTTCTATAACGTGTTCAAGTGATGTCATCTCTTTAAAGCGTACCTTTGATTTTCGCAAATTCTCGACATACTGGCCTGTTATGTGTATATCATCTTCATACCGGTTTTTAATATTGATATAGAGATTTTTCTTTTCCAGCAAAACGCTGTAGTGACGATTTTTGGCTTCCAGTGCTTTTTTTTCTTTCAGGGTTTTTTCCAGTTGTTCCTGAATAGAATGAATTTTTGTCAGTATGTTTTCTTTTTCGGTTTTAAGCTTTTTCAGAGAAAATTGTCTTACTTCGCCTTCGTTGATCTGCTCTTTGAGTATTTTAGCATCCTGTTCGAGTTTGTTGGCTTTTTCTAAAGACAGTTTATATAGCTTTTCATACTCTCCCAGCCCGAGTATATCAGCCAGTATAGACTTTCTTTCTTCAGGAGATTTAGTAATAAATGAATCTGGTGAGCCCTGACGTATGTATATACTGTTGATGAAGGTATCAAAATCCATTTTAATTGTGTTGACTATCTTTTCCTGAGTTTCTTCATATTTATTGCCTGTCAGTGGCTGCCAGGATTTAATTTTGCTGTTATACATAAAGAATTCCAGCAGGTTTTTAGCTTGCTTGCGACCTTTATTATAGGATCCTTTTCTAAAATAGCGAATTATTTTATATTTAGTTCCTTCTACTGAAAATTCCAGCTCGACTTTCATGTTATTTCTGCCGAGTTTAATGAGTTTCTCGCTTTTGGATCGTGCTTTTTCCCACAGTGCCCAGGTAATAGCGTCCAGAATAGAAGTTTTGCCTGAACCGTTTTTGCCGGTAAGGCATACAGTTTTTAGACCGCTAAAATCTATATCTATATTAGAAAAGCACATAAAATTTTCGAGTTTCAGGCGTGCTGGAATCATTTAAAGCTTTTCCTCATCTGGGCTATGGTTGACTGATGTGCTTGATGTAAGAATATTCTTTTTTCTTCCTCAACTAATTATTTATTCTACAAGGATTGTCGACGAATTTTAATGTACATTTAGATATACTACGAAAATACTTACCTGTTTGTAATATATTTTAACATATTTAGCCTGCAAAAGCAAAGGGGCTGAAAAGCATCAGCCCACTGACGATTAGAGGTTGATAGTGCTTTGTTACTTTGAGTATTTTGATATGGCGTTAAAATATCTATCAAGAACTTTGTAGCCATCGTAGAAATCTTTTTTTACTGTTACATAATTGGTTGCTATAATGTGCTTGAGCTCTTTTGAGCGTATTTGAAGTACTTTATCAGCGGCTTCTCTGAGGTCTTTATCTTTCTCTTTTGACCATTTCTTAAGGAAAGTGAGTTCCTGTTCCATCTGGTGTGATGTTGTATATTCAAGAGTATAGAAATCAAATCTCATGAGGTGTTTCTTCTCTTCTTCTGTCAGAGAGCTATGCACAACAGGCGTACCAAATACACGACTAACGAAAAGATAACTGTCTGCAATTCTTTTATGTGACTCGGGTATATCATACTGGGTATAAATTGGAAGATTTCGGATATCTTTGCGATAACCTGACAGTGGCAAAGAGTTAATTGAATGATTGGCACCTGCGTTTATAGTTGTATAATAAGTATTTGAAGGGTTTGTAGCATGAGATCTTTTTAATTTTTTGAGGGATGTTTGTTGTTCTCCGGGTGCATTGAATATGGCCATAGATCTTTGAACTCCTTACTCAGATTGAATTACAGTTTTCAACAACATTATGAATATACATTACAAATATTATAATAAATATTTGTTGAATAGGTGCATTTGTAAACTAATTGTAATATCATTTAAATGAATGATTTTTTAATACTGAAAAAAATTTCTTTGAATATAAAACTTTAAAATTATGCTTTGCCTGTGTAATGGACATTCTGGCCTATTAATAAAAACTTTAAAAAATACTGTTCTTGTTAATAGCCTTTTTTACTATATAATATACATATGATGCATATTTATTTTTAAAGGATTTTAACCCACTTGTAGACACTAAGTAAATTCAATTTGTGCATTAACTTATAATTGTTTTTAACCCACCAGAAAGAAAGAAATTTATGCGAATATTATTAGTATATCCCGGTTTTCCAGAAACATTCTGGAGCTTTAAGCATTCACTCAAATTTATCTCTAAAAAAGCATTATTGCCGCCTCTTGGCCTATTAACTATAGCTTCTATCCTGCCAGAAAAATTTGAGAAGAAACTCATTGATATGAATGTCTCTAAACTTAAGGATAAAAATATTCAATGGGCTGATTATGTCTTTATCAGTGCAATGATTTCACAGAAAGAATCTGTTAAAGAAATTATAGCAAGGTGTAAAGCCTGTGGAGCTAAAGTGGTTGCAGGCGGGCCACTATTTTCAAGCCTCTATGAAGAATACCCCGAGGTGGATCATTTTATACTTGATGAAGGAGAAATTACCCTGCCACTCTTTTTAGAAGATCTTAAAAATGGTAATCCACAAAGAGTATACACTTCAGAGATTAAACCTGACATAAAGCTTTCACCAGTCCCTCAATGGAATTTAATAAACCTTAAACACTATATGAAAATGCCTGTACAATACTCCAGAGGGTGCCCCTTTGACTGTGAATTCTGCGATATAGTTAAACTTAATGGAAAAATACCCAGAACTAAAAAGCCTATTCAGGTTATAAAAGAACTCAATGCCCTTATCAGGCTGGGATGGAAAAACCCCATATTTATCGTTGATGATAATTTTATTGGTAATAAAGCCCTAACCAAAAGCCTTTTAAAAGCATTGATACGCTGGAGAAAGTGGACTGGCCAGAAACTGCGTTTTATGACAGAAGTTTCTTTAAATCTGGCAGATGATAAAGAATTAATGGAGCTTATGCGTGATGCAGGCTTTGATTCAGTTTTTGTAGGCCTTGAAACACCTTCAGTTGAAAGCCTTAAGGAATGTGGTAAGTTTCAAAACAGCAATCGTGACCTGGTATCATCAGTAAACAAAATTCAGCATTATGGCATAGAAGTATCAGGTGGATTCATTGTAGGTTTTGATAGTGATGATACTACTATCTTTGCACGCCAGATTGAGTTTATACAGAAAACTGGCGTAGTAGTTGCTATGGTTGGTCTGCTTCAGGCTCTGCCCGGCACAAGGCTTTATGAACGACTAAAAAATGAAAATCGCCTGATATCAGATAGTTCTGGTAATAATACTGATTTTTCAATTAACTTTTTACCTAAAATTGATGTAGATACTCTCATTAAAGGATATGAGAGCATTATTGCAAGTGTTTATTCTCCTCAGAAATATTATGAGCGGGTACAAACATTCTTAAGTAATTATAAAGCCTATAACAAAGAACGTATTACCTTTAATCACATCCTGGCACTGCTTAAATCAATGTGTGTACTTGGTGTTATACAGAAACACCGCAAATATTACTGGAAATTGTTTTTTATTAGCTTGTTTAAATATCCTGGAGCCTTCTCAAAAGCAATTACTATGACAGTTTATTACGCACATTTTAGTAAGATTTTCCCGCAGCTAGAGTTGACAGAGTCATTAATTGAACCTGACACCGAACAAACAGCCGGGTAAAGACATTGCCCATTAGGATTCTTTAATGGACTGCTTAAAGGCAATAAACATTTAGTATTGGTTTTGATACAATTTTTTAACTTTTTATTGACCAGAAAATAATTTTGGTCAATTATTATTAATGACCGGAAACGGTATTCAGTCATTAATTTGTATCATACTATTCTAAATGAATTTTAAAAACAGGATACCAGAATGGCACGCAAAAAAGAACAAATCACCCGGAAAGAAGATATCCTAAACGCAGCACAAAAGCTTTTTAGCCAGAATGGATTTGAAAAAACCACTATAGAACAGATTGCAAACAAGGCAGGGATTGCAAAAGGCAGTGTATACATCGATTTTAGCAGCAAACAGGAAATATTACACGCCATAATTGAGCGGTTTGGCAAACAACGTATTCAGGAAATTGAAGAGAAAATAGAACAGCTGTCACCCCCTTATTTAAATGCTATAAAAGAAATAATTCTTGAAGACATCTTAAAAGTCTTTAAAATGGCCAATACTCAGGTGGATACACATATCAGGTTGATGTATACAAGATATCAAGTTAATCAGAAATTCAAATATCTTATAGAAAAAAGAAAAGAAATTCTTGCTAAACTCCTTAAAAACTCAGCTGAAAACGGTGAAATGTCTGAATATGCTGACTATAAAAGAATTTCAGATATGCTATATTTAATGCTGGTCGCATTTTATCCACCATATGCGTTTAAATATTCTGTCTCAAATAATCAGGACAAAGGTATTGATGATATTAAAAAACTTATGGCCTCTGATGCCGTGTATGCACTGGAAATTTTCTTTGATGGAATAAAATATAATAAAACTGAAAGGAAAAACAATGAAGCATAAACTAATAATAACTATCATATTACTGGGTGTTATTAGTGGTATAGCCTGGTTCCATTACTTTAAAACAGAACAAAAAGATGATAAAACAATTAAACTAACAGGTAATGTAGATATAAGACAGGTAGATCTTTCATTTAGAGTTAATGGCCGTATTGATAAAATGATTCCTGAAGAGGGTGACTCTGTTTCAGCCGGACAGGTTATTGCAATGCTTGATAAAGAACCATATCAGGATGAAGTCAATCAGGCTAAAGCTTCTCTGAAGGTTCAACAGGCCCGCCTGAATGAATTGCTGGCCGGTACCCGTTATGAAAGAATTAAACAGGCTAAAGCAAGAGTAGAAGAGCTTAAAGCCAATCTTGAAAATTTAAAAACTATTTCAGATAAGTATAACAGAGGGTTTGAAGCTGGTGTTATCTCAAAACAACAGCAAGAAACATCAGAGTTGCAAATAAAAGAAGCAGAAGCAAGGCTTAAATTAGCTAATGATCAGCTCGAAGAAGCAATTAACGGGCCGAGAAAACAGGATATAGATGCAGCAAGAGCAAGTGTAGAAGCTGCCAGAGCCACACTGGATCAAACAGAAAGACAATATTCATATACTGTGCTTGATGTACCCTCAGATTCTGTAATACTGACTAGGGTTAAAGAACCCGGAGCAGTGGTACAACCCGGCGAAACAGTGTATACTCTTTCGATTAACTCTCCTAAGTGGGTTAAATCATATATTGATGAAACACGCCTTGGGAAAATATACCCGGGTATGCAAGCAAAAATAAGCACTGACAGTTATCCAGATAAAACCTATGAAGGCCAAATAGGGTTTATTTCCCCTGAAGCTGAATTTACACCTAAATCAGTAGAAACAGAAGAACTCAGAACCAGCCTCGTCTATAGACTCAGGGTAATTGTTCAGGATCCTGAAAACCAGCTCAGGCAGGGAATGCCTGTTACTGTCAGGCTTTACCCTGATAAACAAAAAGAAACTGACAAAATATCATCCTCAAAGACTTCTTCAATAAACAGGATAAGTAATCAAAATGAAACAAATACTGGTAAGGATAAATAATCTTTCTAAATCGTTTGATCAGACTGAGCACTATGCACTGGATAACCTGAGTGCACAAATTATGAACGGCCTAATAACAGGTCTTGTGGGCCCAGATGGTGCAGGTAAAACAACCTTGATAAGAATAATTGCAGGTCTGCTTCTGCCTTCATCAGGTAGGGTTAAGGTAAAAGAATTTGATATTGTTAAAAATCCTTATAAAATTCAAAATTTTATTAGTTACATGCCGCAAAAGTTTGGCCTCTATGAAGATTTATCAGTAATAGAAAATCTAAACCTCTATGCTGACCTCAGAGATGTAACAGGAAAAGAACGTTTAGACCGGTTTGAGACACTTTTAGATTTTACAGATCTAAAACACTTTAAAAAAAGGCTTGCAGGCAACCTCTCTGGTGGTATGAAGCAAAAGCTGGGGCTGGCTTGCTCTCTTGTAAAAAAACCAGAACTGCTGCTTCTTGATGAACCGGGCGTAGGGGTAGATCCTGTATCCAGAAGAGAGCTCTGGAGAATGGTTAAAGAACTTGTAGATGATGGTATGGCTGTAATATGGAGCACTGCATACCTTGATGAAGCTGAAAAATGTGATGAAGTAATTCTTCTCAATAACGGGAAAGCATTATACTCTGGAATACCTGCAAACTTAAAAAGCCGTGTAACCAAAAGAGTCTTTCAGGTTCAAAATGTCAGAACAAATATCCGAAATATCCTTATGAATGCCTTAAACAATGATATGGTAATTGATGGAATTATTCAGGGGTCAAATATCAGGCTTGTCACAAAACATCAAAACTCCTGCCCGGCAAATAAAGACCTTGGTATTGATGAAAATATACTGATAAAAACTGTTGAACCCCGATTTGAAGATGCCTTTATAGATATACTGGGCGGTGGACCCGGCGGAACTTCTGAACTTACACAAATACTGGAAAAAATTGATCTGGATAATCAAAATGTAATCGAAGCAAATAACCTGACCAGAAAATTTGGAGAGTTCACTGCTGTAAAGGATGCCAGCTTTTCTGTTGCTAAAGGTGAGATATTCGGACTGCTCGGGCCTAATGGTGCAGGCAAATCAACTATTTTTAAAATGATGTGCGGTTTGCTAAAGCCTACAGGCGGCTCAGTAAAGATTGCAGGTAAAGACCTGATCAAAGCTCCGGCTGAAGCAAGGGCCAGAATAGGTTATATGGCCCAGAAATTCTCCCTATATGAACTTTTAAGCGTTGATCAGAACCTGAACTTTTTTGCCGGTATATATGGACTCAAAGGTAAAAAGAAAAAAGCTTTAATAAACAGGATGAAAGGAATTTTTGACCTTGAGAAATATTCTGATAAATCAGCAATAGAATTGCCTCCTGGTTTTAAACAACGATTATCACTGGTCTGTTCAGTTATGCATAACCCTGCTATTCTCTTTCTGGACGAGCCTACATCAGGGGTTGACCCAATAACAAGAAGAGAATTCTGGACTCACATTAATGGAATGGTTCAAAAAGATGTGACAATAATGGTTACCACTCACTTTATGGATGAAGCAGAAAACTGTGACAGAATAGGGCTTGTTTATAGAGGTCAAATTATTGCAATAGACACACCGGATGGCCTAAAAGAAAAGGTAAAGACAGATTTAATGCCTGATCCTGATCTTGAAGATGCTTTTATTGAGCTGATCAGGCAGTATGATCGCAGGGTAGAAAGTGAGGCTGCCTGAGGTGTTTAAAGTTTTAAGGAGGCTTAAAAGCCTTATCTATAAAGAATCTTTGCAAATAATAAGAGACCCCAGCAGCATTCTTATAGCATTTATACTTCCATTAATACTGTTAATACTTTACGGGTATGGTGTATCACTTGATCTTACTAATGTTAAAGTTGGTGTAGTAATGGAAGACAGTAGCCCTGATGCCAGAAACCTTCTCGGATCTTTTACTAATTCACGTTATTTTGATGTAAAAGTTGCTTATGATCGTGAATCGTTTAAAGATGACCTGGTAGCAGGCTATATTAAAGGCATTATAGTTATTCCGCAGGATTTCAGCAAGAAACGCCTTGATCACTCTAAAACTTTATCCATTCAGGTTATTACAGATGGTAGTGAGCCCAATACAGCTAGTTTTGTGAAGAATTATGCTAATGGTGTTCTTTTAAACTGGCTCAATCAGGAAAAAATTGAATCATCCAATTCTAACACCACTTCTATGGTTACTGTTATTCCACGTGTATGGTTTAACCCTGAACTCAGAAGCCGTAATTTTCTAGTACCTGGTACTCTGGCTATTATAATGGCTCTTACAGGGACATTATTAACTTCCCTGGTTGTTGCAAGAGAATGGGAAAGAGGAACCATGGAAGCTCTAATGTCTACACCCATTACTATTATAGAAATCTTGATCGGTAAACTATTTCCATACTTTGTTTTAAGTATTATATCTTTATTGATGTCATTTATTATTGCTCTAATACTTTATGATTTACCCTTTAGAGGGTCTTTAACTCTTTTATTGATAACATCTTCTGCTTTTTTATTTGCCTCACTGGGTCACGGGTTAATCATTTCTACCCTTTCCAGAAATCAGTTTGTCGCTGCTCAGGCTTCTCTGGTTACGGCTTTTTTGCCCTCATTTCTGCTTTCAGGCTTTATTTTTGAAATTTCAAGTATGCCAGGGCCTATTCAGCTTTTAACAGTGATTATACCGGCTAAATATTTTGTCTCTAATCTTCAAACACTTTTTCTTGCAGGTAATATTTATAATCTGATACTAATAAACACTGCTTATATGCTTATTATAGGGTTAATATTATTTGTTATAACAGCAAAAAAGACTGTCAAGAGGCTTGATTAATGTTACAGAGGATAATATCACTAATAATAAAAGAGCTTCTAGCTGTCTGGAGGGACAAAAAGAGCCGGGTTGTACTGATAGCTCCACCTATAATACAGCTTATCGTCTTTTCTTTTGCAGCTACTCTTGATGTAAACAATGTTGCTATTGGCATTCTTAATCAAGATAGAGGTCTTATTTCAACAGATCTAATAGAAAAAATTAAAGCCTCACATACCTTTCAGAAGATTTATTATTTAAGCAGTCCTGAAGAAGTCAACAAAATAATTGATAACCGCAAAGCATTAGTCGTACTCACTATAAAACAGGACTTTTCAAAGAATCTTATAGATAAAAAAATCGCCCCTGTTCAGCTTATTCTGGATGGCAGACGTTCTAATGCCTCTCAAATAGTTCAGGGATATATCTTAAATATTGTTAATAATTATAATAGGAGCCTGAACATAAATAATAGAATGCCTGTACAGGATGCAGTAGTAATATCAAGGCACTGGTTTAACCCTAACCTAATATATATGTGGTTTACGGTGCCGGGGTTGCTTGGAATACTTACTTTAATAGTTGGTTTGATTGTTACCGGGCTGTCTGTAGCCCGTGAAAGAGAGTTGGGAACTTTTGATCAGCTTCTTGTATCTCCTTTGAGCCCTTTTGAAATAGTAATTGGGAAAACTGTTCCTGGTCTAATTATAGGTCTTGCAGAAGGAACCCTGATGATAGTTGTTGCAATATACTTATTTAAAATACCTTTTACCGGGTCACTTATGCTGTTGTATTTGAGTTTGTTTATATATCTGATTTCAGTAATAGCATTTGGCCTGTTTATATCATCTATATCAAGAACACAGCAGCAGGCAGTGCTTGGTGCATTTGTTTTTTCTGCCCCTGCAATCTTGCTATCAGGCTTTGCGTCACCAGTTGAGAATATGCCGCAGTGGCTTCAGGATCTTACAATTATTAATCCATTGCGCTATTTTCTGGTCATTGCAAGGGGCCTGTTCTTGAAAGACTTACCGGTGGCAGTAGTTTTAGAGAATCTTATACCTTTGATATTGATATCACTATTTTTGATGGCAGGGTCTGCCTGGTTTTTCAGAAGGAGGCTTGAATAATGAGAAAATTTAGTTTTGTTTTTCTTTTAATAACAGGTATCTTGGGTATCAATGTATATGCAGCAGGATTTCCGAAAATAAGCCCGAATGCTGAAATGCCTCTGGTTGAAACACCTTCTGAATGGAGTGCTGGTGTATCATTTATCTCTATTGATGATCCGGTGGTATCGTGGTGGCAAAACTTCAATGATGAGCTATTGACAATGTATATTGAAGATGCTGTCAATCATAACTACAACTTACAGGCAGCTCTGGGCAGGATTAACGAAGCTAGAGCATTGAGAGGCGGGCTTAAAGGTAATCTGTATCCTAGAATTGACACCTATATGCGAATGACCAATACACGGTTTAGCGAAAGAGGTGCCAACCCTGTAGGCCAGATATCTAAGATGCCACCCGATCGACGTATATTCAACATTGACAACCCAACAAACATATGGGATACAGGCTTTGATGCTTCCTGGGAGATCGATTTCTTTGGCAGGGATCGCTGGGCTATACAGCAGGCTTCGGAAAGAATTAAAGAATTTGAAGAAATCAGGCGGGCAATAATAATTTCCATTATATCTGAGGTTGCAAGAAACTATTTTGAACTGAGAGGAACCCAGCAACAACTTGTTAATCTCAATGAAACGCTGGCTCTGCAAGAAGAACAGATCAGGCTTTTGCAGCTAAAACTTGATATAGGACTTGGTACAAAGCTTGAAATAGTTCAGGCAAGCACTCGGCTGGAAACTCTTCAGGCTCAAAAACCTTTACTGAAAGCTCAAATTCAGGCGTCTGCACATCAAATTGCCATACTGACTGGCAGAACTCCTGATGCGCTTAATGAACAACTATCAGAATTAAAACCTCTTCCGGTGCCGCCTTCGCTGCTGGAGGCTGGACTACCTGAAAAGCTTATTGAAAGACGCCCTGATATCAGACAGGCTGTCAGTCGTGTTAATGCTGTTATTGCTGAGGCTGGTGCAGCCAGGGCTGAGTTGTATCCTGTCATAGGTGTCAGAGGCGGTTTTGGATTCGAGAGTCTTAAAATAGAAGATATATTCAAAATTTCAAGCCGCAAATGGTCAGTAATGCCTTTTATTAACTGGCGAATATTTGAAAGAAAAACTCTTAAAGCGAAGGTTCAGGCCTCTCAGGCAAGGCTTTTCAGTGAAAGTGCTAATCTAAGACAAACAGTTCTTGAAGCACTTCAGGAAGCTGAAACAGCTATTAGTATGCTGGAAAATGCTAAAAAGAACCAGTTGGATCTTGAGATATCTGCTATATCTACTCAAAAGGCATGTCATATGACTGAAGAATCTTACAAAATTGGCCTGAGCAACTACCTTCAAGTTTTAGAAGCCAGGCAGGCAACTCTATTCAAACAGGATGAATTGATAAACAGTCGCCTTCAAACATCAATCCATGCCTTAAAACTCTATAAGGCTCTCGGTGGGGGCTGGGAACCCTTCGATATTACATATTAAACTGTGATGCTGGCATTTAACATATATAAAAGACGGATGCATAACCTGAATGGCAGTTTTTTCTGGTTTCGATTTTCAAAAATTTTAAAAGTAAAAATATGGGTTGAAAGAACAGGCGTAGCCTGGGAGTGAAACCTTATGCTTTCCTTTAGGGTGGGTGGGATCTGGGTTTTGAAAATCGAAATTTTTTAAGTTACGCACTGATCTTGATAATAATAAATATATTTATCTACAAAAAGATTTTATCGTTGTTTTACCCTTAATTAATGATTATCTTGCTTACAGAATATTCTCAATTGTGCTACTCTATAATAATGAAAGAAAGCAATTTCAAGAGGATCATCAATGCCTGTATCAAATTGTGCAAAGTGCAACAGAATATTTCAGAAGTATTATGATGACTATTGCCCGGATTGCGCAAAGGCCCGTGCAGCAGATATTCAGGCTATTAACGACTGGATACTTTCTCAAAAAAAACCACTGCTGGCTAATCTGAAAGATGAAACTGGTATAGAGTTGGAAGACTTTTATATTTATCTGGATGAAGGGCGAATACATTGTTTTCAGCGCATATGGACTAACTGTGAGATATGTAATGCAGATATACCAATTAAAACGAAGAAACACGTTTGCTCACGCTGTCAAAAAAAACTTAAGTGCAAGCCTTTTGAAGACATTGAAGAGCGCACCCCTCTTTCAGATGTAGAGAAGCATAAAGAAGAATCACAAAAATCCCTTGAAGAGAAGAAAAAGAAATATTTTGGGTTTTATTCAAAGCGTGATTCTTAAGCAAAGGATTACTACAAAGCTTAAAACATTTATTTTCAAGCACTTATAAAATAAAATGCTGTGTATTTTATAGCCTTAACGGGTCTTTTGCCCCAAGGTTAACCTTCCAGCAGCGTGGATCAGGATCAAAAAGGTTTTCAGAGTATTGAAGAGAGAAATTAAAACAGCCTGATCGACATTTATCAAAGTCTTCACAGCTTTTACAGGGTTCTTTAACAGATGTTTTGTCAGGGTTCAAGAATGCTATGACCTCTCTGGATGACCATATTTCCTGAAGTTTCTTCTCTCTAATATTGCCAAAGTTCAGTTCAGGATGGTTTGCCTGCTCACAGACACCTATTGTTCCGTCTGACTGCACGATAAAAGATGTATACATACCCCCGCAATAAATAATATCGGTGGGGTTTTTCCATTTGCTTTGTGGGCTGAACGGCATAATAGTAGTAGTTTGAGAATATTTTTTCATTGCTTCATTAGTAATGGCAGATATTTTTTTTGCTGTTTCAGGTTTCAGGTTCAGGTTATAATTACCTCTGCCGTCAAGCCCCGGGCTGAATTGTTCCAGGAACAGGTAGTCTACCTTTAGCTGTGCGCAGGTTAGAAATAATTTTTCGAGATAAGGGGCATTTATTTCAGTCAAAACGCCTTTTATTCTTACGATCAGGCCTGTTTCTTTTGCATGTTTTATTGCTGTAAGCAGCCTGTCATAATAGCCTTTTGCGCCCACCATTATATCAAAAACTTCGGGGTCAGCGGCATCCATGCTAAACTGTATGGTTTTAAGGCCTGCATTTTTTAAATTTTGAAGTGTTTGTTTAGATATATTTGAGCCATTGGTGCTAATATATGGATAGATATCATTTTCAAGTAGTTTTATGACTACGTTTTCAAAATTTGGATGCAGTGATGGTTCGCCGCCTGTTAAGGAGCAATATTTAACATCCTGCTGGGCGGCCTGGTCGATAAGATTAAATAATTCATCTTTAGTGAGTTCATTTTTCCATTTGTTTTTAGCTGATCTAAAGCAGTAAATACACTCATAATTGCACTCATTAGTTAAGACCAGTGTCATTTGAAGTGGTTTTTCAAGGGGTATAAGAATATCATTTTGTCTCTTAACGGTTTCATACAGGAAATCTGATGGATTATAAGGCCAGAAGAGTGCCTGGTGGATATTGATCCAGTAGATGTATTCACGTGCTTTATTCAGTGTTTTAAGAGTTTTTTCTCTAGCTTCATCCTTAGATAGCGGCAGGATTTTAGATGATATAGAGATAATTCTTTCTAAACTAACTGCCCCATTACACATAGCAATTATTGCAGCGGCATAAGGCTCTAATAATATATAAGATCCATATATTCTATCTATGAGAGCGCAGCAGTCTCTCATTTTAATAAGTCTCGCATCCTCAGAAAGCACGGGATACTGTAAGTGTTTGTCTTCAATATTCATCTTTAACAATCTATGTTTATCGCTTAACCATGGTGAGGTGCAGAAAACGATCTATGACAGTGATTTTAAGCTGGGCTGCTTTTGATGCAGCAGCCAGAACATGGTGGTGCAGGGCTTACGGCTATGCAGCCTCCATCGCACATTACCAGATTTTCTCCGGTTGGTTCCAGTTGCCCCAGGGCTATTTTGAGTTTCCATTCGCTGGCTTTTTTAATTAGTTCGTGTTCCATTTCTTTGACTTTAGCTTCGAGATCCCATATTTCCTGGAATCGACCACTATCTACCATATAATTCTCCTTTCAGAAAAGCTTCTGCACCTACCGGTTAAAAGATAATTAATTGAGGGATTTTATTATTATCTATCAAATAATAGCCATAAGTCTTTGTCAACAAGAATCTTAGTTTGAAGTGGCGGCGTGGTCGCCGCTGAACCACATAAAGGGGGCGAAGCCCCCTTTCGCCTGCAAAGCAGGCTGTCCCCTGGCGGTCCCACGACGATTCAATTATATCTGGGTGCGTGACTTCTGTTCCCTCGCTAAAGGAGGGTTTGTTTGCTTATCCACAGCAAGTTCCCTTACAATATGTATTATAATTGTTTTTGACCTGTCATTCTGAGGGCAAAGCCCGAAGAATCTTTTATAAATAGATCCTTCGCTGCGCTCAGGATGACACAAAGAACCCCATGTGGTGGTCACACCACCGCTCACTCAAGTTTTCGTTCGCTTGAGCCTGTCTGGAGTCATGTTTGCAGAGGTTATAGCCCTGTTACCTCGCTAAAGGAGGGTTTGGTGAGGTGAGCGTACCGAACCGAACCATAACCCGACTCCTGGGGTGGGAGGGCGGGCCGCTGATTGCTGAAAAACAACGTCGTCAAAGCTCAAAACGTCCTTATAATGTAAAAAATTGTAACAATTTTGCCAAAAGTGCCCTAAAAATGCGACTTTTTACACCCAAATCGGGTATAAATAGGGTAGAGGACTTAGCAAAGAAGGTGCGTGGTCACCAATTGACCCTGTAAAAGACCCGGAGGGCTTTTATTGAATCTGTGAATACACAATTTATTCAGTGACCCCCTTTATTATATTTCATCTTTAATATAAAATAATATGTATAATAATTCGGGGGAAAAACTTCAATTATACAGGGGGGAAAATAAATAGAGTTTTAATATGGGTGGAATAAGCTCATCGATTTTAACGGGGTTTTATAACTTCGGCAAAGATAGTAGATTAGTGGGGATGTCTACTGATGTTGCGTCTTTAGTTGTAAGATCTCCGCTAACATTGCTTGACAAAAAAACCGATAAAGAAACAAGAACCCACGCTGCACTCTGGCAAGGCATGGATTATTCTCTCGCTATTGCTTTACAGATGACTATTTTTCCACTGGTACCCAAGGCTGGTAAGTTTCTTGCTAAAAATATGTTCAAATATAAAGACCCTAAAGCTATCTCGGGTTCAGTAGAATTTTTTAACTTCTTTATTGGCTATTTTATTCTAACAAGTGTGTTGATGCCGTTGTTAAATTCATCTGTACTAACCAAATTGGCTAATTTTGTTAGCGAAAAACTAACTGGCAAAAAGATTATGCCAAACGAAGAAAAAACTCAGCAAGAAAGAAAAGAAAAATTTGAAATCTTTAAACAAAAAATAATCAATAAAATTAAAGCTGCTTCAGAAAAAATATTAGGGCAAACCATCACAAATACTGTTATCAATACCCATAGAACTGTTAAAAATGCTGTTAAGCTTGTCCTTAAGCCTGTTACAGCTCCAGTAGAGAATATATCCAGACTAATTGGAAAATTCACTGTTAACAGCATTAATTTTGTTAGTAATACTGTGAGCAATAAACAGATAATTAAAAACAAAGATAAAGCCAGCGAAGGTTTTAGCAACTTCTTTAAAAAAGTTCTTTATTTTGGTTTAAGTTTAATACCGATAGCACTGTTAGGAAAAAAATTCGGGCCTGCACTCGGTAAAAAGTTAGAAAAATTTATGGTTAAAGAAAACAATATCTCTTCTACTGTTATGTTGATTAGAACAAGAATTGCCGACGGAACAGCAAAACCACTTATATTACTTGCAAGTGGAGCACCATATATGGCAATGAGAAAATTTGTTGATCAGATTGTATCAGTCATTTTTCTCAAAGGGTCTGAACCAATGATTAATAAAGCAACTAAACTTGCTACAAACACATACAAATTAGACGCTATAAGATCAAAAGGCTTTCAATCTATGCTGGTAACTCTGTTTCAGACATTTTTCCTGTTAAATATAGCTCTGCCATTATTTAACAATGCTATTACAGGCAGATTATTTAAGCTATTTAGCAAAGAAGAAAAAGCAGATAGCCTGCAACAAGAAAAACAGAATTCTGTGAAACAAAATGACATAAATAAAAACGCAAAGGTGTCTTCATTTAATAAACTTCAACCATTCGTACCCCCTAAAAAAGTGAGCTCTTCAGAAAACCCGTTCAAACATTTTGAAGACTTTATAGCCATAACTGATAAGAAGTTGCCATCAGAAGGCAACTGATTGAAGAGATAGTAGGTCGGGTTTTGGCCACTGCCAGCTCTGGTTTTTGTTCTAAAATTAACCCTTTGCCCCTATCAAATATTGATTTTCAAAAATACATCATTAAAATTATGTGCTGGATACCCAAAAAAGATAAAATAAAAACATGATTGAATTATTGTTGACCCTGAGTATACTCTCAAAGAGCGTGATCGGGTTTGAGCACCCCAATCATCCCGGTGACTTTTACACCTCAGGGGTTGGAGAAAAGAGGCAAACTTATGAATATTACCTGAAAAGTGGGTTTGCGCTTCTTATTATGCCTTCCAAGTTCAGCTGTAACGCATATGACCCACCTCTGCCTGCAGGTCACTATTTGCTGGAGCCTCTTTCAAGCGGGGAAGTGCCTTCTGAAATCAATTTTCGCCGCAACGGCAAAGTAGTTGGTACCGCTACAATAGTCGATTATAAAGAGCTTTCTTACCAGAAATCAAGCCCCAGCGCAAATATAGAAATTATCAATAATGGAAGAATGGCTCAAATAAATCTTATTTATGATAGGTATGAGCTTTATGCCCTGGTGAACCTGCATAGTAGGCTTCCATAAACTTTAGCATTACCAATTTATCTGGATCTTGCCTCAAGATCTTCTTCAAGTGTATTAAGTTGCGTTGAGAGCAATTTATAATGTTTACCGGCCTGAACAAAATGCGAGCAATAAGCCTTATAGCTCTGTTTATCTTCTTTTCGTCTGTCAAAATGATTCTTGGCCTCGTCATACTTGCTTTTTGCAGACTGTAAAGTTTGTCTGATTTGAGAAGCACTCTCTTCATAGTTAAATTTTTCGCTGCCTTTTAGTGCTATTTCAACATTTTTTTCAACTTCGTCAGGTGTTACGTGGAGTGCAGAAATTAAACTTTCTGTATCCATTGCGATAATGGTGGATTTATTATCATCAATTTTTGCAGGTTCGGTTTCTATCGCAAAATCCTGGCCGAAGCAGATAGTTTCCAGTTCAAGAAGCTCAAATGCCAGTTCATAGCTGAGCCCATCAGCTTTATCGATAAGAGCTATTTGAGTATTAATGTCTTCTGCCTCCTGTGGGGCTGAGCAGGCAGACAGCATAAAAGCAAACATTACTACAACAATATGGCCTTTAATTATACTGGTCATTTGGGATCCTTTCTGGTGGTTAAAAATATCTTATACCATTAGGCCTCTATAATCTGGAATCTATACATAACTTTTAAGGATCAGTATAGTATTATTTTTCAGATGTTACAAAATGTTTTTGCATTTGTTTCATCGAGCAAAACTTGCCGCACATTGTGCAGGCGAATTCTTCTTTTTCATCCAGCAGGCCGTAGCTTTCAAAGACTGTAGGGTCCAGGCTGTATTGAGCCTGTGTTTTCCAGTCGATAGCATAGCGGGCTTTAGACATCTCCAGGTCTCTTTGAATAGCCTGAGGGTTACCGTTAGCTATGTCTGCAGCGTGTGCAGCGATTCTGGTTGCAATAATGCCTGCTTTTACCTGTTCTGCTTCTGGCAGGCCCAGATGTTCGCTTGGGGTAACGTAACATAGAAAATCAGCACCTGAGCTGGCAGCTATAGCACCACCGATAGCAGAAGTAATATGATCATATCCCGGGGCCACATCTGTTACCAGAGGGCCAAGGACATAAAGAGGTGCTCCGCCAGTTATTCTTTTGGTTTGTTGCATCATTCCGCTTATCATATGAAGTGGGACATGCCCGGGGCCTTCTATCATTGCCTGTACACCGGCTTCTCTGGCTCTTTGAACCAGTTCTCCCAGTACAATTGATTCAGCATACTGAGCTCTGTCGCCAGCATCGTTGCCGCAGCCGGGTCTAAGGCCGTCACCCAGAGAAAGTGTTGTATCATAAGTTTTAGCTATATCAAGAAGGTCATCATAGCGTTCATAGAGAGGGTTTTGCCTTTTTTTGATTTCCATCCAGGTTGCAAGCATTGAGCCGCCACGGCTTACAATACCGCATATTCGACCCTGTTGTTTAAGTTTTTCAACTACTTCAAGTGTTACGCCGCAGTGAACTGTTATAAAGTCTACTCCATCACGGCAGTGGTTCTCTATATCTCTAAAAAGCTGGTCTTCGTCAAGCTTTTCTATGGTATCTTCGTTATTAATAGCTCTGACAGCTGATTGATAAATTGGAACTGTTCCGAGGGGCAGTGATGTTGATGATATAAGCTCTTTTCTGATAAAGTCTATATCGCCTCCTGTAGAGAGATCCATCACTGTATCGGCCTGAAACTGTTCTGATACTTTAATTTTTTGCTTTTCGTTTTCGAGATCACATTTTTTATGTGATGTTCCGATGTTTGCATTGACTTTAACTTTGAGGCCTTCGCCAACGCCTGTTGGTGTAACGTTGTTATGATTAGTGCTGGCAAGTATAACGACTGTTCCGTCAGCTATTTTCTTCATCAGCACAGCAGGATCAACGTTTTCGTGCCGGGCTACCTGTTCCATTTCGGGGGTTATTTTTCCTGCTTTTGCAGATAATAATTGTGTCATTCTTTTAACCTTCTTTATTCTAGCTTATTTTACTGAAATAATTTATTAAGCTATCATAAAAACAACTGTCAGGCAATTAATTCATGTTGCTTTTCTTTTGTTTATTACAGTTATTCGGGGTTTTTAATTATCTTTAAAGCTTGAATAGCAAGCTTATTAAGTTAAGTACCATCTTAAAGATTATATCAAATGACAGAGAAAATTAAACATTTCTAAAAATCTATTCTGCTGGTTATTTGCTATTAAGATCATAGAGTATTTTAAGGCCCTGAAGTGTCAAATATGGATTAAAGCAGTCAAACTTCCTGTAAAGGTGGTCTTCTACAAATATTGAATATCCACCGGTGCCTATGGATGTTAGTTTTAATCCCAGTTCTTTTTCTATCCTGTCAATCATACCATCTATCATAGCGGCATGAGCAATAACTGTACCAGAAAGAATGTTGGTAACAGTATTCCTTGCTATTACTTCATTAATATGTGCTGCTTCAATTCTGGGCAAAAGAGAAGTTTTATCTGCAAGAGAATCTATAGACATACCTATACCGGGACATATAGCCCCACCAATAAATTCTCCTTGTGCTGTAACTACGTCGAATGTCGTTGCTGTTCCCATATCGACAATAACTACGGGTGATTGATACAGGGTAAAACCAGCGACAATATTACATATTCTATCTGCCCCGACTTCTTCATTTTTTTCTACATTAAGTTTCAGGTTTCCAAGGTTAGTTTTATGGTTTACAATTATGGGTTCTTGTTTCAGGTATTTTTTAAATGTTGATGCAATTTTGCAGGTAAGGTGAGAAACCACACTGGAGAGAATAATGCCATCTATTTTATCTGTAAGATCAGCTTTATCAAGAAAATTTAATATTGTTATACCGCATTCATCTTCGCTAAATGCATTTACACTTGATATACCCCACCTGTGGAGAAGTGTTTCACCGTCAAAAATACCCAAGGTTATTTGTGAATTGCCAGTGTCTGCTACCAGTAACATTAATATCCTCATGAAAAAGCTATAAACTGAGAGTAATAAAAACATAAGGTGAAAACAACATCAGGTAACTAAATATGAAATTACAATTGACATTTACTATACCCTAAACAGCTTAAAAAGCCTGTCAAAAGAGGGGTTTTAGTAGCATTTTAGGCATTATTTCTCACCCAAAAATCACCCCGGTATGAGAGAACAAATCGCCAGATTGCTTGATAGATATAATTCACAATACAGGATAATATAGAATTATGAGTCACATATATACCCTGTTTTTATTTTTTCTATTCCCCAACATACAGTAGCACTCTACTTTACCCCGATCTACCTGATTCCTCTCTCTTGTTTATTTAAAGCTTACCTACCTAGAAGTTCACTTACCGTTTAATGATTGCCCGCTCAGGCGGGCTTTTTTTTAGGTATACCATTCCACGTAGATAATTAATATATGCTGATAGAATTCAGTAATTACTTTAAGGATCAGTATATTTATAAAAGGAACCTCTGATTAATTAGAAATTACTGATTCAAGCGACACTAATTTCTTGAATCTGAGAACTTTAAAGTTATTCAGAAACCCCTAAACTGTCTTAAACAATATTTTTGGAAAAAGAGACAATATTGCTCTTGAGTATTCATTTTTCGTGAAGTATCCTGTATTAAAGTATTGATTAGATAGAGGTGCTATTGTGAATAATGATTTAATCAGTCTTGCAGAAAACATCATCAAATCAGAAATTTCGTCTCTGCCTCCTAAAATTGATGCAGACAAAAAACAACAATTATATAATCTTTTAACTACCGGTATAAACAAAAAACTTGATATGGAAGACCTTATCATACAGCCCGCAAATACCAGGGAAAAAATAATCAAAATGACAATCAAATGGTGCACTAAAGAGCTGCTCAGAATGTTTAAAACTCCTGTGCCGGAAGATTATTACCATTTTGTTACTGAAATAATACTTGAATCACTAATTGAAACAACTATAATTTGCCTGGAGGCAGAATTTGACCGTGAAGAATTTATAAGAATACTCAATGAAGAAGCTACCACAGGGCTTGAACTGGGCATTACAATTCTTAAAGACGAAGAAAAAATTGATGATGCCTGCTATCAAGAAGCTATGAAAATTGCTGCAGGCCAGTAATCACTCTTTTTTATTTCAGCAGTTCAAATTTGAATTTAAATTTGTTTCTTAAAACGAAAAAACGCTTAATATAAAAGCCTGAAACCCGATTAAAAACAGAAAACAACCACTATTATATAGCCCCGAATGTTACAATTATGTTTCTTTAATTGTAACAGGGTTTTAAGAAATCTTAATCTTATATAAGATTCTATAACAAGAACGAATAACAGCTTAAATACTAGATTACAGCTATGCGTATAGTTTGTAGCGAAACTTAATGAACATAATTTAAGAATACACCTGAAATTAAGAAATAATGCTTTAGTTGATCATATTTCAATTCTTTTTTTGTTTATCTTTCAAATTAACATTTTGGCCATTTTTTGATCGAGTTGCTATGATAAATTCAGAAAAGAAAAACTAAAAATTCACCGGGTTCAGGAGAATTTGCAGGAAGGAAAATTTTTACGCTTATGGAAATAAAAATTAGACAGGTCGGCAATTATTCAATTATAGACTTACCAGAAGATATTCTCGGCGGGTCTCTTGGTAATAGTATAAAAGAACTCGTCAGTATACTTGTAGAAAAAAGCGTTGAAAACATACTTATTAACTGCGAAAAGATTAACAAAATTAACAGCCTGGGGCTAGGAGCACTTTTATCCATTCAAAAAATCTGTCTTTTTAACGGTTCAAGCGTCAAAGTCTTTAATCTTCAGCCACAGGTAGCAGAACTCTTATATCAAACACGGCTTAACAGGCTTATAGAAATATGTTCAGACGAACAGGATGCCATGAAAGAGCCTGAATATGATATAAGCAAAAAATTTGTTGCTATAAACAACTAATTAAATGCCACAACTATGAGTCCACATTAGAACCCCCTGATTTTCAGGGGTAAGTGAAAATGCAAACTAAAGACCAGCTTATTGCTGGCCTTTTTTTTTAGCGTATAGTAACTCTATTCAAGTTATTTAAATAACTCTGGCTAATTATATTAATCTATTAACGCAGGTATCGCCTATTCTTCAGATGTACAGGTATCAAGAACAGATCGTCCGGCATCAAGGTTATTCACATAATGAGAATATCTTTGCATTCTTAAGATAAGCCAGCTAACCATCGTCGGAGATCCACAAACTTCTACAACTCTGGTTTTACAGTATTTTCGACGGTCTTTCTTGTAAGTTTCTTCTAAATATGTATTACATCTGCAATTGACCTCTTCAATAAGATCATAAAGTGTTTTGAGATAGGCTGGTTGTACCCTTGTTTCATCTAATCTGAATTCAACTATCATTTTCTTAGCCTTTTATGTTGGTGCCATTTATATTCAAATCAGCATTATTACTGTTTTAATTGATAGGCCAAGAAATAATCTATGGCTAAACAAAAATATTTTAAACAGAGAACTGTTTAATTAGCTCAAATACTCCTTGAAAATCACCCCCTGTTCTTGTTGTATAATCTATTTGCCAATTCAAATTACTAAAATAGTTAATAAAACTGAGTTAAAAGCTTTTGCTTGTTAAATTTAGGCTTCTTCAGTCTTTTTTTTAATCTGGCCTGCACCTCCTTAGTGTCATTGTATACATTAAGTAAAGTCAAAATTAAATCCATACAGTTACAATCACCCTTATTGAATTTAAATTTTTCCTTTTGGCTTTACTACTTATCATTATAGCATACGAATGGCGCAAAGTTAAGCTTATAGAATTGTTGAGTAAAACTTAACGTCTTAAATACACTAATATTACCCATTAAGGCTTACCAAACTTTTATATACCCAAAACTATCTTAAATATTAAGATTTAATATCTTTTTATGCCTGAAATACAAGAAGTAACTAAACATACTACATTCATTAGGCTTGAAAATAAATTAAAAAAGTCTAATCGTGAATTTTGTAACAATTTTATTTTCTTGAGTATTTACTACATACATAGTAATAATTCAAGCTCCGTAAGTTACAGGAGAGATCTCTGAATAACTAAAAAGTTCTCAGATTCAAGAAATTAGTGTCGGGGTTTAAAAAAACCGCTGTGCGGTTTTTTTAAACCCCTCCCTGTTTTTGCTGGAATCAGTAATTCTGTAATTAATCAGAGATTCCAGGACTATTTTTAGAATTGTTTAATTCTATTTTAACCCATTTAATTCATAAACTATTAATAAATTAACCTGAAACAGTTATAGAAATTAACGTTTAGCGAATACATCTTTTTAACACAGTGTTAAAACATTGCAGGGAACAGAAGTTAGGGGGTCGGGTTTAAAAGTGCGGCGCCGCCGCACTTTTAAACCCTCTAGAATAAATAGACTATAAATTGATGAATAATTCGGGTTATGCAAAAAAACGGGCTCTGTTTCCATATGCCCGGTAATAATTTCTTAACAGTTGTTTTTTGCCGTTTGATTTTTATTTGCCTGATAAAATCAAATAAAAATCTGCTAATAAACTTAATACAAAAATACTTCCCAGCCCAAAAAACAGTGCCAGTATAATTAAAACAAAAAAGACTAAGTTCACAATATTACCCCCGCTGTGTTTCTGGTCTGCAAAAGAAACGGATATTTTCATATTAAAGCATTCTGGTTAATCGGGCAAAAATGTTAACTTTCAGTAATTTGAAATAAGGTTATTAAAATTACACAGAACATTGAGAAAAATTCCGCAAATCAAAAATATGCCAAATTCACGATTTATTTTCTACCTATTTTTCTGTACCCTAAAAAATAATTATAGACAAATGATTATAACAACTTATGTAAAGAACTTTAATAATTATACATTAAATATAGGGTACTTTTAGAATTGTTTAATTTTTTGTGTCGTTTAGTATAATTCTACTCATGTTATCGGCTGTTATGGGCAGCTGGTTAGCAAAAAACAACGTCGTCAAAGCTCAAAACGCCCTTATAATGTAAAAAATTGTAACAATTTTGCCAAAAGTGCCCTAAAAATGCGACTTTTTACACCCAAATCGGGTATAAATAGGGTAGAGGACTTAGCAAAGAAGGTGCGTGGTCACACCACAGCAAGTTCCCTTACAATATGTATTATTGTATAAGACCTGTCATTCTGAGGGCAAAGCCCGAAGAATCTTTTATAAATAGATCCTTCGCTGTGCTCAGGATGACACAAAGAACCCCATGTGGCGCTCACACCATCGCTCACTCTGAAGGAAGTCGGGGGG
>Ga0334900_1000068_pt1 | contig 181362 bp, 163 predicted proteins | sample GraSluR3_MG_2_FD_207231 | JGI IMG/M metagenome (GOLD analysis project Ga0334900, IMG submission 207231) | Sludge microbial communities from methane-producing bioreactor in Wageningen University, Netherlands - Granular Sludge_31_08-R3 | ecosystem: Engineered > Bioreactor > Anaerobic >... | reverse complement strand
CTGGGAGATCGTGGAGAACCCCCTCACCGAGGGAGACCTCCCGATGACCGCCAGCGGCAAGCAGATCTGGGGGGACGTGAACAACGACGGCCTGATCGACTTCTTCCAGATCTCCGGGCAGGGCACGCCTTTCTCCGGCCTGTTCATGAACAACGGAGACGGCACCTTCACCGAGGTGCTCACCGACGTGGCCATGCTCTCCCTGTCGTCGGCCGCCTTCTTCGACTTTGACAACGATGGCCACCTCGACCTGATCGTGTGCGGCTCGCTCGACGGCACCTCCACGGCCGCCATCACCGACCTGTACCGCAATACCGGGGCGCCCGATTATGCTTTCGAACTCGTGGAAGACGCTTTCTTCGTGGGCATCTCTGCCGAAGGCGGGGACAACAACACCCACCTGATCGAGGTCGTCGATTACGACAACGACGGCTGGCTCGACGTCTTCCTAAGCGGAAATGCCGGGGGCGAATGGGAAGTTTCTGGAAATGCCCGCGTGGTGGCCCTGTACAAAAACAACCAGGGAAGCTTTGAACTGCAGGAAACCCCCGTGGACGGCACCCGCAACTTCCGCTCCATGAACGGAGGCGGCATCCATGCCGGGGACGTCACCAACAACGGCTATGCCGACATGATCGTCACGGGCTATGTGGACGGGGACGTCCAGACCGTGACCGACCTGTACATCAACAACGGGGACGGCACCTTCAGCTATTACGAGGACAGCCCCGAAGTTTTCACCGGCCACCAGCAGGGCGAGACCTTCTTTGCCGACATCAACAACGACGGCTGGATGGACATCGTGGAGATCGGCCGGGACGTCAACAACGGCTGGGCCAGCTTCGCCAACATCTACATCAATGACGGCGACCTGGGCTTCACCAAAATCGAACACAGCGTGAGCGGACTGATCGGAGGCGGGGCGGCTGTGGCCACCGGCGACATCAACAACAACGGATGGGTCGACATCGTCGCCTCCGGCTGGGGTCCCAATACCACCTTCTTCTACAACAAGGGGGACAACACCTTCCTGCCCGTGCCGATCGATCCCGACAGGGCACGGGCCCGTGCCGGATCCGTCAACTTCGTGGACTTTACGGGCGACGGCAACCTGGACTTCACCATCTTCGGCTACCGCGATGGCGGCAGCGGCACCCCGGAAGATCCCACCTGGCCGAACTTCCTGCTGAAAAACATGCTTGCCGAGGGCATCCAGGACAACCAGCCACCCACCGCTCCGGCCAATTTCACAGTCGGGAATGTGGACGGCAATGCGGTGCTTTCCTGGGATCCGGCATCCGACGACACCACCCCGGCCGGAGCCCTTCGTTACAATGTTTACGCAAAGCACAAGACCAACGGACAGCTGTACACTTACTTCCCGGCAGATCCCGAAACCGGCATGCTCACCGCCAACGGGGTGCGTCCGCTGATCTCCGGAACGACCATCACCCTGCACGGCATGACCACGGCGGATTACGACTTCGGGGTCCAGGCCATCGACAACGGCAACCTGGGCGGCCCGTTCGCCACCATCGACGTCACTTCCGCCAGGGAGCCCCTGGCCCTGAACGTACAGGTGTATAGCTTCGACAACAAGGTATTCATCAACAACCTGCAGGACCAGCCTGTCGGCTATCAGGTGGTAGCACTCACAGGCCAGGTGGTCGCCAGCGGAATGTGCAACGCACAGTCCAGGCTGGATTTCACCGTACCCCACCGGGGCATTTACATCATCCAGCTGTCAGACCGGGTCACCGTCTCCAGCACCAAGGTGATGGTTTTCTAGAATCTGCTGAACAGATCCAAAGACGGGAGCACGGTTGTGCTCCCGTCTTATTGTCACCCCTTAAATAAACAACCCATGAAAAAATATTTTCTCCTGCTGCCCCTGCTTGCGCTGTTAAACTGCTCAGGCAATACGGAACAATGGGCCATCACCTCCCCTGACGGCATGATCACCGGCCAGATCCTGATGGATTCGGAAGGACAGCTCAGCTACTCGCTGCACCACCAGGGACAGGGGCGGCAGGCGGAAATCATCCGGCCTTCTCCCCTGGGCATCATCCGGGAGGACCAGGAATTCATCCGCCTCAAACTGGTCGGGTCAATGGAAACGGGGCCCCTCGGGGAGAACTACACCATGGCAACGGGAAAGAGAAAAGACCTCAGCACCCGGTACAATGAACTGACCCTGGAGTTTGAGAATGAGTATGGCTATAGGCTGGACATGGTGTTCCGGGCCTACGACGAAGGGTTTGCCTTTAAATATGTATTCCCGGGGACATCCCCCGATACCCTGACCGTGCTCAGGGAGCTGACCGCCTTTGCCATGCCCGACGGAAATGCCTGGCTGCAGCCCTACGACTCCATCACGGCCTACAGCCCGGCCTATGAAAGAAATTATGAGGGACCGCTGCCCGTCGGCACCCCGGCCCCCGGAGAGGAGGGCTGGTGCTTCCCCGCCCTGTTCGAGGTGAACGGTTACTGGGCCCTGCTCACGGAATCCAACCTGCAGCACAACTTCTACGGATCCCATCTGAAACAGACCGGAGATCCCAGCACCTATGCCGTCGTGCCTCCGGAAGAAGAGGAAGCCTTCGGGTACGGACATGCCGTCGCGGTGTCGACCCTGCCCTGGGACATGCCCTGGAGGGTCGTGATCACCGGTGTCCATGCCGGAGAGATCCTGGAATCCAACCTGGTGACCCACCTGGCAAAACCCTCCATCCTGGAAGACGACAGCTGGGTCAGGCCAGGAAGGGCTTCCTGGGGCTGGTGGTCCGGCTACCTGGCAGAAAGAAGTACGGACACCCCGGAAAAGCTGCGGGACTTCATAGACCTGGCACAGGAAATGCAATGGGAGTATTCCCTGGTCGATGCAGGCTGGAACACCCGGAGGGGCCTTGACATCAAAGAACTCGCCGCCTATGCCAAAGAAAGAAATGTGAAACTGCTGCTGTGGTATAATTCCGGTGGCCCCCTCAACCGGGTCAACGCGGGACCCAGAGACCGCATGTATGATCGGGATATCCGGCGCGAAGAGATGCGCTGGATGCAGGAACTGGGGATCAGCGGCGTCAAAATCGACTTTTTCAGCAGCGACAAACAGGATGTGATCCGGCTGTATCTGGACATTCTGGAAGATGCGGCAGACTTTGAACTCACGGTCAACTTCCACGGAGCCACCATCCCCAGGGGCTGGCACCGCACCTACCCCCACCTGGTCAGTCTGGAGAGCGTCAAGGGATCCGAGGGCTACATCTACCACGGCGATTTTGAACAATACGGTCCCGTGCACACCTCCATCCTCCCCTTCACCCGCAACGTGATCGGTCCGATGGACTACACCCCCGTGGCCCTGTCCACCTCCAACGTGCCCCACCGGACCTCCTTCAGCTATGAAGTGGCCCTGGCCGTGGCATTCGAATCGGGGATACAGCACTTTGCCGACCACGCCAGGGTGTTCCGGGGGCTGCCCGAAGGGGTCAAAACCCTCTTAAGTACAGTCCCTGCCGCCTGGGATGATACCCGGTATCTTTCAGGCTATCCCGGACAGGACCTGGTGATGGCCCGCCGCAAGGGGGAACACTGGTTCCTGGCCGGCATCAACCCGGAAGACAAACCCAAAACCCTGGAAGTGGACTTCGGGTTCCTGGAGCCGGGGCGGTCTTACGAGGCCACGTTCATCACCGACGGGGCGGACAACACACGCTTTCAAACGACCAACAAAACCATCACGGCAGAAAGCAGGGAGCAGGTCGAAGTGCTCCCCGTGGGCGGCTTTTCGGCCCGCCTCGTCCCGGCATCCGATTAATTCAAAATGTTTATCTTACCATTCAGAAATCCATTGTATATGTTCCCAGTTCCCGCCCCGGCGATCCTCTATCCCATCCGGAAACTTTTACCGGCCATCTTGCTTTTTTTAATATGTTTCGTCGGACAGGCCGGCAACCCGGAGACCTTTCAACTGAACCAGTGGGAGCTTTCCTTCGACGGGGAGACGGGCAGGACCACCCTGATACAGGATGGACGGACCCTGGTCCGCGAGAGCCAGGCCCGGTTCAGGCTGGGTGAGCAGCTGGTTCGCCTGGAGGAACTGACAGGGCACGAAGCCGAAGCATTCTCCATCGAAGATGCCTTCGGCACGGGCCGCGGACTGAGGATCACTGCCAGGACGGAAGACGGAGGCCTGACCTTCACCCAGACCTACCGCGCTTACGACCAGCATCCCTTCCTGTTGACCGGCTTCAGCCTGGAATCGGCCCAGGAACTGTCGTCCAACCACATGGCCCCGGTCTATTCGACCAGGCCGCAGGCCATCCTGCCCCCGGGGAGCAATACCGTGCTGTGGGTTCCCTACGACAACGACAAGTGGGTTCGCTACCGCACCCTGGATTTTGGAACGACCGTTACCAGCTACGAGGTCGGCGCCTTTTTCGACCCGGCCTCCCGCAACGGCCTGGTCGCAGGCTCCGTCACGCACGACACCTGGAAGACCGGGGTGCTGTCCACCACCGGGGGAAACAACAGCATCAACAGCCTGGAGGTATTCGGGGGGGTGACCTCGTACGAGACCCGGGACGTGCTCCCGCACGGGGCCGTCAGGGGCACCAGGATCGAATCCCCCCTGATATTCCTCGGGTATTATGAGGACTGGCGTCGGGGCATGGAAGACTATGCCGATGCCAACCGGATCAGTGCGCCGAGGCTTCCGTGGGACCAGGGCAAACCCTTCGGATGGAACAGCTGGGGCGCCATCCAGACGGACCTCTCTTACCAGAATGCCACAGAGGTGGCCGAGTATATTGCGGAAAACCTGATGCCACAGGGTTTTTTAAATGATTCCACGGTGTACATCGGCCTGGATTCCTACTGGGACAACATCACCTATTCCAACCTGGTGCGCTTCGCCCGGGAGACCAAGAGCCGGGGACAGCAACCCGGGATTTACTGGAGCCCGTTCGTGGACTGGGGCCGCAATCCAGACCGCACCGTGGAGGGTTCCACCAATGTATTCTACCGCGACATCTACCTGTATGCCAACGGCCAGCCCCAGGAAATCGCGACTGCCTACGCCATTGACCCCACCCACCCGGCTTCCAAACGACGGATGGATCTGTATCTGGAGCGCTTCATCAACCAGGGGTTCACCTACCTGAAGCTGGACTTCCTTTCGCACGGGGCCCTGGAAAGCGACGGCTATTACAACCCGGATGTGACCACCGGCAAGCAGGCCTATAACGAGGGCATGCAGTACATCCTGGATTACCTGGGCGACCGCATGTTCATCAACCTCTCGATCGCGCCCCTGTTTCCCGGGGGCCGGTACGCCCATTCCCGCCGGATCGCCTGCGATGCCTATGCCGGCATCAACGACACGGAATACACCCTGAACTCTTTGTCATACGGATGGTGGCTCGACAGGGTGTATACCTACAACGATGCAGACAATGTGGTCCTTACCGGGGTGTCCCTGGGGGAGAACCGCGCCAGGTACACCTCCTCTGTGATCACGGGCATCATTTGCGTGGGGGACAATTTCAGCAGCACCGGTTACCCGACGGCCAAACAACGGGCCGAGGAGTTTTTCACCAACGAGGAGGTCAACCGCGTGGCGCGGAATGCCAAGGCCTTTTACCCGGTGGAGCCGGCCCGCGGGGGAGCGGCGGCCGACATGTTCGTGCAGACGGTGGAGGACACCCTCTACCTGGCCGTGTACAACTACACCACCTCCCACCAATCGCGCGAGATCGACCTGGAACGCATCGGGCTGGAAAGGGGCATGACCTATACGGCGCATGAGCTGTGGTCGGACGAAAGCGAGATTGTTTCCGGCAGTCTGGAGACCACCGTGCCCCGCCGGGATGTGAAATTCTTCAAGATCACCAGGGATTTTTCCTCGGGCACGGCCGGACCCCAAACGAGCGATTACCGGCTGTTTCCCAACCCCGCAAGGGATTTCGTCCGGCTTTCGGGCGACCTGGAAGAGGCCCGGGAAATCCTGCTCATCAACCCGGCCGGGCAGGTGGTCCGCCGTTTTGACCCGGCCCTGAACCGCCTGACGGTGGGCGGCCTCAAACCGGGCGTGTACATCCTTTCGGTGACCACCCGGGACGGAAGCCGCCACAGCCTGCGGTTCATCAAACACTGACAAACTGCTTTGATCCCGGAGAAGGGCATCCTCCCTGTTCACCCCGGAAAAAATCCTTATTTTTACAGGAAACGGGGGATGCGTGCCGGTCACTGGCAGTCAGACAGGGCCGGGGCGTCTCTGCCTGACACGAACCATCATGATGACACTGGAAGCGATTAAGGGAGACATTACCAAACTGAAGGCGGATGCCATCGTGAACGCCGCCAATCCGAGCCTGCTGGGTGGGGGCGGGGTGGACGGATCCATCCACCGTGCGGCCGGTCCGGAGCTGCTTAAGGCATGCCGCGGGCTGAACGGCTGCGCCACGGGCGAGGCGAAAATCACCGGGGCTTACCGGCTGCCGGCCCGGCATGTGATCCATACAGTGGGCCCGGTCTGGAAGGACGGCCGCCATGGTGAGGAAGAAAAACTGAGGAGTTGTTACCGCAACTCCCTGGCCCTGGCCGAAGAACACGGACTGCAGCACATCGCCTTCCCCGCCATCAGCACAGGGGTCTATGGCTACCCCCCGGAAGAGGCGGCGCGGATCGCGGTGGACGAATGCAAGGCCTTCCTGTCGCAGTCGAAAGTGGTCAGGAAGGTGACCCTGGTGGCCTTCGACGGACACACACACCGGCTGTACGAATCCCTGATCGGTATGAGTCCCCCGGCCTTCGGGGCGGACGCCGACCCGCTCTAAGACCTGCTGCACCGCCCGGGAAGACCCGGCCGGCCGGCACCGGCCGCCCCGGCCTAGCCCGCAAAGCGCCTGAGGGTGGACCAGATGCTCCCGAGGTATCCGCTGCCAAACAGGTTCAGGTGGACCAGCAGGGGATACAAATTGGCGATCTCAGCCCCCTCCCGCCAGTTCTTCTCCAACGGCCAGGCCGTCGCATAGGCTTCGTAAAAGGCCGGAGAGAACCCTCCAAAAAGCAGGGTCATGCCCAGGTCCATGTACCTGTGGCCGTAATACACCGCCGGGTCGACAATGGACGGCCGGCCGTCCCGTGCGACCAGGAAATTGCCGCTCCACAAATCGCCATGCAAGAGGGCCGGGGACTCCTCCGGGAAAAAATCGCCCAGGTGGGCATACAGGCCTTCAAACGCCCGTCCCAGTTCCTTGTCTGCCCGTCCCCCGTCCCGGGACAGCCGAAGCTGTGCTTCCAGCCGCTCCGTCACGAAGAATTCTGTCCATTCGTCTGACTGGCGGTTGCGTTGGGGCAGGCTGCCGATGTAGTTGTCGTGGTCCAGCCCGAACCGAGGGGCCGAGTGGCGGTGCAGGGCGGCCAGCCCCTGCCCGAAGGATTCCCAGAAGCCAGACGCCGGGGACCCCCCTTCCAGAAATTCCAGCACCAGCAGGCTGCGGCCCCCTTCCGAGGCATGCCCCAGCACCCGCGGCACCCTGATGGCGCCCACCGACAGCAACCGCAGCCCCCTGGCCTCGGATTCGAACATGCCCGGGTAACGGGATGCGCTGTTCACCTTGGCAAAAAACGGGCCGGCCGGGGTATCGACACGGTAGCAGTCGTTGATGCAGCCGCCTCCCACGGGGGTGACGCGGTCCACGGCAGATGACCGGCCGGCCTTCTGACCGGTCAGCTCCTTCAGTGCAGACATCAGGGAATCAGGCAACATGACTTCAGTCCGTCTTTTCCAGGATGTAGTGTTCTTCCAGATCCCCGTGGATCCGCTGTCCGCGGGTGTCCAGCACAAAGAGGCGGCCCTCGCCCACCAGGTAATACTCCCCGCCCCCGCCGGAGCCGTCATCGTCCAGCAGGATGCGTGAGCCGTCTTCCATCCAGGAAAAGCCGCCGCTGCGCCGGAAGACGGCATCGTCCCGGCCCAGGTAAACGGTCCGTATCCTGTAGGTCATGTCCTCCCGGATCTCCAGCTCGGTGAGGATGCCTTCGCAGTCGGCGCAGGGCAGCACCCCCTTGTAGGTCCCCGCCCAATCCAGGGCGATGCGGCTCGTGTGCATGTCGGGAGGAGACTCATCCGGAAGGATGGACAAAGTGTCTCCGGCGGATGTTGTTTCCGGGGCGGCGGCAGTTTGGCCTCCCGGACCGGCGCTTTGGCATCCGACGAACACAAAAAGGCCAAAGGGCAAAATAAGCAATAAGCGGTGCAACATGGGCGGTGGTTTGTAAAATCAAGTTAAATATACGTATGATTCGGGGATAATGGCGACATTTGCACGTAAATGGCCCGAACAATGAAGCAACCGCCCGATCCAGGCCTGATCGATGCCTTTGAATACCACCAGCTTGAAGCAAACGCCCGAAACCTGAACCTGATCATGGGATTGGGGCTGCTCATCCTGTTGTATTTTTCCTGGCTCGACCTGCACATGGTCGGCAGCAGGCTGACCCTCTACCCACGCCTGCTGCCCCTCACCCTGGGCACCCTCCTGCTTGCCCTGAACCTGTGGGACCAAAGCCGGTGGCTCCGGTTCAAGTTCGTGGGTTACAACCTGTTTTTATGCAGCCTCATGGTCATGATGTACGCCAAATGCCTCATTCACATGGGGGACGAGTGGTTCTCCGTGAATGTGACCGGGCTTATTCTGGTGATCTTCCTGGTATCGGTCGACATCAAGACCCGGCTCACAGACACCCTCCTGATCTACCTGCTGCCGGCCCTGTTGTTTGTCCTGGCGGTGCTCCTGTCTTTTGAGCCCGATGAGGAGCAGGTCACCCAGCTGACCAATGCCGCCCCCATGCTGCTCCTTGGCTTCGTGGTGAACCGCATTCAAAACCGCTTTCGCTTTAACCTGTTTCGCTCCAATCACCTACTCGAAAAGGAAAAATGGCGCGCAGAACGCCTCGCCAGGGAGTCCCGCGCGGCCAACCAGGAACTGCTGTCCCTGAACCGGCAGCTTCAGGCATCGGAGACGGGCCTGAAACAAGCCATCCGCACTAAGGACAAGCTGTTTTCCATTATTGCCCACGACCTGCGCGGGCCCTTCTCCTCCCTCCTGGGATATACAGAAATGCTGGCAGAAACCGACCCGGAGCAAAACCCGGGGCAGGTCAGGGACTTCAGCGTGGCCATCCGGCAGGCCTCAGAAAAATTGTTTGCCCTGACAAGCAACCTGCTGAACTGGTCGCGGAGCCAGCTGGGAGATATCCGCCCCCGGGCGGAGCCCCTTCCCGTGGCAGACATCGTAGAGGAAGCGGCCAGCCTGTTTGTCATGCAGGCGCAATCCAAAGGCATCCGGCTCAGGGTGGAAACGGAAGAGGGATTGCAGGTCATGGGCGACCAGGAGACCCTGTCGGTCGTCATCCGAAACCTGCTGTCCAATGCGATCAAATACACGGGAACCGGAGGGGAGGTAGGTGTGCAGGCCGGCAGGCAGGGACAGCGGGTCGTCATCCGGGTCACCGACACCGGGATGGGCATGAACCGCCAGGAGCTGAACAGGCTGTTCCGGCTGGAGGACAGCTTCTCTAAAAACGGGACGGAGAATGAACCGGGGACCGGCCTCGGACTGATCCTATGCAAGGAATTTACAGAACTGAACGGGGGAACAATCACTGCCGACAGCCAGGCCGGCAGGGGCAGTGTATTCACCCTGAACCTTCCCGCAGCCGGATAGCCGGGCGGGCGGACTTCCGCTCAATCGGCCGCCACGCTGCGTATCCACCCGGACCGCATATGCCATTCCCCTTCCGGGGTTTTCTGCAATACGGCTTCCCAGAGGTAGGTGCGGGGCCAGTTTCTGAATGGCTTGGCCAGGAGGTACATCAACCGCACCGACCATTTCTTCTCCCGGGGCTGCCAGCCCCCGGCCGGGTCAAGCTGCAGCAGGACGGCACCATCCTGCTGCCGGGCCACCCGGTAGGTGCCTGAAACCTGTCCCGTGGATGGATGTCCCGCGATGACGAAGCCACCCGTCACGCTCCGTCCGGTGGCCAGGTCCAGCAAGTCCGGGAAAGGGGGGTCGAACGCCAGGCTCAGCGTGTGCTGCCCATGGCGTCGCTCCAGCCTGGCAATCTCCGGCATGCCGGCATTCCAGGACAGGTGCAGCACCCCCTCCCCGGCCTCCACCCGCCGGGCATCCTGTGGCACAGGCAGGGGCCCGAGCGGCCCGTCATGCGCAGGATTGAAGGTGGCGATCAGGGGGTCGGGGCTGTAACGGGCAAAGTACATCCGGGCAAAATCCATGGGCAACGGCAGTTTGTCCGGACGGTGGGACCTGCCGCCGACCCTTACCTGAAAGTCGGTATCCCGGCGCCTCACAAAATAAAAATCGTGCAACAATACCAGGGGCATGGCCGAAGGGTTTGCAGCGGCATCCCCCATGGGAGCCAACAGGCCAAACGGCTTGCGTCGGCGCTGGTTTGACTCTTGTATCCGGATTTCGACGGGCCGTCCGTGCAGGTCGTTAAAAGCATAGCGGGCCCGGACACCCGCAGCACCCACTTCATAAAGCGCCCCGGGCATCTCCCGCACCATCAGATGGGCAAGTCCCTTACCCGCTATGTCGAATTTGGCCGGATCGGGTCGCAGCCCCGGCTGGTGGTAGACATCCACCCGTCCGTCCCGGCGCCACCCGATCACCAGATGGCCGTATCCGTTAACGGTATCGCTGAAAACCTGGGGCTCAAAACCGATGTACAGGCTGTCCGGATCGTTCTCAAAATTGATCAGCAGGAGGCGCTCCATCGGATCGATATGCAGCTCGAAAGGATTGTACAGAAGCACGACTCCCGGAGTATCTGAAGGCCTGTCTCCGCCCCGGAACGGTGCGGCCGGGAAGGTCTGCTGGCTGATCAGCAAGAGGAGTGGGATAAGCAGGTTTGTTCTTGCCATCTTTGGATGTCTTGTGAAAAAATTTATACCGGGGCGGCATCGGCAAGGGCTCACCCATGCCGGGCAATCCGGTCCAGCCGCCCGCGGTCCAGGATCTCCACCTGCCTCCCGGAAATTCGCAGGATGCCGTCACGCTGCAGGTCCGACAAAGTGTTGATCACACTCTCCTTGGAGTAACCGATGGTGTCGGCCAGCTCCACCCGGGTGAAAGGCAGCTGAAAGCGGTCCGAGTCAAAAATATCGGACAACTCCATCAGGATGGTGCACAAAGCCCCATCGGCATGCTTGTGACTCAGGTAGATTAAATCGTGAACAATCTTATTGGTGGCCTGGGACATCAGCCGCACCATGTGCACGGCAAAATCCCCGTTGGTGCGGATCAGTTCCTCGATCAGGTCCCGGTCGATCATGCGCACCCGGCAGGGTTTGATGGCCACGGCCGAAAAATCGAAACGGCGCTTGACGAAGGCGCACATGATTCCGACGAAGGACCCCGGGGCCACGATCTTGAAAGTGGTGGAACGCTCCCGGTCGCTCACACTCAGCTTGGCCATGCCCTCCTCCAGGAACAGGATGTGGCCGGCGGCAACCCCTTGCTTGACGATGGTCTCCCCGGGAACAAAATCCACCGTTGTGGACTGTTCCTGCAGGCGTTCCTGCTGGCCAGCCTCCAGCAATCCAAACCAATCGGCCTGTGACATCTCTCTCATACCGGGTGGGTTTTAAACCAGGCATGCAAAAGTACATCTTTTGCAGGAGAATATTGCATGCCGGCAGAGGGGGTTTACCACTCCATGTTTAACATCTTTAAACATAACAATGCTTACCTTTGTTAATAAATTAACAATTAAATATTCACCTCAAATAATATCCATCATGGCAGACCTGAAATTCAAAATCAATGCACAGAGCGAGACCCCGGCAAGGACCCGGGTCAAGGCACGCAATTTCGAAATCATCGTGGACGAGCCCCAGGAACTGGGCGGCACCAATGAGGCCGCCAACCCGGTGGAGTATGTACTGGCTGCCTTCGCCGGCTGCCTCAACGTCATGGGCCACCTCATCGCCGGGGAGATGGGCTTTGAGCTGCGCGGCCTCGGCATCGGCATCTCCGGCAACCTCAACCCCGACAGGCTGTTCGGCAAGAGCAATGCCGACCGGGCCGGCTATAAGGAGATCACCGTGGAGCTGAAGCCCGACTGCGATGCCGATGCCGCCACCCTCGGGCGGTGGATGCAGGCCGTGGAGGACCGCTGCCCGGTCAGTGACAACCTGCAGAACCAGACCCTGATCAGACTGGCTGTCGCCAATTAAGCATTTGTTTCCATCCCTTCATGTGTTGTTTTGGTTGGGGGGCGGTTTCACATCCCGGATGTTGAAACCGCCCCCATCTTTTGTCTACCTTTGCAGCGTTATTTTTCCCCATGAACCGCCGCATCCTCAGACTGGCCGTGCCGAACATCATCAGCAACATCACCGTGCCGCTGCTGGGCATGGTCGATCTGGCCCTGATGGGCCACCTGGATAACAAGGTGTACATCGGGGCCGTGGCCCTGGGCAGCATGGTCTTCAACTTCATATACTGGGGCTTCGGCTTCCTGCGCATGAGCACCAGCGGCTTCGTGGCCCAGGCCTTTGGCAGGCGGGACTTCAGGGAGGTGATGCTAAACCTGGCAAGGCCCCTGGCCTTGGCCCTGCTGGCCGCCGCAACACTCGTTATCCTGAAACGGCCCATTGCCGCCCTGGCCTTCTGGCTCATAGACAGCAGCCCCGATGTGGAAACCCTGGCCCGGCAGTACTTCCACATCCGCATCTATGCCGCGCCGGCCACCATCGGGCTGTACGCATTCACCGGCTGGTTCATCGGCATGCAGAACACCCGCCTGCCCATGGTGATCGCCATCACGGTCAACCTGCTGAACATCGGTTTCAGCGTGTTTTTTGTCCGCACGATGGACATGGCCTCCGGGGGCGTGGCCCTGGGCACCGTCATCGCCCAATACCTGGGACTGTTGATGGCGGCCGTGTTCCTGAAAAAATACTATGGCCGTTTTTTCCGGTTCTTTGACCGGGGCGGGGTGATGGAGCGCAGCGCCCTGTGGCGGTTCTTTCATGTGAACCGGGACATCCTGGTGCGCACCCTCTGCCTCATCGTCGCGATCTCCTTCTTCACGGCCAGGTCGGCCTCGCTGGGCGACACCACATTGGCTGTAAACTCCCTGCTGCTGCAGTTCTTCATGTTCTTCTCCTACCTGATCGACGGCTATGCGCACGCTGCCGAGGCCCTCACCGGCCGTTTTATCGGGGCAGGCAACCGCAGGTCCCTGCGGCAAAGCATCCGGCTGTTGTTCCTATGGGGGGGCGGCATCGCCCTGGCTTTTACCCTGGCCTACCTTTTGGGGGGGACGCTGGTCGTGAAGCTCCTCACGAGCAATGCGGAGGTGATTGAGGCAGCCAGGCCTTACCTGATCTGGACCGTGCTGGTGCCCCTTGTCTCCTTTTCCGCCTTCCTGTGGGATGGGATCTACATCGGGGCCACGGCTTCCGTGGCCATGCGCAACGCCATGCTCATCGCCACCCTGGGTTTCTATTTCCCGGCCTATTACCTGATGGCGCCCCATCTGGGCAACCATGCCCTGTGGGGGGCCCTGCTGCTGTTTCTGGGCATGCGCGGGCTGACCCTGGGGCTTATGGCCCCAAGGCATATTCTGGGAAAGAGGTAGTCCTTACAATTGCTGGATCAGCTCCTGAAATCGTTGTTGCAATGCCTCATCGGTCTGGATCTGCAGGGAGATCTCCTGGTAACGCATGATGGTGAGGCCCGATTCTGCAATATGGGATTCCATTTCTTCCTGGGCATCGACCTGGATCTGTTCGATCATCCCGGCCACCTTGTCATACTTCTCCTTCTCCTCAGGGGTGGTTTCCACTTCCTGATTCGGATCCTGCTGGGCCTGCATGAGCTCCACAAAACGCTGCACTTCCATCTCCTCCTCCTGAATGGCCATCACCATCTGTTGCTGGGACAGCTGGTCGATCAGCTGGATATGCTGCAATACGCCAATAAATTGCTTCAGTTCATCATCGGACGGGGCCTCCTGCTGGTCAGGGACACCCTGGCCAAACACGCTGGCCGTGGCGAATGCCATCAGCAAAAACAGCCCGCCTAACTTTTTGGAAAAATTCATCATCAATGGGTTTCAGTTAAAAAAAATGAAAGCCGTCTGAGGACTTCCGGGCCAAAAGTACGGCTTTGACCCCGGGCGGCCTCGAAAATTCTATTAAAAAAACTAAAATATTGGCCACCCCGTCCTGCACATAAGAGCCCGGAACATTCACTGCAGGCGTGTATCGTAGTAGCGGGCACGCTCCTCATCCCCGAAGCGGCTGTAGATGTTGCGCAGGAAGCTGGCGGTTTCTCTCGTCGGATGCAGCTCAAACAACCGAAGGAAATACCCGAGGGCCGTACGGAAGTCCTCATTCATCACTTCGTAGGCCTTCAGCAGCCGGGCATATTGCTGCCTGGTACGGTTTCTCTCATACGCCCTGGTTTCCCTGTGGTGGATCTCCTCCGCGCGCCGGTAGTGCAGCTTCCCCAGATGGTCCAGTGCCAGGAGGTTGTCCGGGTTCATCCCCAGCAGTTCCCGGGCCAGCCGCTCTGCCTCCTCTTCCCGGTCCAGGGCCACAAGCACCTCAAAATAGCGGTTCATCAAGGGCTCCTGCCCGCGGGCCTGTTCTTCCACCCCGGGCCAGAGGGCCGCTGCCTGCTCCCAGTTGCGGCTTTCTGCCAGGGTCTCGAAATACCGCAGCCGCAAGGCATCGATGTCCGCTCCTTCCGGGTAATGCGTGACATAGGTCTCCAGGCTGCTGATCTCACGCGAGAGGTTGTCCACCCGTCGGTAGGCCTCTGCCAGGGCGGCGAATACCGGAGCGCCGGCACCGGCATCGTGACGCAGGGGCTCCAGGTAGGCCAGCACCTTGTCGGTCCTTCCCAGGGCATGTGCCGCCAGGCCGGCACCCCGGTAATGTCCCGGATCGACGGCAGCATCCCGGCTGCGGCGCCCTTCCATCAGCTCTTCGTACAAAGCCAGCGCCCTTTCATGATCCGCGGAACGGGCCGCCTCCGCAGCTTCCTGCTCCAGGGCGGCTTCCCCGGCAGCCGGGCGGAGGCTGGAACAGCCTTGGATGATAAAAATCACGGCAAGCAGGGCAATCAAGCGGTTTGTCGTCTTTCGGTTCATGGTCTTTCGTCATTGCTGCAGGTTCGGACCTAAAGGTTAATTCCTGCCCGTACCCGGAAAAAAGGGTCAAAGGTAGCCATAAATCAACAACCAGGCCAATGGCTCCGCATTGCCATATCCGAAACCACGGATTCCCCGCCCCGGCCTGTCCGGCGAAAATTCGTAGCCGGTCCCGCGACCCGGGCCAATATTATATATATTTGCCGGTAAGGTTGCAGATGCTAAAACGGCAGCCAGCAAAGTCCCTTCTCCCGAAACAGAAAAAACATACCCATGACCCGCATTCAAAAAGCCCCCCTCTGTAAAGAACCCCGCCCGCATCCTCCCGGCCCGGGAAAAACACGGATCCGGCCCCTACTGATCGCGGGACTCCTCTCGTGCCTCCTGTGGAGCTGCTCCCTGCGGCAATCACCGGCCTTGCCTGAAGGGTTCGGCTACGTGCACGAGGCGGTTCCCGGGGTGGTGTACGACATCCGCTATCACGGAACCGACAACTTCCTGGGACAGCCGGTGGATGGCTATCTGGAGCCCGTGGCCATCCTTACGGAAGAGGCCCTGGACGCCCTGAGTGAAGTGGCCGGAGAGCTGGCCGGGCAGGGATACGGGCTCATCGTGTTTGACGGCTTCCGGCCTCAAAAGGCAGTCGACCATTTTGTCCGCTGGGCCGGGGATTTGGGCGACACCCTGACCAAACAGAAGTATTATCCGGAGGTCGACAAGTCCGTGTTGTTCGAGCAAGGGTATATTTCTGCCCGTTCCAGCCATTCCCGCGGCAGCACGGTCGACCTCACCCTGTTTGAGTTGTCCACCGGGGACGAACTGGATATGGGCACCGGGTTCGACTATTTCGGACCCCTTTCTGGGCACGGGACAGAGGGCATCACCCCGCAGCAGGCGGCCAACAGGTTGTTGTTGCGGAAGGTCATGGAGCGTCATGGCTTTGTCGCCTATGAAGCAGAATGGTGGCATTATACCCTGGCATCCGAACCCCATTTCGACACCTATTTCAACTTCGACATCCGGTAAACGCCGACACCATGAAGATCGACCTGATCGAGATCCACCCCGCGCCCATCCGCCTGAAAAAACCGTTTGTGATCTCCCTGGGGAGGATGGAGCACGCCAGCAATGTCCTGGTGGTCATCCGGGCGAGCGATGGCAGCGAAGGCTTCGGGGAGTGCAGCCCCTTTATGACGATCAACGGGGAAACCATGGAGACCGCCTGTGCCGTGGGCCGGTTCCTGGCCCGTGCGCTGATCGGCAGGGACCCGCGGGACGTGGGCGGCTGCTGTGCGGTGATGGACCGGGTGATCCACGGCAATGCCAGCATCAAGAGCGCTTTCGACATCGCCCTGCACGACCTGGCGGCCCGGCATGCCGGCCTGCCCCTGTATGCCTACCTGGGGGGAAAGCCGGGGAAACCCATTCACACCGACTTGACCGTCAGCCTGGGCACACCCGCGGACATGGCTGCCGCGGCCCGGGAAATCCAAAGGGAAGGATACCGCCACATCAAAGTCAAACTGGGCGACGGAGGCAAACGGGACGTGGAGCGCATCCGGCGCATCCGGGAGGCCGTCGGGCAGGAGATCCCCCTGCGCCTGGATGCCAACCAGGGATGGACGGTGGAAGAGGCCATCACGACCTTGCAGGCCCTGGCACCCTATGGGATTGAACACTGTGAAGAGCCCATCCCCCGCTGGGCATTCATGGAGCTGGGCCGGGTGAGCGCCGCCAGCCCCGTCCCGGTGATGGCCGACGAAACCTGTTGCGACCACCATGATGCCGAACGCCTGATCGCCCTGGGGGCCTGTCCCCTGTTCAACCTCAAACTGGGCAAATCCTCCGGCCTGCACAAAGCCCTGAAGATCGTCCGCCTGGCCGAAAAGGCCGGCACCGGCATGCAGGTGGGCGGTTTCCTCGAGTCCCGCCTGGCCACCACGGCCGGGGTGCACCTGGCCCTGTGCAGCGACCACATACGGCATTTCGATTTCGATGCGCCCCTCTTCCTGCAGGAGGACCATGTCACCGGCGGCATGGCGTATCACGACCACGGGCGGATCACCCTGCCCGAAGCACCCGGCCTGGGCGCGGGGATCAACCGGGACTACCTGTCACAGCTGCAGCGCATTTCCATACAATAGAAGGGCCCTGGCCCTTTCCCCGGCCAGACGCTCCGCCTCCTCCCTTCCGGTCTCACGGAAGCATAGGGCGTCCCCGGGCCGCAGCTGGGCCAACACCGGCAGGTCGGCCGAGGCGACCACCGCAATGCGGGCATAGCCTCCGGTGGTCTGGTGGTCGGCCATCATCAGGATGGGTTGTCCGTCGGACGGAACCTGGATCGTGCCGCGCACCAGCCCGGACGACACGATGTCGCTGCCGGGCGGCTTCAGCAGGACGGGCTCCCCTTCCAGGCGATAACCCATGCGGTCGCTGCGGGCGCTGACCTCAAAACGGCCGGTGATCAGGTGTTTCAGTCCCTCGAAAGCCAGCCTCCCTGTCTCCGGTCCGGGCAGGATACGCAGCGGGCCGCCCAGGTCATACAGGGGCACCAGCTCCCGGGGCAGGGCCCTTTCCTTTCCCGTGAGCCACCCCCTTGCCGCCTTTTGGACCCGGCCCAGGGGCAGGACATCCCCCCGGCGGAGGGCCCTGCCCCGGAAACCGCCCAGTCCGGCACGCAGGTAAGTGGACCGGCTGCCCATCACCGGGGGCACATCCAGGCCGCCGCCAAAGGCAATGTACATACGGCAGCCCCGGTCCGCCGGTTCGAAGCCCAGCCGGTCGCCGGCACGAACCCTCAACGCCCGCCACAGGGGAACGGCCTGACCGTTCAGCAGGGGCCTCATGCCGGCCCCGCCCAGGGCAATGGCTCCCGGTTCCGTGAATTCAATCTCCGGTCCCGTCAGGGTGGCTTCGATGCCGGCGGCCCCGGGCGGATTGCCCGCCAACAGGTTCGCCAGCATCAGGGCCGGCGGGTCCATGGCCCCGGCCACCGGCATTCCGTAACGCCGGTAGCCGTGCCGCCCCAGGTCCTGCACCGTGCTCAGGAGGCCCGGCTGAAGGATATGGATTCCCCGGGCCATCATCGGTCTTTGATTTGTTTTCCTGCCACGCCGCCATCCCCGGCATCCCCCGCGTCCGTTCCGGGCACGGGCACAAAACGGAGGCGGTCCCCGGGCCGCAACAAAAAGGGAGGCTCCCTGTCCGGATCGAACAGCCTGACATCGGTCTGTCCGATCAGCTGCCAGCCCCCGGGGCTGTCGATCGGATAGACCCCGGTCTGGCCGCCGGCGATGCCGACCGACCCGGCCGGCACCTTCAGGCGGGGCGTTTCCCTGCGTGGGGTGGCGATCCGTGGGTCCATGCCCCCCAGGTAACAGAAACCGGGTGTGAATCCCAGCATGTATACGAGATAGTCCGGGGTGCTGTGCAGGCGCACCACCTCCTCCGGCCTCAGGCCGCCATGCCGGGCCACCTCTTCCAGGTCGGGACCCGCACTGCCCCCGTACCTCACCGGGATCTCCACCACCCTGGCAGGGGGAAGGACCTTCTCCTCCAGGGCAGACCCGATGGCACGAATGGACTTCTCCAGGGCCTCTGCAGAGGACCGGCCGGGATCATAGCATACCAGCAATTCGTTATAGGACGGCACCAGGTCTGTTATCCCATCCATCCCCTCCCGGTCTATGGCGTCCAGCAATTTGCGCACCAGGGCATTGGTCTCCGGGGAGATGTCCTGACCCGCCCTGACCAGCAGGGCGGCGTCTCCGTATGGCAGGATGTCCATCATGATCCGGGTGTTTGGGTGCCTGCATCCGGAACCATCCCCTCATTCCCGTCTCCGAAAGGTCGGACCCTGATCCCGGCCTGCTGCAGCCGCGCGGCCAGAGCCCGGACGAATCCGGGAGCGGCCGGATTGTCCCCGTGGATGCAAACCGTATCGGTGCGGACAGGCACGCGGCGTCCGGTCACGGATTTGACCCATCCCTCCGTGGCCATGACAAGCACCCGTTCGATCATCTCTTTCGTGTCATGCAGCAGGGCCCCCGGCAGGCCACGCGGGACGAGGCTGCCGTCATCCCGGTAGCCCCGGTCGGCAAACACCTCGCAGGCAAATGCCAGCCCGGCCTCCTTTGCTGCCTGCTCCAGGCAGGAACCGGGCAGGCCAAACAGGACCAGCTTCGGACCGGCCTCGTGCACCACCCCGGCCACCAGGCTGGCCAACACCGGATCGGAGGCCGCCTGATTGTAGAGGGCGCCATGGGGTTTCACATGACGCAGGGGGGCGCCCCGGGCAGCAGCGGCGGACTGCACGGCGCGGATCTGCTCCAGAAGGGAGGCCCGCAGGGCCGCGGGCGTCATCGCCATGACCTGCCTGCCAAAGCCGCCGGGATCGGGATAGCCCGGGTGGGCGCCGATGCCCACCCCACAGCGGATGGCCAGGCTGACGGTCTGTTGGATGCTCACGGCATCCCCGGCATGCCCTCCGCAGGCGATGCTGGCCGAGCTGATCCAGGGCATGATGGCCCGGTCGCTGGCCTGCAGGCCGGCGCTCAGAGAGTTTGCGCCGGCTCCTGTCCTGTCCCCGCCTTCCGGAACGGCACCGGCCCCACCGCCGACGGATGCCGGAGCGGTTGTCCACTCTCCCATGTCACAATTCAGGTCGATCTGTATTCTCTGCATTTTTTTATTGCTTTCCTGTTCCACACCCCATGGGGCCTAAATAAGCCCGAACACCGTCAGCAGGCTCCTCACCCCGAGCACCAGAACCACCAGGACCACCAGTCCCCCGAGCAGGTTGGACACCCAGCCATTGGTGTGACCGCCCATGACCTTGCGGCTGTTCATCACCCGCAGCAGGTAGATGGCGATGACGGGCAACAGGATGCCGTTGGCGGCCTGGGCAAACAGGATCACCTGCATGGGCCGGAAGCCGAGGACCGCGAAGCCCACCCCGGAACACAGGATGCCGATCCATACGGCCCGGAAGCGCCAGGACCGCATGCCCCCCTTCCAGCCCAGAATGCCGGTTGTGGCCCAGGCAGCAGCCAGGGGGGCGGTAATGGCCGAGGAGATGCCGGCAGCGAACAGCCCGGTGCCAATGAAGAAGCCGGACCAGCGGCCCAACAGGGGTTCCAGCTGGCGGGCCAGGTCGCTGCCGCTGGAGGGCACGGCACCCTGCCCATGGTAGGCGGAGGCAGCGCTCACCACAATGGCCATGGAGATCAATCCTCCAAGGATGACGGACACCCGGATGTCCAGCCGGGCCTCCGGAAGCCGGGAAGCGTCCCGGAAGCGTTCCCGGACGGCCGAGGCATACAGAAACAGGTTGTACGGTACCACGGTGGTGCCGATGAGTCCGACCACCGGCAGCAGCGAGCCTTCAGGCAGACCCGGCACGAACAGGCCGCGCAGCAGCTCCCATAGCCCGGGGCGCACCAGGATGGCCGTGGAAAAAAACGTCAGGCTCATCAGAATCACCAGCCCCACAAGCACCCGTTCGATCAGCTTGTAACTGCCCGAGAAGAGCACCCCGAAAGTGGCCAGGCCGATCAGCAACACCCAGGCCCGGGCCGACTCCAGCAGGGAGGCCGGCCATCCAAAGCCGCCGGCCGCTTCCTGTCCCGGAGAACCGCCTGCCCCGGGGGCACCAAGGGATTCGAGACCGAGGGTGGCCCCCAGGATGTTGCCCGCCTCAAAGGCGGCGTTGCCGATGGCGATGGCGGAGATCACCAGCACGGCCGTCAGCAGCCGGGCAGGCCGCCTGCTGAAGTGTCTGCGCAGGGCCTCCCCCAGGCCTTGCTGGGTCACCACCCCCAGGCGGGCGGCCATCTCCTGCAATACCACGGTGGCCAGCACCGAGAAAACCAGTCCCCAGAGCAGGGCCAGCCCGAAGCGGGCCCCCGCCACCGTGCAGGTGGCAATGGTTCCCGGACCGATAAAGGCAGCCGTTACCAGGGCCCCGGGGCCCGGGCGGTAATGCCCTCTTCGCTTCGGCTTGAGCAGGTCCGTTCCGGGTTTCGGCAACATCAGGTTATACTGGTTGAATCTGTTTGTTAAGACAGGCCATGCGCAGGAGGTCTGCATGGTTTCCGGGCAGGACAAGGTGGTGGTTGCCCAGCGGGGATTGACGGAGCTTGTCCGCATCGGCCGGATCCAGCACCACCTCCAACTGGGTTCGGCAGGCCCTTTCGTGTTGCGGGCGGCCACCCACCCTGCCCGGGGCAATGAACACCCTTTCGAGCCGCTCATCCAGCCTGAAAAGGGTCAGCTCCTCCATGGCCAGGGTTCCCTGTACCGCCGCCGACAGCTCCGTTTCGAAGTGGGTGCGCACATGAACGCCGCAAAGCAGGTCCAGCGGGGCCGTGCAATGCGCCAGCAGCAGCCTGTTGCCGTTCATCCCTGCCACGTTGGCCATCCACGGGATCCGCCCGGTCAGTGCCTGCCCCGCCATGAGGCCTGCCAGGCTGGCAAGATCCCCCTCGCAACCGGCCACCACCCCTTCGCTGTTCAGCAGGGAAAGGGCCAGACAGGCCGTTACCCCTTTATCTTTTACCATCTCGAAGCACTCCAGGGTCAGGGCATCCAGGCGGTGCTGCCTCATCACCTGCCTCAGGAAACTGTATACGCCCGCCTCCTTTTCCAGCGGCAAGGAGGTGTGGGGTTGAAAAGCCTGCAGCAATTTGTCGGAAGGGGGATAAGCATGGTAGTCGGACAGGTCCTCCCAGTCAAGCTGCACCAGTTCAATGCCCAGCCGTTCCTGAAGCAGCCCGGGCGTGACGGAGGAGGCCACCAGCCAGTGTGACACATGACCGATGAGCCCGGCCCGCTTTCCTTCCAGCCTCCGGAAACCGTCACACACCCGTGCATGGTTCTTCAGCACAGGCCCCCGCAGGGCCTCGTCCATGGAAAGGAGGCCTGCCGGGACACCGTGGTTGTCCGCCCAGGCTTTCACCTCCAAAGCGGCCGCCCAGGCGTTGTCCTGAAAGGCGGCCAGCAACAGGGCAAAGCGGCCCGGGCGCAGCCGGGCAATGGCATCCTGCTCCGACCCCCCGCCCAGGAACAGGATCAGGTCCGGCTCCGCAGCCTCTTCTTCCCAGGAAAGACCCGGAAAGGATTCGCCAAACTTATCGTACCCCGCACGGGTCATGGCTGCGGGGGCATTTCTGTGTGCGACGGCAAGGACCTGCAGGGGCATAGAGGCGGGGTTTAGGGGTGTCAGAACAAATGTAAGCAATCGGCCGATGCGGGCAAACACCATCCGACGAGAAAAAAACCAGGGGGCTCCTTGAGAAAAGCACAGGAATGCCCTAAATTAGCCGGCAATTTTCGACACCCCTTCTGTGACACCTTTAAAAATACGCCTATGTTGAAATACCTCGGACCGGGCATTCTCCTGGCAGGGGCCGCCATCGGGGGATCCCACCTGGTGGCCAGCACCCAGGCCGGTGCCCGCTACGGCTGGTCCATGCTGGGCATCCTGTTGCTGGTCAACCTGTTCAAATACCCGTTTTTTCTTTACTCCCAAAGGTATACCGCCGCCACGGGAGAAACCATCCTGGAGGGGTACCGCCGCCTGGGCAGGCCCTACCTCTTGTCCTTTTTCGTGCTGAACATCCTGACCGGGGTGGTCAACATCGCGGGGGTGAGCATGATCACGGGCAGCCTGGCCACCAACTTCGGGCTGCACGAGGTGTCCGTGCCGGTGCTCTCGGGCATGATCATGCTCGGATGCATGGGGGTGATCATCCTGGGCGGCTTCCAGATGCTGCGCCGCTTCGGCACCGCGATCGTCCTGGTGCTGGGCGTCACCACCGTCACGGCCATGGTCGTCAGCCTACTGAATGGCCCGGAGGCCATTCCCGGATTCAGGGGAGAGTCGCCCTGGACCATCGCATCCTTTGGCTTCATCATAGCCTATATGGGCTGGATGCCGGCACCCATCGACGTGTCGGTCTGGCCTTCCCTTTGGATGAAGTCACAGGAGAAGATGCAGGGAATCCGGACCCGGATGAAAGGGGTCATGATCGACTTCCATGCCGGTTACCTTGGTTCGGTGTTTTTTGCCCTGGTGTTCCTGGTGCTTGGCAAGATGGTGCTGTATGGAAGCGGGACCGCCCTGTCGGAGCAGGGACCGGTGTTTGCCCGTCAGCTGATCGACATGTACGGACAGGCCATCGGGGGCTGGGCCAGGCCGCTGATCATCGTGGCCGCCTTTTCGGCCATGCTGAGCACCACCCTGACCACCATCGACGGCTACCCGCGAACCCTCGGGGCATCCACCCGGCTGCTGTTCGGCCTGGGCGAGGCAAGCGAAAGGGCCTGGCACAGGGCCTGGATCGTGACGGGATGCCTCGCCGGCTACCTGATCATCACCACCTTCCTGAACCACCTGGGCGGCATGCTCGCCCTGGCCATGGTGGTTTCCTTTCTGATGGCGCCCGTCTTTGCCGTGCTGAACTACCGCATCATGTTTTGCGAGAATGTGCCTGTCGCAGCCCGGCCGGGGACCTGGCTGAAGGCATTGTCCGTTTCCGGCATCGTGTTCCTGACAGGGTTCGGACTGGTGTTCCTTTACTGGTACGGTTTCCTCCGGTAGGTTGCTGCGGTTTCTTTGAATGGTTGCCGGGGGACCGTTCGGCGGAATGGCCTCCAATGCCTTGAAAGCGAAGGATTTTTTTCCCATCTTTGTGAATGGGCTTGCCGGTTGCCTCTCTGTGTAGGGCAGGCCGGACCGGCAGCCGCCCCCAAACCCATCCAGCACCATGACCAGGAACCCCCTCCCCGCAGCCATCGCTTACGACTTCGATGGCACCCTTGCCCCGGGCAACATGCAGGAACATTCTTTTCTGCCCAAGCTGGGCATCTCCAAAGAAGACTTCTGGGACGAAGCCAACCGGATCGCCACCGAGAACGACATGGACGGCATCCTGTCCTATATGCAGCTCATGCTGCGTAAGGCCAGGGAAAAAAACATCCCCATCCGGCGGGAGGACTTCAAGAATTTCGGCAAGGACATACGCCTCTTTCCGGGGGTGGAGACCTGGTTCGACCGCCTGAACGACTATGCCCTGAGCCAGGGCATCCTGCTGGAACACCACATCATCTCGTCCGGACTGCGGGAGTTCATCTCGGGCACCTCGATCGCCCGCCACTTCCGCAACATCTTCGCCTCCGGGTTCAAGTACGATGCGGACGGGGTGGCCGAATGGGCTGCCCTGGCCATCAATTACACCAACAAGACCCAGTACCTGTTCCGCATCAACAAGGGCATCGACAACTCGCACGACAACACATTGATTAACAAACACATTCCGGAAGAAGACAAACGGGTGCCCTTCTCCCGCGTGATCTACATCGGGGACGGCGAGACCGATGTGCCCTCCATGAAGCTGCTGAAATACCAGGGCGGGGCGACCGTGGCCGTTTACCCCCGGGAAACCACCCCTCCGGAGGAGGCCGCCCGCCTGAAACAATCCTGCCTCGACCTGGTCGAGCAGGACCGGGTCGATTACATCGCCCCGGCTGACTATTCCCCGGGGGGCATCCTGGAACAGACCGTGCGGCTGCTGATCGACCGGATCCGGATCAACGAGGCACTGGGGAAACGCACCAAGGCCTGAGCCCTCTATTTCGGAAAATCTGCCTATTTTTGGACAAGCCGCCTGCCGGGCCCGGCAGGCCCCATCATGCTTTAAAACACCCGGAAAATGAAAAGAACTCTGCTGCTGGCCGCCCTGATGACCGCGGCCTCCATGGCCTTCTCCCAGCCCGGCAGGCTGGCATCCGACCTGGAGAAGCTGGACCGATACTACCAGCGCGTGCTGGACGAATGGAACCTGCCGGGCATGGCCGTCGGCATCATCTACGACGGAGAACTGGTCTTCAGCCAGGGCTACGGCCTGAAGGAGGCCGGGGGCCAGGACGTCCCCGATGGCAACACCCTGTTTGCCATAGCCTCCAACACCAAGGCATTCACGGCCTCCATGCTCGCCATGCTTGTGGAGGAGGGGCGCATCGGATGGGACGACAAGGTGAAGGACCATTTGCCTTATTTCGAATTGTTCAACCATTACGTCACCAACGAAACGACGATCCTTGACCTGCTGTCCCACCGCGTGGGGCTGGGCACTTTCAGCGGGGACGTCATCTGGTACAAGTCGGACATCCCGGCCGAACAGGTGCTGCGCAATGCCCGGCACCTGCCCCCGGCATTCGGGTTTCGCAGCGGCTACGGCTACTCCAACCTGATGTACCTGGCCGCCGGGGAGGTCATCGAAAAGGTGACAGGTAAAAGCTGGATGGAGAACGCCCGCGAGCGCATCCTGATCCCGCTGGGCATGGACCGCACGATCCTCAGTCCTTCCGACCTGGAGGCCATGGGCAATTTCGCCAGCCCCCACGCCCTGTTCGACGGGGTGAACACCCCGATCGACTGGGAGGACTGGGAAAACGTGGCGCCCATGGGCGGACTCATTTCCTCGGTCAATGATGTGGCGCAGTGGATGATCCTGAACATGAACGGGGGTGTCTGGAACGGAGACACCCTGCTGTCTCCACGCTCCATCAACCGCCTGTGGACCCCCCACAATCCCATGGCGGTGGACCACGGCAGGGCGCAGGATTTTGGCAGGAACTTCAACGCGTACGGCCTGGGGTGGGGGCTGGGCGACTACCACGGCACCCTGAGCGTCGGCCATACGGGCGGCTACGACGGCATGATCTCCGAGGTGCGCATGCTGCCCAAAAAGAAGATCGGGGTGGTGGTGCTGACCAACGGGGTGAAGAGTCCCATCGGACCCGTCACCAACTACACCCTGGAAACCTTGCTCGGGCTGGAGCCGCGCGACTGGTCCGCCGAAGCCCTGCCCCGGGTGAACCGGCGCTGGGCGCAGGAAGACCCGCGCATCACGGCCATCCGGGAAGCCAGGATATCGGGGACCCAACCCTCCCTGGCCCTGGAAGCCTATGCCGGCACCTATGAATCGGCCATCTACGGCAAGCTTTTCGTGCGGCTGGAGGCCGGACAGCTGCAGCTGGATTTCGGGCATTCGGCCGACCTGGCTGCGGAGCTCCGCCACTGGCACCACGATGTGTGGGAAATCCGGTGGAAGAAGCCCCATGCTTTCTTTGGTTTCGGCACCGTCGCCTTCAGCCTGGACAACAAGGGAAAGGTCACGGGCATGGACCTGGAGGTGCCCAACCGGGACATTTTCTTCGAGGAACTCAAACCGGTCCGGATCGACTGAGCCGGACCGGGCAGAACACCTACGGACCCATGAACAACACGCATTCAAAAACCGCCTTCGACCCCACACGCACCCTCTTCCCCCTGCCCGTGGCCCTGGTGGTCACCGGCAGCATGGAAAAGGCGAACATTGTAACCATCGCCTGGGTGAGCCTGCTCACCAGCTCCCCGCCCACCCTGGGCGTGTCGGTGGGCAACAGGGGTCACTCGGGCAGGCAGATCCTGGAAAACGGGCATTTCACGGTGAACATCGCCGGTGCCGGCATCATGGTGGAGGCCGATTTCTGCGGCATCACCTCCGGAAAAGATACCGACAAGTTTGGCCGTACCGGGCTGACCCCCCTGCCCTCCCTGCACATCCCTTCCCCCCTCATCGGGGAGTGCCCCCTCAACTTCGAATGCCGGCTGGTGCGCCACCAGGTGTTCGGCACCACCAACCACTTTGCGGGGGAGATTCTCAAAGTGCACATGGACACCGACAAGCTGCGCGACCCGTCCGACCCCGCCTCCTTCGATCCGGAAGCGATGGACCCCCTGGTGTACATCGGAGGCGCCAGGGAGTACCGCCGCATCGGGAAAAAGACCGGGGACGCATACCAGGCCGGCAAACAACTGGACTGATGACAAGGCGTTTGCGGCACGATTTTTGGCGGGATCGGGTGCAACGCCTATCCAAATGAAACAAGACAAGCAACCCACCAGGCCCCCGCTGGCCATCATCGTCGCGGCCGCCCTCCTGCTGGCTGCCGCACTGGCAGGGACCGCCGCACCAGAGCCCGGCGACAAGCCTGCCGTATTCCTTCCCGGCATCGTCTCCACCCATATGGGTGAAAGGGATGCAGCCCTCTCCCCGGACGGATCGCTGTTTTTCTTTACCGTAAGCAGCTACCGTTTCCCGGTCATCGTATTCTCCAGAAAGGGGGCCGACGGCTGGTCGGTTCCGGAGGTGGCCCCGTTTTCGGGGACCTACGCCGACCTGGAGCCCCACTTCTCTCCCGACGGGCAAACCCTGTATTTTGCCTCCAACAGGCCCCTCACGGAAGGAGGCGGCACCAAGGATTTCGACATCTGGTTTGTCTCCCGCCGGGAGGGCGGCTGGAGCGAGCCGGTCAACATCGGCCCGCCGGTGAACACCAAGGCCAATGAATTCTACCCCTCCATAACCCGGAATGGCACCCTTTACTGGTGCGCTGTCAGGGAAGGCGGACCGGGAGGAGAGGACATTTTTTTCTCCGAACGGGTCGGCGGGCGCTACCTCACGGCCCAGGCCCTTGGCGATTCCGTGAACACACAGGGAAACGAATACAATGCTTTCGTGGCCCGGGATGAAAGTTATATTGTATTCACGTCCACCGGCCACGGGGCGGGATACGGGAGGGGTGACCTGTACATCAGTTTCCGAAGGCCCGACGGAGGCTGGACCAAGGCCGTCAACATGGGCCCCGGGGTCAACTCCCCGGCCTTCGAATTTTGTCCCTATGTCAGTGAGGACGGCAGCACGTTCTTTTTTACGAGCGACCGCCTGCCGGAAGAAGCAGGCCCGGACGGCCCGGCATCCTACCAGGACCTTGTCCGTTTTTCCCTCGGGCCCGGCAACAAGCAGCACAGCATTTATCACGTGGACGCAGCGCTTATCGGGCGGCTCCGGCCAGCATTCTGAGGTCCCCCCCATGAATTGTCTTAGGCACCATTCCGGTGGTGCGTATTTTTCTTTAAATTTGGACCGTGAAGGCGGGATAATCCCCTGATCTGACCGGTCACAAGTGCCGGCTCCCGCCCGCCTCCGGACCCGGTTCGTCCAATGCGTCCCTTCATGAAAAAAAGAGTCGTCCTGCCGCTTTCTTCCCTCCCGCTGATTGCGGCCATATTGCTGATGGGATACTCCTTCATGAATCCCGGCAGGTTCCGGATCCTGGATGTCATCCGCCTGCCCATTCAATCCAGGATCATGGCCTCGGTGGGCGACGTCAAGGTGGGCGACTACTACATGCCCCTGTGGCTGATGAACGAACATCCCGGGGCCATTACCATGGAAGAGCTGGAACCCTTCCTTGATGGCTTGCGGCCGGGCGACATCTTCTTCACCGACAGCGAGGGCTATATTTCCAGCCGCTTCATCCCGGGCAAGTGGAAACATTCCGGGATCTACCTGGGCAAACAGGAACAGTTGAAAGAGCTGGTCCTCGCCCGGCCCGATATCGGCCGCATCCTGGAAAGATATTTCGTGACGGGGGAGGAACGGCTGGTGCTGGACAGCAGCGCCGAAGGCGTGGCCGTCAGGGACATCTCCAGCCTGTCCGACCTCCACGCCGCGTCCTTGCTGGCGTCCATCCTGGTGTTCCGGATCGACAAGCCAGGGGATCAGACCGGAAACTTCCTTGCCCAGGCCCTGAAAGAGCTGGGGAAACCTTACGATTTTGACCTGCTGCTGGAGAACCGTGAGCAAATCTATTGCTCCGAGCTGATCTATCTGGCCCTGATGCACATCGGCATCGAGCTCACGGAGTCCGAGCTGGTGTATGGCAGGCAGGTCATCACGCCCGACCGCGCCGCCCGGTATATGCTGACACAGGATAAGGAGGAATTTTCCATGGTGCTCTACATGACCCACGAAGGGGGAAAGACTGTTTCGGCAGGTCTTTCGGAAGCCTTGTCCGGAAGCATGCCCTAGTTCTGTGCCTTCAGCCAGGCCAGGGCTGCCTCGATGATGGTGTCGACCCCCTTTTGCTCATCCGCTGCCAGCATATCCACCTGTATATCGACAGGCACCCCCGTTTCGAGCTGCGCCCCTTCCGGCGTCACGGTCTGGCTGGCAGAAAACCTGTACTTCCAGCCGTTGGGCAGCTCGCCGAATGCCGGAATACCGCCTCCACCGCCCGACTGGTCGCCCATCACAATCCCCCGGGGCAGGGTGCGAACCATCTGGGCCATGAAGTTGGCAGCGCTGTAGGTCTTTCGGTTGGTCAGCAGCACCAGCCGGCCCCCGAACCGCTCCCTGGCCGAGGGATTGATTTTGAGTTCCCGCCATCCGGAAAAGTCGTTTTGTCCGGGCCCCGTCTTGAACCGCTCCAGGGCATAAACGTAAGGCTGATCCGCAAACCGGCCGCTCAGCCGGTAGCTGTTCTGGAGGCTGCCTCCCCCATTGGACCGCACATCAAGGATCACACCCTTGAGTCCGCGGGCCATCCTGACGAGCTGGTCGAGGTGAGACTCCCCGATGTCATCGCCGAAGCTGCGGTAGTTGACATAAAGGACCGAATCGATCACCCGGCTGTGAAGGGGTCCGGTGATCCGGTAGTCCGTGCCCAGGTAGTTACGCTCCACGATGTTCTGGTTGTAGTTGGCCGGGTATTCCAGAAACCACTCCCAGTTGCGGCTGCGATCGAAGCTGCTGGTCAGGTTGACGTGCCCGTCACGCAGCTCATACAGCATATCGGCCAGCAGCCCGAACAGCTCATACTGATCCATATCCTGGCGCACCCGGGACCGGAAAGCCTGCCCGACGGAGTCCCAGTCGATGCCCTTGAGCTCGAAATAGGCATAGCGGTTTCCCAGGTCCTCCCACAGGTGTTCGAACACCGAAGACGGATCCGCCTCCGGATCGGGACCCAGGAGAAGCTTCTCGCAGGAAGTGAAGGGGAGGAAGCATCCGACGAAAAAAAACAGAAATAATGCCTTTCTCAGCCTGTTCATATCCTGAAAATTAATCCAAGGGCCCAACGCCCCCTGCTGGAGGAGACCCGGTGGGCGCCCTCCTGCAACACAAAATCATACTGGTAATCGACCGAAAGCCTGTTGCCCGATTTCAGGATGTATTGCAGGGAAGGGTACAGGCTGAAATTCCAGGATCGCGGGGGAATAAACCACTCGATGGAGTCCCAGAAGACGGCCAGTCCGTTCCCGTTTCCGTATTCATACCCCCGGGGGCCGGACACCACATAGGACGATTGCAGCCGGAACCCCAACAGCTGGAAATGGGCCAGGGTCCTGAAGGAAAAGGATCTTCCAAACAGCTCAAAAGGACGGACATACCGGAGGGCCGGACCGAAGGAGGTAAAATAATGGAAGCGGTGGTTGAAATTGGTCATCGCCTCATTGTCCCTGACCATCAGCTCGTTGTTGTTCGCCCACCCCCAATGCAATCCCTGCCCGGGGTCCCTGTCCGCATGATAGAACCGAAATGCCAGGATGCCGGCGGAGAGCACATCCACCCGGGTGCCAAACCCATTGAAAAGGCCAGCCGAACCAAAGTAAGCCTCCACATGGGATGAGCGCTGCTCCCGGCCCAGCTCCCAGGCGAGAGACACCACGGCACCCGTTCCCGAATAGAGGAGCGGGGAGAAGCCGTGATCGCGCATACCGGTCAGTTGAATGCCCGGGCTCAGCCGCAGGCAGACGCCCCCGGCATCGCGGGCAGACACTGCCGTGGGCTGCGCCCAAAGCGCGAACACCAAGGCATTGAATAATAAGGCAGACCGCAAACCCATGGGATGGAAGCCGTTTTAACAGAATGCCTCAAAAGTCGGCATAAATACCGAAAGAAAAAAGAAAGCCCTTCTCAAAAGGGAAAGGATTTTTATCTTTAACCCCCCGGTGGTTTCGTTGATTACACACGTCCATGCCATGAAAAACCCGCCCGCATCGTACTGTGCCTACGCAAGATCCCTGCCTGAAGGCAACCCCCACCGCATCCACCACGACACCCTGCACGGCTTCCCCGCCGGCAGCGACGAGGAACTGTTCGAACGCCTGGTGCTGGAAATCAACCAGGCCGGGCTGAGCTGGGCCACGATCCTGAAGAAACTGGATCATTTCCGCAGGGCCTTTGAGGGGTTCAGCATCCAAAAGGTGGCCGCCTATGGAGAGGCAGACCGCCGGCGCCTGCTGGCCGATCCGGGGATCATCCGCAACCGGCTCAAGGTGGAAGCCGCCATCCACAATGCCGAGGTCATCCTCCGGCTGCAGCAACAACACGGCTCGTTCAGGAACTGGCTGGACCGCCACCACCCGGCCGGCAGGGCGGACTGGGTCCGCCTTTTTCGCAACACCTTCCGCTTCACCGGGGGAGAGATCGTGAATGAGTTTCTCATGAGCACGGGTTACCTGCCGGGAGCCCACCAGCCGGACTGCCCACTGTATGACCGGGTGCTTGCCGGGAGGCCCCGGTGGTATGATCCGGCCCCCGCCCTGCGGGAGGACGCTCCCGACACCTTTGCCGAAAGGGTCATCGACTTCAACCGAAGCCTCCGGCTGGACATGGAGCTGCCCCCGGGTGTCCGGGCCATGAACCCCTTTGAGGAAAATGCCCTGGCCATGGAGGCCTCGTCCGCCTTCTACCGCAGGTTCTATTCCGACAACAGGCCCCGCTTCCTCATCCTGGGCATCAACCCGGGACGACACGGAGCCGGGGTGACGGGCATCCCCTTCACAGACACCAAAAGACTCCGGGAAGAATGCGGTCTGACCCTCGGCCCGCTCCATACCCACGAGCCGTCTTCCGTTTTCGTCTACGAGGTGATCGCGGCTTACGGGGGTGCGGAGGTCTTTTATTCAGACTTTTACATCAATTCCCCCAGCCCGCTGGGCTTTCTTACCACCAACGAGAAGGGGCGTGAGGTCAACTTCAACTATTACGACAGCAGGGCATTGCAGGAACGGCTCAGGCCATTCATGGCGGAATCCGTCCGCAGGCACATATCCATGGGGGTCCGGACGGATGTGGCTTTTTGCCTGGGCACCGGAAAGAACCACCAGTTTTTGGACAGGCTGAACCAGGAGCATGGGTTCTTCGGCAGGCTGGTTCCCCTGGACCATCCCCGGTTCGTGATGCAATACCGCTCACGTGACAAGGAGGCCTACATCGCCAAATACCTCCATGCCTTCCGGGAGGTCACGGGACGGTGATCGCGCTAAAGGGACGGCATTTGATTGCCCCACCGGAAATCTGCCGCACCAAAACGGGAACAGCCTTTCTTTTCTTACCGGATCAGCCGGGCGACCTGGTCGACCGGCACGGTATTGGCCAGCTCCAACACCCGGCCCTCCTCGTCAATGCCCTTGAAGGAGAGGGTCATCAGGGAGGAACCGAACGGAACCTGCAGGTCCCAGTCCGGAGGGCCGTCCTCCCGGGGGCTCTTCTGCAACACGGCCCGGTAATTGCCCACCCGGACCCGTTTCTGGTTCGCATCGCCCGAGAGGATGGGCAGGGCCAGCAGGGCGTTGACTCCGGCCAGCATGGGGGAGTCGGCCAGCACCTGCAGGCTGACCGAAGGGGCGGTTTCCTGCCCATAGGTTCGCTGCACATACAGGCCGGCATAGCCCATGGCGGCCGAGGCCACCTCATCGGAAGGTGTCTGTGCAGGCATGTCGCCCATGGTGGCAGGAAGAACCTTCAGCACCTCCCGCCCGATGGCCAGATCCACTTCGTTCATGGCCTGCTGCAAGGCCGTGCGTGCCACGTCCAGGTTTCCTGCATTGTAAGCCTGCCGGGCCTCCTGCAGGCGCGCTTCCACTTCCTGGGCCACGATCGTGACCGTCAGGCTGCAGAAGACCATGATAAGCATGAACAGTCCTTTTCTCATTGCTCTCCCAGTTTTTGTTTGATGGTTTGGATGCTGAAGCTGCCGGCAGCCCCCATGAATTCAGATTCCGTCGCAAAATTGACCCCCTGCAGGATGAATACGGAGGATTGCCCAAAGGGAACACCCAGGGTATATCCCTCGTCCTCATCATACTGTATGTAGGCCTGGTGGTCCTGAAAGCGGATTTGCTTCTGGTTTGTCTCCTCCGCATACTCCGCATGGTATCCTGCAGCGAGCGCCAGCCCGGCCAGGCCGAACAGGCCCGCATCGCTGCCGACCGAAACGGCCAGACCCACGTCATCCCCTCCTTCATACATCCTTTCAATGACCAGTCCCACGAAACCAACACCTGTACTGCTCACCCTGTCGTCGTCCGGCCGGTACTGCAAAGACCCGACTGATTCGGGCAGGGAGGCCAGGACCCCCTGGCCCATCTCCAGTTCCACGCCCCACAGGGCCTGGCGCAGAGAGGACTTGGCAGAGGTATAACTTCCTCCGGAAAAGGCATCATGGGCATCGGTCAGATGCTGGTTCACATCCGGAATGCCCTGGTCCAGGCCCGCCCCCCGGCGGTTCCGCCCCAGGCGGGCGTCTTCCTCCTCCCGGGCCTTGCGTTCCTCCTCCTTGCCAAAGATCTCTTCTATGGCGCGGTTTTCCAGCTCCCGTTGCACCCTGCGCAGCAGCCGGCCCTGTGCGTAAAGCTCGGTGGCGCCCCAGGACAAGGCCAGAAAAAACAACAAACCGATCAATCCAATCCTGTTCATGGTATTCCTCCTTTTTAAGGTGTATCCCCGGCAACCGCCCCGCCCGGTGCCGGGCTGGTGGCGTATTGATATGGGGCCACGGGCGTGAAGCCGGGAACGTACCCGCAGCCTTGTCAAATATAGAAAAAAAGCATGCGTTAGTCAAGCATTCCTTCTTTTTCCCCCAATCCCTGGTGCGCGGGGCGGAATTTTTTCATTATATTGCACCCTAAACGGGTTTAGTAAACGACTCCTTCCGGACGTGTCCAGGCCCCGGCAAACCCCCTGAATCATGAAAAAGAGACCCTCCCTTTCCGACATCGCCGGCAGCCTCGGGTTGTCCAAGACCCTTGTGTCCCTGGTTCTTAATAACAAAGAAGCACAATACGGGATCAGTCCGGAAACCAGTGAGCGGGTCAGGCAGAAGGCAGCAGAACTTCATTACCGGCCCGACCGGATGGCACAGTTGTTCCGCACGGGAAAAACCATGAGCATCGGGATGGTTCTTCCGTCCCTGTCAGAGCCCGGCGTGGCGAAAATGGCGGATATTGCCGAACAACTGGCCCGAAAGGAAGGCTACGCCCTGTTGTGTGCCACGACCCAGGGGGACCCGGACCAGGAAACACAGAGGATCCGCTTCCTGGCGGAGCGCAATGCGGACGGACTCCTTATCGTTCCCACCGGAAATAACCCGGACCTGACCGGCCTGCTGCGTGAGGAAGGCCTCCCTGCCGTGTTGACGGGAAGACCGGTTTCGCCGAATGAGCCGCTCCCCTATGTCACGGCAGACCATTTCTGGGGGGGGCACCTGGTCGCCACCCACCTGCTGGAGCAAGGCTGCCGGGCCCTGGCCGTGATGTCGGAAGGACAGCAGGGAAGTCCCGCGGCGGCCGACAGGCTGCAGGGGATCGTCACCACCCTGGCAGATGCCGGACTGTCCCCTTCACCTTCAAGTCACCTGGTGGCCGGAGGGCCCGATCCGGAGGCGGAGATGGAAAGGCAACTGGGGGGGCTGCTTCAGGCCGGCAGGCTCCCGGACGCCATCATCGCCCTGGAGGACGGGCTCATCCTTCCCTGCCTGGCGGCAGTGCAGAGACTTGGCCTGGATGTTCCCGGCCAGGTCGCCCTGGCCGGCTTCGGGGACCAGCCGGTACATGACCTGACAAGCCCCCCCCTTACCATGGTGTCCCAACCAGACAAACAGATCACAGAAAAGGCCTTTGGCCTGCTGATGCAGCTGATGCAGCAAATCACCCCCGCTTCTTCGGCGGTCCACCTGCCGGTGGAGCTCATCGTCCGAAGATCCTCCCTCAAAGCAGCCAGATCATGAAACACCGCCACGTTCCGAACCCATCCGGCCCGCAAGGCCCCATCGTCATGACCCTGGACGCGGGCGGCACCCACTTTGTCTTCTCGGCCATCCGCGACAGCAGGGAGTGCGTGCCACCCATCACCCATCCATCCCACGGTCACGACCTGAAGCGCTGCCTGCAGACCATCCTCCAGGGGTTTGAAGAGACAAGGCGGGTTTTGGACACAGTGCCCGCAGCCATCAGCTTTGCTTTCCCGGGACCGGCCGATTATGCCGGAGGCATCATCGGCGACCTGGGCAACCTGCCGGCATTCCGGGGGGGCGTGCCCCTGGGTCCCATGCTCGAGGATCACTTCGGCCTGCCCGTTTTCATCAACAACGACGGGGACCTCTTCGCTTACGGAGAAGCCATGCACGGCTTCCTGCCGGAGCTGAACCGGCGGCTGGAAGCGGCCGGCAGCCGCCGGAGGTTTCGCAACCTGGTGGGTGTTACCCTCGGGACAGGCTTCGGTGGGGGACTGGTCGGCCGGCACGAGCCCTACCTGGGGGACAACGGGGCCGGAGCAGAGGTGTGGCTGCTGCGAAACAGCCTGAACCCAGGCAGCTTCTCGGAAGAAAATATCAGCGCCCGGGCGGTGGTTCGCGAATACATGGGTCTGGCGGGAGGGGATGAAAATGGCATGACTCCCTTACAGGTTTATCAGGTCGCCACGGGCCACCTGCCGGGCAACCGGCAGGCGGCCACAGAATCGTTCGACCGCCTGGGACAGGCACTGGGAGATGCCCTCGGAGACGTGATCACCCTGTGTGATGCTCCCGTGGTGATCGGCGGGGGCCTGGCCGGTGCCTGGGAGTTGTTCGCCCCTGCCATGATCAGAAAACTCAATGGCAGCCTCCGCTCGCTCGGGGGCCAGGCCGTCCCCCGCCTGGAAGTGCAGGTTGTCGACCTGGAAGACCCCCTTGGGTTTGGCCGGCTTGCAGAGGAAACCTCCCGGCTGGTGCGGGTCCCCTTTTCAGACCGGACCGTCACGTACGACCCGGTCAAAAAGGTGGGGCTGGGTCGGTCCCGACTCGGCGCCAGCAAGGCCATCGCCCTGGGCGCCTATGCCTTTGCCCTCCATAAGACCGGCTACCGGGACCCTGCCTTGTTTCCGGACGACCCGGCGGCCGGCCCATCCGACGCCAACCATTAAAACCACCCTCCCTGTCATGAAATCCCTTGCCCGCCGATTCAGGACGTTGCTCCTGATCCTTTTACCGCTGATCACCCTGCAGGCCTGCAGGGAACCGCAGCAAACCGCCGGCCCGGCATCCTGGGTCGATCCGTTCATCGGGACCGACGCCCACGGCCACACCTATCCCGGCCCCAGCCTTCCCTTCGGCATGGTTCAGCTGAGTCCCGACACCCGGCTGGGCGGCTGGGACGGCGCCTCAGGGTACCACTACTCCGACTCCGTCATCTACGGATTCACCCATACGGCCCTGAGCGGAACCGGGGTGGGTGATTACGGGGACATCCTGGTCATGCCGGTGGCCGGAGGACCGGTTTTCGACAACACGGAGTACCTTTCCCCCTTCCGCAAGGACCAGGAAGAGGCCGTGGCTGGTTATTACCGCGTATACCTGGACAAGCCCGGGGTTCTGGCCGAGCTGACCGCCACCACGAGGGTGGGATTCCACCGCTACACCTTTCCGGAAGAGGTACCGGCCGGCCTGGTGATCGACCTGGCTCACCGCGACCGGGTGGTGGACTCCCATATTGAATTCGTCGGTGACCGGGAGGTGAGGGGCATGCGGCGGTCGTCCAACTGGGCCAGGGACCTGCTGTGGTATTTCCACATGGAGTTCTCCCGTCCTTTCAGCAGCTTCCACATCATGGACGGAGAGGCGGCCCGGGAAGGCAGGGGTCCCGTCAGCGGCACGGCCATCAGGGCCTTTGCCGGATTTGAACCCGGCAACGGGGAACCCCTGCTGGTCAAGGTAAGCCTGTCTGCGGTCGGTCCGGAAGGGGCCCTGCGCAACCTGCAGTATGAACTGCCCGGTTGGGACTTTGACGGCACGAGGGAAGAAGCCTTCATGACCTGGAACCGTGAACTGGACCAGGTAAGGGTCCGGGGCGGCAGCCGGGAGCAGCTGACTACATTCTATACTGCCCTGTACCACGCCTTCCTGCAACCCAACCAGTTCGCCGACACCGACGGCCGCTACCGGGGAATGGACAGGGAGGTTCATCAGGCAGACGGCTTCACCCCCTATACCGTCTTCTCCCTGTGGGACACCTACCGCACCTGGCACCCGATGATGACCATCCTGGATACCGGGCGCAGCCTGGATTTCATCCATACCATGCTGGACATCTATGACAAGGGCGGGCTGCTTCCTGTCTGGGAGCTGGCCGCCAACGAAACCCATACCATGATCGGCTACCATTCTGTATCGGTCATCGCCGACGCTTACCTGAAGGGCATCCGGGACTTCGATGCCCGCAAGGCCCTGGAAGCCATGGTGCACAGTGCCACATGCGATCACTTCGGGCTGAAGGCCTACCGGGACCACGGGCATATCCCGGGCGACCTGGAGCACGAGTCGGTCTCCAAGACCCTGGAATACGCCTACAACGACTGGTGCATTGCCATGATGGCCCGGGAGATGGGAGAAGAAGCGCTTTACGGGGAATACATCCGGCGGGCGCAGTACTACAAGAACCTGTTTGACCCCTCCACCGGCTTCATGAGGCCCCGGCTGAACGGCGGGTGGCTCACCCCCTTCGATCCCACCCGGGTGGACTGGCACTTTACCGAGGCCAACGCCTGGCAGTACAGTTTCTACGTGCCCCAGGACATTGCCGGGCTGACCTGCCTCCATGGAGGGGCCGGCCATCTGGCGGACAAGATCGACGAACTGTTCGGAACAGAAGCTCCCGTTTCCGGGCGGGACATGAAGGACATCACCGGGATGATCGGCCAGTACGCGCACGGCAACGAACCCAGCCACCACATGGCCTACCTGTACAACTTCCTGGGACAGCCCTGGAAGACCCAGCAGCGGGTGCGGGAGATCATGGACACGAAATACACCCACCTGCCCGACGGGCTCAGCGGCAACGAAGACTGCGGACAGATGTCGGCCTGGCTGGTCATGAGCGCCATGGGCTTTTACCCGGTCAGCCCGGGCCTTCCGGAATACATCATCGGCACGCCCTGGTTTCCGGAAACGGAGATCCGGCTGGAAAACGGGAACACCTTCCGCATCACGGCAGACAGGGTCTCGGCTAAGAATATTTACATCCAGGATGCCGAACTCAATGGGCAGGCCCTGACCCGCTCATGGATCACCCATGAGGAGGTCATGCGCGGCGGGCACCTCCACTTTGTCATGGGGCCCCGCCCCAACACCGCCTGGGGAAGCAATCCCGGGGATGTGCCTTCAACACGAATTGATGACGAGCTCCTGCTTCCCGTTCCCTTCATCGTGGCGGAAGACCGCCGCATCCGCGACACCATCGAGGTGTCTGCAGGGGCCATTTTGCCGGACACCCGGCTGTTCTACACCTTAAACGGCGACCCGCCCGATACGCTGTCAGCGCCTTATGTGCAGCCAATCATCCTGGACCGCACGACCACCCTCAGGGTCATCGGTCACCACCGGGACCTGGGGTACAGCTTCCCGGTGGAGGCCCGTTTCGTGAAGATGGACCTGGACAAATCGGTCGAGCTGCTGACGGCCTATCACCCGTCTTACCATGCCGGCGGACCCGAAGCGCTGATCGACGGCCTGCGCGGTTCCCACAACTGGCGGCTGGGAGGATGGCACGGCTACCAGAACACCCCCTTCGAGGCGGTGATCGACCTGGGCAGCAAACAGGACATCCGCTACCTGGCCGCCGGGTTCATCCAGGACATCCGCTCCTGGATCTGGATGCCCGTGGAGGTGCGCTTCCTGTTGTCTGACGACGGACTGTCATTCAGGGAGGTTGCCCGGCTGGGGCATGCAGTCCCATCCGACGATTACGATGTGGTTCAAAAAGACATCGGCACCCGCTTGTCGGACAGGGCGCGCTATGTGAAAGTGCTGGCGCGCAATTTCGGCGCCATCCCCGGCTGGCACCTGGGTGCCGGGGGACAGGCATTCATTTTCGTGGATGAGGTCATCATCGAATGATCCCCGGACATTCCAACCTTTTTATATGACGGATCGTCTTCACAACTTATCGACAAGGGGACCCTGGTGACCGCCTCCACCGCATTTGAGGGACGAAGGAACAGGGCGGGGACGTCTTTTTTATGTCCGACCTGGGACAGGATATTGTGGCAAACCTGTCTGACGGGTTGTCCATCACAGCGGGTGTGTATGGAAGGTTCGGACTGACCAACATCTATGCGGGCAACCAGGATGTGCCATACTGGCTCAACCGCACCCAAAATGCGGCCCTGCTGATCTCTGTTTCCCTGAATTACACCCTGCGCTGAACACGCCGGGGACGCATTCCCCGTCATGTTTTAAAAAAGACATTCCAACCTTCAGGGATCCGCGATCGTCATATAGATGTTCATGCATTGTTTCACATCAATTCCTTAAATTGAAAGCTATGAGAAATATCAAAGCTTATTTTGTCCTTTTTTCTGTTCTTCCCCTATTGATACTTTCCTCCTGCAGAGATGAAACCGGAACCGGTAGCGATACCGGCATCCTTCACCTGTCGATCACAGACGCACCTATTGACCAGTATGACGTAACCGGGGTGTTCATTACGGTGACGGACGTCCAGATTCACAAGGACGGGGAGTCCTGGACGGCACTGGATGGCTTCCAGGGGCCCGTTACCTATAACCTGCTGGAGCTGACCCATGGGGTTTCAGCGCTGATGGGAAGCACCGAACTGACGGCTGGAACATACACCCAGATTCGTTTCATGCTGGATGCGCCTGCCAATATGGGTCAGGGTCAGCACACCAATCCGGGCTGCTACCTTGAATTCGCAGACGGATCAACGGCCTCCCTGTTTGTTCCCAGCGGGGGGCAGACCGGTTACAAAGCCATTGGCAGTTTTACCGTGCCGATCAATGGAGAAGTCCATGTAACGGCAGATTTCGATGTGCGCAAATCGGTGGTAGTGGCAGGAAATTCCGGCAAGTTCATCCTCAAGCCCACCATCAGGCTGGTGGCAGACGACCAGGCCGGGAAAATCACGGGCAGTGTCACCAACCTGGAGGCTGGGTATGGAGCCGTCATATACGCGTATGAGGCAGGCACTTATCAGGAAGCCGAGGCTTTGGACCCGGAACCGGAATTGGTACGTTTTCCCCGTGCCATATCCAGCGACAGGGTCCATGAAGAGGGGCATTATATGATCCCTTTCCTGGCACCCGGAAGTTATGACCTGGTAGTGGCCCTCACCATTGACGGGGAGTTTGTGGCGGTGGCCGGCATCCTGCCGGGAGTGGTCGTGGAAAGCAACGAGACCACCACTGCCGGTATTGATATCGATATGCTCTGAGGTCATTCACGGCAAATTCTTTCTTTTAAAGGTTTTTAAAAAAAACACATCCTGCGATAGGGTATGGGGGGTGGTTGGCGGTCATAGGACCGAAGACCATAAACCCCAAACCCTATCAAGATGAAAACAACCGCAGTTAAAACGATCCTGGCAGGTCTGTTTGCGATGCTTCTCTTTGCCCCGGGCATCCAGGCACAAGCTGTCGGGGAACCCACCTTCCACACGATCAACGGGGTGGTGAGGGATCTGCGAGACAACCGGCCGGTGGCATTCGCCAGCGTATTCATTCCGGGCACTTCCATCGGGACCGTTTCCAACCTCAACGGCATATTCACCCTCAAGGTACAGAAATCACTCAATGTCACCCATTTCGCCATTTCGCACCTGGGATACAAAATCTCGGAATACCCCATCAGCGAAGGCATGACACTGGGTGAGGACTTTTTCCTGGAGCCCTATTCGGTGGTCCTTCCCGAGGTGGTGGTGCGGCCGGGCGACCCCAAGTCCCTGGTCCTAAGTGCAATCAACAAGATTGAAGACAACTACCCGGACGAGCCCCAGCTGCTGACGGCATTCTACCGGGAGGCCATCAAGCAGCGCCGTGACTACATCTCCATCTCGGAAGCGGTGGTGGAGATTTACCAGGCTCCCTATTCAGGAAGCATGCAGTCCGACCGCACACGCATCATCCAGGGCCGTAAAAGCGGCAACGTGAAAAAGGCCGACACCCTGGCCGTGAAACTGCAGGGCGGACCCCACGTGGCCATGCTCCTGGACGTGGTCAAGAACCCCTACATCATCCTGTGCAAGGAATGTGTAGACTACTACCATTATGAGTTCCTGGATGTGGTCCGGATCGAGGACGCCCTCAATTATGTCATTGGATTCAAACCCCGGGTGGTCATGAACATGCCCCTGTTTGAGGGCAGGTTCTACATTTCGGTGGACAACCTGGGCTTTACCATGGCAGAATTCAGCATGGATATTTCTGACCGCAACAAAGCGGCCCAAAGCCTGATCCTGCGCAAACCCCTGCGGCTGCGCGTGACCCCCACGGCCACCAACTACCTGGTTACCTACAAGGAGGTGGACGGCAAATACCACCTGAATTATGTCCGCAGTGAGCTGGAGTTCTACGCCGACTGGCGGGTACGCATCTTCCGGACCGGTTACAGCACCATGTCCGAAATGGCCATTACCAAAAGGGAGTCCGAAAACGTGGAACGTTTTGCCTACCGGGATTCCTTCCGCCCGAACACCATCCTGGCAGATCTGGTGCCGGTCTATTTTGAGGACGAGTTCTGGGGAGAATACAACTACATCGAACCGGAAGAGTCGATCGAGTCGGCCATTCAGAAACTCAACCTCCGGCTGGATAGAGAAGGAGACTAAGCGACCGGCCCATCCGGCGATACCATAGCAACCATTTTATTTTTCACTTCAAACCATGTAACCATGAAAACAAATCTTGTCAACACCATGATCCTGGGACTGCTTGCCGTCATGCTGAGCACGGCGGCGGGCCTGGCCCAGGATGAAAGAAGCCAATTCTACACCATCAGCGGGGTGGTGCAGGACGTGGCCACCAAAAAACCCATTCCCTTCGTCAGCGTTTACATCCCCGGGGCCTACATCGGTACGGTGACGAACCTGGACGGGTACTTCACGTTAAAAGTCCCCGAGGGCCTCAGCGCCACCGTATTCTCGATCTCACACCTGGGCTACCGAACCAGTGAATACTCCCTGGCGGAAAGCCGGGGCGGGGCCAGGGTGTTTGCCCTCAGCCCCTATTCGATCACCCTGCCGGAGGTCATTTACCAGCCCGATGACGCCAGGGGTATTGTGGAAAAGGCCATCGCCAAGATCGCCGACAATTACCCGGAAGAACCACAGATCCTGACCGGCTTTTACCGGGAGACCATCCGGCAGCGGCGCGACTATGTGTCCATCTCGGAAGCGGTGGTCAGCGTCTACCAGACGCCTTACAACCACCTGGGGGCCTCCGACAGGGTCCGCATCGTGCAGGGGCGCAAGAGTGCCGACGTCAAAAAGATGGACACCCTGATCGTGAAACTGCAGGGCGGGCCCCATGTGGCCATGCTGCTGGACATTGTCAAGAACCCCAACGTACTGCTCGACAATCAGTCCGTCGACTTCTACAACTACGAATTCCTGGATGTGGTGCGGATCGACAATGAAGCCAATTACGTGATCGGTTTCGAGCCAAGGGTCGTTCTCCCCTTCCCGCTATACTCGGGCAAGCTGTTCATTTCGGTCGAAAAGACCGCCATCACCATGGCCGAGTTCAACCTGGACATTTCCGACCGGGATAAGGCAGCCCAGAATTTCATCATGAAAAAACCCATCCGGCTGCGCTTCATTCCGACCAACACCAACTACCTGGTCACCTACAAGGAAATCGACGGCAGGTACCAGATCAATTACGTACGCAGCGAATTGGAGTTTTTTGCCGACTGGAGGCGACGCATCTTCCGCACCGGGTATACGGTCATGTCGGAAATGGCCATCACGGACAGGAGGCAGGAGAATGTGGAACGCTTCAGCACCAGGGAGTCTTTCCGGCCGGGCAATGTGCTGGCGGATATGGTTTCCGTGTATTTCGATGAAGCGTTCTGGGGGGGATACAACGTGATCGAACCGGATGAGTCGATCGAATCGGCCATCCACAAACTGAACAGGCAGCTGATCTCCAACTGACCCGGCAGGCCGTCCGGCAAATCAATCCATCCCGGCCGGGCGGCCTGCCGGAGTTCGCCCGGCCGGATGCTTCCCGGCCGGGCCTTTGAACGGATGCAGGCAAAACGAACATCTAAGAAATAGTGATACCTTTGTGCCACAGAGCAAACCGGCATGAACAGAATCAACCTGGTATCACACAAAAGAATACAAGACGATGATGTCGCCGCTTTTGAATCCTTGTTCCGGGAATTCTATGCGCCATTGTGCCGGTATGCGATGCGGTTTGTCCGGGACACGGACATGGCGGAAGAAATCGTTCAGGATTTTTTTTACCATTACTGGCAGAACCGCAAGGCGGTCGACATCAATACGAACGTGAAAGGGTATTTGTTCCGCTCGGTTCGCAACAAGGCCCTCAAGCACCTGGAGCATGCCGCCGTCAGACAAAGGCATGCAATCAACATGGCGGGGGCGTTTTCAGGGACCGAAGAACCCCTGCAGGCCGGGGCACTGGAAGCAAAAGACCTGCAGCGGATCATCGATGAGACACTGGACACCCTGCCGGAGAGGTGCAGCCTGATATTCAAGATGAGCCGCTTTGAAGGCATGACGTACAAGGAGATTGCAGGGGAACTATCCATTTCGGTGAAAACCGTGGAGGCCAACATGGGGAAAGCCCTTCAGCTGTTCAGAACCAAACTGGAAAAATACAAATTGTCTGTTTAAACTGATTTTACCGATGCAATCATTGCATGACCATACGGCCGACTATGAAATGATGGCCAGATTGCTCAGCGGGGAGATGGGCCCGGAAGAGGAACGCAAGGCCAGAAAAGGCATCCGGTCCGATTCCCTAAAGGAGGCCGTGTTCGACCAACTCTCAACCTGCTGGAACATGATGGAAACCACAGACCGCCCCACCCCGGCAGATACGGACAAGGCCTGGGAGAAGCTCAGTGGCCGGCTCGAAGCCGACGGGCTGTTGCCCGCCCCCGCAAAACCCAAAATCAGGACCCTGTTCCCGGCCTGGGCCGGATGGGCCGCCTCCCTGCTCATCCTGGCCGTGGCCGGGATCCTGCTGCACAACCGCACCCCGGACCCCTTGCCGCTTCTGACAGAAAATATCAGCCCCGAAAAGCAGACCCTGGTCCAGTTCCTTGAGGATGGCTCCGTGGTCTACCTGGCCGACAATGCCCGCCTGGCCTATCCCGAAACGTTTGGGGAAAGCGAACGCAAGGTGGTGCTGGAGGGAGAGGCCTTTTTTGATGTGAGTCCGAAGGCAGACCAGGCCTTCCTGGTGGAGACCCGGGCAGCCCTTGTGGAAGTCCTCGGAACATCCTTTAATGTGAAAGCCACCGGCCAGGACGCTTTCGAACTCTTCGTGGAGGAAGGGGTCGTCCGGGTCAGCAGCCGCACGGACCCGGCAATGACCCTCCTGGTGGAACCGGGAGAGATGCTTTCTGTCACCGGCAACCGCTTCGAGAAATCCACCGTATCCGACAATGCCCCTTCTGCCTGGAAAACCACCCGGATGCATTTCAAGGACGAGACCCTTGACAACATCCTGCGGGTCATCAACAAAAACTACCATGCCGGCCTGCGGCTTGCAGAGGGACAGGAAGGAAGGAGGCTGACCGTCACATTTTACCAGAACAACCTGCCCACCATCATCGAACTGATCAGCCTGTCCATGGACCTTCAGGCGGTGGAGCTGCCCGATTCGACCATCCTGCTCAGGCCCGCCACTTAGGGAAAAACCATACCAGCCACATGGCACACAAGCCGGACATCCGCCTTACGCAAAGCACCCTTCCTTTCATCCTGGCGTGCCTGCTGCTTGTGTCGCCAAGCCCCGCATGCCTTCCCGCCCAATCCACTCAAAGCGGCCATACGGTACTCGATCAGATCGTCAGCCTGCCCAGACAGACATCCACGGTCTACGGCCTGCTGAACCAGATTTCCCGGGAGACCGGGTATTTCTTTGTATACGACTCCGACCTGGTAGACAACGACCGGAGGATCCGCATACAGCGCATCACGGCCCCGGTGAGGTCCCTGCTCCGGGACATCCTGGATGATGCCGCCCTGGAGTACGCCGTGGTCGACCAGCACATCCTGATTTTCCCGATGGGCGAGCCGGTTCCTGAAACCATTTCCAGGCAGGAACCCTCGCGGGATCAGGCACAGACAGACCCGTTTTTTACCATCGGGGGAAGGATCCTCTCGGCGGATGACGGCAGGGCCCTGCCCAATGCCTCCATCAGCATTCCCGGCAGGGGCATGGGCATCGCCAGCAACCTGGAGGGACGGTTTGCCCTCAAGATTCCCCGGGAACTGGTCGACACCGTCGTGCGCTTTTCCTATATGGGATACAAACCCAAGGAAATCCCTCTCCGCCTGCTCGAAGACAGGCAGGTCGATGTGTACCTTGAAACGGACTACATCTCCATGCAGGAGGTGATCATCCGTTATTTCGACCCCGAACTCATCATACAGAATGCCCTGGACAAAAGGGCCGGCAATTACCCCGGCCAACCCGTTCTCATGACGGCTTTTTACCGGGAAGGGGTCAAACGGAATGAGAAGCTGCTGAATTACTCCGAGGCCATCTTTGAGGTATACAAGGGAGCCTATACCGGCGCCCCCGACCCCGACCAGGTACGGCTTATCCAATCCCGGCGCATCACCAATATTGACCAGCGGGACACCCTGGACCTGAAACTGGAGGCGGGGGTCAGCAGCACCCTGCAACTCGACTTCGTAAAAAACCTGCCCGAATTCCTCGATCCGAAAACCATCACCCGCTACCAGTTCACCAATGCCGACATCGTATCCTACAATTCAAAAAATGCCTACGCCATTGAGTTTGCCCCGGCCCAACGGTACGAAGAGGCCATGTTCTCCGGTATCCTGTTCGTCGACATGGAAAGCCTCGCTTTCCTTGGTGCGGAGCTGGAGCTGAACCCCCGGGTTGTCAACCGGGAGCAACACCTGTTTATCAGGAGGCGGTCCAGGGGGTACAACGCCAACATCGTCCGGGTGCATTACGCCATCCGATACCAGGAAATCGATGGCACTTACCACATGGAACACATCCGGGGAGAGCTGGAACTGAGGTTCCGGCGCCGCCGGCAGCTGTTCAGCAACACCTACTTCGCATTCTTTGAAAAAAGCGTCGGACACGTCCAGCAGGAACAAGTCGCCCGGTTCTCCAGAAGTGAAACCCTTCGCACCAACACCGTGTTTTCGGAAGAACCGTTTCAATACGACAACGAATTCTGGGGCCGCTACAACATCATTACCCCGGAAAAGGAAATCAGCCAGGCCTGGCTGGAGGTCCGCTCCAGGATCGAAAGCATCGTGGCCGAATAACTCCCCTCCCGCTTTAAACCTTCCCCCCGAAAAGATGTCATACCACAAAACCCCGTCCGAAATCATTATATGACATCTGTATATGTGCTTTATTTCGTTTAAAAAAATCCGATGCGTGGCAAGCCCCGTCCTTGTCCTTCTGCTCTCTGCATCAACATTATCCGGCCAGCAGGCCGATCAAAACCGGGCCAGGGGAATCCTCAGCGGGCAGGTGGTGGAATCCATAAGCAAGAAACCCCTGGAGTATGTCAATATCAGCCTGTTCAGGCAGCAGGACACCACCCTGGTCCAGGGCGGCATCAGCCAGAAAGACGGCAGGTTCCATATAGGGGAGGTTCCCCGGGGCACCTACCGGATCCGGTTTTCCTTCATGGGCTTTGAAACATTATGGCTGGAGGACCAGAGGATCACAGAACAGGAGCCGGTCCTCCACCTCGGACAGTTGGCCATGCACCCCGGTACAGGCATGCTGGATGCGGTCACGGTTACGGCCGATCGCGCGATGCTGGTGTTCGACCTGGACAAGCGTGTGTATGCCGTGGGCAGCGATCTCACCGCCACGGGCGGCTCCGCCATTGATGTCATGGAAGCGATTCCTTCGGTGTCGGTCGACTTCGAGGGAAGGATCAGTCTGAGGGGCAGCCAGAACGTCACCATTCTGGTTGATGGCCGGCCTTCCCACTTCACCGGGCTGGACCAGGTACCGGCCACCATGATCGACCGCATCGAGGTGATCACCAACCCTTCCGCCCGCTACGATCCCGATGGCACCTCCGGCATCATCAACATCATACTCAGGAAGCAGCGACAGCGCGGCACCAACGGCATGGCCAATGTCAACCTGGGTACCGGCAGCAAAGCCAATGGCTCGGTCCACCTGAACCACCGGATAGACCGCCTCAACCTGTTTGGCAATTACGATTTCCGCCTCCAGCAGATGACGGGGCTCAACCTGAACGACCAGGACCGGATCAATCAGGCCGGCGACACCCTGGTATTTATCCGGCAGGCTGAGGATTTCTACCGAAAAGGCTTGTTCAACAATGCCCGGCTGGGAGCCGACTATTTTTTCAGCGACCGGCAGGTTCTTTCCATAAGCGCCACCTACAACCTGCGCGACACCCGCCCCAGAAACTATTCACAGGTGGGGCTACACATCCCTGAGTACCGCGACCTGGAGACATCCATGGAACGGCATTTCAGGGGTTTCGGACAGGAGTACGTCCTGAGCTACTCACATGGGTTCGGGCAGAATGGGGGCAAACTGCTGGCCGATGCCTTTTTCTCGGGCAGTTCGGGGGAGCTGGCCCGGGATGTGGTGGTGGAGCCCGTTGCCAGCCCGCAGGACAGGGAAGTCATGTACGAACAATCCGACGCCCCGGGCAGCCTGTTCAGCCTGCAAGCCGACCTGACAGTTCCCCTGGGCGGGGCCACCCTTCTGGAAACCGGCCTGAAAACCCTTGGGAGAAACGTGGAAGACGATTTCCGTTTTTTTGACCGGAACCCCGTCACGCAACAGTACGATCTCAACAACACATATTCGAACCATTTTTTGTTCCGGGAAAGCATCCACTCCCTCTACGGCATTTTGTCGCACGGCTTTGGGAAATTCCGCCTGCAGGCCGGTCTGCGGGCGGAACAGCATGACATCCGGACCGAGCAGCGCACCACAGGGGAAGAAAGCGATCGCAGCCTGCGAAACCTGTTTCCCAGTGCCCACCTGAGGTATGCACAGGATGACGCCCACAGCCTTTCGGCCAATTACTCCAAACGGGTGAACCGGCCGTCCATTTCCATGCTCAACCCGTTTGTAAACTACAGCGACCCCATGAACATCGGTTTCGGGAACCCGGAACTGCAGCCTGAATACATTCACTCCTGGGAGCTGGGATACCATTACTCGGCCAACGGCAGGAATGTCAACACCGTATTTTTTTACCGCCAGACCAACGACATCATTTCCAGGCAGATGACCCTGTACAGCCCGGACAACCCACAGACGCAGACCACCTTCGAAAACCTCCATCACGGCATATCCTGCGGAGTGGAGCTCCTTGCCGGCCTGCCGCTGACCCGGACCTGGCGGTTTTCAGGCAACCTGAGTTATTTTAACATGCGCCTGGAAGATGACCGGCTGCCCGACTGGAAGCATGAGGGCGACTCATGGATGATCCAGGGGACTTCCAACTGGACCATTCTCCGGCGATTCGACCTCCAGGCCAGATTCCACTACCACAGTCCCACGGTCACCGCCGGCCGCACCACGGGCGGGGGCTGCCAGCAGCACGGCGGACAGGGTATCCTCAACGAGGTGTACTACCTGGACCTGGCATTGCGGACCGACGTGATGCGCGGCAACGGCACAATCACCCTGCGCCTGAGCGATGTGTTCAAAACCCGGACCTTCGACATGTACACCTACGGTGACTCCTTTACCTCCAGCCTGTTGCGCACCACCGACTCCCGTGTGCTGTTCATCGGCTTCACCTACCGCTTCAATGAATACCGCCAGCGGCAGGAACGCGACCGGGGACCCTCCCTGCTGGATGAACTGGAATAAGGGCCCCGACGGTCAAAAAAAAATCCCTGCTCTTTCGAGCGGAAGCAAATATTGTTTACATTTGATTCGTATTTCGCCTAAACCCGAAACACCCATGCTGGCCGCCCCAAAACCAAAAGCCTTTACCGCCGAGCAGGAGCAGCTCGCCTTGTATGCCAAGGCCCTGTCTCACCCCGTGAGGGTTTTCATCATGAACTATCTGGGCGAGCGCATCGGCAAATGCTGTTACAGCGGCGACATGGCAGAGGTCCTGCCCATCGCCCGCTCCACCCTCTCGGAGCACCTCAAGGCCTTGAAAAACGCCGGACTGATACAGGGAGAGATCAACCCCCCCTATATCAAATACTGCATCAACAAAGAAAACTGGGAAACTGCAAGGACCCTCTTTGCGGGCCTGTTCCATTATTAATTTTTTTGCACCAACAATTCGGGGAATCCCGAAATAAGACATGACAATGGATATCAAAATTCTGGGCACCGGCTGCCCCAAATGCAAGACCCTGGAGCAAAGGACGCGGGAGGTCGTGGCAGAAGCCGGGGTGGAAGCCACCATCACCAAGGTGGAAGACATCATGGACATCATGCAATACGGGGTCATGATGACCCCCGCCCTGGTCGTGGACGGCAAAGTCTTGATCAAGGGCCGCCTCCCTTCCGCCGAAGAGATCAAAAAAGCCCTTGTCCCGCGTGCCTGATCAATGACGTTCCTTCATCCGCAAACCCATAACAAAAGAACCATGAAACGCAACACCATCATGACCCTTCTGGGCATTTTTGCATTTGCCACCCTGGGGACCGCACAAGCCGCCCCTGCAGACAAGGAAAGCGAAGGCACCTCACTGAACCCCAAAGTGGAGGTCTATTATTTTCATTATTCAAGGCGCTGTGCGTCCTGCATCAACGTGGAAAAAACCACAAAAGAGATCATTGAGGCGGCCTATGCCTCCCAGATGGAGAAGGGAGAGCTGGTCTTCGGAAGTGTGAACCTGGATGACCCTGAAAGCCGGGCCCTGGCCGAACGCTGCGGGGCGACCGGACAAAGCATACTGGTTGTCAGCGGGGACCAGCGGTTCGACCTGACTTCCCAGGGATTCATGAACGCCCGCAATCCGGACCGCTACGGGCAGGAGATCAAAAAAGTCATCGACCCCCTGCTCAAATAAGCAAGCAGTCCCGGTTATGGAGTTTTTTCAGACGATCCTGGAGCATACCGAGTATGCCTTCGTGACGGCCCTGGTCCTGGGATTGATGACGGCCATCAGCCCCTGCCCCCTGGCCACCAATATTTCGGCCATCGGATTCATCAGCCGCGACCTGGAAGACCGGCGCAGGGTGTTCATCAACGGCCTGGCCTACACCCTGGGGAGGGCCGTCAGCTATACCGGGCTGGCCGTGATCCTGTTCTTCGGCGCCAGCCAGCTGGAAATTTCCAATATTTTCCTCGGATGGGGGGAAAAGATCCTGGGGCCGGCCCTGGTGCTGATCGGCCTTTTCATGCTGGGCATCCTGAGGATCCACCTGCCCGGCCTTTCATCCCTCACCTCCAGGTTTGAAGGCGGCGGGAAAAGCGGCTTCTGGAGCGCCCTGCTGCTCGGGGTGGTCTTCGCTCTGGCATTCTGTCCCTACAGCGGGGTGTTGTACTTCATGATGCTCATCCCGATGACCATAGCCAGCCCGGGCGGTCTGTACCTGCCCCTGGTCTTTGCCGTCGCCACCGGGCTTCCCGTGATCCTGTTCGCCTGGATGCTGGCATTCGCCGTGGGCGGTGTGGGCAAGGTGTACAATCGTGTAAAGGCCTTCGAGTTCTGGTTCCGCCGCGTGGTGGCCGTCGTATTCATTGCCGTCGGATGCTATTACATCTGCCTGTTCTTTTTGTAGGCTGATGAACCACCCCTGCCCATGCCTCGGGACGGCTGTCCGGCCCGGGCCCCGATGGCTCTGAAGACGGCACCTTCCCGACGGCAATGAACCAAAGCCTTCCCGGGGTGTTATATTGGCAAACACCAGCCGCCATGAGGCCCATTGCCTTTGTAATATTCCTTATGACCACCCTTGCATCCGCGGCCCAGATGCCCACCCACATCCCGGTCGACCGCGAGCCGGTGGGTTTTCTCGACTCGGCAGAGAACATCTTCCTGTTCCTCGTGCTTCCGGTCATCATCGGAGGACTTTATTTCCTGTGGCGGCGCAATACCCGGAATAAAAACAGCTAATTTAAAACCCATTTCCATCCCATGGAAAAGCATTTCGTCAAAATCCTTTCCATCGACCATGTCACCCACGACACACTGAGGGTGGTCACCGAAAAACCCGGAGGATACCAGTATGTCCCCGGACAAGCCACCGACATGGCCATCAACAAAAATGGCTGGCAAAACGAAAAAAGGCCCTTTACCTTCACCTCATTGCCCGACGAGGACCACCTGGAATTCATCATCAAGACCTATCCCGAGCACGACGGGGCCACCGACAAGCTGCTCGACATGGAGGCCGGAGACGAACTCATCCTGCATGAGGTTTTCGGCAGCATCCGCTACAAAGGCGAAGGCACCTTCATTGCCGGCGGGGCAGGCGTGACCCCCTTCCTGTGCATGCTGCGCCAGCTGCACCGGGACGGGAAGGTGGGCGGCAACCGGATGATCTTTGCCAACAAGACGACGGCCGACATCATCCTGAAGGAAGAGCTGGAACACTACCTGGGCGACCGGCTCGTGCACATCCTTTCGGAAGAACAAAAGACGGGATATGCCCATGGCCTGATCACGGAAGATTTTCTTCGCAAACATCTGGGCCGGGAAGACGGCTTCGTCTACCTCTGCGGGCCCATGCCCATGATGGAGGCCATCGAAAAACAGCTCGAAGCCCTTGGAGTTCCCAAAAAGCGTATCGTCAAGGAGGGTTGGTAACCTCCTTTAATTTCAAGGCTTAATCTTTTTATAAAGGGTGGTGAGGGTTTCCTTATAGGCCTTCACCCACTCCTGCTCATGGGCGGCCAGCGGCTTGACCGGGATCAGGTCGTTGACCTCGGCCTTGTCATATTCGCCGAACATGGTCCGCACCGTTCCCGTGAGCATGGCTTCCAGGGCCCTGCCCAGGGCCTCCCTTTCCAGTCCGAACCCTTCCCCGAGCTCTTTCAGGGCATAAAGCTGCGGCCAAAAATAGGTGGGCCCCATGCCGGTGAGCAAAGCATAGGCTTCCAGGTCTGACTCGGGTACCTGCGGGCTCTCCCCGAAGGCAGCAAACAGCTCCCCGAGCCTGCGGCGATCCCCCTCGGGGAGGTCCGACGGATAACACACCGGGTTGTAGCCCCTGCCGATGATCGAAGGGGCATTGGGCAGCATCCGCACCACTTTGGGTTCGCCGCCCAGCAGGTCCCTGATTTTTTGAATGGTCAGCTTGGGCGCCAGGGACACCACCACCGCATCCGCACGCACATGCGCCTTCACACCTTGCAGGGTCTCCGCGATCGCCGGCGGGTGCAGGGCCACAAAAACCAGGTCCTGCGAGGCCGCCAGCGCATGGTCGCTGCAAAGCCCGACCCGGTTCCCGAAGCGGGAAAGCAAGCCCTCCCGGACTGCCGCATCCGCATCACATACCACGACCCGCCCGGGCCAGACCGCGGCGCGGTCCATGGCCTCCAGAAAAATGCGGACAATGCGTCCGCCCCCGATAAATCCAACAGCCGTATTCTTCATGAGAACATTGTTTTGATGGTTACATATAGGGCAAATATAGTTTGTTTGGATAACTCCCTGCCGTTTGACATAAAAAAGTCCGGAACAAACAGGCCCCTCCCTTTGACAGGCATCCCCTTGATGACACAGACTCCGCACGGGATCTCCGGGAGGCTTTCCACAGCAGGTCAATAATTTAGAAAGAAAATAAATTGCTGTTAGGAAATGTTAAAAGCCCCCTGTTCCTTCCTGAAATTTCTATTTTTACACAATCGTCACGTATGAACATATATGCAATTATTTAACACCTTAACAAATAATCACATGAACAAATCCCTGATGCTATTCGCCGGATGCCTGCTTTTGGTTAACCTGGCCGCAGCCCAGATGTACAACAACTGGAGGGGGCCCGGACGTGACGGGCATTACCCGGATACCGGGCTGCTCAGGGAATGGCCTGAGAACGGGCCTCCGATGGCCTGGGCCTACGAAGGGCTCGGCAAGGGATTTACCTCCCCGGTACCAGCCCGCGGCAAAATCTATGTCACAGGCATGGAAGGGGACACCGGCTACATTTACGAACTCTCCATGGAAGGACAGCTTCTCAGAAGATTCCCATACGGCCCGGAAGAAGCCGAAAACTACCCAGGCCCCCGGAGTACACCCACCATCGCAGACGGCATGGCCTATATCGCCACGGGGCACGGCAAGCTGGTGTGCATGGACCTGGACAGCGGACAGGAGAAGTGGTCGAGGGACCTTTTCGGGGATTTCGACGGCAGCAACATCCGCTGGGCCTTTACGGAAAGCCTGATGGTCGACGGGGACTTGCTGTATTGCTCCCCGGGTGGGCAGCAACACAATGTGGTGGCCCTGAACCGCCATACAGGCCGGCTGGTCTGGTCCAGTCCCGGTACAGGAAAAGTCTCTGCCTACTGCTCCCCCCAGCTCATCGAACACAACGGCCGCAGGATCCTGGTCACCATGATGCACAGCGACATCCTGGGGCTGGACGCCAAAACCGGGAAGCTGTTGTGGAGCTACGGCTACGCCAACCAACGCAACATCCATCCCAACACCCCGATCTATCATGAAGGGGCAATCTACTGCTTCAGTGGGTACGGCCAGGGCGGACTCAAACTCCGCCTGAACGAGGACGGGAGCGAAGTGGCCCTCGTATGGGAGAATGGCACGGTCGATCCCCAGCTGGGCGGGGCGGTGCTCCTGGACGGCATCCTGTATGCCTCGGGCGACCGCAACAGGCGGTGGTTCGCGCTTGACTGGCAAAGCGGGGAGATCCTCCACGAAACCCGCGAGATCGACAAGGGGAACGTGATCGCCGCCGACGGCATGCTCTATGCCTATACCGAGAGGGGCGAGCTGGCCCTGATCGACCCCTCCGACGGCAACTTCCGGGTAGTCAGCCAGGTGCGTGTCGAATTGGGCACGGACCAACATTGGGCCCACCTGGTGATCCACAATGGCATGCTTTATGTTAGACATGGGGATGCCTTGATGGCCTTCAACATCAGCAAGACCTGAGCCTTTCCGACAACCATGATGCCGGTCCCGGAACGTATTGTCAGACACCTGCCCACAGCAATCCTCCTGGTTGGCGTGTTGGCGCTCATCTATTGGCTGCGTACGGACCCGACACGGACCATGGGGCCCTCCATCCCGGGACAGGACGGCTATTTTGATGCCGACGCCGTCGAAGAGGATATCGACATCGGGCAATATTTTGAACGCCTCGCCGGAACACCCCCCCCCGGCCTCCGCGAAACCTGGCCCCGCTTCCGGGGCGAACAACACGACAACATCCTGCGCTCGCCCATTGCGCTGAAGGATCGTTTCAGACAGCAGGAGCCCGAGATCCTCTGGTCTGTCAGCCTGGGCGAAGGCCATGCCGGGGCGGCCATTTACGAAGGCCTGGTTTACCTGCTCGATTACGACGAAGACCTGCGGGCCGACATGCTCCGCTGCTTCTCTCTCACCACGGGGGAGGAAATCTGGAGACGCTGGTACCCGGTGCAGGTCCGCCGCAACCACGGCATGTCGCGCACGGTGCCTGCCGTCACCGAAGACTTCATCCTCACCATCGGTCCGCGGGGACATGTCATGTGCCTCGAAAGGGACACGGGGAATCTTCTCTGGGGACTGGACATTGCCCGGGAGTACGACAGCGAGATTCCCCTCTGGTATACCGGACAATGCCCGCTGATCGACCAGGGAGTGGCCATCATCGCCACCGGGGGCAGGGCCCTGATGATCGGGGTGGACTGCGCCACAGGAGAGGTGCTGTGGGAGGCCCCCAACCCGGGCGCCTGGAGCATGTCCCACGCCTCGGTCATGCCCTTCGATTTCGGCGGACAGCGGATGTATGTGTACAGTGCCTCGGGCGGGGCGGCCGGCATCGCGGCCGACGGCCCGGAGCGCGGAAAAATCCTATGGGAGGCCCCCGAATGGAACCACCCGGTGGTGGCAGCATCCCCCGTATGCATGCCCGACGGCAAGGTATTCCTGACGGCCGGCTACGGGGCGGGCAGCATGGTACTGCAACTGCATGAGAACGACGGCATCTTCCGGGCCGAGGTGCTGCAGAGCTTCCGTCCGGGAGAAGGGCTCTCCAGCGAGCAGCAGACACCCATTCTGAGCGGGGATTACCTGTTCGGGGTCCTGCCCAAGGATGCCCGCACCCTGCGCAACCAACTGGTATGCGTCAGGGCGGACGACCCCACCCATATCATCTGGTCGAGCGGTCCCACAGCCCGTTTCGGCCTGGGTCCCTATATCCTGGCCGACAACAGGTTTTACCTGCTGGATGACGACGCCACCCTTTGCATCATCGAACACAGCCCCGCCGGATACACCGAACTGGACCGGGTCAAGCTGTTCGACGGCCACGATGCCTGGGCACCCCTGGCCATTGCCGACGGCTATATGGTCCTGCGGGACGCCGACACCATGATCTGCATCAACTTAAACAAACAACAGCCGGCAGCACCATGAGATCAAACCGCGCAATACAAATCCTGATCCTTTTGGCCCTGGCTGTCATCCTGGCCGTGGTGGTGGCCGACCACTTATCGACCCGGCCCGGCAAAAGGACCGCCAACCCCTTTGAATATTCCATCGGGGAATTTAAGGCCGTGAAAGAGGCCCTCCTGGGCTACCGGGAAACAACGCAACTCAGGCTGGGGGAGGAAAAGGGCCTGGACATCGCATTTCACGGGGGGCACATCCATGTCCTGACCCAACAAGCCATCCGCATCATCAGCCCGGCAGGAGAGGAAACCGGCAGGCTGGAGGCAGGGCCCGGTGGCCGCTGTCTGACCGTGGCTGAAGACGGCACGGTCCTGCTGGCCATGGATAACAGCCTGGCAGCCTATCACCCGGACGGAAGCCTGCTGGCAAGATCGGAACCTGCCGGGGACCAGGCCCTGTTCACCGCCATTGCCACGGACGGCGTCCAGGTCTTTGTGGCCGACGCAGGCACACGGCAGGTCAGGGTTTTCGACCGGCAGCTGCGAGAAACCGGCAGCTTCCGGGGAGAAACCGGCACCGCCTCCGCTCACGGCTTCATCATTCCCAGCCTGCATTTCGATCTGACGGTCAACGGGGAGGGGGAGCTGTGGGTGGTCAACCCGGGCATGCACGCCATTCAGAATTACACGGATGCAGGCAGGCTGCGCGGCCACTGGAGCAGGCCTTCTTTCGGACACGAAGGGTTCAGCGGCTGCTGCAACCCGTTTTACATTGAATGCCTGCCCGATGGCGGCTTTGTCACCAGCGAGAAAGGCATCCTGCGGGTCAAGGTGCATGAACCCAACGGGGACCTGCGGTCCCTGGTGGCGGCACCGGAGCGGTTCGAAGAAGGAAGCCCGGCACCGGCGCTGGCGGTGGATGAAGGCGGCCGGGTGATGCTGCTGGATTTTGGGAGCAACAGCATCCGCCTGTTCGAACCACTTCCGAGAGATGTTTGAAATGATCAATGCAAGCACAGGCTTCGTACCTTTGAACCTGATTGATAAGAAACCGGACACACGATGGACCGAAGGGATTTTCTGGAACGCATGACCCGCCTGCTGCTGCTGGCCCTGCTGGGGCTGGTGTCGGGACTGGCCTTTTTCCACAGGCGGGAAGGAGGCGCCAGCGCCTGCCCTCCGGGGGTTGGCTGCCGTTCCTGCGGGCAGGCCGCGAATTGCACCCTGGCTCAGAAACAGGGACCGTAAGGGAGCGCCAGGCCCGGAGCACATAAATATCCGACGAAAAACCAGATCATGAGCAAACTGCAAGACAGACGACAGTTCATCCGGGGATGCGCACGCTACTCCCTGGGGTTTGCACTGGCCGGGCTGACGGGCTACAGCATGAAGCACGCCATGGCGGGACAGTGGGTGTGGCAGATCGACCCTTTCAAATGCACCAGCTGCGGGCGCTGTGCCACCCATTGCGTACTCAACCCTTCGGCGGTCAAATGCGTGCACGCCTATGCCCTGTGTGGTTATTGCGACCTGTGTGGGGGCTACCTGAAGCCGGGTCACGGCGACCGCAACACGGCGGCGGAAAACATGCTGTGTCCGACAGCCGCCATCGAGCGCAAATTCATCGAAGAACCCTATTACGAATACAGGATCAATGAAGACCTCTGCATCGGCTGCGCCAAGTGCGTGGAAGGGTGTACTGCTTTCGGCAACGGCTCGCTCCACCTGCAAATCCGACACAACCTCTGCGTGAACTGCAACGAATGCGCCATCGCCAGGGTATGCCCCTCGGATGCCATCAGGCGGGTCCCCGCCGATGAGCCCTACCTGGTCAAAGGGGGGTTTGCCCCCGGGGCAGGGACCACGGGATAAGACGGCACGGACAGGCCGGGCCGGACCGGAAGACTTAACCCTGATTTAAAAAAACGATAATACGCTGAAGAATTGATCTCAAGACAGACGAAAACCCTGCTGATGACCTTCCTCCTGCTGCTGGCCGGATACACGGCCCTGCCTCAGCAGCAGCGGTTCCCCATGCCGGAGTTCGACACGGGCTACCAGCTCCCCGACACCTCGACTCCGGAACCTCGTGCCGGGGCCATGGAATATGCCGACCTGGGGGTCCTCGTCCTTGTCCTTGGTGCCGCCGCCTGGCTGGTCTTCCGGAAGCGATCGCGCAAAGGCATTTTCTGGGTTTCGGTGTTCGCCCTGCTCTACTTCGGCTTTTACCGCAACGGCTGCATCTGTTCGGTCGGATCGGTGCAGAACCTGGCCCTGGCCCTGTTCAACGGGGACTACGCCATTTCGCTGACCGTGCTGGCTTTCTTTGCCGTCCCCCTGTTTACGGCCCTGGTGGCCGGCCGCCTCTTCTGCGCTTCGGCCTGCCCCCTGGGGGTGATCCAGGACCTGGTGATCGTCCGGCCGATGCGACTGGCACCCTGGCTGCAAAAGACCCTGGGCCTTTTCCCGTTCGTGTACCTTGGACTGGCCGTGTTGTTTGCCGCCACGGGGACAGATTTCATTATCTGCCGGTACGACCCTTTCGTGGGCATCTTCCGCCTGGGGGCCGAATTCCACATGATCCTGCTGGGCATCAGCTTCCTGCTGGTCGGCATGTTTGTCGCCCGGCCCTATTGCCGCTTCGTTTGTCCCTACGGGGCGCTGCTGAACATCACGTCCCGCTTCTCCAAATACCACCTGTCCATCACCCCGGAGGACTGCATCAACTGCAAGCTTTGTAAGGACTCCTGCCCCTTCGATGCGATCGACAAGCCGACGGATGAGAAACAGGACCGGCCCACCCGCAGGGACTTCAGAAGCTTCCTTGCCTATGCGGCCCTGATCCCGGTCCTGATGGCCGTCCTGGGATGGGCCGTGTCGGGCTCACACCGGGTGTTGTCCAGGGCACACCCGGATGTCTACCTGGCAGGCCTGCTGGCATCCCAGCCTGAGCTGATGGAGACCACCGGCAATGTGGACATCGATACCTTTATGGCCTCTGGCAAAACCCTCGACATGCTCGTGGAAGAGGCCGCGCTGGTTCAGGAACGGTTCCGCAAAGGGGGCTGGTGGCTCGGGGGTTTCATCGGGCTGGTGGCCGGGCTGACCCTGCTGGGGCAGGTCGTTTTCCGCCGGCGCACCATTTACCAGGCCAACCAGGGCAGCTGTTTCAGCTGCGGCCGCTGCATGGACTACTGCCCGGTGGGGAAGCCGGACCACCCCTATTTTAAGGAAAGTTGATTTATAAGCCAAAAGCCAATAACCAACACCCAATGACACCGGAGGAAAAGATAAAACGAGCAGGACAGGTGGCAGTCATCGCCGGGGTATTCACGGCCCTGGTGGCCCTGCTGCTGCTGTTGAATTATATGCAGATCCGGGCAAGCGAGCCTTTGGAGAGCAAGGCCCTGGAAGCTCTGGTGGCGCGGCTGTCGGCCGATCCCGGCAACCATGAACTGATGGAGGAGGTCCGGCAGCTGGACCTGCTGGCGCGCAAGGCCTATTTCAACAGCCTGTGGCAGATACGGACCGGCGCCTACCTGTTGCTTTTCGGGGCGATCGTCCTGGTAGCGGCCCTGCGCATCCGGGCCAGCCTCCGCTTTGCCATCGATCCTCCCGAGGCCGATTCTTACGCGGCAGGCAGAAGCAGGAAGCTTTCCCAGCGATGGCTATTCGGGGCCGTCGCTGCACTGGTGCTGCTTTCCGCCTGGGCGGCCTTCTTCTCTGCAGACCACCTGGGGCGCTTCCGGACGGACGGTCCGGAGCCCGCACTGGCGACCCTGGAGGGGGTGGGCATCGAGACAATAGACATCCGCCCTGCCGTCAGGGAGGTAGAAAGTGGCGAAGAAGAAAGCGGGGATGCCCTGGCCGCTGGAGGAAAAGCGGACGAAGCCGAAGAAACGGCGGGGGAAGACGGCACGAGGACCACGGAAAGGGAAGATCGGCCCCGGGAGACAACCGCCTCGGCATCGCCAGGGCTTACCGAGGAGGCCGTTCTGCAGAACCACAACAGCTTCCGCGGTCCCTGGGGCAACGCCGTCAGCCCCCACCGCAGCATCCCCTCCCAATGGGATGGGGTCTCAGGGCACAATGTGTTGTGGAAGACGGCCCTGCCCATCCACGGGTACAACTCTCCGGTTGCCTGGGGCGACCACCTTTTCCTGTCGGGCGCCAGTAACACCAGAAGGGTGGTTTACTGCCTCGACAGGCACAACGGACAGATCCTGTGGGAAAGGGAGGTTACGGGCATCCCCGGCTCACCGGCCACCCCGCCGCGTACCACCGACGATACCGGACTGGCAGCCCCCACCCTCACGGTCGATGGCCAGCATGTGGTCGCGCTGTTTGGGACGGGCGACATCATCGCATTCGACCTGGATGGCAACCGCCTCTGGGCCAGAAACCTCGGGGTGCCGGTCAACCATTACGGGCATTCTTCCTCCCTGCTGACGTGGGACCAAAAAGTATTCGTACAGTACGATACCCAAAGGGGCAGCCGCGTGATGGCCCTCGATATCACCAGCGGGGAAACCGCCTGGGAATCGCCCCGCAGCAGCGGGGTATCCTGGGCCTCACCCATCCTGGCCAAAGTGGATGGCGCCTTCCAGCTGGTGCTGCTGGGAAACCCCGATTTGTCGGCCTACGACCCGCTGACCGGCGAACAGCTATGGTCGGTCGACTGCATGTCGGGTGAGGTCGGGGTCTCCCCGGCCTATGGAAACGGACGGGTTTATGCGGCCAACGAATATGCCCGGATGGTGGCCGTCGACCCCGGAACGGGTCAGCAGGTATGGGAGGACAACTACATCCTGCCCGAGGTGGCCAGCCTGCTGGTCCACGACGGGTTGCTCTATGTGGCCACGACCTATGCCCTGCTGGCATGTTTCGAGGCGGCCACGGGGGAGTTCCTGTGGGAGTATGAGACCGAAGGCAGCTTCTACTCCTCCCCCATGCTGGCCGACAACAAGATCTACCTGTTCGACACCGATGGCCGGGCCTATGTGTTCCGTCCGGGCCGGACACCGGAGCTGCTGGCATCCCCCGAGCTGGGGGAGAAGGTGTTTTCCACCCCCGTGTTCGCCCCGGGACGCTTGTATATCAGGGGCAACCAACACCTGTACTGTCTGGGAAATGAATAAAATGAAAAGGGCCCGGAAACACCTGCCGCCGGAGACCAGGCAGGCGCTCGCAAAAAAATGAAGGACACCATCGACCATATTGTCGCACAGAAAGGGACCGGCAGGGAAGCCGTCATTCCCATACTCCAGGCCATACAGAAGGAGTTCAACTACCTGCCGGAGGAGGCCCTCAGGCGGGTATGCGACACCACCGGCATCAGCCCGGCCGACCTGGTGGGGGTGGCCAGCTTCTACTCCCAGTTCCGCTTCGAGCCGGCCGGTAGGCACCTGGTCAAGGTGTGCGTGGGCACGGCATGCCACGTGAAGGGGGCAGGGCTGGTGCATGACGCCCTCCGCCGGGAACTGCACATAGGTGAGGGGCAGGACACAGACGCCGACCGCCTCTTCACCCTTGAAAAGGTCAGCTGCCTGGGCTGCTGCACCCTCGCCCCGGTGGTACAGATCGACAACACCACTTACGGTCATGTGACCCCGGCCAAAGCCAGGGCCGTTCTGGACGATTTTATTTCCCGCAGCAACGGCACCGGGCCGGTCCACCTGGACGCCTCCACCATGGAGGAATTGCAGGGGGAGGTGCGCATCGGGCTGGGGTCCTGCTGCATCGCCAGCGGGAGTGACGACATCCGCCAGGCCGTCGAAGAAACCATACACAAAGGCCACCTGCAGGTGGCCATCAAGCACGTCGGATGCGTCGGCATGTGCCACCAGGTGCCCCTGGTGGAGGTCCTTCCAAAAAACGGCAAGCCAAAGCTCTATGCCCGGGTGTCCCCCCCCGACATCCCCTCCATCCTGGACCGCCATTTTCGTCCCGCAGGCCTGCTGCGCCGCCTGAAGAACCGCCTCGGACACCTGGTGGAGCAAATCCAGTATGACGGGCACTGGGAAGGGGTGGAACGGCATGAACTGGATGTGCGCGAAAAACACGTGGCGGCCTTCCTGGGAAACCAGGTTCCCATCGCCACCGAGCACCGCGGCATCATCAACCCGGTCGACCTGCAGGAGTACCTGGACCGCGGAGGGTTCGCCGGACTCAAAAAGGCCCTGGCCATGCCGCCTGCCGAAGTGATTGAAACAGTCAGGGCCAGCGGCATCAAAGGGCGGGGCGGAGCGGGCTATCCGACGGGACTCAAATGGGACACCATGGCCCGGCAGGAGGACCCTGTCAAATACCTGGTGTGCAACGGGGACGAAGGGGATCCGGGGGCCTTCATGGACCGCATGCTGCTGGAATCCTATCCCTACCGCATCATCGAGGGCATGCTGATCGGCGCCTGGGCTACGGGGGCTATCCGGGGCTACCTGTACATCCGGGCCGAATACCCCCTGGCGGTGAAACGCATCCGGCAGGCCCTGGAGGCCTGCTACCAGATGGGAATCGTCGGCATGGACATCCTGGGAAGCGGTTTCGGCTTCGACATCGACGTCAAGGAAGGGGCCGGGGCCTTCGTCTGCGGGGAGGAGACCGCCCTGATCGCCTCCATGGAGGGGCGGCGGGGCTTTCCCAGGCTCAGGCCGCCCTATCCGGCCGTGCAGGGGCTGTGGAACCATCCGACGCTGATCAACAACACCGAGACATTCGCCCAGATCCCCTGGATCCTGGACCAGGGCGCCCAGCGCTTTGCAGGCATCGGCACCAAAAACAGTTCGGGCACCAAAGTGTTTGCCCTGGCCGGTAAGATCCGCCGCGGGGGACTCATTGAGGTGCCCATGGGCATCACCGTCCGCCAGATCGTGGAGGACATCGGCGGCGGGGTGCAGGGAGGACGCAAGCTGAAAGCTGTTCAGATCGGGGGGCCCTCCGGGGGCTGCATCCCCCATTTTCTGGCCGACCGGCCGGTCGACTTCGAATCCCTGGGCGAGGTGGGGGCCATGATGGGATCCGGCGGACTGGTCGTGCTGGACGAGACCGACTGCATGGTGGACATCGCACGCTATTTCCTGTCGTTCACCCAGAGCGAATCCTGCGGCAAGTGCACCTTCTGCCGCGTGGGCACCCGCCGCATGCTGGACATCATGGACCGACTGTGTGCGGGAACGGCGGTGGAAAAAGACCTGGAAGAACTGGAATACCTGGCCGCCTGGACCAAGAAGGGCAGCCTTTGCGGGCTGGGCAAGACGGCGCCGAACCCCGTGCTGTCGACCCTGCACTATTTCCGGGAGGAATACCTGGCGCACCTGCAGGGAAAATGCCCCACGGGGCGTTGCAAGGAACTGATCACCTATTCGGTGAATGACCGCTGTATCGGCTGCACGATCTGCGCCCAGGAATGTCCTGCCGGTGCCATCGCCTTCACCCCCCACCGGAAACACGAAATTGACAACACGCTTTGCACCCGTTGCGACATCTGCCGGCAGGCCTGCCCGTCGGATGCCATCACGGCGGGCTGAAGCATCCCTGCCGCCAAGAGGCCGGCCAACAGAAAACGACATGATCCGAATCAGGATAAACGGTAAAGACATCGACGCAGAGGAGGGCAGCAGCCTGCTGGAAGCGGCCGGCAAGGCCGGGGCCCGGGTGCCCGCCCTTTGTCACGGGCAAGGGCTGGAGCATTTTACTTCCTGCATGGTTTGCCTGGTGAAGGAACGGGGCACCGGCACCCTCCTGCCCTCCTGCTCCGTGAAGGTGGTTCCCGGCATGGACATCCTCACGGAAGATGATGAACTGACCGAAGCACGAAGGACGGCCCTGGAACTGTTGTTGTCGGAACATGCGGGCGATTGCGAGGCACCCTGCCGCCTGGCCTGTCCCGCCTTCATGGACATCCCCCGGATGAACCGGCTGATCGCCGCCGGGGACACGGCCGGGGCCCTGGAGGTGGTACGCCGCGACATTGCCCTGCCCGCGGTACTGGGCAGGATCTGCCCGGCCCCCTGCGAAGGGGCCTGCAAGCGCAAGCCGGTCGATGAGGCGGTGTCCGTCTGCCTGCTCAAGCGCTTTGCCGCCGATGAGGCACCCCCTGCCCCCCCCCCTGCCTCCCTGCCATCCACCGGCAAACGGGTGGCCGTGATCGGGGCCGGCCCCGCCGGGCTTTCCGCCGCCTATTACCTGCAGCTGGCGGGGATACAGGCAGAGGTGTATGATGCCAATCCCCTGCCGGGAGGGGCGCTGCGCACCGCCATTCCCGACAGGCAGCTCGACAAGGCCGTGCTCGACCGGGAGGTGGCGGCCATACGGGAGACGGGGGTGGTCTTCCATATGGGACAAACCATCGGAGCCGGGGAGTTCCGCAACCTGAGGCATTCCCATGATGCGGTGGTCGTGGCCACCGGCGGCGATGCCCATCATGCCGGAACGTGGGGACTCGACATGAACGGCAAACAGGTCCGGGTGGCCCGCCACACCTTCCAGACCAACCTTGATGGGGTATTCGCCATCGGCAACGCCACGCGTCCCTCGCGCCTGGCCATCCGCTCGGCAGGTCAGGGAAGGGAAGCAGCCATGGCCGTCGCCCAGCTGCTGGGAGGCCTCCCTGTCACCGGCAGGCCGCGCCGTTTCAACTCCAGCCTCGGCCGGCTCCTGGAGCAGGAGTTTGCAGAATACCTCCGGGAAGGATCGTCCACAGGCCGCCGGGAGCCGGCCAGACCCGGCGAAGGCCTTGAAGCCGGGCAAGCCCGCGAGGAGGCGGCCCGCTGCCTGCATTGCGATTGCCGCAAGCCGGACAGCTGCCGCCTGCGTGACCTGGCAGAAAGTTATGGGGCCTCCCGGAACCGGTTCAGGCTGTCGGGACGGACACCCGTCAAAAAATTCATGCAGCACCCCGAGGTGGTCTATGAGCCCGGGAAATGCATCAAGTGCGGCATTTGCGTGCGCCTCACCGCCAGACACCGGGAAGCGTTCGGATTCACTTTCATCGGGAGGGGGTTCGACGTGGTGGTGGGCGCTCCCTTTGGCGAATCCACCGAAAAGGCCCTGGCACGAACCGCCCGGCAAGTGGCCGCAGCCTGTCCGACGGGTGCCCTGGCATTATTGTCGGATGGGGATGAAGCCAGGAAGGCAGATTCCCTCCGGACAGGGTACGATCGCCCTCCGGATGCCGCAACAAAAACAAACGAGACATGACAGCAAAAAACAATTTCCTGCACCGGCTTTTGACGGCATGCCTCCTCCTTCTGCCGGCGGTGGCTTCGGCCGACTGGCCCGAATACCGGGGTGGGCAGGCACTCCGGGGTGCGACCGCTGCAGAGCTGCCTGCCGGCATCCGCCTTCAATGGACGTATAACACGGGGGGAGAGATCAAGTCCAGCCCGGTGGTCAAAGACGGCCGGATCGTGGCAGGCAGCACCGACGGCACGGTGTACTGCCTCGACAGGCAGGGAAAGCCGCTGTGGCGCTTTGAGGCGGACAACGCCATCGAAGCCCCGGCCCTGATCCGCGGCAACACGGTGTATATAGGGGATCTGAGCGGTTTCCTGTATGCCCTGGGGCTCGAAGACGGCCGCTTATTATGGCGCTACGAGGCAGGCAATCAGATCATGGCGGCCCCCAACTGGTGGTCGGACGGACAAAGGCACTATATCCTGGTGGGGGCCTATGACTACTACCTGCATTGTGTGGATGCCTCCACCGGAAAGGGCCTGTGGAAGTACGAAGCCCAGAACTACCTGAATGCGGCGGTGGCCATAGAGGGCCGGCAGGCCGTCTTCGGGGGCTGCGACGGGCTGCTGCACGTGGTGGACATCCCCGGAGGTCAGGCCACAGGGACGGTTGAGATCGCCACCTACGTGGCCGGGGCCGCCGCGCTGGAGGACGGCAATGCCTGGGTGGGCGACTATGACGGGGTGTTCTCCTGCGTGGACTACCGGCAGGGACGGATCCTCTGGCAGTTTGAAAGCCGCGACCGCCGGCTGCCTTTCATCGGCTCCCCTGCCCTGTCGGGCGACCGCGTGTTCATCGGCAGCCGCGACCGTTTCGTGTATTGCCTGGACAAAGACACCGGCAGGCTTTTGTGGCAGCGCAATACCGGAAGCCGGGTCGATGCCCCGCCACTGGCCGGTGGCAGCCACCTGCTGGTGGCCAACATGAGGGGCGACCTGTTGCTGCTCGACCAGCGGGACGGGAGCATCCGGTGGACTTATGAGCTGGGCAGTCCCGTGATCGGCTCCCCTGCCTTCAGCCAGGGCCAGATCATTGTTGGCGCCCAGGACGGCAGCATCTATTGCTTCGGGGCCCCGTAAAGCCCTGCTGCAAAGCCTGACCCATCCGACGAAAACCATGAATGCAACACATACCATGACAAACCCCAACCAATATTTTTCAAACAACGGCATCAGGGTCCGGGAGGAAGCCCCCTTAAAGATCGCCCACATCATCCCGGGATCGGGTGGCAGCTTTTACTGCGGCAACTGCTTGAGAGACAGTAAATTGTTCGACGCGCTCCGCCGGCAGGGACATGATGCCATCAAGATTCCCATGTACCTGCCCCTGTTCTCCCACGACACAGACCAGGGCATGACCCCGGTCTTTTACGGGGCAATCAGCCTTTACCTGAAACAGCGCTTCCCGCTTTTTCGCCATGCGCCGGAATGGGTGGACAGGCTACTGAATGCCCGACCCATGTTGAAACTGGCCGCCGGGATGGCCAACTCAACCCGTGCCACGGGCCTGGAGGAAATGACCGTGTCCATGCTCATGGGTGAGCAGGGCCTGCAAAACCAGGAACTGGATAAGCTGGTCCACTGGCTGGAAACCCATTTCAGGCCCGATGTGGTCCACCTCTCCAATGCGTTGCTCGTGGGCATGGCCCGGCGGCTCCGGGAGCGGCTCGGGGTGCCGGTGGTCTGCTCCCTGCAGGATGAACATGTGTGGGTGGATGTGATGCGGCCCGCCTTTGCCCGGCAGGTATGGGCCCTGATGCAGGAACGGGCGGCCGACATCGACCGCTTCCTGTCCGTCAGCCGGTATTATACCGGTTTCATGAAGGGGCGGCTGGGACTGACGGAGGACAAAATCACCACCCTGCACCTGGGGATCGACCCGGATGACTACCACTACGTGAATGCATCGGAAAAACCACGGACCATCGGCTTCCTCTCCCGCATGTGCCGGGAAAACGGCCTGGACATTCTGGTGGACGCCTTTCTGCTGTTGAAGCAACGACCGGGCCACCAGGATGTTGGACTCCTGCTCACCGGGGGACAGACGGCCGACGACGGCCCGTTCCTTAAGGAACAGAAACAGAAGGTCGCCGCGGCGGGCCTGGAGAAACAGGTGACGTTCCTGCACGACTTCGAACAGGAAGAGCGGACCGCCTTTTTTGACCGGGTCATGCTGCTGTCGGTCCCGGTACGGGGGGGAGAAGCGTTCGGCATATACATGACCGAAGCCATGGCGGCAGGCATTCCCGTGGTGCAACCCGCCGTGGGTGCTTTCCCCGAGATTGTGGAGGCCTCCGGAGGCGGGATGACCTACCCGGAAAACGACCCCGGGTCCCTGGCAGAGGCCCTGGAGCAGTTGCTGGCCGACCCGTCCCGGGTGGAGGCCCTCAGCCGGCAGGCAAGGCTGGCTGCGGAAGGCCCTTTCAACATCCATGGGCTGGCCACCCGGATGACCGGAACCTACCGGCAGGTGGTTGCCGCCTCCGGGGGCGAAGGGCCGGGCACAAGCCCCGCCCGGGAGGTTGCTGCACCGGGCGCAGAAGCCGCTGTTAAAAATTAAACCCCTGAAAAGATGCGTATCCAGGTCCGCCACTTACACAAAACGTACCGCAACGCCCTGGGCGGGACCGCCCGCGAAGTACTCAGGGGCCTCAGCCTGGACGTGGCCGCGGGAGAAACACTTGCCCTGATGGGTCCCTCCGGCTCGGGCAAGACCACGCTGCTGAACCTGCTGGGCTCTCTCGACCGCCCGGACAGCGGGACCATCCGCGTCGGGGAGGAATCACTGACCGACATGACGGCTTCGCAGGTGCTGGAATACCGTAGCCGCCGCGTCGGCTTCGTATTCCAGATGCACCACCTGCTGCCCCAATGCAGCCTGCTCGAAAACGTGCTGCTGCCGGTCCTGCCCCTCAAAGGGGAAATGGCCGCCGCCCGGGAGCGTGCCCGGGAGCTGCTCCATCAGATGGGTGTCTGGGAACAGCGCCACCACAAGCCCGGGGAGCTTTCGGGCGGAGAATGCCAGCGGGCCGCGGTGGCCCGCGCCCTGATCAACCAGCCCGGCCTGCTGCTGGCCGATGAGCCGACCGGCTCCCTGGACGAAGAAAATGCCGCAAGGCTCATGGAGCTCCTGATGGGGGCGCACCGTGACAGGGGCATCACCCTGATTCTGGCCACCCACGCCGAAAGCATCGCCTCACGCATGAACAGGGTGTGCCTGCTCCGGCAGGGCGTCCTGGCCGAACGAACGGGGGGAGACAAACGGCCATGACAAGATCCGCCCCCTAACCGGAAAACCCCATGACGCTGCTGCAACTCATCTTACGCTCCCTAAGGCATTACCCGGGCACCCACCTGGCCAGCGCGGCCGGAATTGCCATCGCCACAGCCGTCATCTGCGGGGCACTGATCATCGGGGACTCCATGCGGGCCAGCCTCCGGCAGGCGGTATTTTTTCGGCTGGGACAGACCACCCACACACTGACGGCGGGGGAACGCCTGTTTACCAGCCTGCTGGCCCATGAACTCGATAGCCGGCCCGGCATCCAGGCAGCCCCCCTGTTGAAAAGCCAGGCCATCGCCACCACCGATGGGGGTGCCCTGCGTCAGAACAAGGTGCAGCTCTGGGGGGTTGACAGCCTCTTTGCTGCGGTCTCCGGCACAGACATGCCGCTCCCGGAACCCGGGGAAGTGGTCATCAACCAGCGGCTGGCGTCCCGGCTGCAGGCCGGACCCGGCATGATGATCACCCTGCACATGCGAACCACCGGGCCGATCCCGTCCAACACGCCTTTCGTATCCGACCGCGACATGACCGTCACCCGCAGACTCCGGGTGCGGGCAGTGGCCGGCCCCGAACAGCTGGGAAATTTCAACCTGCAGGTTTCCCAGTCGGCCCCGGCGAATGCTTTCGTGGACCTGGACTGGCTGAGCGACATCATGGACGTGGAAGGCGGGGCCAACCTGGTGGCCATGCTAACCGCCCATCCGGACGACTCCCTCCGGATGGCCCTGCAACAAAGCTGGCAGGCCGCAGACGTCAACCTGAAAGTGGAGCCGGTAAACTCCGGTGGGACCGGAAAGCTCCCCGCAGGGGCCGTCCCGCAAGACACCTTATGGAAAATATCGTCCGAACGGGTTTTCATCGACGACCACCTGGCTGATGTGCTCACGCGCCAACTGCCTGAGGGCTTCTCCGGCCTCACCTATTTTGTAAACAGCCTGTCGCACGGGGACCGCCAGACCCCTTATTCCTTTGTCAGCGCCGCAGACCTCCCCGGTCATGGCCTGGATCCGGGGCAGGCCCTCATCAATGCCTGGCTGGCATCGGACCTGGGCATCGGGCCGGGAGACAGCCTGCACATGCGGTATTATGAAGTGGGTCCCTTGCGGGAACTCACGGAAAGGGAGGCGGCCTTTCTGGTGGCAGGAGTCCTGGACATGGAAGAAGCCACAACCTTCAGGGACCTGGCACCCTACCTGCCCGGCTTGTCGGATGCAGGCGACTGCCGCGACTGGGACACGGGGGTACCCATCGACCTGGATGCCATCCGGCCCGCCGATGAGGACTATTGGGAAGACTACCGGGGAACCCCCAAAGCATTCATCTCCCTGGAGCAGGGGCAGCGGCTGTGGCAGAACCGCTTCGGCAAGCTGACCACCGTCATCGTATCAGGCGACGGACAAACGCCGCAGCACATCAACCGGATCATCACACATCATGCCGATCCCCACCGGCTGGAGTTCAGGATCAACCCGGTCGCCAGCAAAGGGCTGCATGCCGCAGGAGGGGGGGTGGACTTTGCCGGTCTGTTCGCCGGGCTGGGCATGTTCATTATTGCCTCCGGCCTGTTGCTGGCCAGCCTGCTCATGGCATTGGGCATCCAGAGGCGGCAAGGGCAATTGCGGCTCATGACCTCCCTGGGCTTCCGGGAGCGCATGATCCGGCGGATCCTGGGAGGCGAAGCGCTGGTGGCAACCCTGGCCGGGGCACTGGCGGGGATGCTGCTGGCGGTCGGTTACAGCCGGCTTCTGCTGGCCGGCCTGAACGAGATATGGCACGACATCGTGCGGACCGAAGTCCTGACCCTCCATGTCCGTACAGCCAGCCTGGCCGCCGGTTTCACAGGAAGTGCATTGCTGGGCATGGCCATGGCTTTGTGGCGCATACGGCTTGCCGTGCGGGGTGACAGCGGACTGGCAGGGCCGGGCGGCCGGACCGGAGGCCCTGTGTCTTCCCTGCCTGCAACAGCTGCACGAACATTCCACGCAGCCTCATTCCGGGGCAGGCCCCTGCCTGCCCTGTCCGCAGCCCTGGCCCTGGTTTCGTTCAGCCTGGCCGCTTACCTGGTGCTGACCGGCCAAACCCAGGCGACCCTGTGGTGGTTCGTGGCGGGGGGGCTGCTGCTTGGGGCCTTTCTGACAGGGGCGGGAACCGCCTTGTACTCCCCTCCGGCCGCTGCCGGCAAGCCCATAAGCCTGAACCGGTTAAGCTGGAGAAACCTGCGCCGAAACCCCTTGCGCAGCTTCACCATCATCGCCCTGCTGGCCATGGGCAGCTTCGTCATCCTGATCACCGCGGCCCACCGCAGGGACCCGCAGAAGGACGCCCTCCTGCCCACCGGCGGCACAGGGGGGTTTCAATACGTGGCCGAAACCACGGTGCCTGTCCTTCGCAACCTGAACCTGCCCGCCACCCGGCTGGAAACGGGCATCCCGGATGGTCTGCAGTTCGTGCAGTTCCTGTCGGCCTATGACGACGACGCCTCCTGCCTCAACCTGAACCTGGTGGAGAACCCCCGCATCCTGGCGACTGACCCGGCCGGACTGCGTGGGCGGTTCACGTTTTCAGCCATGCACTCCCTGGCCGACCGGGACGACCCATGGGGGGCGCTGGATATGGACCTGAACGGCCTGGTGCCGGGCGTGGCAGACCAAAGCGTCATCCAATGGGGGCTGGGTAAAAAAGTGGGGGACACCCTCACCTACCTCAATGCCCGGGGCGAGGAGGTTCGGGTGCTGCTGGTCGGCGGACTGGCCAACTCGGTGTTTCAGGGCCACCTGATCATGTCGTCGGAGCACTTTATGCAGCACTTTCCCGCCGCGGGCGGAACGGACTTTTTCCTGATCGATGCGCCGGGGGATCCGGAGGTGGCCGAAGACCTGGCTTTCATTCTGCGCGACCACGGCTGGGACATGACGACCACCGCCGCCCGGCTGGCCGGGTTCAACAGCGTGGAAAACACCTACCTGGGCATCTTTTTCCTGATGGGGGCGCTGGGCATGCTGCTGGGGACCGTCGGACTGGCCGTGATCCTGGCCAGGAACCTGCTGGAACGGCGCAACGAAACCGCCCTGCTGCGCAGCCTGGGGTACCGTTTCTACACCCTGGTACGTCTCTTCGCCTCGGAATACCTGGTATTGTTCCTTGCCGGTATCCTGGCGGGAGGCCTGCCGGCCGCACTGGCTGCCTGGCCGGTATTTGCAGAAGGGAGTCAGAACGTTTCCCTGCCATTTTTAGCGGCCGTTTTCGGCGGACTGATCCTGAACGGTGTGGCCTGGATCTTCCTCATCGCTTCCGCCATGGTCCGCAGCTTGCCGTTGCTCCCGGCCCTGCGGTCTGATTAGGATTCAAACTCATCCTCAAGCAGGGACATGACCCAGATGGAGCGGTACTCCCCGCCCCACTTCACACAATCCCTGATCAGGCCTTCCCTTTTAAACCCTTCCGATTCGTAAAGGCGCACCGCCCTGAAGTTATCGGAAATCACGTCCAGGTAAAGTCGGTGGATCCGGAGCCGCTCGAAGCAAAGCCGCTTGATGAGCCGGATGGCATCCCGCCCAAAACCATTGCCCGAAGGCGAAATGGCCAGGCGGCGGAATTCCAGGGCGTTGTTCTCACCACCCAGCCCGGACAGGATGGCATAGCCTACCAGAGAGCCATCCGTGCGGTCTACAACAGAAAGGTGGATCTTCGAAGGATCATCCAGGATCGCCTCGTGCTTTTCCCGCGGATACTGTCCGACGAAGCGGGCGTTTTCGCGTTCGATCGCCAGCACCCCGGGCAGATCTTCCGCACGGGTGGGCCTGAGCAGGACCTTATCCGACTGCAAGAACATGTAACAAGCGTTTGACAGAATGCAAATATAGCCTTTTTGTGGAGTTAATATGGTTTTCCGACCTGTTTTTTTTATATCCCGTCGGATGGGCCAGCAGGCTACGGATCAAAACGCAAGGCAAGCCCCGCAAGAAAATTCCTGGGCATGCCGGGATAATAGTAACGGGGAGCACTGCTTCCGAAGGAAGGGGCATTGACCAGCACCATGGACGCATAATGGGTGTCGGTCAGGTTGGCCACCTGGACAAAGCCTTCTGCTTCCACCCTCCCGACCCTGTGCCGGTACCCCAGGCGGATGCCTGCCAGGGAGTACCCTTTGGCAAACCCGTCGTTGGCATCATTCAGCGGCATGGGCCCCACCAGGCGCCAGGATGCGGCGGCGTGCAACCCGCCCCCAAGCCGGACATCACCTTCCAGGTGGACCACCGCATCCGGGATGCCCGGGATGCGGTTGCCCGAATGGTCGGTATCCCGGTCGATAAAATCGGTGAACACAAAGCGGTTCAGGCTGAGGGCGGACCGGAGTTCTGCCCCGGCAGGATGCCACCAGGACCCGTCCGCAGGGCCCCGAAACAGCACGAACTGAAACTCCGCTTCCAGGCCCTGGTGCAGGGAGGCTCCCGCATTCCGGCCCACCCAGGAGTCCGGGCCCACCCTCTCGGCCACCAGCAAGTCCTGAACCCACATGCTGTACAGACCCAGATCGTAAAACACGCGGTACCGCCAGAGGCTGCCACGTATCCCCGCTTCCAGGTTCCAGCTTTTCTCCGGCCGGATGCCCGGATCGATCATTCCCTGGGGTGTGAGCGTTTCCGAGAGGGCCGGGGGGGCAAACCCGTGACTGAGGGTGGCAAATACGGCATGCTGCCGCAGGTAACGGTAGTTGGCGCTGAGGCGGGGAGACCATATCGCCCCGAAGGCGTACCGCCCGCTGCGGTCGCTTTCCCCGGCACGCATCAGGTCGGAATAATCGGTGGAGGTCTCATGCAGGTTCAGTCCCGCAGACAGGGTCAGCCGCCCCTTTTCGAGCTCTCCCTGCAAAAACAGGTTGAACGTCTGTATCCACTCGCGGTTTCTGGATACCAGCCCGCCCTCCACGCCGGCACCCCCGGGGTTTTCATGCGTCCGGTAGCGAAATGCCTCCAGAAACACTTCTCCCCCGGCCATAAACTCAAACAATGATTCTCCCGTACGCAGGGAATAGGTGGTCTTGATCCGGGCGCCCCCACTGCTGCGGGCCTCATAGAGGACATCGAAGGGCCGCATCTCTTTCTCATTGTGGATGGTGGCAAAGAGGCTGCCCTGCAACCGCAGCCTCTCTCCTGCCTGCAACCCTCCCGACACACCGGCCAGGAATTTGCCGGTGTCTTCGTATCCCCGGGTGGCCAGCCAGTTGGCCGCTGCAGAAGACGGGGCCTTCACGAAGGTCATACTGTCTATGGAACTGGGAATGCCGGCCTTCATGTCCGACCAGGCCACCAAGGCAGTAATCAGTGCCTTGCTGTGGGGCCTGAACTGGGTGACCGAGGTCAGGGCGTCCCGCCGGTAATGGTTGTTTTCACGGAAGCCTTCGCTGCGGGTCCGGCTGTAGATCAGGCTGGAAGCCACCCGGTTTTTTCCGGCATCCAGACTGAACCCATTGCGCAGCAATCCGAACGAGCCAGCCTGCAGGGTGGTCCGCAGGGAGGTGGGCCGAGAGAGGGACTGCCGGGCGGTCATGGTGACCGTTCCACCCAGCCCGGCACCATAGGCGCTGGACGCAGGACCCCTGGTGATCTCAATGCGTTCAACCACTCCCGGGTCGATATGCTCCAGGATGGAAATGCCTGAACCGTTGGTAAGCGGGATCTGGTTGAAATAAGCGCGGATCCTTCCGGTGGCGTATGGCACCCGGGCCCCTATTCCACGGATGGTGATGCGGCTGGTGTTGAGGGTACCGGCATGGGCAAACACGCCCGGGACCTGGTTCAGCAGAGGCAACACGGTCACCGGGTCTTCCTGTTCGATGCGGGCGGGTGGGACCAGGCTGACCGAACCGGGCACGTCGAGCAGCCGCCGGGAGGTGTTAAAGGCCGCCACCTCCACCCCGGTTAGTTCCAGGGGCTCCTTAACTACAATGGTATCGTGTCGAACGGCCGTCCTGTCTTCACACGGGTTCCCCCTGGGGATGGTATCCGGGGCAAAGCCGGGCGGGGCCCCGGCCCCCGGATTCCCCAGAAGCAAGAATAAAACCAGAATAATGCCTGCCGGTCTGCCCATGGCTTCAGTCAACACTTGCTGTCCCTTAACGAACAACCAAAAGACCCTTTCGGTTCATCTCCTGTTGGCAAAGCCCTTCCCCTCTGATTTAACTCCCTTTCCGGCAGTCGGCACGAATATATGGCATGGATGTTGATAAATCGTCTACTGAATAGGCGGATCCATCCGGATTCACACGCAGCCACAGGACACAACCATAAAAATATTGCATTCCATGAAGACATCTTTGAAAACAACCCCATTCTTTAACACCATCTATTGGATGGCCTCCCTGGCTTTCCTGCTCCTTTTTCCGGGGAAGGGCCCTGCCCAGGAGCCTCCGGCGGGGGAGGTCCGGAATTTCCAGGTAAGCCTCTTCCCGGTGGTCGGAAGCGATGGAACAGAAACAGTCCGCCACACCTACCGGTTGAGCATGAACCTGTTCGCAGGCATCACCGGGGGGATCGACGGGATTGAGGGCGGGGGATTCCTGAACCTCACCCACGGCCAGGTGCGGGGGGTGCAACTGGCCGGCTTCGGCAACCTTGTTCGGGGGCCGGTTCACGGACTCCAGGGAGCGGGCTTCATCAACGTGGCCGGGGGGGATGCCAGCGGCTTCCGGGCGGCCGGATTCATCAACACCTCCGGGGGGTCGTCCGAGGGTTTCCAGGGGGCTGGCTTTGCCAATATATCGGGAGGACACGGAGAGGGGTTCTTCGGTGCCGGATTTGCCAACATATACGGGGGCAGATTCCAGGGTTTTTCGGGAGCCGGCTTCGCCAACATTACCGGGGGAAATGCCGATGCCTTCATGGGCGCCGGCTTCGCCAACATTACCGGAGGCGATTACAACGGTTTCCAGGCGGCTGGCTTCGGCAATTTCACAGGCGGGGAGGTAAACGGGCCCCAGCTTGCCGGGTTCATGAACCTGTCCGGCGATCTGAAAGGGATTCAGGCAGCCGGTTTCATGAACATCGCCCGGGAGGTGCAGGGGATTCAGCTGGGTTTCATCAACATTGCCGACACCATCTCAGGGGTGCCGGTGGGCTTCCTGAGCGTGGTCAGGCGGGGCGGACTCAGGCAGCTGGAGATTGCCGCATCCGACGCGCTTCACCTGAATGCGTCCTTCCGCCTGGGCGTGCCGGCTTTCTATAATATTTTTTCGGCAGGCACCCGGCTGTCTTCCGGCGAGCCGGCCGGCGGGTTCGGATACGGCCTGGGTGGCAGCCTGGCCTTCGGCCGCCATGCCGGACTGAACCTGGAGGCACACAGCACCAGGCTGCTCCGCAACTGGGAGTGGGGCGCGGGCAGCAGCGCCTACCTGAACGAAGCCCGGCTGTTGCTCCGTATAAGAGGGGCCGGGCCCATCGAAGCATTTGCCGGGGTGGTGCTTTACAACCATCTTTTTGAAACGGACGAATGGACGGACAACGGGCATGGCTTCGCCCCTTCCAGGGTATTTGCCGAACGGCCATGGCGTGAATTCACTTCCCTTTGGTGGCTGGGAGCCCGGGGCGGCTTGCGGGTCAATCTCTGAGCACTGTACAAATTTGTGGGTTTTTATTGCTTCCGGGACCGCAAAATGGCCAGGCAAAAAAGAAATAATGGTATTTTTGAGGCTGCTTTCTCATAACCAACCGCCCAAATACCTGAATTGTTATGCCGTTACGACTTCCTGTTCCTTATCTGGCCGCCCTGACGGCCGCCATCCTGCTGGTTTCCTGCACCCCTTCTGAAGAGCGCCTGCGGCAAAGGGCCGCAGCCATCCATGCAGAAGTCCTCACCCTAGACAGCCATACGGACACCCCCCTGATGATGATGCGTGAAGGCTTCGACATCGGCCAGCGCAACGACCCCCGCAACCGGGGCGGCAAGATTGATTTTCCCCGCATGGAGGAGGGAGGGCTGGATGCGGCCTTTTTTGCCGTTTTCATCGGGCAGGGCCCCCTGACAACGGACGCCTATGCCTCGGCCAGGGACAGGGCCCTTGACATTTTCAACCACATACACCAGGGCCTGGCCGAAAACCAGGAAGTGGCCGGGCTGGCACTCACCCCCGACGATGCCTACCGTCTGCAGGATGAAGGCAAAAGGGCCATCTACATCGGGGTAGAGAACGGTTACCCCCTGGGGGAGGACATCGGCATGCTCCAGACCTTCTACGACCTGGGAGGGAGATACCTCGGGCTTTCACACACCCGCAACAACCAATTGTGTGATTCCTCGACCGACCGGGAAGGGGAGCTGCACGGGGGGCTGTCTGAGTTTGGCAGGGAGGTGGTTCAAGAGTTGAACCGCCTGGGCATGATGGTCGATGTGAGCCACATTTCCGATCAGGCATTTTTCGATGTGCTGGCAGTGAGCCAGGCTCCGGTCATCGCCTCCCACTCCAATGCCAGGGCCCTTTGCGACAATCCCCGCAACCTGACGGACGACATGCTGAAGGCCCTGGCCGAAAACGGAGGGGTGCTGCAGCTGTGTATCCTGTCCTCCTACGTGAAGGACATGGAGCCCAACCCGGAGCGGGACGAGGCATTCGCGGAGCTCCGTTCCCGTTTTGAGAACCGCGAACAGCTTTCAGACGAAGAGATGCAGGAGTACCGGGGGGAGTGGGACCGCCTGAATGAAAAATACCCCCGTCCCATGGCCACGGTGGCCGACCTGGTCGATCATGTCGACCATGTGGTCAACCTGGTGGGCATCGATTATGTCGGCATCGGGACCGATTTTGACGGGGGCGGGGCCCTGGAGGACTGTTACGATGTGACCGGGCTTGGCAACATCACCCTGGAACTGGTGCGCAGGGGTTATACCCGATCCGACATCGAAAAGATCTGGGCGGGCAACTTCATGCGCGTTTTCCGCGAAGTGGAGGCCGTGGCAAAAAGCCTTTAACGGTTGTTTAAAAAAGGAATCTTTGTATATTTACCACCCGGAAGACCGCCTGTCTTCCGGGTTTTTTATTCAGGGACCTATTAAATTGCAAAAAATGAAAAAGAACGTCTTATTGGTGGCCGTGTTGATGGGGATGTCTGCCCTGGCATTCGGACAGGCCAATCAGGTGGTTGGCTTTTGGCTTACCGCCGAAGGAGACTCCCAGGTGGAGATCTTCAGAAAGTCAGACAATAAATATTACGGGCGGGTCGTCTGGCTGGAGGAACCCCTGAATGACCAGGGGAGGCCCAAGGTGGATGATAAAAACCCGGACCAGTCCAGGCACAACACCCCCATTATCGGGCTGGAATTATTGAAGGGCTTTTCCTACAACGATTCGAAGAAAGAATGGGCCAGCGGCACCATTTATGATCCCAAAAATGGACGGACCTACGATTGCTATATGTGGTTCGACGACAACAACACCTTGAAGATCAAAGGGTATGTTCTTGGTATGCGCTTTTTAGGGAGGGAGACCACCTGGAAGCGTGAACGCGTCAAGCGCGGGTAGCCCCCTGTTCGCATCCGGACAGATCCGTCCGCCAGGGAACAGCCATCCCGGCCACCCGGCGGCGGTTTTTCCGTCCCCTTGTCAGCCAATATTCTGCCTCGCAGACATATAAGGGACAGGGCATGCTTTTTGCTAAAACCAATTCACACCCTTAAAAGCAACACAAGCATGAAAAAAATCGGTATCTTCCTTATTGCCCTCCTGCCGGCCCTGTTCATCCAGGCGCAGGGACCATCCGGCGATGAAGCCGTCAGAAAAGTTGTTACGGAAGCCTATATTGAAGGGATACAAAACCTTGGCAACCTGGATGCGGTCCGGAAGGGCTTCCATCCCGACTTTGAGATGCTGATGCTGAGAAACGGGAACCTGAGCAAACTGCCGATTTCCGAATGGCTGCAGCGCCTGGAGCAGCGCAAAGCCAACCCGCCTGCGCAAAGCCCGCCCCGGGTCACAGGAAAATTCCTGGCCGTTGACATCACCGGCAATGCCGCCACGGTCAAACTGGAACTGCACAGACAGGGCAGGCTTATTTTTACGGACTACCTGTCCTTGTATAAATTCGGGGATGGGTGGAAAATCGTATCCAAAACCTACCAACAGCACTGAGGTCCGGCCGGGTAAGCCCTACCTGGCCGTCCGCAGAAAAAGATTGATTCCCAAAGGTTCGGTGATGACCCGGATCTTGTCGGAAGGAATGCCTGCCTGCCGGGCAAAACCCACCAGTTCCTCTTCGGAGCGGTGGTACAGGAACCAGTCACCCAGTACCTCCATGATCTTGCGGGACGGGTTCTCGACATTGAAGTTGCCGATGATCATTTCCCCCCCCGGCAGGATGTGTTCATAAAACTTCTTCACCATGAACACGAAGTGCTTGTCCTTGAAATAATCAAAAAGACCGGCACTCCAGATCAGGTCGTATGAGCGGTCCGGAACAAAACGGATCACATTCTGGTTCATGAAGCGCATGCAGGACAAGAACTCCCTGTTCTTGCTTTTGGCATACTCAATGGCCCGCTGATCCAGGTCGAGCAGGTCGAACACGAGGCGGTTGGAGGCTCCGTTCTCCTTCAGGTATTCGTGGACCTCCGTCACGGGCCCGCTCCCGAGAATCAGCACGGTTTTCTCCTTCCCGGCGGCATTTGCATTGAGCTGCTGCAAGATCTCTATGGCAAGCTTCTTGCGGTTGACCACGGCGATGGCCGCGGGCAGGCGGTGGAAAAACTCATCCCACTTCCGGTAACGGGTATCGGAGCTGACGTATTGCTGGTAAATCTTTTCGATAATGAAAAAATCCCCGTTATACCCAAACGGCTTGGTAAAGGAAAACCCGATGATGGTTCCCGGGTTCAGAATGGGTTTCATGGCCAGGCGGAAAGCCTCCACCTCTTCGGCCTTTATCTGATCCACAAATCCAAGGATCTCCTCGAACTCTTCGGGATCGGGACCATTCTTGTCGAATAATGCCTCAATATATTCGTTAAATTCCACCGTATCAACAAAAACATCTCTTCCCATTGCCAGCCCGGGTTTGCGGTATCACTATATTCCGATTTTTAATTCGAAAGCTTCCCTGTACGCCTCCTCCACGATGATGACCGACATCTTATCCGCAATGATCACTTCCGGATACTTGGCAATGAAAATTTTGTTCAGGTTGATGATGTGGTTGCTGCTCACACGGACAAACTGATCCTGGGGCAAATGCGGCAGGATTTCTTCCAGTGTGTTTCGAACCAGCAAGGTTTCGTTCAGCAGGTGGGCTTTGCAGTTTTCACCGATCTGTTCCACAAAATACAAGTCCTGCAGCTTGATTTTTTCAAGGCCTTTGTCGGAGTCCAGCATGATTTGTTCCGGTTCTTTGTCGCCCTGCTTGAAGAACTTGTTGAACTGGTCGCTCTCGATTCTCGACTTGAGGTCGTTTTCGAATTTGAAGCGGGCTATCTCAATGTTCGTCTGCAGCTCCTTCTCTGTAAATGGCTTCAGAATGTATCCGTACGGCAGGGAGATTTTGGCCTTCTCCACGGTTGCAAAATCGGCATTGGCGGTCAGGTAGATGATGGGCACATTGTGCTTTTCCCCGATGATGGTGGCCGCCTCAATGCCGGTCATCTCACCCTTGAGGATGATGTCCATCAGGATAAGATCCGGCAGGTTCTTCTCCACTTCGGCAATGGCGGCCGGGCCACTTGCCACGGTGTTCTGCACTTTGTATCCGAGGCTTATAAGGCTTTCTTCAATGTCTGCTGCCACAAGGAACTCATCCTCCACGACAAGAATATTTAATGCTGGCATGTACTGAATGAATTAGTTTTTAAAACGAATGGTATATTTGGTTCCATTGGAAAAATCATACTCCAGTTCCCCGTCGATCTGCTGAACCAGCTTGGAGACAATGCGCATGCCGAGCGAACCGGACCCCTCCAGGGTCCTGGTCCCGTCCATGCCCACGCCATCATCTGCCACCGTCAAAGTGAACTCGTTGCCGTTGACGCTGCTAAGCCCGATGGAGATCCGGCCCTTGTCCTTTTCCTTGAACGCATGCTTGAAAGAGTTTGATATCAGCTCATTGATAATCAGGCCACAGGGAATGCCGATATCGATCGGCAGAAACACATCCTCAATACGAAATTCGAAAGTCACCTTACCCTGAAGGTCAGAATATGTCCGGCTCAGGTTATTTGTCAGGCTCTGCACGTAATTGCCAAACTTGATATTTGCCAGGGTCTCATTCCTGTAAAGGTTTTCGTGGATCAGTGCCATGGAGCGGATGCGGTTCTGACTCTCCCCAAGCACCGTTTTGAGCCTGGGATCATCCACCAGCCGTTCCTGCATCTTCAGGATGCTGGAGATGATCTGCATATTGTTTTTCACGCGGTGATGCACCTCTTTCAAAAGGATGTCCTTCTCAGCCAATGATTTCTTCAGGTTGGACTCCGCAATGCTCCTCTTAAGTTCCTTCTCCTCCAGGGCCTTCTCCATAAGAATATTGCCTGCCAGTTCATCGATGAGGGCGTAGAGCTTTTTGGGATCGACCGGCTTCACAAGATACCCGTTCACCCCCAGGTTGATGGCCTCCAGAAAGTACTCCTTGATGCTGTAGGCCGACATCACGATCACATTCACACCCGGGTCGAACTCCTTGATATTGCGGATCATTTCCAGGCCGTTCATGATGGGCATGCTGATGTCCGTAATGACCAGGTCGGGTTTGCTCTCCTTATAGATCTCCAGCCCTTCCTGCCCGTTCTCGGCGACAAAAAACTGCAGGACCCTCTTCGACAACCTTCTTTGGTAAAGGGCGCGGATGGTTTCGTTGTCTTCAACAAACAACAATGATATCTGGTGGGGTTGTATCTCTTCCATTGGTTGCAATCCGTCATTCAGGCCTGCCGGGCCTTGTTTAAATATTGTGCGATCAGTTCAACAAACTCCTTGATGTTGAATGGCTTGGCAATATAGTCGGTACAACCGGCTTCCATGCTTTTTTCCCGGTCGCCGTCCATGGCATAGGATGTCTGGGCAATCACCGGAACCTCCGGGCGGATCTCCCGGATCACCGGGGTGGCCTCAAATCCGCTCATGACCGGCATCCTGACGTCCATCAGGACCAGGTCGATCTGCTGGTCTTTTTTGCATTCGTCGATGGCCTCCTGTCCGTTCTTTGCCCAGATGAGGGTGACGTTCGTTCGTTTCAGGGCCGTCTTGATCAGCAGAAAATTTGTGGTGACATCTTCGGCAACGAGGATGACCTTGTCTTTCCAGTCGAATTCCATTGGAATAACTATTTTTTTGTGGCGTTTCAATATGCTGTGGCCGTCCTTTTTCAGGGGCAGGGTGAAACAGAATACCGACCCCTGGTTGGGTTCGCTTTCCACCCAGATATCCCCCCCGAACAAATTGACAAAAGCCTTGGAGATGGCCAGTCCGAGCCCGGTACCCTCATGTTTGGGACGGTGATCGATCGTGGCCTGCATGAAGCGTTCAAAAATATACTGCTGCTGCTCATAATCCAGGCCGACCCCCGTATCCTTCACATAGAAGATCATGAAATCGTCATGCAGGGTGTATCCCACTTCCACATATCCTTTATAAGTAAACTTACAGGCGTTGCCAACCAGGTTGATCAGCACCTGCTTCAAACGGGTACGGTCGGAAACCAGCACGTCCTCCCCCTGCGCAAGGGCGTAGTGGCTTCGCAGGTCGAAGTGCCTCCCGCTCATGTGATTGTCCTTCAGCAGCAATTCGTTGACCTCATCCAGCAGCTCGTTGATCGAAAACTCGTTGGAGCTGAGTGACAGCATGCCGGCCTCCACCTTTGATATGTCAATGATGTCGTTGATCAGGGCCAGCAGGTGGTTGCCGTTCTTATTGATGACCTCGATGAATTCCTGGAGTTCCTCCTTGTCTTCGGTTTCGAGCAACAGCTGGGAGAAACCGAGAATCCCGTTCATCGGGGTGCGGATTTCATGGCTCATATTGGCCAGAAAAGCGGATTTCAGTTTGTCTGATTGCTCTGCACGTTCCTTGGCTTCATTCAGCTGGCTGGTGCGCTCCCTGACCTTGCGTTCCAGTGTCCGGTTCGCCTCTTCCACCTCGGCCTTGCGGCTGTCCAGCTGTTTGTTGAGAAAAAAGTCCCGCCGTGCAAAATACTCAATGTAGTAAGCGGCGAACATGCCGATAAGGTTGGCGGAGACATAAAAAAAGTTGTTGTTGATGATGACCTCCGGCCCCGTGTCGGAGAAAAAAACGGCCCCGACATTGTAAATGATCAGGGTGAGCCAACCGGCCAGGCTGGCCATCAGGAACCGCAGTTTGATGAAAAAATAGCCTGCCGAAAAGACCAGCATCATGCCGCCGTAGTAAGCATAATTTTCAGGGACCAGCACCAGCATGAGGCCGATGCCTGTACCCGCAATCACAAAAGACACAAACAGCAGCAACTGCCAGATATTTTGAAAAAACCGGAAAAAAGACAGGATGAGCACCAGGCACAAAAAGGGGATCACCACCCCGAACCGGATGATGTAGAACACCTCCTGGTAGGACGGGATCATCATGGAATCCAGCAGGTCGAACACCCCGTAAAGAACGGCAACCAGGATGAATGACACCCTGAACTGGAAGAGAGAGTCCCGGAAGTACTTGGCCAGGAACTCCCTCTCATTCCCGTCCCGGAAAGAAAGGGTAATGGGGTGCAGGTTGATCCTGGGGGTCCCTTCACTGGTCCTGGAGCGGGATGAAACCTTACCGGCAGAGCGATTTGCCATCTGGACAGACTATTTCTCACAAACACCTAACAGGCAGGGCAAGTTACGTGTTTTTACCTAATTTCTCTGAGGTATACGCAGAATCCCTGCTGAAGTTATGGATTCCCCTGATTTTTTTTGATGATTTCCGTCATCCATCCGTGGGTGGTTTCGATCACTTCCGGATTGAAATGGGTGCGGTGGTATTCCCAGTCATTGATTATTTGAAGGCTGTGCCTCTGATCGTCTGTTTTCAGCAGGTTGTGGTCGGTCTGGGGAACCACCATGAATCTTGCCTGCCCCGGCCGGCCATAATGGTTCACAATATCGGCGATGAGCTGGTGCTCCCAGGCATTGAAGGCCACCGCATCCGATGCTCCCCAGAGCGAAAGCACGGATGCGGGGGTCCGGCTCCAGGCCGTGAACAGGCGGGCATCCTGCAACTGCTGCCAGAAGGTATAATGCCGCCCGTTCAGTGTCTGCAGGTCTTCACCCACCTGCCAGAATCGGTTCATGAACGCCAGCATGTCCGCATCCCGGGCCAGGGATTCCGGACTTTCCTTTTCCACCATGAAACGGTAGAAAAACCGCAGCGCCCGTTCATAACCGGCCTCATTCACCAGGTAGTCCTCCCCCCTGAGCAGACGCTGGATGCGCACCAGTTCGGTAAAGTAATCAAACCAGGGCCTGACCACCGTGCCGAACACGATAATCCCCAAAGGGGCCTGGCGGGTTTGCATCAGGGGAGCCACCACGCCCCCCGTGCTGAATCCAAAGACAAACACCTTGCCCGTATCCACAAAATCGTATTTAGCCAGGGCATTGTAAGAGGCCTCGAAAACCCCCACCTCATCAAACAGGTCAATCTGGTGGCAGTTCCTTCCGCTCCGGGAGTCCCCCACCCCCGGTTTTTCCGTTTTCACCACGACATAGCCTTTCTCGCTGAATCCGTTCAGCAGACGCTGGTAGCTGTGATGTTCCTGCATCCTGTCCATGGATTGGCAGGGGTTGCCCTGTATGAAAAACAAGACGGGTTTTCTGCCCTCCCCGGGAGGCACATGGATGATGGTGCGCACCAACCCGTCTTCGAATGGCACCGCATCGTAGATAACCCGGGCATGTGGGCTGGTTTCAGGGGCAAGGCCCTGCAGGACGCCGGTTAAACGCATGGATTTGCCTTCCCTCAGACCGGACAAACTGACCGTATCTCCTTGTTGACGGCGGGCGATGGCACCAACCAGCCAGGTCACGTCCCCAATGGGCTCTCCGTTGAGCGACAGCAGGACATCCCCGGGCCGGACACCCATTTGGTGCCCACTCCCCCCTTCCAGAACATAAGACACCGACACACCCTGTCCTTGAGGAATGGCATGGACCTGGCGCATGGAGTCAGGGATGGCTTCCAGAGCCACCCCCAGGGCCGCCCGCCTGGGAAGGTCAGCATACAGGCCTTGCGAAGCGGTAGTCAACAGCAGCATAAGGCAAAACAGTCTTGTTTTCATGGCGAATGGATTTTGAACGTGTTGGTTGCTGCAAAAAACAAGCCATGCCACAGCCCTTTTGCTTACCTTTACCGCAATTTTGAAAAAAATTCCGATGGACTGGAGCAGTTTTTTTGATTTGTTTTACCAGAATGTCATGGCATCGACCTGGCTGGAAATCGTGGCCGTGGTCTTCGGCATCCTGAGTGTGTGGTTTGCCCAGAGGGCCAACCTGCTGGTGTATCCGACCGGGATTGTCAGCACGGCCATTTATGTGTATATCTGTTATACGATCCAGTTGTATGCCGACATGGGCATCAACCTTTTTTACACCGGAATGAGCATCTATGGCTGGTATATGTGGACCCGCAAGGACGAAACCAGCCAGGTCCGGCCCATCCGGTGGAATACGGTCAGACAGCAATGGCAGGGTATTGCCATGATCCCGGCATTGTATGTCCTGATCCTTGGAATGATCTACCTGGCAAAACGGCAGGATGCCGCCTACATGCAATCCTATATCCCCTATGTTGACTCTTTCACCACGTCCATCTTCCTGATTGCCATGTGGTACATGGCCAGGAAAAAAATCGAGAACTGGATTTACTGGATTGCAGGCAACATCATCTCCATCCCCCTGTATTTTGTCAAGGGGCTGGTGTTTACCAGCTTTCAGTTCACCGTATTCCTGGCGCTGGCCATCCTGGGCCTGGTGAACTGGATCCGGCTTTACGAGTCCGGGCAGGCAAGAAAACAGGAGTTCCTATAAGAACTGCCCCCGCACATAATCCATCAGGGGAATATCGGCCCGGGTCCAGTCCAGCCTTGCCGAACCGGCTTTATCCACCCAGGCGGTTTCCTGGTGTTCATGCAGAACAACCTTTCCACCGTCAAGAGCACAAAGAAAAGGGATCAGGATGATGTCGAATGCGGGATATGCATGCCTGAATTCGGGAAGCCGCTTCAGTACTTTCACTTTCAGCCCCAGCTCTTCCATGAGCTCCCGGTGGAGGCATTCTTCGTCCGACTCCCCCGCCTCGACCTTGCCGCCGGGGAACTCCCATTGCAGCGGATGTCTTGACCGGGACGAGCGGCGGGCTGCAAAAACCTTTCCGCCACGGACGATCACTGCACAGGCAACCCGTATTACACCGGAAGTCATGGTCGCTTATTGTACAGGTTCATGGTCCGCTCCACACCCTGCAGGCCAAAACTGAGGACGATCTCGGAGGCCCTTTCCAGGGCCGGACGCACAAGCTCCCATTCCTCTCCGGTCCATTTCCCGAGCACGAACTGGGACTGAAACCCCCGGGGGTAATCATTGCCGATGCCAAAACGGAGGCGGGCAAAGTCGCTGGTTCCCAAGGCATCGATGATGCTGGCCAGGCCATTATGACCCCCGGCTCCTCCTTTTGCCCTCAGCCTGAGGCTGCCTGCAGGAAGGGCAAGATCGTCGGCCACCACCAGGAGCTTGTCGGGCTCGACTTTTTCTTTCTCCATCCAGTAACGGACCGGACGGCCACTCAGGTTCATGAAGGAAGAGGGCTTCAGAAGAATAAAAATCCGCCCCTTATGGCGAAAGGCAGCCCTGTCGCCATAGCGGGCGGGAGCAAACACAGCCTCGTGCTTTTGGGCAAGCAGGTCGGCAACCATAAACCCGATGTTATGGCGTGTTTCTGCATAGTCGGGGCCGATATTCCCCAGTCCTGCAACGAGATACTTCAATACAGGCTTTATTCGGTTTTTTCTTCGGATGCCGCCTCAGCGGATCCCTCGCCGGCCTCATCGGTTCCTTCTGCGGCTTCGCCTTCTTCTTCCTCATCACCAACCGGTGCCATCATGGCCGCCCTGGCTGATTTGACCATCACGACCACGGAAGAGGCCGGATCCAGAAAGTTCAGCTTATCCAGTTCCAGCATGCCGACTTTTATGGCATCGCCGATATCCAGCTTGGAGATATCGATTTCGATCTCATCGGGAAGGTCTGCCGGCAGCGCCTGTATGAGGAGTTTACGGAGCTTGATCTGCATCTTGCCCCCCTTGATGACCCCGGGGCTGTTGCCTTTGATTTTTATGGGAATGCTGATTTTAACCGGTTTGTCGGGGAAAATTTCAAGAAAATCGGCATGCAGGATCTCCTCACTCACGGGATGAAACTGGATGTCCTGCAAAATGGCGTCCACGGATTTCCCGGCAACGTCAAGCCTGATCAGGCATGAACTGGGGGTGTAGACGATGTCCTTAAAGCTTTTCGCTTCGGTGACGAACATGATTTGCTCTTTGCCTCCGTAAAGGACGCAAGGCACCATGTCTTCCCGGCGAAGGCGCTTAGCATCTTTTTTCCCTACGTTCTCGCGCGGAGAACCGCTCACAGATACTGTTTTCATTGTTTTTACATTTATTTGGTGTGGCGGGGGCACCCTGCCCCCGCGAAAGGGTGCAAAGATAACACTTTATGCCAAAACAAGCAGCCTTGCCGGCACAAAAATTTGATGCACAAGACTTACAGCAGCAGGCCGGCAGCAAGTCCCTGCCTACAGGATGGTGGAGAATTCGAAGTGGGTGCTGATGGATTCATGGTTGTGTACCCTCCGGATGACATCCGAGAAAAGTTTGGCACAGCTCAGAACGGTTACCTTGGGGCATTCCCTGCGCAGGGGAATGGTATCCGAAACCAGCACCTCATCAAAAACGCTGTGCTGAATCAGGTCGTAGGCATTCCGGCTGAATACGGGATGGGTGCAAACGGCCCTGACAGACCTGGCGCCATTGTCCAGCATCATCTGTCCCGCCTTCACAATGGATCCGCCGGTATCGATGATGTCATCCACCAGGACGACATCTTTCCCCCTGACATCCCCGATGAGCATCATGCGGTCCACTTCGTTGGCTTTTTCCCTTTGCTTATAGCAAATCACCAGTTCGCTGTTCAGAAACTTGGCATAGGCTGCAGCCCTCCTTGTGCCGCCTGTGTCGGGACTGGCCATGACAAGATTGGGAAGGTTCAGCTGCTTGACATAGGGGACAAAGATGGCAGAAGCGTACAGATGATCGACCGGAACATCGAAAAAACCCTGGATCTGGTCTGCATGCAGGTCCATCGTGATGACACGGCTTACCCCGGCGGCCATCAGGAGGTTGGCCATGAGTTTGGCCCCGATGGATACCCTTGGTTTGTCCTTGCGGTCCTGGCGGGCATACCCGAAGTATGGGATCACGGCCACCACCTGTTTGGCGGAGGCCCTGCGCGCCGCATCCACCATCAGCAGCAGCTCCATGATGTTGTCTGCCGGAGGGAAGGTGCTCTGGATGATGAACACATCATTCCCCCGCAGGGTTTCTTCGAAGGAAGTCTGTAATTCCCCGTCCGAAAAATGGGCGATGATTTCCTTGCCCAGGGGTTTGCCGTATTCACCGGCAATCTTTTCGGCCAGGTAACGGGTGGCAGACCCGGTGAACAGCTTCACTTGTGAGGTCATGGGCGGGTGTTTTTTTTTGTGGGCAACGGACTTTCGACCCTCAAAATTAGGAATAAAAAAACAAACCCGTGCGGGCCTTCCCTATTTTCCATTTATTTTGACGAAACCAAAGGAATGCTTAAATTTGCAGGCGCTAAACCGCAAACATGGTGGCGGTCCCTGCCCGGGTGGCGGAATTGGTAGACGCGTTGGTCTCAAACACCAATGATAGCAATATCGTGCCGGTTCGATCCCGGCCCCGGGTACGAAGAACGGCGCAAGACCCCCTGCATCAGGGGGTTTTTTTTGCCCACTCAGGAAGGGTTCGTTTTGGTTTTTCTGAACACCAGGGGGATTTGGTTGTGACCCGGTGCCCCGATCTCCATCAGCTGCCAGTCCTTATCATAGGCCTCAATCTTCCGCTTCAGGACCTCCACACGATCGGTTGATGGTTCATCGCCCTCCCACTCAACCACTTCCACCCTGTATTTCAGGGTGCGTTTCCGTCCGTTGATACGAACGTCGATCTCCACGTTCTGCTTTGCATCCACGTCGGGGATCAGGATGACAATTTCTCTCATGACTCAATGAACAGGATGGGTTAATAAAGCACACCATAAAATATCCGGACTGCAGGGCGGACCGGGCTCTATTCATACTTGAGGCTCTCGGTGGCATTCATACGCGAGGCCCGCCAGGCATGAACGCCCACTGCCAGTAAAGCGATCCCGGTGGCGGCCAGACCGGCAACCAGCAGGGGCCAGAAGTTGAGATCCACATGGTAGGCAAAGCTTGCAAGCCAGCGGTTCATCATATACCAGGCCAGGACTGCCGCGATGGCCATGGCCACCAGGATCAGCCACATAAACTCCCGCCCCAGAATGGCAAGCACGTCGGCAAAGCGGGCTCCCAGGACCTTGCGGATACCAATCTCGCGGGTCCGCTGCTCTGCTGAAAAAGCCGATAGCCCGTAAAGGCCCAGGAAGGCAATGATGATGCAGAGCCAGGCAAAAGCCGCAAAGAATATCCCCAGCACCCTTTGAGAGTCATACATGCCGGCGATGACCCGATCCAGGATATGGTATTCGAGCGGTTGGTTCGGGGCAAACGCTCCCCAGGCACTTTCAAGGGCACGGACCCCCTCAGCGAACCGGTCGCCCCGCACCTTCACAAGGAGGTAATTGCCCGCATTCCGCATCGGGTAAAAGACCATCGGCTCAATCGGGTTGACCAGGCTGGCATAATGAAAATCCCTGACCACCCCGATGACTTTTCGGTTGGTGGATGTGGTGCCGTCCGGCCATACAAAGCCGGAGGACACCTCCTTGCCAAGGGCCTCCTCCCAGCCAAAATAATGGACAGCGGCCTGGTTGACCACCACCGCTTCCAGGAAATCTGTCGGCTGCTCCCAATCAAAAAACCGTCCTTCATGCAGGGTCATGTCCATGAAGCCGGGAAAGTCCGGGTTTACCTGGACCACATTGGCAGAATAGGAAGCAAAACCCGTTTCGGTTTCCACATGCAGGCCGTTGAACATGGTCACAATGGAAGGGAAATAATTGGATACCATCACCCGTTCGACCTCCGAGATCTGGCCGAGGCTGTTCTTCAGTGCTTCGGCACCCTGCCTGCTGGCGGGATCCTGCAGTTCCACCACCAGCACGTGCTCCCGGTCAAAACCAAGGTCTTTGCCATTGACAAACCTCAACTGGCTGTTCACAATCAGGGTGGCGGCAATCATGAACACAGAGATCGCAAACTGAATGATGATCAGGCCCTTTTTAAGGGTGAGGGTTTTACGACCCGGCTGCGACCGCTGTGCCAGTGCCTGAAGCGGGGAAAATGACGACAGGTAGACGGCCGGATACCCGCCGGCGATCACCCCGACGAAAGCGGCAACCCCCAACAGGATCAGCAACAACAGCGGATTGGAAAAGACATTGGCCGACAGACGCACATTCAGCAGATTGTTCACATGGGGCAGCAACAGCTCCACCACCAGCAGGGCCAGCAACAGGGCCACCAGGGTGGTGATGACCGATTCGACGAAGAATTGCCGCACCAGGGTGCCCCTCGGAGCCCCCATCACCTTTTTCACGCCCACCTCCTTGCTCCTCCGGCTGAACCGGCTGATGGCGATATTGGTATAGTTGATGGCCGCCAGCACCAGGAGGAACACCGCAATCAGGGAAAAAATACGGACCAGCTCCGGACTCATCATGGTCACGGCACCGGTGGCCGAGCTCATCTCGTAAGGCAGTCTTGAATTCAGGTGGATGCTGGCCATCGGCTGAAAGATCAGCAGGTTCTCGTAGGCCCCTTCAAAGCCAACCCGGGGGACAATATGGTCCTGATAAAACCCCGGCCAGGTGTGTTCCATGAATTTGTCCGGATCAAACCCCGCGGCTGTCTTCAGGTAGACCCACATGATGCGGGCCCCATGGGCCGTTTCCAGGGACTGCCAGGTGGCTCCGCGCATGAAGCCGGCCTCGATCAGGTGGTTGAGGTGCGGCATGGTCGCCATGGAGAAGAGCCCGGTAAACTGGAAATGGCTGTTTATCGGCGTGTCCTCGATAACGGCCGTGACCCTGAAAGTCCCCGCACCATCCAGTTGAACCATCTTCCCGAATGCCGGCTCATCGCCGAAATACCGCCGGGCCATGCTTTCGGTCATGACCAGGGAAAACGGTTCATTCAACGCATGCTCAGGCCGGCCTTCCAGAAAACGGCAGGTAAAGAATTCGAACATTGTGGAGTCGGCCGCGAATACCCCGTCTTCAAAGAAATGCCTGTCCTCGTAACGGTAGATGATGTTGCGAAAAAAATAACCGGCAGGGAAAATCCGCAGGAATTCCGTGATTTCGGGAAGCTGGCTTTTCATCAGGGGACCAAGCGGCACGGTGTTGGTGGCCAGCTGCATGTGCTCCCCTTCCACGGTCAGGTCCGTGCCGACCCGGTAAATCCTCTCATGGTCGGTATGGTGGCGGTCGTAACTGGTTTCAAAAAGCAGGTATAAAAAGATCAGTAGGGCGGCAGCCATCCCAAGGGCCAGCCCGCCAACGTTGATCAGGGTATACAAGCGCTCTTTAAGCAGCCTGCGCATGGATATTTTAAACTCTTGCTGTTTCATTCACGTTGGATGTCATCAATTTTCCACAAACCTTCCTGCCGGGCAAGAACGAACACTTTCACCATCTCGGTGGAGTCTTCATCATCAGACACATAATGCCAGCAGGTTTCCACCAGCGCCAGCTCGTCGGTTTTCTCAAGAACCCCACTAATATGGAACCCGAGATCGGGAATCTCTTTAAAGCCGGCAAACACGGTAAGCCGTCCTGACAATCCGGCCTTGATGCCATTCAGGTTGCTCTGGGTCGACGAAGACAGCATTCCATAGGCCATTCTGGCGGCTTCGCTGTCAAAATTTGGCGGAGCGGATACAAAGAAGTTCTCGCAGAAAACGGCCACAACATCCTCCGGAGTCGGGGGATGGACCGCTTCGGCAGCAGGACGGCTGCCTGCCTCCCCGGCCGCAGTTTCCGGCAGGGGCTGGCAGGCCGTCAACACCAGCATCCATATCACGACAAACAGGGCCCGGGCTTTTCCATTCATGCAGGGAGCGATTTGATGGACAACAAAACATAAGAAACTACATCAAACCACGTGCAAAATACATTTATGTGCTAACCATCAATGCATTATGAATGGCCACAGGAAAGGAATATCCGGCTGACTGTATTAAAACGGACAGGCTTGTACATTTTCGTACACCTGGCCGGGGGCAAACGCCCGGCGCCATTCAACGGGGGCAGCGGGCGGCGGTGATTCCCCGTCCGGGGTGGCGGGGACAAACGGGAAAGACGAAAAAAGAGGCTCCTTCCGGAGCCCCTTTTCCCACAATTTATAACCACAAAACCAATTCACAATTAACCAAAATTATTCAATTGGTTTAAGCATTTCTGCTCAGAACAAAAATAGTTGATTCCTTGTTTTCCCCTGATTTAAAAAAAGTTAAAGCGTGTTAAATTCTGTTAAACGCGGTCAGGCGGCCTGTTTACGTCTTATTTTTGCATGCAGGCGATGAACGCTGCAACCGGCCGTCCCTGCTTGTTTCATGCGGTGCCACGACGCAGGATTGTCCCATACCTTATTTTCTCCATGAAGAAACGGTTCATCTTCCTGGTCATTATTTCCATCACCCTCTCATTGCTGGGGCTGATTGGCATTCAGTTATACTGGATCCGCAATGCCCTGTCCGTGAAAGAAGCCAACTTCGACCGCGGGGTCAGCGAGGCGGCAAGCCGTGCCATTTACAAGTTCAACAAGATGGAGATGACGCGCAAGGTGATGCTCCAGAGGGAACACGGCCAGCAGCTCAACCAGCGGCTGAACCACCTGCTGGACTCACTCAACCAGGTATACTACCGGCAAATGGCCACCCTGCAACAACCGGATCCCGTCAGTCCTGCCGAAGACCCCGCCGGCGCTCTTTTCTGGCAGGAGTTTCAGTTGAACATTTTCCAGGACGGCCAGGGTATTACCTCCCCGGGGGATACCGGGATTGTTTCCATGGATGTGCCGGAGCCTTTTGGCAGCCGTGGCTACCTGCCCGGGTCAGGACCCCTTCCGACAGAGGACCCTTTGAGTTTTTTTTTCAACCGGACCAGGATCATCAACGATTTGTTCGAGGACATGTTTTCAAACCGGTATTCGCTGGCCCTGTCACCCTCGGAAAATGCCGCCATGCGTGGAGCTGCTCAGCCATGGGATCAAGACGGACTATGAGTTTGGCATTTTCAACCGGGTGACCAATGCCTTTACCAGCCAGAAAACGGGGCAGTACCCGCAGGATCTGATGAACAGCCCCTATTTTTACAGCCTGTACCCCAATGACATTTTTGTCAACCCGGAATTTCTCCTGCTGTATTTCCCGCAGCAGAAAAGTTACATCTTTTCCCAGATGACGGCCATGCTGGCCACTTCATCCCTGTTGATCCTGATCATCATTTCTTCCTTTTCATTCACCATCATGACGGTGATCAGGCAGAAGAAACTCTCGCTCATGAAAAACGACTTCATCAACAACATGACCCATGAGCTGAAGACCCCAATCTCCACCATTTCACTGGCATGCCAGGCCCTGAGCGACAAGGATGTGCAAAAGTCAGAAAGTCTCTACCAAAGCTACATCAATGTCATCGATGAAGAGAATAAACGCCTGGGGATGATGACAGAGAAGGTGCTGCAAACCGCGCTGATCGACAAGGGCAAAATCAAACTGAACAAGACCGGACTGGACGTGCACGAACTGATCAACGACGCCATCCGGAAGATCGGGCTGCAGGTGGAGGCGCGCAACGGCAGGATCATCACCAAAATGGATGCAACCTACAGCTTCTTAAAAGCCGACAAGGTCCACCTGACCAATGTGGTCTTCAACCTGCTGGACAACGCCAACAAATACAGCCCCCTCAATCCCTGCATCACCGTTTCAACAGAAAACAACAGCCAGGGGATCCTGATTCATGTCCAGGACAACGGAATCGGTATCAGCCGTGCCAATCAAAAGAAAATTTTTGATAACTTGTACCGGGTTTCCACCGGGAATATTCACGATGTGAAAGGGTTTGGCCTGGGGCTCAGTTACGTGAGGGCAATTGCCGAGAAACACGAGGGTTGGGTCTCCGTAGTCAGTGAACCCCGAAAGGGGTCCCGGTTCACCGTTTTCATCCCCTTCGGGTTCAGCCAGCCACCGCAAAGGGGATAGTGTCCGCAACCGCAATAGCCATCCAAATGGAAAAACCACAGATCAAGATCCTCCTTGCCGAAGATGACCCCAACCTGGGCACCATACTGAAGGCCTACCTTGAAGCCAAGGGTTTTCCCACCACACTGTGCATCAACGGGGAAGAGGCCTACAACACCTACCTGCAGAGCAGCTTCAGCTTTTGCATCCTGGATGTGATGATGCCCCTTATGGATGGATTTACGGTGGCCCGGGAAATCCGGAAGGTCGACAAAAAAATCCCCATCCTGTTTCTGACGGCAAAGACCATGCAGGAAGACATCATCGAGGGCCTGAAGATCGGAGCCGATGATTACCTGACCAAGCCCTTCAGCATGGAGGAACTGCTGTTGCGCATCAATGCCATTTACCGCCGGACCTTTTCCGGAAAACCGGGCGATTCCGAAAAGACCTATTTCACCATCGGAAAATACACCTTCGATTATGCCAGGCAGATTCTGAGCATTGGCGGGCAGGAACAAAAACTGACTTCCAAGGAAGCGCAGCTTTTAAAAATGTTGTGCGACCGCACCAACGAAGTGCTGGACCGGTCGGAAGCCCTGAACAAGATCTGGCTTGACGACAACTATTTTAACGCCAGGAGCATGGACGTGTACATCGCCAAATTGCGCAAATACCTCAAAGAGGATCCCGAAGTGGAGCTTCTCAACGTCCACGGCCGGGGCTTCAAGCTTCTTGCCAACACGGGCCGCTAGGGCCGGCAGGGGAAACGCCGGTCACCATCCCCTTCCCCATCATTCGTATTTCAGGGCTTCCGACGGATTGGCCAGCGAGACCCTGATGGCGTGATAGCTGACCGAAAGGGTGGTAACTGCAAAGGCCAGCAGCCCGCCCAGAACAAAGGGCAGTGCCCCGACGCCCGCATGGTAGGGAAAGGAAGAAAGCCAGTTGTCCATAAAGTACCAGGCCAGGGGCGTGGCCACCGCCAGGGCGATCCCGGCCAGGATATAGAAGTCCTTCAACATCATGAAGCTGATGCGCAGCACCCCGGCTCCCAGCACCTTGCGCACCGCAATCTCGCGTGACCGCTGCCCGGCCATGAAGGAAGCCAGGCCGAACAAGCCCAGGCAGGCGATGAACACGGCAAAGCCGGAGAACAGCAGAACGATCTTTCCGAACCGCTCCTCCTGGCGGTAATGGCGGTCGAACTCCGCGGAAAGGTGAAGGGGCATGAAGCTCCTGCCGGGCATAAACTCCCGGTGCAGGGCCTCCAGCCGGGCCGTCAACCCGGGAAGGTCGTGCCCGGCGTGTCGCACCGACGCCCGCAATGCATGCCGCTCATTCCAGCAAATGACCAGGGGCCCGATGGGCTGGTGGAGGGAATTGTAATGAAAGTCGGGCACAATGCCGATGATGCGTCGTCCTTCAATCTCTTTTCCGAGCACGTCATTGTAATCGTCTCCCAGCTCAAAATAATTCACGGAAGTCTCGTTGATGATGACCACCCGGTCCAGTTCAGACCGCAGGGACGGATCGAAGTCCCTGCCGGCAATGGGACTGACGCCCAGCAGACTCAGGTAATCGGCATGCGCCGGCAAAAAGGTATACTGCTTGCGAATCCCGTTCACCATTTCTGAGTTTTGCCAGGTGATGCTGCCTGGCACGGCATTGGAGAAACTCACTTCCAGCACTCCGGGCAGCTCCTGCAAGGCGGTTTTGAAGGCCTCTTTGCGCGAGGTACCCGGAGCATCCAGGATGATGGTGTTTTCCTTGCGGAAACCCAGCTCCTGGCTTTTCATGAAATGGATCTGGCGGTACACGGTTACGGTGGCGGCCACCAGGGCAATGGACACGGTGAACTGGAAGACGATCAGGGCCTTCCTGAAGAACGCCCCGCGCTTGCCCCGGGTGCGCTCCCCCTTGAGTGCGGAGACCGGTTGAAAGGCCGTGAGATAGAAGGCTGGATAAATCCCGGACAGCAGTCCCACGAGAACCGTTCCGCCCAGAAACAGGGCGATGAGGGGCCCCGCTCCCAGGTCGCCAAGACGAAACACCGTGCCGGCCAGTTGGTTAAAGTCTGTCAGGAATAATTCCACCAGGATCAGGGCGATGAGGACCGCCATGGCCGTCACCAGCAGCGATTCCAGCAGAAACTGCCCCACCAGGGCCAAACGGGTGCTGCCCAGCAGTTTGCGAACCCCCACCTCTTTCGAGCGGGTGGCGGCCCGGGCCGTGGCCAGGTTCATGAAGTTGATTACGGCGATGGCCAGGACAAACAAGGCCAGGGCCAGGAAGGAGTTCACGGCACTGCGGCTCCCGTGAATGATGGGTGCCTCATGCATGACTTCATCGTGGAAAAACACTTCCGGCAGCGGACGCAAGCTGTAGGTCATGGGAAATTGTTCCCCCGTCCATTCAGCAAAATATTCCTGGATCAATCCGTTCATCCTGGCCTCGACTTCTTCCGGATCGGCATGTGGGTTCAGCTTGAAAAAGGTGAAATAGTTCCAGCTGCCGAACTCGTTCATCATGCCTGGGCGGTTAAACAGCTCTGACAACAGGGGAAAAGGCACCAGGGCGGAAAAGGGAAGGTGGAGGTAGCGCACATCCTCGATCACCCCGGTTATCTGAAGGGGAACGGACCGGTGCGTGACCATCCGCCCGACCACATCGGTGGTGCCGAAGACTTTCATGGCTTCCGTCCTTGTAAGCACCAGTGAATGCGGGTCGGACAGGGCCGTTTCGGGCACCCCGGCCAGAAATGTCACCGGGAAAAAGTCGAAAAAGGTGGAGTCGGCCATCATGACCTGGCTGAGCCTGTGCAGCTCCTCCCCGACAAAGACATCCGGACGGGACATGGAAAACAGGTCGATACGGCAGAAGCCCTCAATGCCCGGCACCTGCCCGGCCATCATGGGTCCCTGGAGGGTCCCCGTCAGGGCCCACTCCCCGGCCTCCATGCGGTAAATATGTTCCCTGTCCGGCACCCCGCGATCGTACATATACTGGTCCAGTATATAAACGCACACCAGAACAAAGACGGTAATCCCCAGGCCAAAACCCAGGACGTTTAACACGGTATAAAACTTTTGGCTCCAAAGGGAGCGCAGGCTTGTTTTCAGGTGTTGAGCGAACATCATGGCATGGTGTTGATTCCCAGATGGCCGGCTCAAAAACCACTCCACGAATTGCACTTACCTGCATACAAACAACTTATGTCTCTGGCGACCGGCCGAGCCGGCCGGTTATTGGGCGATAACGGACACCTTGTGTCCGGAAAGAACCCAGGGGAAGCTGTCCGGGAACAGGTGTTCACGGGCGACAGGGTCCCCGGGCAGGGACCCGTTCACAACCGGTGGCCTGCCGGTAGCAGAAAAAAACACGCGGGAAAACCCTTCCGGACTACAGGGGGTTGCTCAGGTCAAAGTCCGCCTGAAAAACGATCTCGTCACGGTATTGAAGCTGGTAGGAAAAATTGGTCATCGCTTCATCCATGACAATGTTCCATTGCCTGCCCAGGGTGTCCTGCAGCAATTCAATGGTGTACTCATCCGCAGGGAAATGCTGTGAGAATGGGGTGCCGCTCCCATCGGCATAGCCTCCGTAAAGGGTGCTTTCTTCGGGCGTGCCGTCCGGATGCCGGTGGTCGTGCCGGAACCGCAGGCGGCCGTTCTCGACCAGAAACATCCAGGTCCTGGAGGTATCATCGCTCAAATGGAAAGGGATGTGGACATGGTCCTCCCCGCATTCTGTGACGTGCATCACAAAATCAAGGTGGGCCCAGCTCTCGCGGCCCGGGGCCATGTAGGTTTCCCGGCCCCGGAAGGATTTTCCGCACAGGCTGGCCAGGTTGTCCAGGAAGGCCTGTTCTTCAGGAGACAGGACCGCGGTAAGGGTATCCCGCTGAGTGGTTTCGGCCGTTTGCGGGGAGGGCCCGCAAGCCGCGAAAAATAATCCGACAATGGCAATCAATAAAAAATGTCTCATGGGACTGGTTGTTTTGGTTGGGGTTGGTCATGCGAACTTACGACTTTTTTTCTGAAGGCGGGCAGAAAAAAGGCGGCAGGCCGGGGGGGGAAAGGGGGTCCGGCCCCGAACTTTTAACTACCTTGTGCTGTTGAACCTGAAACGCACCGGCCCATGGAAACAGACGGCAACACCAGGACAATCACACAGGGGCGCAGCCTGCCCGGTTTATACGACATCAAGAAGCTGTGGAATCCGTCCTGGTTTCAGGGCAACCGCAGGCGGGGCAGCTACTTCGAAGGCTGGTACTTCAAAATTGTCAGCCCCTGCGGCAGGCACTCCCGGGCTTTTATCCCGGGCGTTTCCATTTCGTCGGATGATTCACACGCCTTTGTGCAGGCCATCGATGGCATGACCGGACAAAGCTGGTATTTCCGGTTTCCCCTGGAAGGATTTTCTTATTCCCGGAATGGCTTTGCGGTAAAAATCGGCAGGAACCGTTTCTCTGCCTCCCACATGGAACTGCATCTGGCAGGACAGGGTGCCACTTTCTCCGGCAGGCTTGGATTCGAGGGCCGGGTTTGCTATCCTGCGGGGCTCACCCGGCCGGGCATCATGGGCTGGTACCGCTACATGCCATTCATGGAATGCTACCACGGGGTGGTCAGCCTCGACCATGAAATCCTGGGAGGGCTTGAGCTGAACGGAAAGGAAGTACGTTTTTCCGGCGGACGGGGGTACATTGAGAAGGACTGGGGCACCTCCATGCCATCTGCCTGGGTCTGGATGCAGGCCAACCATTTTGAAACAAGGGGCACCTCCTTCATGCTCTCCGTGGCAAACATCCCCTGGATTGGCAAATCCTTTACCGGCTTCCTGGGCTACTTTCTGCATGAAGGCAGGCGGTATGATTTTGCCACCCACACCGGGGCACGGATCACCCGGCTGGAAAAACACGAAGGCCGGATCCTGGTCGGACTGCAGGGAAAAGGATTCCGGATAGAGGTCGGTGGACTGACCGGGAATACGGGAGCCCTGAAGGCGCCCGTTGGCGGGACCATGCAGCGTCTCATTCATGAAAGCATTGATGCTTCCCTGGAGGTCCGCTTGTCGGATGGGGCCGGCAAGACCCTGTTCCGGGGAACAAGCCGGCATGCCGGGCTGGAGCTGACCGGTCAGACGGACACCCTGAGACCATAAGCCCCTTCCCCGGCAGGCAGGGAGGCGGAAACACGGGTTCCGGCCGCACACGCTTCCGTCCCGCCAATTTCGGGCATTTGCGGTTGAATTAACCGAACATCTTTGCTATATTTGCACATTAATTTAAACTGAATTTAAATTAGGCGGTTGCCTGCCGCCGGTCCCTTTTGCGCAACATGGAAGACAATAGCAACCAACTACTGGATGAGGTCACCGGGTCGGAATACAAATTCGGGTTTTACACCGATGTGGAGATGGACCAGGCCCCGAAAGGCCTGACGGAGGACACCATCCGTTTCATCTCTGCCAAAAAAAACGAGCCGGAGTTCATGCTGGACTTCAGGCTCAAGGCCTTCCGGCACTGGCAGACCCTGAAGGAACCCCGCTGGGCCCATGTGAAATACCCGCCCATCGATTACCAGGACATCATTTACTATTCTGCCCCGAGAAAGAAACCCCAGTACGAGAGCCTCGACCAGGTCGACCCCGAACTTCTGGAAACCTTCGAAAAGCTGGGCATTCCCCTGGAAGAGCAAAAAATGCTTGCCGGGGTGGCGGTGGATGCCGTGATGGACAGTGTATCGGTGGCCACGACCTTCAGGGAAGCCCTGGCGGAAAAAGGGGTGATATTCTGTTCCTTCAGTGAGGCCTTGCAGAAGCATCCCGGCCTGGTCAAAAAATACATGGGCAGCGTGGTGCCTTATACCGATAATTTCTATGCCGCCCTGAACTCTGCCGTATTCAGCGACGGCTCTTTCGTGTTTGTCCCCCGCGGGGTGCGTTGCCCCATGGAGCTGTCGACCTACTTTCGGATCAACGCAGCCAATACAGGACAGTTCGAACGCACCCTGATCGTGGCGGAAGAGGGCAGTTATGTCAGTTATATGGAAGGATGCACCGCCCCCATCCGGGATGAAAACCAGCTGCATGCCGCCATTGTGGAGATCGTCGCCCTGGCTGATGCGGAAGTCAAGTATTCCACGGTGCAGAACTGGTGGCCTGGAGACAAAACCGGCAAGGGCGGGGTTTACAACTTCGTCACCAAACGCGGCATCTGCGAAGGCCAACGGTCCAAAATCTCCTGGACCCAGGTGGAAACCGGTTCGGCCATCACCTGGAAATACCCCAGCCTGGTGCTCAAAGGCGATCATTCCACAGGAGAATTTTATTCGGTGGCCGTCACCAACAACCACCAACAGGCCGACACCGGCACCAAGATGATCCACCTGGGGAAAAACACACGCAGCACCATCATCAGCAAAGGCATTTCTGCCGGCCAGAGCAACAACAGCTACCGTGGACTGGTCAAGACGACCCGAAGGGCCGCCAACGCACGCAACTTTTCACAATGCGACTCCCTGTTGCTTGGGGACCGGTGCGGAGCCCACACCTTTCCATACATAGAGGTGGGCAACAGCACCTCCATTGTGGAACATGAAGCCACCACCAGCAAAATATCGGAGGACCAGCTTTTTTATTGCCTGCAGCGGGGGATCGACATGGAAAACGCCATAGGCCTCATCGTCAACGGCTATGCCAAAGAGGTGCTGAGCAAACTCCCCATGGAATTTGCCGTGGAGGCGCAAAAACTGTTGTCGATCAGCCTGGAAGGCAGCGTCGGCTAGACAAAAACACACACAGTACACAACTTTTAACACCATCTGACAACCATGTTAAGCATTCGCAACCTCAGCGTGTCCATCGGCGGAAAGACCATCCTTAACCGTTTCAGCCTGGAGGTCAAAGAAGGGGAAATTCACGCAATCATGGGACCCAACGGGACCGGGAAAAGCACCCTGGCTTCCGTGATCGCCGGCCGTGAGCTGTTCGATGTCGACGAGGGAGAAATAATTTACAGGGGACAAAACCTCCTGGAGATGAGCCCTGAACTGCGGGCCCGGGAAGGCATCTTCCTCGGGTTTCAGTATCCGGTCGAGATTCCCGGGGTGAGCATGGCCAACTTCATGCGCACCGCCATCAATGAAAAGCGCAAGCATTATGGACTGGAACCGCTTACCGGCGCAGAGTTTCTCAAGATCATGGAGGAAAAGAAAAAGCTGGTTGAGATCCAGTCGGCCCTGACCAGTCGCTCAGTCAATGAAGGGTTTTCGGGAGGGGAGAAGAAAAAAAATGAAATCTTCCAGATGGCCCTGCTGGAGCCCCGGCTGGCCATCCTCGACGAAACCGACAGCGGGCTGGACATTGACGCCCTCAAAGTGGTTGCCAACGGGGTGAACAAATTGCGCCGCAAGGACAACGCCACCGTGGTCATCACCCATTATCAACGCCTGCTCGACTACATCGTACCCGACTTCGTTCATGTGCTGTTCGATGGCCGCATCGTCAAGAGTGGCGGCAAGGAGCTTGCCATGGAGCTGGAGGAAAAAGGCTACGACTGGGTGCGCAGGGAGGCAGATGCCAGGGTCTGACAGGACCGCAACCCGCGACTCATGGAAAAAATATAAAGTTCAGAAAACCGTCCATGGAAACCAAGATACATCACAATCCGATCACTGACCAACTGCTGGCCCTGTACCAGGAGCATGGAGGCGAGATCCGGGCCCAGGCCACCCCCCTTGTCAACCGGCTGCGGCAGAACGCAATGGCCCGGTTCAGGGAACACGGCTTCCCTTCCACGAGCCAGGAAAGCTGGCGCTTCACCAACCTGGAGCCCCTGCTCAGCACCGAATTTGTTTTCGATTTCGAAAACAGGAGCCGCAGCATGGACATCGACAAAATCTTCACCTGCGATGTGTACGATCTGGACACCTTCAGCGTGACCCTGCTCAACGGGTGGTTCGTTTACAAACAGGCCCCGCTGACCAGGCTGCCCGACGGCACCATCATCGGCAGCCTCGCCAGGGCCATGGAAGTGTACCCCGACCTGATTGACCGCTACCTGGGGAGGGCGGCCAAAATGGAACGATCCGGCCTGGCAGCCCTCAACACCCTGTTTTTGCAGGACGGTCTCTTCGTCTATGTTCCCGAAGGGGTGGTTTTGGAGAAGCCCATCCAGCTGATCAACATTGTGGACAGCAAGGTGCCCGTTTTCCTGCAACCGCGTCACCTGGTGATCGCAGAAAAGGGGGCGGAAGCAACCCTGGTGCATTGTGACCACAGCCTGACCCACAAGGTCAGCTTCACCAACACGGTCATGGAGCTCTTTGCCGAACCTGGCGCCGTCATTGACCATTACAAAATCCAGAACAAGGGCAGGAATTCAGGGCTGGTCACCTCAACCTACATCCAGCAGAAGCAGGACAGCCGGGTGCATACCGGCATCATCACCCTGAACGGGGGCTTCACCAAAAACATCATTGAGGCCACCCTCCTCCAGCCGGGATGCCGGTCGGATCACAGCGGTCTTTACCTGGTGGACAGCAACCAGCATGTGGACAACCAGTTGTATATCGATCATGCCGCCCCGGATTGCACCAGCGATCAACTCTACAAGGGCGTTCTGGATGATGAGGCCAAGGCGGTATTCAGCGGCAAGGTGATGGTCAGGCGGGACGCCCAGCGCACCCTGGCTTACCAGAACAACAAAAACCTCCTGCTTACCGACGATGCCAGGGCCAATACCCAGCCCCACCTGGAAATCTATGCCGACGATGTGAAATGCAGCCACGGGGCCACCGTCGGTCAACTGGATCCGGAGGCCATGTTCTACCTGCGCTCCCGGGGCCTGTGCGAACGGACAGCCCGCCAACTGATGATGTATGCCTTCGCCGTGGAGATCATCAACCGCATCTCCATCGAGGCCCTCCGGCAACGGCTGGATCACATGGTCGAAAAGCGGCTGCGGGGAGAATTGTCGATTTGTGACCAGTGCATGCTGCACTGCAACAGCAAGGAACCAACCACCTTCAATATTGACCTGAGCCAGTTATAAAACCCTGTGCGCATGAACCTGAACCCGGAACAGATCCGCAAAGACTTCCCGGCCCTGCACCAGCAGGTTAACGGCAGGCCCCTGGTTTACCTGGACAATGCAGCTACCACGCAGAAGCCAGCTGCGGTGATTCAGCGGCTCAGCCAATATTACGAAAAAGAAAACAGCAACATCCACCGAGGGGCCCACTTCCTGAGCCAGCAGGCCACGGAGGCCTATGAAAAGGCAAGGCAAAGCGCCGCGGCATTCATGAACGCACCCGGGGCCCATGAGGTGGTATTCACCCGGGGCACCACCGAATCGATCAACCTGGTGGCCAGCTCCTTTTCAAGGAAGTTTCTCCGGGCCGGAGACGAGATCCTCGTGTCGGCCATGGAACACCACTCCAACATCGTGCCCTGGCAGATGGCCTGTGGGGACCGCCAGGCCAGGCTGAAGGTCATTCCTGTTACCGACAGCGGGGAGCTGGACATGAACGCCTTCGCTGACCTGCTCAGTGAAAAGACCCGCCTGGTGGCTGTCACCCATGTCAGCAATGCCCTGGGCACGATCAACCCGGTGAAGGAGCTCATCGACCTGGCCCACCGGAACGGCATACCGGTTCTGATCGACGGAGCCCAGGCGGCACCACACCTCCCCATAGACGTGCAAGAGCTGGGATGCGACTTTTACTGTTTCTCTGCACACAAGGTTTACGGCCCGATGGGGGTGGGGGTCCTCTACGGAAAGGAAGAGTGGCTCGAACGCATGCCCCCCTACCAGGGGGGAGGCGAAATGATCCGGGAGGTCCGTTTCGAACAAACCACTTACAATGACCTGCCCTTTAAATTCGAAGCCGGCACCCCCAGTGTGGGCGATGTGCTGGGCATGGAAGCCGCCCTGGATTATGTCCGGGGCCTTGGGTGGGAACAAATTGCTGCCCATGAGGACCGGCTGGTTGATTATGCCATGGAACAGCTTTCTTCCCTGGACAACATCCGTTTTATCGGAATGCCTGCCCACCGGGCCGGGGTCATCTCCTTCCTGTTCAAGGACATTCATCCATACGACACCGGCACCATTCTCGACAAACTGGGCATTGCCGTGCGCACAGGACACCACTGCGCCCAGCCCCTGATGGACCGCTTCGGGATTCCCGGCACCGTCAGGGTCTCCCTGGCGGCTTACAACACCCCCGGGGAACTGGATGCGCTGACCGACGGGCTCCGCCGCATCCGCACCATGTTTGCATGAGCCAAAAAAAAACGGGCATGAACGAACCCCCTGCAAGAAACAATTTTCGCAAACTGGTCCGGACATACGGGGCCTTTTTCCTGGCCATGGTCCTGGTTCTGGTGGTTGTCTCCCTGGTGCTCAGTGCGCGGGGTCCCCTTTCCGGGGCAGGCGACACGCAACCCGGCATCCAGAAGGGGCTGGCCATTGCCCTGGCCATCGTGATCATTCCCCTGGCCTACGGATACCCCCAAAGAATGATGCGGCGCGTGGAACCCCGGTGGACGCTCGACCTGAAGATCGCCCTGTACCGCAGGGCGGTGGTCCTTCGCCTGGCCATGACGGCAAGCGTGTTCATGATGGATGCCCTCCTTTTTCTGGCCACGGGCGACAACGACCTGTTGCTGCTGCTTGCCATCATCCTGTTGTTTTTTATCCTCAGCAGGCCCACCCCATTCCGGGCGGCCACGGACCTGGGGCTTTCGGATGGGGAAAAAGCGGAATTGTTCTAATTTTGTTTCATCAAACACCTGGCGGCCACAGGCCGGAAGAGATATGAACATCAAGGAAAAGGAACAGCAGGTCATCGAAGAATTCGGATTGTTTGAGGACTGGATGGACAAGTACAATTACCTGATCGAGATCGGCAGGGAGTTGCCCGCCATGGATGCCTCCCAGAAGGAGGACCGTTACCTGATCAACGGCTGCCAGTCGCAGGTCTGGCTGCGGGCATCCCAGGAAAACGGGAAGGTGGTATTCCGGGCCGACAGCGACGCCCTGATCACGAAGGGCATTGTGGCTTTGCTGATCCGGGTCCTCAGCGGCCAGCCGCCACAGGACATCATCGACAGCGACCTGTCATTCATTGACCGGATCGGACTGAAGGAACACCTGTCCCAGACACGGTCCAACGGCCTGCTGAACATGATCAAACAAATGAAATTATACGCCCTGGCTTTTCAGGCCCGGTCAAGCGCTTCCTAACCCGTCAAAGTCATGCAAGAAGAACTCCTTTCCCGCATCATCCAGGCCCTTAAAACCGTTTTTGACCCGGAGATACCGGTCAATATTTACGACCTGGGACTGATCTACCGCCTGGAGGTCGATGCCGCCGGCAAGGTGGCCATGGACATGACCCTGACCAACCCGAATTGTCCTGTGGCCGACCAGCTGGTCGATGAAGTCAAGGCTGCTGTGCGAAACACCGAAGGGGTCTCTGAGGTCGAACTGAAACTGGTCTTTGAGCCCGAATGGACCAGGGAAAACATGTCGGATGCCGCCATGCTGGAGCTGGGCCTGCTCTGACCCCCCTTTAACCTCCGGGCTGTCTCCCCGTAAAAATAATCTGACCGGATTCCGGAACCCGCTGCGGCCTCCGGTTGATTTCCATATTTTTGGTTTTCCTTTCGAAAAAGGTTGTATTTTTGGCCAGACAAACCCCCAACATATTTCATTCACTTAAACACCCAAAACATGAACATCCCGGACGATTTGAAGTATACGAAAGACCATGAGTGGGTCAAGGTGGAAGGAGACATTGCCATTATTGGCATCACAGACTTCGCCCAGAACGAACTGGGAGACATCGTATACATTGAAGTGGACACTGTGGGCGAAAGCCTGGACCAGGAAGAAACCTTTGGCACCATCGAGGCCGTAAAGACCGTTTCCGACCTGTTCATGCCCGTCAGCGGGGAAGTGACCGGGTTCAACGACGACATCGAATCCACCCCCGACCTGGTCAACAAAGACCCTTACGGAAAGGGCTGGATCATCAAGGTCAAAATGTCCGACCCCGGCGAGCTGGACAAGCTTCTTTCTGCCGGGCAATACAAGGAGCTGACCCAGGCCTGAGGCAAGGACCCCGTGAACGGGCGGCTGCAAGCCTGCAGCCGCCGCCAACCAACCCCCTTGCATGAAGGGAAAGTATTTACTTCCATCCGTCGGATGGGCCCTCCTCGTGCTGGCCGCCACCGGGCTCCCCGCCGACCGCATCCCGGCTTCGGGTTTGCTGCGGGTCCAGCACATGGACAAGCTTGTCCACCTGGGCCTCTTCATGGTATTTGCCCTGCTGCTGGGTTATGGCCTGGCGAAACAAAAGGCAGGCAGTTTTGGTCGCCGGCACGGCCTCTGGATCGTGCTTGCCTCCGGTTTGGCCTATGGGGCCCTGACGGAACTGCTTCAGCATTTTTTCCTGCCGGGCCGCCAAGGAAGTCCCCTGGATTTTTACTCGAACGGGATTGGAACGGTTTTTGGACTGTTGTTGTTCCGGTATGGCTGGTTGCCCCGGCTCGGCCCAAAGGGGTCTTGAGATTTTTTCAACCCCGGAGGCATGGCATTTGTTTATAAATAATTCGTATATTAGCACACCCTTTTGGCAACGGGTTTTCCGCAAGGCGGCCTGCGCCAACACCAAAAAACCAACGACTGAATATGGAAGCAAAAAAGACCCCAAAAGCGGACCTGGAAAACAAAAAGCGCATCTTCCTGCAAATAGGGATTGCCATTGCGCTCGTTGGTGTCCTGTTCGCCTTTGAATGGAAACAGTACGAGCGCCCGGAGTTCGACCTGGGCACCCTCGAAATGGACTTCATCGAGGAAGAGGAGATCCCGATCACCCGCCAGGAACAACCCCCGCCACCCCCGCCACCGGAACCCTCCATGGAGCTGGTCATTGTGGATGATGACGTGGAAATTGAAGAAGAGTTCACCATCGACGTAGAAGCCACCGTATTTACTGAGGTCCAGGAATTTACCCCCATCATCGTAGAGGAAGAGGAGATCGCCGAAGACGTCATCTTTACCGTGGTGGAAGACCAGCCGGCCTTCCCCGGCGGGGAGGAAGCCAGGATCCGCTACCTGCAGGACAACCTCCGCTACCCGCAGATGGCCCGTGAGGCCGGCATACAGGGTACCGTGTTCGTCACCTTCGTGGTAGAGCGCGATGGCAGCGTCACCGACGTCAGGGTGCTTCGCGGCATCGGCGGCGGCTGCGACGAGGAAGCCGTCCGGGTGGTCCGCAACATGCCACGCTGGGAGCCGGGCCGTCAAAGGGGCCAGGCCGTGAGGGTACAGTTCAACATGCCCATCCGCTTCGTCCTGAACTAAGCAGTCATAAGGCAAAATATGCAATGGCCGTCCCGGGAGTCCGGGACGGCCGCTTTTTTTATCAGCGGCCTCAGCTGATGCGCCCCCACAGAACCCGGTCAGGGAAGAGGGTTTTCAGCCGGCGCAGCAGCAGACGGTTTTCCGGGGCAGACAAGGCGGGATCTTTTGCCAGCAGGTCCCTTGCTTGCTGCCTGGCCATTTTCAGCAATGCCTCATCCTGCGTCAGGTCGGCCACTTTCAGGTCGGGCAGGCCGCTTTGCTGGGTCCCCTGAATATCGCCGGGACCCCTGAGCTGCAAATCCATTTCCGCGATCTCGAATCCATCGTTTGTCGACACCAGTCCCTCGATCCGCTTGCGCGCATCCCCGGCCAGCCCGTCTTTGGTCATCAGGATGCAGTAGCTCTGCTCCGCCCCCCTTCCCACCCGGCCGCGCAGCTGGTGAAGCTGAGACAGGCCAAAGCGCTCGGCGCTCTCGATCACCATCACGCTGGCATTGGGCACGTCGATGCCCACCTCGATGACCGTGGTGGCCACCATGATCTGGGTTTGCCCCTTCACAAAGCGCTGCATCTCAAAATCCTTATCGGCCGGTTTCATTTTTCCATGGACGATGCTCACCCCGTATCCGGGCGGGGGGAACTCCCTGACGATGCTTTCATAGCCATCGGACAGGTCCTTCAGGTCGAGCGATTCGGACTCCTGTATGAGGGGATACACCACATAGACCTGACGGCCCTGGCGAATCTGTTCCCGCATGAATCCGAAAACCTTCAGGCGGTTGCTGTCGTACTGATGCACGGTGCGTATGGGTTTGCGGCCCGGAGGCAATTCATCAATGACCGACACATCCAGGTCGCCGAACAGGGTCATGGCCAGGGTGCGGGGAATGGGTGTTGCGGTCATGACCAGCACATGGGGCGGCACCGGGCTTTTGGACCACAACCGGGCCCTTTGGGCCACCCCGAAGCGGTGTTGTTCATCGATCACCACCAGCCCCAGGCGTTCGAACCGGACCACCTCCTCAATCAGCGCGTGGGTCCCGATGATGATCTGTACCTGCCCCTCGCTGAGTTCCTGAAGCAGCTGTTTTCGGCGGGCCGCACGGGTGGAGCCGGTCAGCAGCCCGACCCGGACATCCAGTTTGCCCAGCATGGCCGACACCGATTCATAATGCTGGAAAGCCAGGATCTCGGTCGGGGCCATCAGGCAGGCCTGAAAACCGTTGTCCAGGGCCATCAACATGCTCATGACGGCCACCACGGTCTTGCCGCTTCCCACGTCTCCCTGCAGAAGCCGGTTCATTTGTTTGCCGGACAGGGTGTCTGTACGGATTTCCCGGACCACCCGTTTCTGGGCGGCCGTCAGTTCGAAACGAAGGCATTGGTGATAAAAACCGTTGAAATACGCTCCGATACGGGCAAACACATGCCCGCCCGCTTTCTCCATGCGGACCTGCCGGGTGCGCAACAGGTTCAGCTGAATAAAAAACAATTCCTCGAATTTCAGCCGGGCCCTGGCTTTCTTCAGCGAAAGGGCGTCGGAGGGAAAATGGATGTCGGACAGGGTTTGCTTCCTCGACGGGAGCCGGAGCGCCTCCAGGATGGGGTCCGGAAGGGTCTCGCGGATATGGGGCAGGGCCTGCGGCAAAAGGGTGCGCAGCAAGCGTCCCGTACCCCGGCTGTCCAGGCCATGAAGGCGCAGCTTTTCGGTGGAATTGTAAACGGCCTGCATGGCCGGGCCCTGGCTCAGGGCTCCCGGTGTGACAGGCTCCACCTCGGGGTGGGCCATGTTGTACCTGCGCCCGAAAAGGGCCGGTTTTCCAAAAACGATGTACTCCTCCCCCGGCTTGAACCGGTCCTTCAGCCACCTGAAACCCCTGAACCATACCAGCTCAAGGCTTCCTGTATCATCGCTGAGCAAGGCGGTCATCCGGGTGGTGCGGCGTGGCCCGTGAAGCTGGATGCCGGAAATGGTTCCCCGGATCTGCACATAAGGCATGTCGTCCCGTATTTCGGAGATCTTATAGAACCGGCTGCGGTCGATATAGCGAAACGGGTAATGCTCAAGCAGGTCGCCGAAGGTCGAGATGCCCGCCTCTTCCCTGAGCAAAGCCGCCCTCTTGGGTCCGACACCCTTCAGGAATTCTATCGGTGTATCCAGGAACTGCCCGCTCATCGGCTCGGATTGGGTTTGCCCAAAATTAATAAAACCCGGACGGGAACCCATCTTCTTAAAAAAAATTGTCAGGGATTGAATAAGTGTTCCTAAATTTGGGAACAGGAGCCTGAGCGGCGGGTGGATCCCGCCCGGCAACCCTGAATGGGTGGAGGAAAGACCCATCCGACGATAAATAAAAATTGATGAACAATACCCTATGAAGATACTGGTTTTCGGCGCCGGAGTCATCGGCACCACCTATGCCTGGCAGATGTCGGAGGCAGGTTTCGATGTGAGCCTGCTGGTGCGCAAACAACGGTATGTGCGCTACAGCCATTCGGGCGTGACCATCAACTGCACCGACATGCGGGGCAAGAAAAAAGAGTTTGTCAAGACGGTATTCCGGCCCCGGACGGTCGACCGCCTGGACCCGGCCCAACCCTATGACCTGATCATCATCGCGGTCAAAAACTTCCAGCTGAACGACATCCTGCCCTATGTGGCAAAACATTCAGGCAATGCCCACATCCTCTTTTTGGGCCACCTGTGGAACGAATTCGGGATGATCAAAAAACAGCTCCCGGCGGGGAGGTTTTTCTTCGGTTTCCCGGCCATGGCCGGGGGCGGACGAACGGACAACGGGGTCAATGCCCTGCTGTTCAAAAGCGGGGGGACGGTCCTGGGAGAACCGGATGGCAAGATGAGCCAGCGGCTGAAAGACACGGTCGACATCCTGGGCAAGGCCGGGATGCGCCCCAGGGTGAATGCCCGGATCAAGGACTGGCTCCAGGTGCAATACATCTGGCCTGCGGGCAACTTCGGGGCCGTATGCAAAGCCGGCAGCGCCAGGCTTTTCGGAGAGAACAAGGCCCTGATGCGGCAGGCGGCCCTGGCCATCAGGGAGGGTTACAGTGTTTGCCGGGCCAGGGGCGTGAATCCCGGACGGTTTTTCCCCGCCAACCTGTTTTACCTGCCCCGCTTCCTGCTGATGCCCCTGCTCAAAAGGTCCTATTCGGAAGAGATGCTGGAAGTGATGGAGGGACACATGAAGCATGGCTTCGATGAACTGAAGAAACAATACCTGGATGTGCTTCACGATGGCAAGCGTCACGGCGTGGCCATGCCCCACTGGGCCTCATTCGAAAAGCATGTCCTGGAGGCGGAAAAGAAGCGGCCCTGACCGCCTGATGTAAATCCTTAGGCATGAAGCACCTGTGGTGGATTCCGGCCTTGCTCTGCCTGCTGTCCGTCCGTCCTGCCTGCGGACAGCAACGGCTGCGCATGCGCCCGGCCGACCGCCTGCTGGTGGAGGTGTTTACGGACCACTGGCGGGGCCTTCCCGAAGGCATGGAAACCGGAAACCTGAACCGGGGGGTATCCATCCGGATGATGCACGACGAACCGCTGGGCATGTCCCCCTTCAGCCTGGCCGTCGGACTTGGATTCTTCGGCCACAACCTCTATTCCGGCCACCTTTACCGGAAGAATGGGTTCCAGCCCATTACCGGACCTTACGACCACAACAAGATCAGCCTGAACTATCTCGGCCTCCCGCTGGAGGTCCGGATCCGTTCCGGGCGCGCAGGACAGGGGTTCCGTCTGTCTGCGGGACTGTCGGCAAAGTGGTTGGTCAATGCCCATACCAAATTTGAGGGACCGGGACTCCATTACGGAGCCCCGGGACAGGTGGTCAGGATCAAGGAGCACAGGCTCGGAGGCATCAGCCGGTGGACCTGGCAATACAGCCTTCGGGCAGGCTGGGGCCGTTACGGCCTGTCCCTTGGCTGGTCGCCCGGGCCGGTCTTCGAAGGCCCGCAGGAGTCGGCCATGCGGCCACTCTCCCTGGGCGTCAGCATCCGGCTCTATTGATCCCGGCCCGCCGGACTGTTTTCATTCCCCTGTCCGGGGCTTTCACACCCTCAGGTATAGAAAGAGTCCCAGCATCACGGCCAGGCCCAGCAGGTAGCCGGCATAGACCTGTGCCGGAGTATGGGCATTCAGCCTGAGGCGGGCAGACCCGACCAGACCGGCCAGGATGAAACCCAGGATGATCAGGCCCGAAATATCTGTCCGCAGGAACAGGGAGGTGGCGATCAAAAACCCGCTGAACCCCCCCATGGAGGTCATGTGAATGCTGATCTTCCAGCGAAAGGTGATGACCAGGCAAAGCAATACCATGAGGGTGGCCCCCATGATGTAGTAATAGATGATCGGGGGCAGGGTGACCTGCCGAAGCAGGTAATAGGTCAGGACATAGAACAGGGAGGCCATCAGCAGCGGGAACATGCGTTCGCTCCGTTCACTGAGCAGTACATTGCTGATGATGCCGGTGCGCTGCAGCAAGGCGATGGCCAGGGCGGGGGCCAGGGCGGTATTGATGAACACGACAGCCAGCAGGAAACGTTTGGCAGGCCCGGGGATTGCATGGCTGATGTAGGTGTCCATCTGGAACAGCAGCAGCAGGCCCAGGCACGGCATCACCAGGGGGTGAAAGGCCACCGAAAGGAAGCGGGCCACCACGACTTCAGCCTTCATCTCAGGTAAGCTCCTTTCTTAGCCGGGCAACGGGAATATCCAGTTGCTCGCGGTATTTGGCGACGGTGCGCCTGGCAATATTGTAGCCCTTTTCTTTGAGAATGACGGCCAACTCATCGTCGGTCAGGGGTTTGGATTTGTCTTCGGCCTCGATGCAATCCTGCAGGATTTTCTTAACCTCCCGGGTGGACACCTCCTCTCCGGAGTCGGTTTGCATGGACTCGGAAAAGAAGGTCTTCAGCAGGAAAGTGCCGAACGGGGTCTGCACATACTTGCTGTTCGCCACCCGGGAGATCGTGGAGATGTCGAGCTGGACCACCTCCGCAATATCTTTCAGTATCATTGGCTTCAGGGTGGTTTCATCTCCGGTGAGGAAGTAGTCCTTCTGGTAGGTCATGATGGCTTCCATGGTGACCATCAAGGTGTTTTGCCTCTGCCTGATGGCATCGATAAACCATTTGGCGCTGTCCAGTTTTTGCTTGACGAAGGTCATGGCTTCCTTCTGCCGGGCATCCGCCTTGCCTTTGCTTTCGGCCATGGCTTCAAGCATTTCCGAATAGGTGCGGTTGATCCGAAGGTCTGGTGCATTCCGGGAGTTCAGTGTCAGCTCAAGCTCTCCCCCGTAATTGGTGACGATGAAGTCCGGAACGATGTACTGGGAAGACCGTCCGGCATCCTGCAGGGACCCCCCCGGTTTTGGATTCAGTTTCAGGATCTCGTCGATGGCATCCTTGAGTTGCGCCTCGGAAAAATTGTGCTTTTTACGGATCTTCTCGTAATGTTTCCGGGTAAAATCATTGAAGTTTTTTTCTAGCAACAGGGTGGCATCCCGGATGGCTTGCGTCTGGGGCACCTTGCGGCGCAGTTGCAACAGCAGGCATTCCTGCAGGTCACGGGCTCCGACCCCCGGGGGATCAAATTCCTGAATAACCCGGATCAGCTGGAGGACCTCCTTGAAGCTGGATTCGATGTTCAGGGAAAAGGCCAGGTCGTCGATCAGGGCGTGGATGTCCCTCTGCAGGTACCCGGATTCATCGATGTTGCCAATGATGTGCTGGCAGATCAACACCTGCCTCTCGGTCAGCGAACGCAACCCCAGCTGGGCATGCAGGTGTTCCTGGAAGCTGGCCCCGGAGGCGAAGGGGATGTCCTTGTGCTCGTCGTCCGAACTGATATTATTGGCATTGAGGCGGTAGGCGGGGATATCATCCTCGTCCAGGTAATCACTCAGGTCAAATTCGTCGTCCGGATCGGTCTCCGGGGTATCCGGCTCCTTGTCCCCTTCTTCATCCCCAAAGGCATCAAATTCCTCGTCCTGTTGGTTGTCAAGCTCGGAGGGTTCATCCAGGCCTTCCTCCAGGGCCGGGTTTTCCTCTATTTCCTGTTTGATCCGTTGCTCAAGCAGCAGCGTGGGGACCTGCAACAGTTTCATGAGCTGAATCTGCTGGGGAGACAGCTTCTGCATCAGTTTCTGCTGGAGTCTCTGTTTGAGCATGATATGTTTTTAACACACTGGTTTACAGAACGAATAAACCCGTAAAGCCGGGCCATCCGATCGCCAAATTAGGCATTTTTTTTTATTCTGTAAGCCGGGGCTTTCAAAATTCTGCGTTTTGGGGTGTCCGGGGAAAGGGGATGACATCGCGGATGTTTCCCATGCCCGATATGAACAGCATCAGGCGCTCAAAACCCAGACCGAATCCGCTGTGGGGCGCCGTACCAAACAGCCTGGTTTCCAAATACCACCAAACATCCTTTTCGTGGATCTTCATTTCCCGCACGCGCCCCAGGAGTTTGTCGTGGTTTTCTTCCCTCTGGGAGCCACCGATGATCTCCCCGATTTTCGGGAACAGCACATCCATGGCCCGCACGGTTTTTCCGTCATCGTTCAGCTTCATGTAGAAAGCCTTGATATCGCGCGGATAGTCCGTCAGGATCACCGGCTTTTTGAAATGCTTCTCCACCAGGTAGCGCTCGTGCTCCGACTGCAGGTCCACGCCCCATTTGACAGGAAACTCAAATGGGTGTCCCGAGGCCATGAGGATGTCGATGGCCTCCGTGTAGGTCAGGCGCTCGAACTGGTTGTCAACCACAAAGCGCAAACGCTCAGTCAGCTCCGCATCGTACATTTTCTGCAGGAATTCCAGGTCGTCCGGACAGTGCTTCAGCACATAGGTGATCAGGTATTTAAGAAAATCCTCGGCCAGGTCCATATTGTCATGGATGTCGTAAAAGGCCATCTCGGGCTCTATCATCCAGAACTCGGAAAGGTGGCGGGTGGTGTTGGAATTCTCGGCCCGGAAGGTGGGGCCGAACGTGTACACGCTGGACAGCGCCAGGGCGCCCAGTTCGCCCTCCAGCTGCCCGGAAACCGTCAGGTTGGTTTCCTTGCCGAAAAAATCCCTGGAATAATCCACCCGGCCGTCTTCCCGGCGGGGCAAATTGTCCAGGTCAAGGGTCGTCACCCGGAACATGGCGCCGGCCCCTTCCGCATCGGAACCGGTGATGATCGGGGTATGAAGGTAATAGAAGCCCCGGTCGTTATAAAACTTGTGGATGGCAAAAGACAATGCGTGACGCAGGCGCAGGATGGCTCCAAAGGTATTGGTGCGGGGCCTCAGGTGGGCGATTTCCCTTAAAAACTCCAGGGAATGTCCCTTCTTCTGCAGGGGATATTTATCCGGATCGGCCCCGCCGTAAAGGTGGATGGTCCCTGCCTGGATCTCGACCGGCTGCCCCTGCCCTTTTGATTCGACCAGGGTGCCGTCGACCGAAATGCAGGCCCCGGTAGTGACCTGCCGCAGCAAACCCTCGTTTCCAAAAGACGGCACATCCACCACCACCTGTATGTTGTGGATGATGGAGCCATCGTTCAGGGCAATGAAAGCCACATTCCTGTTGCCCCGTTTGGTCCTGACCCAGCCTTTAACATTGACCCGGGTGCCGATCAGCGCCCCGGTGTCTCCTTTGAGCAGGTCTGCCACCCGCCTTCTTTTCAATTGGTCCATACTGTCCATACAAGATAATGGGTTGCCGAAGCCCTTTCAGAAGGGTCTTCCGCCTGCAAAAATACATACATTTTTAAACAATCGGGGCCTGCCGTGGGCATTGTCCCGCGGGGAATGAACCCGGGGCCGGCTCCGGCCACCAGAAAAGGGTCTCCTACCGGGTCTCCACCACCAGGTAGCGGGTAGCCGACCAGAATGATTCCGGGTCGGTGATCACCAGAACGGCTTGTCCGTCTTTCGTTTCGACAGCCCAGCTTCCTTCCGGGTGCAGGCTGAGCAGGCTGACCTCTTCACGGGGCAGCATGATGCGGGTGGTGCGGGTCAGGTCGAGGCGGGTAAACCCTTCCTTGTCAAATCCGGGCTTGAGGCGGGTGGTGCGGCCGATCCCCAGAAACCCTCCTTCCCGTATGATGACGTCCCGTTCCAGAAGCTGCTGCCGGGAACCCACAAGGAACCAGGCCGTATTCAGGGCCCGGGTTTGTTCCTCGATGAGCTGCGCCTTCTCCCGCTCCCTGTCTGCCAGGGTATCCATGGCCGCGACCAGTCCGTCGACCTCCTGGCTCATCCTGGCCATTTCTTCGCGCAGAACCTGGATTTCCAACTCCTTGTCGCCGATAACCCGGGTCAGCCGTTCGACCGTTCGCCCGGCTTCCTGCAGGTTCAGGCTGGAGACACTCAGATCCCGGTTCAGGCGGTCGATAAGCACCCGGTTTTGGCGCATCAACTCCCCGATCCGCAAAATGTCTTCCCTTATCTGGCCCGCCTGGTCCTGCTGTCCCTCCAGGCTTTCTGCCGCACGCCGGGTGATCAGGTTTTCCCTTTCCCGGATGGCCTCCAGATTGTCCTCTATCTGGTTCAGGGTGGTGAAAAACCGCCCGAGGGCTTCCTCCCTGTCCGACAAGGCCTCCTGAAGCTGAAGGTTCTCCTGCTGAAGCCGCTGCAATTCCTGTTCCTGTGCTTCTTTCTGCCGGCATCCGGCCGCCAGGAAAAGCACCATCAAAAACCACATAATCCTGTGCATGCCCTTGGGGTATTGTTTGAAACAAAGATAGCCCATTTTAACAATGGGATTAATTTATTAAATTTGAGGCGGAATCACGCTTTTACAAACAAAAAAACATACCAACCCATGGCTGATCAATTATTGAAACACATCGAGCCGGGCATCGTCACCGGAGAAGCCCTGAAAGAATTGTACCGCATTGCCGGGAAGCACAAATTCGCCCTCCCTGCGGTCAACGTGGTGGGGAGCAACTCCATCAATGCCGTGCTGGAAGCCGCCAGAGACGTAAACTCCCCCGTGATCATCCAGTTCTCCAACGGGGGGGGGCATTTCATGGCCGGCAAGGGCCTGTCGAACGAGAACCAGCGCGCCGCCATCGCCGGGTCGGTTTCGGGAGCCAGGCACACGGACATCATGGCCAGGGAATACGGGGTCCGGGTGGTCATGCACACGGACCACGCAGCCAAAAAGCTCCTGCCCTGGATCGACGGCCTTCTCGAGGCCAGCGAGGCCCATTTTGCCTCCACCGGCAAACCCCTGTTCAGCTCCCACATGCTGGACCTCTCAGAGGAGTCGCTCGAGGACAACATCGCCATCAGCACCCGCTACCTGGAGCGCATGAGCAAAATGGGCATGGGGCTGGAGGTGGAGCTGGGAGTGACCGGCGGGGAAGAAGACGGGGTGGACAACACGGACATTGACAGTTCGCGGCTGTACACCCAACCCGAAGAGGTGGCCCGCATGTACGAAGCCTTGTCCTCGGTCTCGGACCAGTTTACCATCGCGGCCGCCTTCGGCAACGTCCATGGAGTATACAAGCCGGGGAATGTCAGGCTGCAGCCGGTCATCCTGAAAAACTCCCAGGAGTTCATCCGGAAAAAGTTTGGCACGGGCCCCAATCCGGTCAGTTTCGTGTTCCACGGCGGCAGCGGCTCGGCCAGGGAGGAAATCCGGGAAGCCATTGGTTACGGGGTGATCAAAATGAACATCGATACCGACACCCAATGGGCCTTCTGGGAAGGCATCAGGAATTACTATCAGAAAAACGAAGGCTACCTTCAGGGACAGATCGGAAATCCGGATGGCGATGACAAGCCCAATAAGAAATATTACGACCCACGGGCCTGGCTGCGTAAAGGCGAGGAGACCATGATCGCCCGGTTAAAGCAGGCTTTTGAAGACCTCGATTGCCTGGACCGGAACTAGTCCAGGGAGGGAAAATTGATGGTGCTGATCACGATGTAGGCCGCCGGGTAATCTTCACGAATCGTTTCCAGGAAGCGGCGGGCATCGAGGCGGGTGCGGAAATCACCCACCCGCAGCTTGAAGTTGGGTTCTTCATAGATTACGTAGGCCGGGACCCCGGGATACTTTTCCTCGAATGCGGCCCTGCTGCGCAAGGTGTTGAGGCGGGCCTGGTTGCCTGCCTCCATAAAGACCTGCACCCGGAATCCCTGTATGCCGCGCTCTCCCGAAAGGGCTTCCCGGTAGGCCGCCATCAGCCAGTCTATGGCGGGATCCTGCTTTACGTAAGGCCGCTTCAGTGCCCGGGTGCTGTCCGGCGCCTGCACAGGCACCCCCTCCCCATGGCCCAGCAGGGGGATCAGCAGCATTAAGATGAGAATGGTTTTCTTCATATCCGCCATGCTAAACAGGACTGAAAGGAGAACGGGCGGGAGGGCCCGCCTATTGCCTAATAGGCCTGAGCGAACACCACCCGCTTTTCGGACGGACGGCCTGTATAAACGCACTTGCCGGAAGGGCCGGCCTTGTCCAGGGGGATGCACCGGATGGTGGCCCTGGTTTCTTCCTTGATCTTCTGTTCGGTTTCTGCCGTGCCGTCCCAGTGTGCCAGGGCGAACCCCCCCTTTTTTTCCACCACCTGCCTGAACTCTTCCCAGGTATCGACCTGGTGGGTATTGTCCTCCCTGAACGCCAAGGCCTTCTGATAGATATTGTCCTGGATGGCATGCAGCAGGTGTTCCACTTTGTTGCCCAGATCGGCCACCTGGTAAATTTCTTTTTCAAGGGTATCGCGGCGGGCAATCTCCACCGTGCCATTTTCCACGTCCCTGGGTCCGATGGCAATGCGTACGGGGACTCCCTTGAACTCGTACTCGTTAAACTTCCAGCCCGGTTTGTGTGTGTCGCGGTCGTCCAGTTTCACCGCAATGCCCTTTCCCTTCAGCGTTTTTTCGATGGCCCCGGCCTGTTGGCACACCAGTTCCCGCTGTGCGTCGGTTTTGTAGATGGGGATGATGACCACCTGGATCGGGGCCAGTCGCGGAGGCAACACCAATCCGTGATCGTCCGAGTGGGCCATGATCAGTGCGCCCACCAGGCGGGTGGAAACACCCCAGGAGGTTGCCCAGACATGTTCCAGGGTGCCGTCTTTGCTGGCAAATTTCACATCGAAAGCCTTCGCAAAGTTCTGACCCAGAAAGTGGGAGGTCCCGGCCTGGAGGGCCTTGCCATCCTGCATCAGGGCCTCAATACAGAAGGTCTCTACGGCGCCTGCGAACCGTTCGTTTTCTGATTTGGTTCCTTTCAGCACGGGCATGGCCATGAACTTCTCGGCAAAATCGGCATAAATATTGAGGATCAGATGGGTCTCCTCCAGTGCTTCCTTTTTCGTGGCGTGGGCCGTGTGGCCCTCCTGCCAAAGAAACTCTGCCGTACGGAGGAACATGCGCGTGCGCATTTCCCAGCGCACCACATTGGCCCACTGGTTGACCAGGATGGGCAGGTCCCGGTAAGACTGCACCCAGTTGCGGTAAGTGTCCCAGATGATGGTTTCGGATGTGGGCCGGACAATAAGCTCCTCTTCCAGTTTGGCCGTCTGGTCCACCACCACCCCGCTGCCATCCTCGGCCATTTTCAGCCTGTAATGGGTTACCACGGCACATTCCTTGGCAAAGCCCTCCACATGGTCGGCCTCCTTGCTCAGGAAGGATTTTGGTATAAACAGGGGGAAATACGCATTTAAATGGCCGGTGTCCTTGAACATCTTGTCCAGGGCTCCCTGCATTTTTTCCCAGATGGCATAGCCGTATGGCTTGATGACCATGCAGCCGCGAACGGCGGAACTCTCCGCCAGTCCGGCCTTCAGCACGATGTCATTGTACCATTTTGAGTAGTTTTCTTCCCTTGTTGAAAAATCTTTTGCCATCTTGTTTTTTGGTATAGTATTTGCGCTTTTTTTCCTGGTAAAGAAACGCGCAAATTTAACAAAAAACGATGAAAATCGGGCCAAGTTGTTAACTTTGTTAACCAACACCAACGGAGGAAATCGTCATGAAATCACACGCAGCAATTTTCGGCATAGTACTCCTGACCCTGGCAAGTTGTTCCACAACTTATCATACAGCAGGCACTTACGATGATATTTATTACAGTCCGGAGCTCATCAGGCCGGGCAACGGCTCCCCTGATGAAGCGCAGGCCCGGGTCACGGAGAAGCAGGCCACAGTCGTGGAGGTTCCTGCATCCGGGCAGGAAACCGGCTACTACGAAACCGAAACCGCCTACCAGGAGGTGGACGACCAGGCAGGCAATGTCTTTATCAGCAACCATTACGGGGACTATTACGACTTTACCTATTCCAGCCGCATCCGGAGGTTTTACCGTCCGTTCGGCCTGGCCAGCGGGTATTATGACCCCTTCTATACCAACATGTTCTGGTACAATTACGACCCCTTTTATTCCGGGGTCAGCATCTATCTTGGGTACGGGGCTTACCCGATGTATTATCCAGGTTATTACTGGGGTCCTTCCTTCGGTTGGTCTCCCTATTCCTATTTCAGTTCATCCTGGTATTACGGGCATTTCTACGATCCCCTGTATCCCTTTTCACCCTACTACAACTTCTACGGTCACCACCCCTGGTCGTTCCACAACGCCTATTACTCCGGTTTCTACCGCGGGTATTACAGCGGGATCTTCTACAACCCCTATTATTACCAGTACCTCTACAACAGCTACGACCGGAGCAATTACTACTACGGCCACCGCAGCGCCGTCGGGGGCACTGTAAGGGACCGGCAGGAACGCGGCGCCCAGACATTCGCAGAACGCTTTGAGGGCCGCACGGCAAGAACCGCCCCCGGCACCCGGGAGCTCATCCCAGAAGGAAACGGCACGGTGAGCCGCGGCGGCAGGGTCATGGACCGGGAAGGCCAGACGAGGGAAGCCGGGGCGGTGGGAACCCGCCAGGCAGAAACCGCTGAAGGTCGCGGCCTGAGGGGCCAGCCAGCAGAACAAAGAACGGCTGAAAGGGCACGCCCACAGAGGGCGGAAGAAACACAGGCACGTACCGCCACCAGGGCCACAATTCCGGAGCGCGCGGCCGGTGCGGAGCAGGCTCGTCCGCAAAGCCCCGCAAGGCAGACCGAAACAGCCCCCCAGAGACAGACCGAACGCAGTGGCACACAGCCGGTGCGGGAGCAGCCCATGCCCGGGAGGCAGGAAGCACGGCCCACGACCCCGGCCGTTCAGCAGGTGACCCGGCCGGCGGGGGAGTCTTCCCAGCGTTACACCAGGCCGGAACAGCAGGCCACCAGGCCGGCCAGCCCGGACCGGGTGAACCAGCCCAATTATACCCCGCCGCGCACCTACACCTCGCCGAGCTACCAACAGCCCCGGTCCAACGACCAGTACCGCAACCCCCAGACCACACGGACACCGGCCGTGACCCCACCAAGGGAAGCGGCCCGTCCCGCGGGAGAGCAGGTCGGTCCTGAGCGCAGGCAGGTGCAGCCGCAGCTGAGGCCTCAGAGCAGTCCGAGGCAAACCCGGCCCCAGCAATCGCCATCCAATGTGAGGACACCCACAAGGCAGCAAACGCCGACCCAGAGCTCCCCGGCCGTAAGGACCCCGAGCAGGCAGCAGAGCAGCCCCCGGATCAGTCCGCCGACCAGGAGCAGCGGCTCTTCCGCACCGGCAAGAACGTCTCCCTCGACTCCTTCCAGGTCGTCGGGCAGCAGCACCCCTTCGCGGTCTTCCAGTGGAAGACGAAACTAAGAGAACCCAGGCCGGTTTTATTAAATGCCATGCCGACCCATTTCCTCAGTCCGTGAATGCCGCTTCCCCGCCGGTGGAAGCAACGGGCAGGGCTGGTAAACAACACTCAATTCCTACCCCAATGAAGAAAACAGTTATCAGCTTAATTTCATGTATCGTTCTATCATTCAATGGTTTTGGACAGAACGAGGTGGATGCCCTCCGCTATTCCATGCTGGATCCGGGCGGAACGGCGCGCTTTGCCAGCATGGGTGGGGCCTTCGGGGCCCTCGGGGGAGATTTCTCCAGTTTGGGCATCAACCCAGCCGGACTGGGGATCTACCGCAGTTCGGAGGTGACCATCACCCCATCCCTTAGCTACCAGGCCGTAGAGACCGGGTATTTCGGACAGGTCTCGGAAGACATGAAATACAACGTCAACCTGAACAACATCGGGCTGGTGTTTTCCGTACCCCTCAGCCGCAATATGGAAGTCAACGCCTGGCGCTTCGTCAATTTCGGATTCGGACTGAACCGGCAGAATAATTTCAACAACCGGTGGATCGCCGAGGGGTTTAACAACCAGAACTCCCTGATGACAAGCTTTCTGGAACAAGCCATCCAGGCGGGCCACGAGAACAACCTTGACGATTTCTCCACGGGCCTGGCCTGGGATACTTACCTGCTCGACAAATACAACGATGTGTTTTTCGTGGACATGCCCGACGGGAATGTCCTGCAGCGACAGTCCGTCAACAGTTCCGGGTCCCTCCGTGAGTATGTGTTTTCCATGGCCGCCAACTATAACGACCGGCTTTACCTGGGGGGAACGGTGGGCCTTCCGGTGGTGCGCTACCAGGAAGAGGTTGTGTTCGAAGAAAGGGACGTTGACGGGATCAGCGAATATTTCAATGCCCTTACCTTCAGGAACCAATTTGAAACCCGCGGTTCCGGCCTCAACCTGAAGGTGGGGGCCATTGTGCGACCTGTCGACTTTCTGCGCCTGGGACTGGCCATTCACACCCCGACATTCTACAGCCTGAAAGACACATTCAGTGCCAGCATGCAATCGGATCTGAACCTGGACTACGACACGGATTATGCCATCAGCCCGGTAGGGGAATTTGAGTATGAGCTGAACACCCCGATGAAGGCCATCGGCTCCCTGGCCTTTGTTTTCGGGACCAACGGCTTGCTGAGCCTGGACTATGAATACGTGGATTACACCACCAGCCGGCTGCGCAGCAGCGATTACTCCTTCTCTGAGGAGAACAGCGTGATCCGGAACAACATGCAGGCCCAGCACGTGCTGCGCCTCGGCGGGGAGATCCGCCTGGCCCCCCTTGCCCTCAGGGCCGGTTACGGTTATTATTCCAGCCCCTACCGTGAGGGAGTCAATGATGCGAGCCGGTCGGTATTGTCTGCCGGTATTGGCTTCAGGGAAAGAAGTTTCTTCATGGACTTCGGATACACCTACAGCTTCCACTCCGAAGAATATGCCCTATACATGCTTGAAAACCCTTCCATGATTCCGGTGGCAGAACGGGACTTCACGGCCAGCATCTTCAGGATCACCATGGGCTGGAGGTTTTAATCCGCCACCAGGCCAAAAAAAAAACGGGGCGCTGCGGCCCCGTTTTTTTTTTTTGATTCTGCTACTGTACGTCCACCAGGTTGACGATTTCATCATCCACCAGGATGCGGCCGCAGTACTCGCAGACTATGATTTTCTTGTGCAGGCGGATGTCAAGGTGGCGCTGGGGCGGGATCTTGTTGAAGCAGCCTCCGCAGGCATCACGCTCGACGGGCACGACGGCCAGGCCATTACGCACATTGGCGCGTATCCGCTCATAGGCATTTAGCAGCCTGTTCTCAATATCCAGTTTTTGTTTCCCGGATTTTTCCAGCAGCAGTTCCTCCTCCTTTTGGGTTTCTGCCACGATGTCGTTCAGTTCCGCTTTCTTCGCCTCCAGGTCCTTGCTACGCTCCGCCAGTTCGGTTTCAATTTCCCCGACGGCTTCCTTTTTCATTTCCACGGTGGCCCCAAGCTCCTTGATCTTCTTTTCGGCAAGCTGGGCTTCGAGCGACTGGAACTCGATCTCCTTGGAGAGGGAGTCATACTCCCGGTTGTTCCGGACATTCATCTGCTGGGCCTCATACTTTTTGATCAACTCCAGGCTGTCGGTGATCGCATGTTTTTTTGCCGAGATTTCCTCTTCCAGATCCCGTATTTCCTGGTTGAATTTTTCCACCCTCGTGGCCAGGCCTTCGATCTCGTCTTCCAGGTCCTGGACCTCCAGGGGCAATTCCCCGCGCACAATGCGTATCTTGTCTATCTGGGTGTCGATCGTCTGCAGGGAAAACAAGGCGATGAGTTTCTTCCTGACCGTCTTCTCTATGTTGTCGTCGGCACCGGTTTCCGGGATGGCAACGGGGGAGCCTTCGGTTCCCGTACTGGGATTGATCGTTTTTGCCTTTTCCTTTTCGGCTTTCGTGCTTTTTGCCATGGGTCTTTTTTTTCCGGGTTTCGCTGGGGTTGATTATGTGTATTGGATCGGGTTGGTATTCACCTCCGAAATGAGGAGGGCAAAGTTAAGCATTTTTTTCTTAAGAATCTCAAGCAGCAATTCCGGTGCAAACTGCTCGGTTTCATGGTGGCCGGCATCCACCAGCAGGATCCTTCCGGCGGCTTCGAAAAAATGGTTGTATTTTACCTCCGAAGTGATAAAGGCCCCGGCCCCTGCAGCAATGGCATGCTCCAGGAGGAAGGCGCCCGAGCCCCCGCAAACGGCCACCTTCCGGACCATTTGTTGGTATGTACAGACCGAATGCCGCAGGACCGGAATGCCAAGAACCTTTTTCACCATGGCAAGGAATTCCCCGGCCGGCAAGGGATGGGGAAGCTGTCCCGACAAGCCGCTGCCGGCCCGGTCATAGACATTCTCGAGCGGATAGATATCGTAGGCCACCTCCTCATAGGGGTGGCTGTCGTTCAGGGCCGCCAACACCTTTGCCTGTGCCCAGGCAGGAAAAATGGTTTCGATCCTGGTTTCTGGTTCGGTATGCAGTTCGCCACGTGTTCCCACGAAAGGATCGGTGCCCTCCCCGGCCCGGAATGTGCCCTTCCCCTCCATGTTAAAGGAGCAGGAGTCGTAATCTCCGATGTGTCCGGCACCGGCAGCGAACAAGGCCTGCCGGACCGCGGCAGCGTGGTCCGAGGGGCAAAAGACAACGAGCTTCCGGAGCTGGCCCTTTCGCGCTTGCAACACCCGCAAATCTTTCATTCCCAGCTTCTCCGCCAGGATATGGTTCACACCCGGGAAGGCATTGTCCAGGTTGGTGTGAACCGACACCACGGCCAGGTCGTTTTTGATGACCTCTCGCACGATGGCCTCCACGTGGTTCTCACCACTTATTTTCCTGAGCGGATGAAACAACAGCGGATGGTGTGAAAGGATCAGGTCACAGTCTTTGTCCATGGCTTCACGGACCACCTCCATGGTCACGTCCAGGCAGATCAGCCCGCGGCGGACCTCCTGCCGGGGGCTTCCGATCTGAAGCCCGGAATTGTCATAGCTTTCCTGAAATGAGAAGGGGGCGGCCTGTTCCAGAACGGAGAGCAGGTCTTTGATGGTTGCCGGCATGGTCTCAAAGGCTTGGTTACAGTCTCTCTACCAAAGATAGAAAAAGAAACGCATGTTGCGGTCGATTGCCCCAGGCAACAGGACCATATCAAAGGATTCCCTATCTTTGAATGCATGAGCTGGTTCCGTTTCATCCTGTATCCCCTTTCCCTGCTTTACGGACTGGTCGTCTGGATCCGCAACAAGTTGTTCGACTGGGTCCTGCTGCCGTCGGTGTCCTATTCCCTCCCGGTGATCGGTGTCGGGAATTTAAGCACCGGGGGGACCGGGAAGACCCCGCATGTGGAATACCTGGTCAGGCTGCTGGGAACCAGGTACCGGCTGGCCGTGCTCAGCAGGGGGTACAAACGCCGCAGCAGGGGACTCTATGTCGTGACGGAAGAATCCACGGCAAGCCAGGCCGGGGATGAGCCCCTGCAGGTAAAAAGGAAATTTCCCAAGGTGCTGGTGGTGGTGCACGAGAGCCGGAAAAAGGGGATGGCCTGGATCATGAAAAACCACCCGGAGGTGCAGGTGGTGTTACTCGATGACGCCTTCCAGCACCGCCACGTCCGGCCCGGACTCAACCTGCTGCTGACCGAGTACTACCATCCCTTCTTCCGGAATGTCCTGTTGCCGAGCGGCACCCTGAGAGAACCCAAATCATCGGTCAAACGGGCCGATGCATTGATTGTAACCAAAACCCCGGAGGTGTTTTCGCCCCTTGACCGCCGCTTCCTGCTGGAGTCGCTCGTACCCCGTTATAAAGGCCCCATCCTCTTCTCCACCCTGACCTATTCCCGTTGGCATCCGGTGCAACCGGGCAAGCCGCCCCTTCAGGAAAGCTCTCTGAAAACCATTTTCCTGTTCACAGGGATCGCCAATGCCGCGGCCCTGGAAGAGCATTTAAAAACGCTCTGCCAGGAATTGCTGGTGGACCGGTTCCCGGACCACCATCCTTTCAGCCGGTCAGACCTGAAAGCCATCAGAAAAAAATATGAAGAATCGATCAGCCAGTCCAAGATCCTGCTGACCACGGAGAAGGACTATATGCGCCTGCGGCAGGAATCCCTGCTGGAGGTTCTGAGCGGTTTGCCGGTGTACTATGTGCCTGTGGAGGTCTCGTTTCATGACCCGGACCGGGAGGTGTTCGACACCCTGGTCGGGGCGTTTGTCTCTGGGTTCCCGGAACCATCCGGACGGCCATGAAAAACGGGCCGTAAAGGCCCGTTGCTGCAAGTTGATTTTCGTTGGCTCAGAACGGAAGGTCGTCGTCCTCAACCGACTGCTCAGCCTCTGCGGCCGTTCCCTTCTGGTAGTCATTGCCCGCCGGCGGCCTGGGCCTTTCAGATTCGTCCCTCCCGCCGACAAAGGTCATGTTCTCTCCGACGATCTCGGTCATGTAACGTTTGATCCCGTCCTTGTCATCCCAGCTGCGCGTGCGGATCCGGCCTTCGATGAACACCTGCCTGCCCTTGGACAGAAACTTCTCGGCCAGGTCGGCCAGGTTACCCCAGAGCACGATGTTGTGCCATTCTGTTTCTTCCACCTTTTGCTGGTCCTGCCCCCTGTAAACACGGTTTGTGGCCAGGGGGAAGTTGGCCACCTTGCCCCCTCTTTCCAGGTTCCTGATTTCAGGGTCTTTGCCCAGGTTTCCCAATAAGATCACTTTGTTTACTCCAGACATAATCTTCCGTTTTTATGTGAATCATTAGCTATTCGCACCCAAGTTACGGCATTCCGGGCCATGCGGGCAAAAAAACGGGGGGGTTCCCCGGCAAACGGCCCCGGCCTTGCACAAAGGTAAGCAATGTTTCCCTACGGCTCCACACTTTTTCTGGTCTGTCCATCCGGCCCTTCCCTCCCCTCCAGCCAGCGCTCCATAAGGCGGTGCTTGCCGAGTGCTTCAAAGCCGGGCCCATCCGACAACATAAAATATTTCTGAAGGCCCAGGGCCGCCAACGGACTCACGGACACACGGAAAAAACGGGCATGGATTATCTGGTGGGTCAGTTTGTGGGTCATTTCTGCGTGCGGCGCAATGAGGACGGCCCCCTTCCCACCCGGAAACAGGCTTTCCCACCAGGGATGATGCAGCACATCTTCCACATCCAGCGGCCGTCCTGCCTCCAGGAGGGGCAGCTCATACAAACCCTTCCAGATGTCCTTCATCCGGCGCTGGGCAATAAAAAACCCCTGGCCTGGGGTGGGTTGAAAGTCAAAATAATGAAAAAACCTGTCACGCAAAGGTTTCCTGGCGCCCCGCACGGGGAAGCGGGCCACCGCGTTCTGCGAAAAGGCCAGACATTCCCTGTGGAACAAACACGACTGGCAGGCGGGTTTTGCCGGGGTGCAGACGAGCGACCCGAAATCCATCAGTGCCTGGTTGAAATCACCCGGGCGGCGGGGGTCCAGCAGGTCCTGCGCAAGCGCCATAAAAGCCTTTTCTCCGGCGGCAGACTCCATGGGGACCTCCAGGGCAAACACCCTGGCCAGGATGCGGTAGCCATTGCCGTCCAGGGCCGCAACCGCCTCCCCGAAAGCCATGGATGCGATGGCTGCTGCCGTATACGGACCGACGCCTTTCAGTTGCAGCCACTCCTGATACGTTTCAGGCAGGACGCCTCCATTCTTTTGAACCAGCTCCCTGGCCGAGTGGTGCAGGTTTCTTGCCCGGGTATAATACCCCAGACCCTGCCACATACGCAGCACCTCTTCCTCCGAAGCGGAAGCCAGGCTGTACACATCCGGGAAGGCTGCGGAAAACCTTCTGAAGTACTCAATGCCTTTGTCCATGCGTGTTTGCTGCAGAATGACCTCCGACACCCAAACCAGGTAGGGATCGTTCGAATGCCTCCAGGGCAGGTGGCGGCGGTTTTGATCATACCATGCAAGAAGCCGGGAGGAAAAATCCATGAAAGCAAGGGCGGGACTCCCCTTATCGATTAATAACCATTTAATTAATTGTCGCAAAAATAATGAATTTGTTTTCTTATAATTAGAAAAAAGTTATCTTTGCAACCCGATTCAAATAGTACTCCTTCAAGGACATCCATCATATTTTTAATACTTAAAAATGCTAATGCTATGACCAAAGCTGAAATTGTAACGGAAATTGCCAACAAAACCGGAATTGAGAAAGTCGCTGTGCAGGCAACGGTTGAAGCCTTCATGGAGACAGTCAAGAAATCCCTTGTCAAGGGGGAGAATGTTTACCTCCGGGGGTTCGGCAGCTTCATCATCAAGGAAAGGGCGGAAAAAACCGGCCGGAACATCTCCAAGAATACCACCATCATCATTCCCGCACACTGCATTCCTGCCTTTAAACCCGCCAAGGAATTTGTAGGTGAAGTAAAAGAATCTGTAAAAGCTTAAAGACACTGCGATGCCCAGCGGAAAAAAAAGAAAACGACACAAGATGGCAACCCACAAGCGCAAGAAGCGCCTGCGCAAAAACAGGCACAAGAAGAAATAACGCGCTTGCTGAGAACACGTTGCAATTCCTCCTTTCCTGAAAAAATTACATAACACCCCATCCGGTGTTATGTAATTTTATTTAAACACACCGAAACAGCCGGTGTTTTGTACCCTTCCTGCATTCATTAACCAAATGCACTCTTATTTATGATGAACCTTTAATGTATCTCAATGGTGAACAAAGAATTAATTATTGATTCCAACCCATCCGAGGTGGTCATGGCCTTGCTCGAGGACAAGCTCCTGGTGGAGCTTCACCGGGAGCGAAGGAACAACAACTTCTCGGTGGGGGACATTTACCTCGGAAAGGTCAAGAAGATCATTTCCGGGTTAAATGCCGCCTTTGTTGACGTGGGATACGAAAAGGACGCCTTTTTGCACTACCTTGACCTGGGAAGCCAGGTCAACTCCCTGAACAAGTATACCAAACTGGCCATGGCGGGCAAAACCCGTGTTTTGCCCATGGAGAATTTCATCCTTGAAAAAGAGATAGAAAAAACCGGTAAGATCACCGGGGTGCTCTCCGCCAACCAGCCGGCACTGGTTCAGATCGCAAAAGAACCCATTTCCACCAAAGGCCCGCGCATCACAAGCGAAATTTCCCTTGCGGGCCGCTATCTGGTGCTGGTTCCATTTTCAGACAGGATTTCCGTTTCCCAGAAGATCCAGAGCAACGAGGAAAAAAACCGCCTCAAGCGACTGGTCCAAAGCATCAAGCCGAAGAATTTCGGCGTGATCATCCGGACCGTTGCCGAAGGAAAAATGGTTGCCGACCTGGATGCAGACCTGAACAACCTGATCTCCAAATGGTACAGCATCGCGGAAAAGCTATCCAACGCGAAACCTCCGCGCATCATTCTGGGCGAGCTCAACCGCTCCTCGGCCATGCTGCGTGACATGCTCAACGAGTCTTTCAACAACATTTATGTGAACGATCCCGCGGTCTATGAAGAACTGAAGGATTTTATCAAGACCATCGCGCCCGAAAAGATCGACATCCTGAAGCTCTACAAGGGGAAACTCCCCATTTTTGACCATTTCGGGGTGGAGAAACAGATCAAAAGCTCGTTTGGGAAAACCGTTTCCATAAAAAGCGGCGCTTATGTGATCATCGAACACACCGAAGCCCTTCATGTGATCGACGTGAACAGCGGCCACCGCATGAGCAGTGAGAATTCGCAAGAGGACAATGCCCTGGATGTCAACCTGGAAGCCGCAGCTGAAATTGCGCGGCAACTCAGGTTGCGCGACATGGGCGGCATCATCGTCGTGGACTTCATCGACATGGTCAACCCGGCCAACCGCCGGAAGTTGTACGAGAGGATGAAGGAAGAGATGAAAAAGGACAGAGCCAAACACAACATCCTGCCGCCCAGCAAATTCGGACTGGTTCAGATCACCCGTCAAAGGGTCCGGACAGAAACCAGTGTGGAGATTCTGGAAAAATGCCCCGCATGCGACGGAACAGGAAAGATCAAGCCCAGCATCATCCTGCTCGATGAGATCGAAGGGAACCTGCGTTACCTGATTCAGGAACAGAATGAAAAAACCCTCAGCCTCACCGTGCATCCGTTTATTTATGCGTACCTGACAAAGGGCGTTTTTTCCATCCGGTGTAAATGGTTCTTAAAGTACAAGAAGTGGATTAAAATCAGGCCGTCCAATTCGTATCACTTCCTCGAATACCGGTTTTTCAACAAACTGGAGGACGAGATCAAGCTTTAGCGCTTGACTGGCTACCGGCAGCGGGCAGGAGATCAAAAGCCTCCTGCCCGCTGCTTTTATTTTTACAGGGATTGAAGTATCTTTGTGACTCCCGACACCCCAACCTTGACACCATGGCCACGTCCGACACCCGGGAATTGCTTGAAAAAGCAAAGCATTTCTGCAGCTACCAGGAGAGGTGCACCCGCGAAGTGGAAAGAAAGCTTGCCATTCTTGGAGCCAGCGAGCAGCAGAAGCAGGAAGTGATCGAGTCCCTGAAAGAGGCACGCTTCCTGGATGACCACCGCTTTGCTTTGGAGTATGCACTGGGGCGCTTCCGGAACAACAAATGGGGCAAGGTAAAAATACGCCTTGAACTGGCCAGCAGGGGCCTCCCGCTGCCCCTGATAAGGGAAGCCCTGGACGGGATCGATCCGGATGAGTACCTGCAAACCCTGGAGTGGTTGGTGGACAACAAGCTGGATTCCCTGCAATCTCGCAACGCCCCGCATGCCAAAGAAAAAGCAGCCACATTCTGCACCCAGAAAGGGTACGAGGCCGACCTGGTCTGGGACACCATCCGACGACAACTAAAATGAAGTGGTTATTGGCCATTGGCCATTAGTCTTTGGCCATTAGCCAACAGCCAACAACAAAAATCCAACAAGCAACAACCAATAACCAAAATCCAACAACCAACAACCATGGTATACCAGGAAGACCTGAAGGAACTGGACAAGAGGCTTGATGCCCTGAGGAGGTTTCTTTGACATTGACGGCAAGAAACAACAAATAGCAGAAGGGGACAGGGAATCGGAGCATCCCGATTTCTGGAATGATCCCAAAGAGGCGGAAAAAAAGCTGAAACAAATCAGCGAGATCCGCAAGTGGACCGAAGAATACGATGTGGCCCGGCAGAAAACGGACGACCTCATGGTCCTGTTCGAATTTTTTGAAGCGGGCGAAGGCAGCGAGCAGGAGCTGGACCGCAGCCACGAACTAGCGGTCAGGGCCGTGGACAAGCTGGAGTTTCGCAAGATGCTCAGCAAGGAAGAAGACCGCCTCAATGCCATCGTGAACATCAATTCCGGAGCCGGAGGCACCGAGAGCCAGGACTGGGCCGAAATGCTCATGAGGATGTACCTTCGCTGGTCCGAACGCCATGGCTACAATAGCCGGGTGCTGGACATTCAGGAAGGGGACGGGGCCGGCATCAAGAGTGCCTCCATTGAGGTGGAGGGAGAAAATGTCTTCGGCTACCTCAAGGGAGAAAGCGGCGTCCACCGGCTTGTCCGCCTCTCCCCTTTCGATGCCAACCACAAGCGCCACACCTCATTTGCCTCCGTCTACACTTATCCCGTCATCGACGACAACATCCAAATCGAGATCAACCCCGCCGACCTCAGCTGGGACACCTTCCGCTCAAGCGGTCCCGGCGGCCAGAACGTCAACAAGGTGGAAAGCGCTGTGCGGGTGCGGCATGCCCCGAGCGGATTGATCGTGGAATGCCAGGAAACGCGGTCACAGGGACAGAACCGCGAAAAGGCCCTGACCATGCTCAAGTCTCAATTGTATGAGGTGGAGCTGAGAAAAAAGCGGGAAAAGATGCAGGAGCTGGAAAGCACCAAGAAGAAGATTGAGTGGGGATCCCAGATCAGGAACTATGTGTTTCACCCCTACAAGCTGGTCAAAGACCTGAGAACCGGTGTGGAAACCTCCAACGTACAACTCGTCATGGACGGGGAACTGGACGACTTCATCAAGGCCTACCTCATGGAGTTTGCCTGATGGGGCCGGCCCTTCCCGGAACAAATCCACGGCAGGGCCAACCATTCCGCAATCAAGCGGTTAAGCCAGACAGCTACATACAACAAGCTGTTTTTCATTGTTTTATGTTTTTAATTAACGGGGTGCTTTCAACAAAACCCCTAGACTATTTTTGCTCAGCAACTTACCCCTGCCCGGTTGATAACTTTCATTCTTTGTTGATAAACTAGCATTTTTTTCAAGCTTTTGTTTTTTTATCTTCGCTGAACCATACGTCATTTTAACAAAATTTTAACATTTAAAATTTCGTTACCCCGGACGTATTTTTTCCTGCAGTTAGGACAACTCAAGACAGACCGACATGGACGATAAGCCGGTATTGAAAGGTACGCTTGCCACGGGAGGTAAAAAAGGAGAGGCTGATAATCTGTATAATGAGGTAATGGGCCAGCGAAGCAGGCCCCAACCCGCAGAAGAGAAAACAATGGAAGAACAGGCAATCGCGGTGGAGACGGAGGCGGACCGCACGGCATATGATTTTAACGAAGCAATACGGAAAACCACTGAATATTTCGGGGGAGACAGCCTGGCAGCCGGGGTCTGGGTGAACAAATACGCCCTGAAGGACTCCGCCGGAAACCTCTATGAACAGACACCGGACGACATGCATCGCCGCATTGCCGGGGAAATAGCCCGCATTGAAAAGAGGTACCCGAACCCCATGGATGAAGAGCAGGTGTTCCTCCTGTTACAGAATTTCAGGTACATCGTGCCCCAGGGCAGCCCGATGGCCGGCATCGGCAATCCGTTCCAGATCGGATCCCTGTCCAACTGCTTTGTCGTGGGCAACAAGGGAGAAGCCGATTCTTACGGCGGCATCATGAAAATTGATGAGGAACAGGTGCAGCTGATGAAGCGCCGGGGCGGGGTGGGTCACGACCTGTCCCACATCCGGCCCAAGGGAAGCCCGGTGAAAAACAGCGCACTGACCTCCACCGGCCTGGTGCCTTTCATGGAGCGATATTCCAACTCCACCCGGGAGGTGGCACAGGATGGACGCAGGGGCGCCCTCATGCTGACCGTCTCCATCAAGCATCCCGATGCAGAGAACTTTATTGACGCAAAACTTGAGCAGGGAAAGGTCACCGGGGCCAACGTATCGGTCAAGATCACGGACGACTTCATGCAGGCCGTCATCGACGACAAGCCTTTTGTGCAGCAATACCCGATCCGGTCGGACAACCCAAAGTTTTCAAAAACCATCCGGGCCCGTGAGCTGTGGAAAAAGATCGTACACAATGCATGGAAATCGGCCGAGCCCGGGATCCTGTTCTGGGACACCATCCTGAAGGAATCGGTGCCCGACTCTTATGCCGACCTCGGTTTCACCACCCTGTCGACCAACCCCTGCGGGGAGATCCCCCTCTGTCCCTACGACAGCTGCCGCCTGCTGGCCATCAACCTCTTTTCCTACGTAAAGGACCCGTTTACCCCGCAGGCAGCATTCGACCTGGACCTGTTCAGGGAGCACGTCGGATACGCACAGAAGATCATGGACGACATCATCGACCTGGAACTGGAGAAGATCGACCGCATCCTTGCCAAGATCCAGGCCGATCCGGAGGACGAGGAAGTCAAGCATGTGGAGATCAAGCTCTGGAAAAAAATACGCACCAAATGCATTGAGGGAAGGCGCACCGGCATCGGCATCACTGCCGAAGGAGACATGCTGGCAGCCCTGGGCTACCGTTACGGCACGGACGAAGCCACCGCCTTCTCGGTCAACCTGCACAAAACCCTGGCCATCGAAGCCTACCGTTCTTCTGCCAGGCTGGCCGGCGAAAGGGGCCCATTTCCCCTGTACGATCCGGAGCGGGAGAAGGACAACCCCTTCATCCGCCGCCTGCGCGAAGCCGACCCCGGCCTCTACGAGGAAATGATCCGCAAGGGCCGCAGAAACATTGCCCTGCTGACCATCGCACCCACCGGCAGCGTGTCGTTGCTGACCCAGACAAGCTCCGGCATCGAGCCCGTGTTCATGGTCGCTTACAAAAGACGGAAAAAGGTGAATCCCAACGACAAAAACGTCCGCGTCGACTTCATCGACGAGGTGGGTGACCACTGGGAAGAGTACAATGTCTTCCACCACCGCTTCATCGACTGGCTGAAAGTCAATGGTTTCAACGTGGAAGAGGTGCGCAGGATGAAGGATGAGGACCTGAACCGTGTCATCGCGGAATCGCCTTTTCACAAAGCCACCGCGAACGATGTGGACTGGGTGGCCAAGGTGCATATGCAGGGAGCCGTCCAGAAGTGGGTGGACCATTCCATCAGCGTGACCGTGAACGTGCCCCAGGATGTCTCCGAAGAGCTGGTTGCCCAGATTTATGAGACGGGCTGGAAAAGCGGCTGCAAGGGAGTGACCGTCTACCGGGACGGCTCCAGGGCCGGTGTCCTGGTCAAGGACCCCGGGAAAAAGTCCGCCGAAGACGAGTTCAAGGAAACCCGTGCGCCCAAACGTCCGCACGAGCTGGAGGCCGAAATCGTCCGGTTCAACAACGACGCCGAAAAGTGGATGGCCGTGGTGGGCATCCTCCATGACCGTCCCTATGAGATCTTTACCGGCAAGGCCGAGGGCTTCTACCTGCCGCCATACGTGGAAAAGGGCTGGGTCATCAAAACCCGTCTCGAGACCGGGGAAAAGCGCTACGACTTCCAGTTCCTGGACCGGGACGGGTACAAGGTGACCATCGAGGCCCTGTCCCGTTCCTTCCATAAGGAATACTGGAATTACGCCAAGCTCATCTCGGGGGTACTGCGCCATGGCATGCCACTGCCTTCGGTGGTGGACGTCATCGAAGACCTCAACCTGGACAGCGACCGACTCCACACCTGGCGCAATGGGGTGGTGCGGGCCCTGAAGAAGTTCATTCCCAACGGCACCAAGGCCCACGGGAGAACCTGCAACAACTGCAAGCAGGATTCGGTCATATACCAGGAGGGCTGCCTGACCTGCACCAACTGCGGGGAAAGCAAGTGCGGATAATCCGGTTCAATCCCTGACAGCAAAGGCGAAACGGTTCCCTGGAACAAGTTTCGCCTTTTGCTTTTCGTCGGATGGGAACGATGCCCTCCACCGGCCTACTGTATGTAGATGCCCTCACCCACCCCGATGGGCAGTCCGAGTCCGTACCACGCGAAGAGCATGGCAACCCAGATCACAAAGAGGATCACTGCGTAAGGGATCAGCAGCGACACGATGGTCCCGATCCCGATGTTCTTGTTGTACTTGTGGATCCAGCCCAGCAGCAACGGAAAGTAAACGTAGAGCGGGGTGACGCAGTTGGTGATGCTGTCACCCACCCGGTACATCAGCTGCACAAAGGCAGGGCTGTAGTTGAGCTGCGCCAGCATGGGGATGAAGATGGGCGCGAAAATGGCCCATTTGGCCGACCCGCTGCCCAGGAAAATATTCAACAGGGCGATCAGGAGCATGAAGAGGGTGAACATCACAGGCCCCGTCAGGCCGGAGGAGCGCAACACCTCTGCCCCGCCGATGGCCAGGATGGTGTCCAGGTTGGACCAGCTGAACAGGTTGATGAACTGGGCCACCACCAGCATCAGCACAATGTAGCCGCTGAGTTCCTTCATGCCATGTTCCATGTGCCGCAGCACGTCATTGGAGCTCTTGATGGTCCCCGTTGCCTTGCCGTAGAAATAGCCGGGGATGGCAAAGAAAAAGAACAGGATGGGGATGAGTCCCCTCAGAAAAGGCGAGGGCACAATCCCTCCGGTGACCTGGTTTCGCAAGGGGGCGCCCACCGGCGCCACCAGAAGGACCACGAAGACCACATAAATCAGCAAGGCCAGCCCGGCCCTCCTGAGCCCTTTCCGCTCCAGGGGAGTCAGGCTGCCGTCGCTCACCGGCATGTCCACCTCTCCCAGAATGGCAAACCCCTGGCAGCGGGGAATGGTGAACCGCCGCGCCACAAAGGCCCCGCCCAGTCCAAGCATGATGGTGGAGGCGATCATGAAATACCAGTTGGCCGTGGCGCTCACTTCCATGGGTTGGGCCATCTGGGAGGTGATCTGGGTGCTTATGCCGGCCAGCAGCACGTCCGTGCCCGCTATGAAAAAATTGGCGGTAAAGCCCGCCGTGGCGCCGGCATAGCCGGCGATGAGCCCGGCGATCGGATGGAGCCCCATTTGTGTGAAAATCAATGCCGCAATCGGGGGAACGATCACAATGCCCGCATCCGACCCGATGTTGCCGCAGGCACCGATGATGAAAATCACCGGCAGCACGATCTTGCGGGGGACCGAAAAGGCCACGGTCCGCATGGCCACGGCCAGCAGCCCGCTGCGCTCCGCGATGGACACCCCCATCAGCATGACCAGCACCAGTCCGAAGGGGGCGAAGTGTGCAAAATTGGTGACCATCTCCTCCAGGAACCTTCTCAGACCCTCTCCTGAAACCAGGTTCTGGGCCTCCACCAGGCGTCCGGTATCGGGGTGAATGGCGCTTACCCCGAGAAAGGCCGTCACCGCGCTGAGGGCCACAATGAACAGGCAGATCCATACAAAAATCCAGAATGGGTGGGGCAGTTTATTGCCCATCTGTTCCACCCAGCGAAGAAACCCGGAGGAAGCAGCGGCAGGCTGGTCCTGGTTACCGGAGGGACCCACCCCCTCCGACTTGTTCGAAGCACCTTTTTCAGCTGTCATGACTGTTCATTTGTATTAGATTATCTATATATATTGTTTCTTTTGATTATCTGCCAGACAATCAGGGGTTTGCCCGGGGGACAAATATATATAAAAAATGGGGCCGCTCCGGTCGGAGCGGCCCCATTGGCGGCAAAAAAGATGGAGACGGTCTTATGCGTCTTCCTTTTCTTCTTCCTCGTAGGCCTTGAGCAATTGCTCCTGAACATCCATGGGCACCTGCTGGTATTCGGCGAACTTCATGCCGTAGGTGGCCCGCCCGCTGGTCAGGGAACTCAGGGTGGTGGAGTAGCGGTTCATTTCAGCCAGGGGCACCTTGGCACGGATCTTCTGGTAACCGCCTTCGCTGTCCATGCCCATGATCAGGGCACGCCGCCCCTGCAGATCGGTCATCACGTCCCCCATTTTTTCCTCGGGAACCATCACTTCCACATCGTAGATGGGCTCCATGATCTTCGGACCGGCATTGCGGAAAGCCTCCCGGAAGGCATTGCGTCCGGCAAGCTTGAAGGAAATCTCGTTGGAATCGACCGGGTGCATCTTTCCATCGTAAATGTTGACCACAATATCGCGGGCATAGGAACCGGTCAGCGGCCCCTCTTCGATCTTCTCCATCACCCCCTTGAGGATGGCGGGAAGGAAGCGTGCGTCTATGGCACCGCCCACAATGCAGCTGTTGAATATCAGTTTGCCGCCCCAGGGCAGGGCCTGCTCGTCCTTGTTGCGGATCGGGAATTCGGTCTGATCCGGCTTTCCCTCCACGTAAGGCTCGATCATCATGTGCACTTCCCCGAACTGTCCGGCGCCTCCCGACTGCTTCTTGTGGCGGTAGGTGGCTTTGGCGGATTTCGTGATGGTCTCACGGTAGGGGATCTTGGGTGCATAATACTCGATGCCCACCTTGTTCTGGTTCTCGATCATCCATTTGGCCACGTTAAGATGCATCTCCCCCTGTCCGGAAAAGATTACCTGCCGCAACTCCTTGGAATGCTCAAAGACGAGGGTCGGGTCGATGTTATTGAGTTCCTTGAGGATGGTGGCCAGTTTTTCATCGTCGGCCGAATTCTTTGACTTGACGGCGGTGCGGAACTTGGGTTCGGGATACTCGATGGGGGACACCTGCACGCCCTGGTTCTTGGGCGAGGTCAGGGTGTTGTTCGTATTGGTGTCCTTCAGCTTGATGGTCGCGGCCAGGTCTCCGGGCATGACTTTCTCGACTTTCTGCCTGTTTTTGCCGGCCACCAGGAAAAGTTGCGACAGGCGCTCCTTCGATCCCGTGGAACCATTCACCAGGTCAACGGACTCGGCAATGGTGCCATCGAACACCTTGAAAAAGGACAATTCACCCAGGTGGGGCTCCACGGCCGTTTTGAACACAAACGCCACGGGCGGATTGCCTGCGTTAAAAGCCAGGTCTGCCCCGTCGGTGGTTTTGGTCGGAGCCACTTCCAGGGGGGAAGGCAGGTTCTCGGCGACAAATTCCATGAAACGTCCCACGCCCTGGTTGTTTTTGGCAGAAACACAAAGCACGGGGAACATGGTCCGGGTGGCAATGCCCTGTCGGATGCCTTTGGCCAGCTCTTCATCCGACAGGGTTCCGTTCTCAAAGAAAACCTCCATCAATGCCTCCTCGCTTTCGGCAGCGGCCTCGATGATGGCGTTGCGGTATTCCTCCGCCTTGTCCATTTCCCCTGCCGGGATGTCATTCACCTCGGGCTTTCCGCCCCCGGCGGGAAACGTATACTGCTTCATGGTCAGCACATCGATGATGCTGTCGAAGCCGTGACCCGGATTGACCGGGTACTGGGCCACCAGGGCCTTGTCGCCGAACTGGGTCCTGAGCTGCCGGACGGCCTCATCGAAGTTGGCCTTTTCGTGCTCCAGCTGGTTGACCAGGAACAGGGCGGGCTTCTCCAGACGGGTAATATGCCTCCAGGTGATCTCGGTGCCCACCTCGACACCGTTCTGGGCGTTCACCACCATCACGGCCGTGTCAGCCACTTTCAGGGCGGCGACCACCTCCCCGATAAAATCATCAAATCCGGGGGCGTCAATGATGTTGATCTTTTTCCCTCCGTACTCAGCATACAGCACGGTCGAAAACACAGAGGCCTGACGCTCCAGTTCTATTTCACGGTAGTCGGATACCGAGTTCTTGTCATCGACCGAACCCCTTCTGTTAATGACACCGCCCTCGAACAGCATGGCTTCGGCCAGGGTGGTTTTTCCCGCCTTTGCTCCGCCGATCAGGGCGATGTTCTTGATTTCGCTGGTTTGATAAATCTTCATGGATCGTTTATTTAATAATTTGTGGCCCGCACATGGCTGTGGTCAGCATGGCCGACCCTCGTTTGCAGCTGGTCACGGGCTGCCTATGATTGTTTTGATTGTGTTATTCCTGGAACCCAACGAAAGGACATGCGCCCGGCCATTAACCCGGCGGCGGCAGTCCCCGCAAAAAAGTGGCTAAAGTTATAAAAAAACTGCATAGCAGCGTCATATTCCTCCTAATTTTTAGGCCTTACCGGTTATGGATGAATGCGAAACATGTCAGAAAAAACGCCCAGCCTCTCATTGATATCATCGTCGGACAGGTCCAACAGACGGTCCGTTCCGAAACGCTCCACGCAAAAACTGGCCACGACCGACCCGTAAACAAGGCCCTTTTTCAGGGTCTCAAAGGAGGCATCCCCGCGGCTGGCCACATAGCCCATGAAGCCGCCGGCAAACGTATCGCCGGCCCCGGTGGGATCGACCACCTCTTCCAGGGGCATGGCAGGAACAACAAACACCTGGCTGTCAGAAAACAACATGGCCCCGTGCTCTCCCTTTTTGACAATCAGGTATCTGGGGCCCATGCCGAGGACCTTCCTGGCGGCCTTTGCCAGGGAATATTCCCCGGACAACTGCCTGGCTTCCTCTTCGTTGATGGTCAGCACATCCACCCGCCGGATCACCTCCAGCAGGTCGTCCCAGGCTGTATCCATCCAGAAGTTCATCGTGTCCATGCAGACCAGTTCCGGCCGGTCACCGAGCTGGTCAAGCACCTTTTTCTGAATGCCCGGAGTAAGGTTTCCCAGCATGACATACCGGCTGTCCAGGTAAGGCGGGGGCAGCACGGGGTCGAACCCGGCCAGCACATTCAGTTCGGTCGTGAGGGTATCCCGGCAGTTCATGTCACGATGGTAGCGGCCGGACCAGAAGAAGGACTTTCCCCCGGGGACCACCTCAATGCCTTCCGTATCGATGTGGCGGTCCCTCAGCATCTGCAGGGTGGACTCGGGAAAATCCCCGCCCACCACCGACACCAGCCTTACGTCCCGGGTGAAATATCTGGCAGCAAGGCCGATATAAGTGGCCGCCCCGCCAAGAATCCTGTCTGTTTTTCCAAAAGGGGTTTCAATCTGGTCGAATGCAACGGTTCCAACAATCAACAAACTCATGATCTAATCATTTAATCGAACGGCAAGCTGGGCCACACGGCGCCCGAGTTGTCTTCCTTTGTCGAGGAAATGTTCCGACACCCCCCCGCCGGGCAGAAAGGGAGGCTCGCCCACGATGGCGGAGGCTCCGAAGGGAGCCGTCCAGTCGGCCCCTCCCACCACGACCATGCCAAAAATCAGCATCGACTGCAGGATGTTCATCTGGGTGAGCTCCTCGCCCGCCGAGATGCCCCCTGCGGTCACGAATGCGGCACCCACCTTTCCCTGCAGGGGGGCCCCATCAAAAGGCCAGGAAGCAATAAATGCCTGCACGGCCGGTGCCACATTGGCATTGTGAACGGGGCTCCCGACGATGATGGCTCCGGCATCCAGCAGGTCGGATTCCGTTACCTGACCGACCGGTTTCAGCACGGCCTTCACCCCGGCCACCTGGTCTGCACCCTCGGCCACAGCAGCGGCCAGGATTTCCGTGTTGCCCGTTTCGGAATAGTATGCCACCAAAACCCTGACCTGGGCAACCGACCCGTCCAGGCCGGCCAGCAGGATGACCAGAAAAAATAGGAATCGTTTCATAATGACCAAAAAATGCGTTTAACAAATGACCGGCAGGCTGGGTTGGGGGCAACCTCCCTGCACATCAGAGCCCGGCCCGCCGGACAGTCCGGCAGGAAAAACTATTCCACGGTGACCGACTTTGCCAGGTTTCTGGGCTGGTCCACATTGCATCCGCGCAGCACGGCCATATGGTAGGCCAGCAGCTGCAGTGGCACGGTAGCCACAAGGGGTACCAGCACCTCGTCGGTCTCCGGGATCTCCACAATGTAGTCGGCCATTTCCCGCACGGTTTTATCGCCTTCCGTGATGACCGCAATGACGATGCCCTTACGGGCCTTCAGTTCTTGTATGTTGCTGACCACCTTGTCATAACTTCCCTTTTTGGTGGCAATGACCACCACGGGCATGTTCTCATCGATCAGCGCAATGGGGCCGTGTTTCATTTCGGCGGCAGGATAGCCTTCGGCATGGATATAGGAGATCTCCTTGAGCTTCAGGGCCCCTTCCAGGGCAACGGGGAAGTTGTATCCGCGCCCAAGGTAAAGGAAGTTTCTCGCCGTGCTGAAGGCAGCGGCGATTTCCCGTATGGTCCCGTCCACTTTCAGAACGGACTCCACCCTCTGCGGAATTTGCTCCAGTTCGTGAAGCAGCTGCTGAAAACGGGGCCTCGAAATGGATCCCTTTTTATTGGCAATGGCCAGCGCCATCAGGGACAGCACGGTGACCTGGGCGGTAAAGGCCTTGGTGGAGGCCACCCCGATTTCCGGACCCGCATGGGTATAGGAACCCGCATGCGTGGCACGGGGTATGGACGAACCGACCACATTGCAAATGCCGATGATGGTGGCGCCCCTGGACCGGGCAAGCTCTACGGCAGCCAGTGTATCGGCCGTTTCTCCCGACTGGCTGATGGCAATGACGATATCGTCCTCATGGATGACCGGGTTGCGGTACCTGAATTCAGAGGCGTACTCCACCTCCACGGGAATCCTGGCGAGGTCTTCAAAGAGGTACTCCCCGACAAGTCCGGCATGCCAGGACGTGCCACAAGCCACGATGATGATGCGGCGGGCATTGGCAAACTTCTGCTCATAATCGATGATGCCCCCAAGGGCAACCACCCCTTTGGACGCATTCAACCGCCCCCTGAAACTGTCCCGGATGCTGCGGGGCTGCTCATAGATCTCCTTGAGCATGAAATGGTCGAAGCCGCCCTTTTCGATGGCGGAAAGCTGCATCTGCAGGTGGTGCACATAAGGGGTCTTGTCCTGATTCCGGATGGTCTTCACCTTCAGCCGGCCCCTGCGGGGAACCAGCGCCACCTCCTCATCCTCAAGGTAAACAACCTCCTTGGTGTATTCCACGATGGGGGATGCATCGGAGGCTATGAAGTATTCCTCCTTCCCGATGCCGATCACCAGGGGACTCCCCTTTTTGGCCGCAATGAGCATGTCGGGATTGTCCTGGGAAACCACCACGATCGCATAAGCCCCGATCACCTGGGTCAGGGCTATGCGCACGGCCTCAAACAGATCGACCTCTTCATGCAACAGGATGTCTTCGATCAGGTGGATGAGCACCTCCGTATCTGTTTCACTCCGGAAGGCATACCCCCGGTTGACCAGCTCGGTGCGAAGGCTGACGTAATTTTCTATGATGCCGTTGTGAATGATGGCCAGCTTGTTCGTGGGACTGGCATGGGGGTGGGCGTTCTGCCTGTTGGGCTCTCCGTGGGTGGCCCACCGGGTGTGGGCGATCCCGGTATTGCCCGACAGGTCCTTGCCGCGCAGACCCTGCTCCAGGTCCCTGACCTTGCCGTGGGCCTTGTACAGGCGCAGGCTGCCGTCAAGCAGGGCTATGCCGGCACTGTCATAGCCCCGGTACTCCAGGCGGTACAGGCCTTTCATCAAGATGGGATAGGCCTCCCGGGAACCAATGTAAGCAACAATTCCACACATAAACGGGGGTCAATTGAATACCGTATAAATGATCTCAAGCCGCATGGGCCTGTCGGGGTGGGCCGGTCCGTTCAGGACCACCCGCTGGGCATTCTCCGAGGGAAAACGCACAGAGAGGGCCAGGCCGTGGTCCCCGATCCTGCCGTCCATGACTTCCTGGAGGTACTGGGTGACGTTGAACACATATTGCCGCCGAGCCGGATCCCAGGTGCCACCGAAATAGTTCTCTCCAAGAAAAATATCCGGCAATTGGCTGACAGTCCCGTCTTCAGCGAACCGTTGCAGCAAAAGCCTTTCGGCTTCCGGGAACATTTCCGTGGCAAAACCGTCTGCCGCCGGCAGGATCAGCCTTGCCTGGTTGATCGTCACATTGGCCATCTCCGACAGGTCTTTCAGGTAAGGCATCTGGATGTGGGCGCGAACCCTGCCCATGGATTGCACAAACAGGAGGCTGTCCCCTGCAGCATAGGGGTCCTCTCCTTGCAGCTGGCTTAACAGCAAGGGGTTGATCCCCTCCCCGCCAAAACCTTCGAAATAATTGGCCCGCTGGGTGAATTCATTGATGTAAAAGTCAAACCGTGTGCTGAGGGTGTCCTCCGGTGTCTTCCGGTAAAACAGGCTCAGCTTGGTGTAAAAGGAGTACATGTCGAGGCTGAATATGCTTCCGAACTCTTCGATGTCCTCATCCACCGTGATGTACAGGCCCTTAAAGTAATCCAGGAAGTTGGGCACATTCTCGAATGCCGGGGTCCCGTTGGCATCGATGAATTTCTGCCCGAAAGCATCCGAGAGCCGGACCTGGAAATGGGGGGCGGTCATGATGGTGTCGATGGGGACGCTGTCGGTGGGCGCGGGACGAAGAAGGCGTTCCGCGATGGGTTCGGGATACCGGGCCAGCGAAAGGTCCGAAAACAGGGAGTCCGCTTCCGGAAGGCCCTCGCTGAGTTCGTAAACCCTCAGGTGCTGAAACATCTCCACCTGACCGTAGTATTTTCCCGTATAGCCAAACATCAGGGTCATACTGTCCAGCCTCGGATCCTCCCCGAGAGACAGGTCGTTCTGCGGCAGCCTGAACTGTGTGTAGAGGCTTGCACGCACCTTGCCGAATTCCGGATCCTGCATCACGCCCAGGACATTGTTCCTGCTCAGGTTGGTTGGCACAACGCCTCCCGCGCTGCTGCGGGCGAGCAGGCTCAGGGTATCGGTGGAATTATAGGTTGCCCGTCCTCCTATCAGCCCCAGACCGATTTCATCAGGTTCCGAACAGGCATGCAGGAAAAGGACAAGGAACACGCCAAAAAGCAAGGAAAGCCATGGGCTGAAAAAACCCCCGCATGCACGGGGGAGAAGTCTTGTTTTCAAAATACTATGGTTTTTAATGCAAAAACTCCACATACCGGAAGCCGGAAACAGAACGCAAAATTAAGGGTTTTTATTCTGTAAACACCGGTTCCCTGACCAGAATTTCATCGTAAAAGGCATTGTAGGCATCCAGGTAGGTTTCTTTTGGTTGAAACTCCAGAATGGGTTTGTTGCTCCCGCGGACATATTGCTCCAGTTCGGGAAGAATGTCTTTGTCCCCGAAAATGATGCCATCGCTGTAGTCAACCGCCGCCTTGCTGATTCCCAGATAGGAGGTGTCGGCGAATTTACCGAGGGCCTGTTCGGGAATGTCCCTGGTTTTCATCTTCCTGGCCATATCCGGACTGAGGGGTTCGGGAAATGCATCATTGTAAAGACTATACACCACGCGGGTGTCTGAAAACATGGGGTTTTCCTTCAGGGCCACTTTCAGGTAGAAAGGCATCAGGCTGGTGAACCAGCCGTTGCAATGCACCACATCCGGGGCCCAGCCCAGTTTTTTAACCGTTTCGATGACCCCCCGTGCAAAGAAGATGGCCCGCTCATCATTGTCGGGAAAATATTTCCCGTTGCGTCCCAGCAAGGTGAACTTGCGCTGGAAAAAGTCATCGTTGTCAATGAAATAGATCTGCATCCTGGCCGATTGTATGGAGGCAACCTTGATGATGAGGGGATGGTCCGTGTTGTTGATGACCAGGTTCATGCCCGATAGACGGATCACCTCATGCAACTGGTTTCTCCTTTCGTTGATGGAGCCAAACCGGGGCATGAATGTGCGGATCTCTTTCCCCCTTTCCTGGATCCCCTGCGGCAGGTGCCGCCCGATATGGCCCATAGGGCTTTCCTTCAGGTAGGGAGTGATTTCCTGCTGTACAAAGAGTACTTTGGGTTTTTCCATAAACTACATGATTGACTGTTAGAAAAATAATATGCAAAAATACGTGAATTTTTGGTCATTTTCAACTATTCCTTATAGCTTTGCAGGCCGGATCGGCCGCCCCCTGATGCCGGCATCCCCCCATATGCCGCACAAAACCAGCAAGATGCTTTATCAAATCATGAAAAGCACGGACAAAACAATTTGTTGAAACACAACAGGATACATGCTGCATTCCGGGCAGCAAACCCAAGCCAGGAGCCTTGAAACAGCAGTTGCACAGATACTTACGTGTTCTGATCTCCCTTGCCGCAGGGGTGGTCATTCTTTGGCTTGTCACCAGGGGCCAGGACCTGGAGGGGATCCTCCGGGAGTTCCGCAATGCCGACTACTTGTGGATCCTTCTCGCGGCCCTGGCAGCCATTTTAAGTCACGCCCTGAGGGCCCTTCGCTGGAACCAGCTGATCGCCTCCATGGGATACCCCGTCAGCCCCTTCAAAACCTTCCAGGCGGTGATGGCAGGTTACCTCTCCAACCTGGCCGTACCCCGCCTTGGAGAAGTCACCCGGTGCCTGGTCCTTCAACGCGCCGGCAGACCGCCCCTGAACGCACTTTTGGGAACCGTGGTGGCCGAACGCCTGTTCGATATGCTGACCCTTGGCATGCTCGTGGTGCTGACCATCGCGTTTCAATATGGCTTTCTCAGGGATTTTTTGGAGCAGTATGTGGTCACCCCCCTGATGGCACAGCCACAGCAGACCTACCTCGTCCTTGCCCTGGCGGCCCTGGGAGCCCTGATCCTGCTGATCGCCCTGTTTGTCTACCTGAAGCACCGCTGGCGGGAGGCCCATGACGGAAGCATCGGGCACCGCATCAAGCGGCAGCTGGCCGGACTGCGGGATGGTGTTGCCGCCATCCGGCGCATCAGGAGCAAGCCCTTGTTTGTATTTTACAGCCTGGCCATCTGGGCAAGCTACTTTCTGACCGTATACCTGGTATTTTTTGCCCTGGAAGCAACCAGCCACCTGACCGTAGGGGCCGGCATCATCCTTCTTGCCATGGGCAGCCTGGGCATCGTGGTGCCCGTACCCGGCGGGATCGGCACCTACCATTTCCTCGCCATGATCACACTGACCGAGTTATACGCCATTGCCCCGGAGCCGGCCATTTCTTATGCCTACATCTCCCACGCCACACAGATCCTGGTGATTGTCCTGGCAGGCTCGGTGGCCTGGCTGGCCGTCTCGCTGAGGCAGCATGGGAATGGGACGGCCTCTCCGGGCACCACGACCTGAACAACCTGGCTTTCTGCGGTGTTATCAATAAACGGAAATCATGACAAGCATGGGCTACAAACTCACCAGGATTCAATCAATGATCCACCCCTCCATGGCCGATCCCGGGTTCATGCGCCGGCTGCACACCTGGCGGTTCCTGGACCGCAAACTGGTGTTTACCAATGGGTGCTTCGACCTTCTGCACCTGGGCCACCTGGATTACCTGTCGAGGGCGGCCGAACTGGGTCAGGTGTTAATCATCGGCCTCAACACGGACGCTTCCGTCAGGCGGCTCAAGGGGGCCGGAAGGCCGGTTTGTGATGAACGGACCAGGGCCACCCTGCTGGCCTCCCTGTCCTTTGTCGATGCGGTGGTGCTCTTCGATGAAGACACTCCTCTGGAACTCATCCGGACCATCCGGCCAGACGTCCTGGTCAAGGGAGGAGACTACCGCAAGGAAGAAATTGTGGGGCATGACCTGGTTTTGGAAAAAAATGGTAAGGTTGTTGTTATGGATTTCCTCGAGGGTTATTCCAGCAGTGCCATCATCGAAAAAATCAGATCCCGGACATGAATTCCACACCCGACCGCAACAGGCGGCTCACCATTTACCTCCCCCTGGTTCTGGCCATCGTCCTTCTGGCAGGCTTTTACCTGGGATTGCACCTGCGCCTGCCAGGCAGCGGACAGGCCGAAAAGAAGTTTTTCTCCATCGGGCTCGACCGCCAGGACAAGCTCAACCAGGTCCTGAACTATATTTTTGATGCCTATGTGGACAGCATCGACCGGGAATACCTGACCAACGAGGCCATCCAGAGCATGCTGCGCGACCTCGACCCCCATTCGGCCTATATTCCGGCCTCGGAATTCCGGGAAATGAACGACCCCCTGATGGGCAGTTTTGAGGGCATCGGCATCGAGTTCAATATGATCAACGACACCGTCGTGGTAATCAGCCCGATCTCGGGCGGGCCCAGCGAGAAAGCGGGCATCATGGCCGGAGACCGGATCATTGCCGTGGAAGACGACCCCATCGCGGGGGTGAGGATGTCGACCGACGAGGTGGTCTCCCTGCTCAAGGGCAAAAAGGGCACCGAAGTGTCCGTCACCGTCCTCCGCCGCAATGTGACCGACCCCCTGGATTTTAATATCATACGCGATCAGATCCCATCCTACAGCCTGGACATCGCCTACATGGCAGAAGGGGACATCGGGTACATCCGGCTGAATAAATTTTCCGCCACCACCCATACGGAGTTCCTGCTGGCCACGGAACAGCTCAAGGCCCAGGGCATGGAAAAGATGGTGCTGGACCTCAGGGGCAATGGCGGAGGATTTCTGGATGCAGCCATCAACCTGGCAGACGAGCTGCTGGGAGAGGAACAGCTGATCGTATACACCGACGGCCGGAGGCGGCCCCGCAACTATGCCTTTGCCAGGCGCCAGGGCAGCTTCGAGACGCAGCCCCTGGTGATCCTCATCGACGAGTGGTCGGCCTCGGCCAGTGAAATTGTGGCCGGCGCTGTCCAGGACAATGACCGGGGCCTCATCATCGGAAGACGTTCCTTTGGAAAGGGGCTGGTGCAGGAACAGGTGCCCCTGGGCGACGGCTCCGCCCTGCGCCTGACCGTGGCCAGGTATTACACCCCCACCGGCAGGAGCATTCAGAAGCCTTATGACAATGGAAGGGATGACTATTACGGGGAGTTCATGCAGCGCTTCCTGGAGGGAGAACTGGACCATGCCGACAGCATCCATTTTGATGACTCCCTGCGTTTTGAAACCCCGGGTGGGCGGGTCGTTTACGGGGGTGGCGGCATCATGCCCGACATCTTCATTCCCCTGGAGACCGGAGAACATACCGTGCTGTTCAACCAGGCAGCGAACCGCGGCCTGATCTACCGCTTTGCCTTCGACTACAGCGACCGCCACCGGACAGCCATCGGCCGGCATGAGGATGCGGCTGCCTTCGTCAGGGACTACCGGGTTTCCGATGCCCTGTACCGTGATTTTATGGACTTTGCAGGCCGGGAAGGCCTGCGTCCCGGGCAGCAGCAGGATCACACCGCAAGCGAAGAGCTGATCCGGAATTACCTCAAGGCCTACATCGGCAGGAATGTTTATGGGAACGAGGCCTTCTTCCCGGTCCTACACCAGTCGGACCCCGCCTTCCGCAAAGCCATGGAAGTGTTGCACAGCGGGTCGGCGGAGGCCTTGCCGGGTTCCGCTGCGGAAGACTGAAAACGGTTCCTCAGACAGGTTTCCGGACCGGGGAAGCCATCCACGGGCTGAAAAACCAGCCGGACACTACAATCCGATCTGCGGACCGATCCGTTTCATTGCATCCAGCGACAGCTCCACAAATTCCTGCAGGCCCAGACCGGCCTTCTCGCACTCCAGAATGGTGTCCCGGTTGACCGATGCCGCGAACGCCTTCTCCTTCATTCGTTTGATGACCGACTTGGGTTTGACGCTTGCCACTTTCTTGTCCGGGTACACCAGGGCTGTTGCGGTGATCAGACCGGTAATGGTCTCCCCGGCCGCCAGGGCATGGTGAAACTGGCTGCTTCGCTGCCCGCCGTGGGCGGCGTGTTCGTTATGCAACATCACGGCTTCGACAATCTCTTCCTCCACCCCATGCTCCCGCAGGATACGGGCCGTCTCCATGGAATGGGTGTGCATGTCGCCCCCGGTGAGCTCCACGTCCAGGTCGTGCAACAGCCCGGCCAGCCCCCATTTCGCGGCATCCTGCCCCAGGCGCTCCGCCATGGCGCGCAGCACGGCCTCGGAAGCAAGGCAGTGGGCGATCATCTTTTCATTCTTTACATGGGCCCGCAGCAGGGCCAGGGCTTCCTCTCTTTGCATTGTCGGATGGTGTTTTCTGCGAAAATAACATGTTTTCCGCAATCTCCCTATAATTCGAGCCGCTGCCGGAACGTATCCATGTCCTTATCGCCCCTTCCGGACAGGTTCACCACGACGATGTCCGAAGGACCGAAGCTCATTTTTTCGAGCACGGCCAGGGCATGGGCACTTTCCAGGGCGGGTATGATGCCTTCGGTCCTGGTGAGCCTCAGGGCGGCCTCCAGGGCCTCCTGGTCGGTCACCTGCACGTAACTGGCCTGACGGCTGTCCTGCAGGTGGGCATGCAGGGGGCCGATGCCTGGGTAGTCGAGCCCTGCAGAGATGGAATGGGTATCGCCCACACGGCCATCCGCGTCCTGTATGACCAGGGTATGGTTGCCATGCAGTACAGCGGGCTTGCCCAGGGCCATGGTGGCTGCCGTGCGCCCCGTGCCGGTCCCTTCACCGGCTGCCTCGGCCCCGATCAGCCGGGTTTGCCCGTTCCCGATGAAATGGTAAAACGCCCCGGCGGCATTGCTGCCTCCGCCAGCACAGGCAATCACCACATCGGGAGACTCCCTGCCTTCCTCTGCCAGCAGCTGCTCCCTGATCTCTGCGCTGATGACCGACTGCAGGCGGGTTACCAGGTCAGGAAAAGGATGGGGTCCGATGGCCGAACCGATCAGGTAATGGGTCTGGTCCGGATGGGCGACCCAGAACTGTATGGCCTCATTGACGGCATCCTGCAGGCCCCGGCTGCCGGAGCGGGCCGCCACCACCTCCGCCCCGAGCATTTGCATACGCAGCACATTGAGTGATTGCCTCAGGGTGTCCTTTTCTCCCATAAAAATGGTGCAGGGCATGTTCATCAGGGCACACACGGTGGCCGTGGCCACCCCATGCTGTCCCGCCCCGGTCTCGGCCACGATCCGTTTCTTGCCCAGCCGGCGCGCCAGCAGGGCCTGCCCCACCACGTTGTTCAGCTTGTGGGCACCGGTATGGCAAAGGTCCTCCCTTTTCAGAAAAACCCGGGTCCGGTACCTTTCCGACAGGTTGGCCGCAAGGTAAAGCGGGGTGGGCCGGCCGACGAAGTCGGACAGCAGGGCGTGAAAATCACGGATGAAACCATCCGACCGGATGATCTCCAGGTACGAGGCCGACAACTCCTCCATATTGGGACGAAGCGGCTCCGGGATGAAGGCCCCTCCGAACCGGCCGTAAAAGCCTTCAGCGTTCGGGTGGGCAGCAGGATTGTCCTGCCTTGTATTGGTTTTTTCACGCAATGCATTTTTGGTATGATTCATGGCATAGTATAAAAACAGGGTTTATGAATGGGTTATTTTCAGATTCAAAGGGAAGCCAGGGCGTCCCGCAGTTTGACCGTTTCCCGGATCTTCTGCACGGCCCGGCGGGCCTCCGACAGGTTGAGCGATTGGTCCCCGTCCGAAAGCGCCCGCTCGGGTATGGGGTGGATCTCCATGAGCAGGCCGTCGGCCCCCGCCATGACAGCAGCCAGGGCCATGGCTTCCACGTAGGCACGGACGCCGACCCCGTGGGAAGGATCGCAGAATACCGGCAAGTGACTTTTTTGTTTGAGGTAGGGAATGGCATTCAGGTCCAGGGTATTGCGATAGGCTTTCTCAAAAGTGCGGATGCCCCGCTCACACAGGATGATCTTCTCGTTGCCGCTGGAAAAGATATACTCGGCCGAGGCCAGCAGCTCCTCCAGGGTGGAGGACATCCCCCTTTTCAGCAACACGGGTTTGTCCACCCGGCCAAGCTCATCCAGCAAATTGAAATTCTGTGAATTACGCGTCCCCACCTGGAAAACGTCCACGAAATCATGCATTTGTTCGATCTGGGAGACCTGCATAACTTCACTGACCACCCGGATCCCGGCGGCCCGGCAATGGGAATAAAACATCCGGAGTCCTTCGATGCCAAGGCCCCGGAATGAATAGGGGGAGCTCCTCGGCTTAAACACCCCGCCCCGCATGAGCCGGATGCCCAGATCCTTCAGAAACGACACCATTCCGGCCACCTGTTCTTCGTCCTCAATGGAGCACGGGCCCATGCCGATGGTGAAGGTGCTCCCCGAAATGGACAGGTCCCCGCCCGCGGTAAAGGCGGAGGTGTTCAGCTTCCACTGCCGCGATACCAGCTTGGAGGCATCCGAGACCACATGCACATCGCGCACCCCCGGCAGGTTGCCCACGCGGCGGATATCCACCCGGCTTTTGCCGACACAGATGATGTAAAAAGCCTGACGGGTCCGCACGGCGGCTGGCTGGTAACCCATGGCTTTGACTTCCGAGAGGATTCCCTCCCGTTCCTTTTCTGAACAACCTTCCTGTAATTGGATCAGCATAAGATGGGGTTTTACGTGTTTTGAATGCCGAGCTGCCGGAACAAGGCATGGACGGCCTGCTCTTCTCCGGGGGATTCCATGAGGGCGCGGATGAAGGCGGTCCCCACGATGGCCCCGGCCGCATGGGTTCTGGCCATGGCCAGGGAGGCCGGGTCCTGTATGCCGAAGCCCACCATGAAAGGATGTGTCAGGTTCATGGCCTTCAGCCGTCTGAAATATGCCAGCTTTCCCTGGTCGTCTTCACCGCGAACCCCCGTGGTGGCAGAAGCACTCACGGCATAAATGAAGGCCGTACTCTGGGCGTCGATCTCCCGGATGCGGGCCTCGCTGGTGGACGGGGTCACCAGGAAGATCATGTGCAGTCCGTATGCTTCAAAAAGCTTGCGGTATGTCGAATTGTACATCGCGACAGGCAAATCCGGCAGGATCACGCCCGACACCCCGGCACGTGCGGCATCGCGGCAAAAGCGCTCCATGCCGTAACGGAGAACCGGGTTGAGGTAGCCCATCAGCAAAACAGGGATCCTCAGGGGGGCTTCTTCCAGCCGGGCCAGCAGCATCCCGAGGTGCATCCCGTTTTCGATGGCCCGTGCGTTGGCCTCCTGGATCACGGGTCCATCGGCCATGGGATCAGAAAAAGGCATGCCGATCTCAACGAAATCAACGCCAGCGGCCGCCAGGGCCTTCAGGACAGGCACCGTGCTGTCCGGTCCGGGAAAACCTGCCACGAAATAGACCGACAACAGCTCCCTTTGTTTGGTCCCCAGCAACCGGGTCAGTTGGTTCATTCCTGTTTCCATTGCTTCTCATACGTTTCCATGTCCTTATCCCCCCTGCCCGACAGGCTGATTACCACCACCTCTGCTTCGCCGAAGGCCATCTTGCCCGGCACGGCCAGGGCATGGGCAGACTCCAGGGCGGGGATGATCCCTTCCAGGCGGGTCAGGACCATGGCCGCATCCAGTGCCTCCTGGTCAGACACCGGCACATAGGTGGCCAGATGCTTCTCATGGAGGTGGGCGTGAAGGGGTCCGATGCCCGGATAATCCAGACCGGCCGAAAGGGAATGGGCTTCGGCCACCTGTCCGTGACCGTCCTGCATCAGCAGGGTGTAGGTGCCGTGCAGCACCCCGGCCTTGCCGACAGCCAGGGTGGCAGCTGTCAGGCCGGAGCCGGTGCCTTCCCCCGAGGCCTCGGCCCCGATCAGACGGCTATGGCCGTTTCCGATGAAATGGTAGAATGCCCCGGCGGCATTGCTGCCTCCCCCCACACAGGCGATCACCGCATCGGGCGAAGACCTGCCCTCCCGGACCAGCAGCTGCTCCCGGATCTCTTTGCTGATGACCGACTGCAGCCGGGTCACCAGGTCGGGATAAGGGTGCGGACCGATGGATGAACCAATCAGGTAATAGGTCCGGTCGGGATGGTTGATCCAGTAGCGGATGGCCTCGCTGGTGGCGTCTTTGAGGGTTCGTGTGCCGGAGCGTACCGGGACAACCTCGGCCCCCAGCATCCGCATGCGCAACACATTGAGTGCCTGCCGTTGCATGTCTTTTTCCCCCATAAAAACCGTACAGGGAATCTTCAGCAGGGCACAGACGGTGGCCGTGGCCACCCCGTGCTGTCCCGCCCCCGTTTCGGCCACGATGTGCTGTTTGCCCATCCGTCGGGCCAGCAAGGCCTGTCCGACCACATTGTTGAGCTTGTGGGCCCCTGTATGGCAGAGGTCTTCCCTCTTCAGGTAGATCCGGGTGCGGTAATATTCCGACAGCCTGGGCGCAAAATAAAGCGGGGTGGGGCGGCCCACATAACGGGCCAGCAGGGCATGAAATTCACGCTGGAAATCTCCGGACCCCAGGATCTCCAGGTAGGCTTCCGACAGCTCCTCCACGTTGCGGTAAAGCAGTTCGGGAATGAAGGCCCCGCCAAACCCTCCGTAACACCCCCCCGGCCCGGGATGGGCCATGGGGTTGGAATCCGGCCGTTCCGAGGCAGCCTCTGTCCTTCCCATCTCCCGCAGGAAAGAGGCGATCCGTGCAGGATCCTTGATGCCGGGACGGATCTCAAACCGGCTGTTCAGGTCAAACCCGGCCAGGGAGGGATGGTCCAGCGCCTTCAGGGCTGCCGCATCCCCGGGGGCAAGGCCGCCGGCAAGCAAAAAGGGGGTCTTGCCCCGGTATGCCTTCAGCAGGCCGTGGTCAAAGCCCTGCCCGCTGCCGCCCCTCAGGGGGCCTGCCGTGTCGAACAGGTAGTAATCGCAAAGCCCTTCGTAAGCCTCCAGGGCCTCCGGCAGTCCCTTTTCCACCCCGAAAGCCCGGATGATCCTGGCCTCAGGGCAGCGATGGCGCAGCTCCCTGCAGTAAGCGGGCGGCTCCTCTCCATGCAGCTGCACCGCGTCGAAGGGATACCGGCCCAGAAGGTTCAGGACCTCCTCCAGGGGATGGTTCACCAGCACCGCGACCCGGATCAGTCCCTCCGGCAAACGGTCCAGCGGCAAAGCGTCCACCTTGCGGCTGACATCCCTCGGGGAGGCAGGATGGAAAATGAAGCCCATCATGTCCGGCCCCAGCCGGGCGACCTCCCGCATGTTTGCGGCATCGGTGATGCCGCACACCTTTATGAGCATCTTGAGAGTCTTTTGGTTTTTTTGATGAAAGCCCGGCAGGCGGCGGCGGGATCCGCTTCACGCATAAAACGCTCGCCTATCAGAAACCCCCGGTAGCCGGCCCGTCGCAGCTCCAGCAGCATCTCCGGACTTTCGATGCCGCTTTCAGCCACCGGGACGATCCCTGCGGGCAGCGACCCGGCCAGGGCCAGGGCGGAGCCCCCATCCACCGACAAGTCCTTCAGGTTGCGGTTGTTGACCCCAACCAATTCGGCCCCGGCGGGCAACAACCCGATCTCTTCCCGTTTGTGGATCTCGAACAACACCTCCATGCCGAGAGAGAAGGCGCGTTCCGACAATTCCCGGAGCTGCCGCTCATCCAACAGGCCGGCAATGAGGAGGATGGCATCGGCCCCCATGCTCCTCGATTCGATCACCTGATACGCATCGATAATGAAATCCTTGCGCAACACAGGACAGTAGTTGAGTTCACGGACCTTCTCCAGGTCGGCCGCCCCGCCCCCGAAATACCGCTGGTCGGTAAGCACCGACAAGGCCGAGGCACCCGCCTGCATGTACCCCAGGCAGGTCTTGCCCGGATCGGCAAACTCATTGATCACGCCCCTGGAGGGCGAGCGCCGCTTGAACTCGGCGATCACCCCCGAGAGGTCTTCGCGCAGAATATACTTTTTTAGCGAAACGGGGCGCGCCTCAAAGAACAGGCTCCGCTCCAGAAGCTTCACGGGGTAAAGCGCCTTGTTCTCCTCCACCTCCCGGCGCTTGTGTGCGACCATTTCCTGCAGTTTGTCCATGGTTGAATCTGTTTTGTGATGTTGTCGGATGGGCGGGTCCTATCCGTTCTGCATGCCGATCAGGGTTCTGAAGGCCTTCAGGGCCCGGCCCGAATCGATCGACTCCCCTGCCAGGGCCACTGCCTCTGACAGGGAACAGCCCTTTTTGAAACATTGTATGGCAAGGGCGGCATTGGCAACCACCGCATGCCGCTGTGGCAGGGTTCCCTTGTTCTCCAGCACCTGCATAAACACCTTTGCGGCCTCCGCCACGCTGTGGCCTCCATGCAGGGAGGACGGATCATTCGGCGGCAGCCCGAAATCCTCATGCGTCAGCAGGTCCTCCCCCTGCGGGCTGAAGCGTTTCACCGGGGCGGTCAGTGAGACCTCATCGTGGCCATCCAGGCTGTAAACCACGGCAAAGCTTTTCCCTTCCCGTTGCAGCAGGTAGCTGAAAATGCGGCCGGCCTCCACGCTGAACACCCCGCTGAGCTGGTATGCCGGCCCGGCAGGATTGACCAGGGGACCCAGGATGTTGAAAAAGGTTTTGACCCCGAGCTGCCGCCGCACCCCGCCCACCGCTTTCAGGGCGGGGTGAAAAAGGGGGGCGTGCATGAAACAAATATTTGCCTTGTCCAGCTCCCGTTCCAGCTTGCCGGGCTCGCTGGAGAACCGGTAGCCTGCGTGTTCCATCACATTGGAAGAGCCCGACGTGGACGACATGCCATAGTTCCCGTGTTTGGCCACCGGCACCCCGGCACCCGCCACCACAAAGGCGGAGAGGGTGGAAATGTTGAATGTGTTTTTCCTGTCACCGCCCGTCCCGCACACATCCACCGTCTGCCCGTTGCGCAAATCGACTTTTACGGCCAGTTCCAGCAAGGCATCGCGAAACCCGAGCAGCTCCTCCAGCCCGACGGGCCGCATCACATAGGCAGCCAGGACGGCAGCGATCCTCGCCTCATTCACCCCGCCTCCGGCGATGGCATGCATCAGCAAACCGGCTTCCTCCCGGTCCAGCTGCCTTGTTTCCAGCAATTTGTTCAAAATTTCATCCATGATGGTCTCCGCTTAGAATTGATTCAGCCAGTTGTTGATCATCTGGCTGCCCTCAGGCGTCAGGATCGACTCGGGATGAAACTGCACCCCGCAAACATCCAGGTTTGCATGGCTGAGGGCCATGACGCGGCCCTGTTCATCCTCCGCATCCACACGCAAGACCCCGGGCAGGCTTGCGCGGTCTGCGATCCAGCTGTGGTAGCGGCCGGCCATGAACTCCCGGGGCAGTCCCCCGAACAGGTAATGGCCGGGTCCGCATTGCCTCACCGGGGTGGCCACCCCGTGGTACACCCGGGAGAGGTTCACGAGCCGCCCGCCGAACACCTCTGCGATGGCCTGCAGTCCCAGGCAAACGCCGAAGATCCTTTTGGTGTCCTTGTAGCGGCCGATCAGCTCCTTCAGGATGCCTGCCTCGGAGGGGATCCCCGGACCCGGGGACAGCACGATCCCATCATAGGCGGAAACGGCACCGGGACGGATCTGGTCGTTGCGGTGCACCTCCACCCGGTGTCCCTGCCTCAGAAAATACACCAGGTTGTAAGTGAATGAATCATAATTGTCCAATACCAGAATCTTTGCCATGTCTGTCGTTGTTTCCCGGCCGGAGGGCCTTCCCTGTGAAGGGAAAGCACCGGCCCCTGCCTGTCAATAGGTAGCAGCCAGCTGAATGGCCCTTCGCAGGGCCGACACCTTGCCTTCCACCTCCCTGAGTTCGCCCTCCGGGGTGGACCCGGACACCACCCCTGCCCCCGCCTGGTAAACCAGCCGCCCGCCCAGGCTCATGAAAGACCGGATCATGATGGCATGGTTGAGGATTCCGTCCAGTCCCATGAAGCCGATCGCGCCCCCGTAGAAACCCCGCGGCAACGCCTCAAAATGATCGATCAACTCCATGGCCCGGTACTTGGGAGCCCCGGTGAGCGTGCCGGCCGGGAAGGTGTCGGCAAACAAACCGTAAACGGGTTTGTGGCCGTTTATTCTCCCGCTGACAGTCGATACCAGATGGATGACATGCGAATAGGTCTGCACCTCCCTGAAGCTGTCCACGCTGACCGTATCCGCGTGCTTGCTCAGATCGTTGCGGGCCAGGTCCACCAGCATGCAGTGCTCCGAATTTTCTTTTTGGTCCTCAAGCAACTGCCGGGTCAGCCTGGCATCCTTTTCCGGATCGCCCGTACGGACCACCGTGCCTGCGATGGGGTTGATCACCGCCCTGCCCCCGCCGACACGCAGCTGGGCCTCCGGAGAAGAACCGAACAGCTTGTAGCCCAAATAATCGAAGTAGAACAGGTACGGAGAGGGGTTGACCGACCGAAGGGCCCGGTACACGTTGAACTCGTCCCCTGAAAAATCCTGCTCGAACCGCCTCGACAAAACGATCTGGAACACATCCCCCCGGGCACAGTGGGCCATGCCGCCGGCGACCATTTCGCGGAAGCGGTCGTCCCCGGTCAGGGAGCGCTCCTCCCCCCTGATGAAGAAGGGGAAGCTGGTGGCGTTCCGGTTGGCCAGCAGGGACAGAACCCGGGGCATCTCCGCTTCCAGGCCTTCCGGACGGACCTCACAGATGCTCAAGGTGTCATTAAAATGGTTGAAGGCAATCACCACCTGATAGAGGTCGTACCTCAGCAAGGGCACCGCTTCCCGCCCCTTTTCCGTCCGTGTCAACGCCACGCTGTCGAACAGACTGGCGGCATCGTAGGCAGTGAATCCGAACAGCCCGGGATACGTCTTGTCGTCGCAGGGTCCGTCGATGCGGACCCGGTCCATGAAACGGGCAATCCGGCCGGGCAGGGGAGCCTGCGTCAGGGCCTCGTTGCGGTCTGGCTGACCGGGTTCGCGCAATATAAGCCGGTCCTCCCTGACCTCAAAACCGAGCAACGGCTGCAGGCAGATGTAGGACCAGGAGTCGTGGCGGGAGCTGTAATCGGAGCATTCCAACAGGATGCTCTGCGGGTAGGCATCGCGCAGGCGCAGGTAGATCCCCACGGGAGTGAAGGTATCTGCCTGCAGTCGTCGCTGACTGGCCTTCAGCGGCAGAACCGCTTCCTGGCCGCGCTGTCCGCCGGAAGGACCGGACCGGAAAGCAGCTTCATCCTGCAAAGGCATTTTCTTCTTTGGTTTCATCGTCGGATGGGCAGTTCATTAAATAAAAAGAGCCCGCTTTTTGTTAAGCGGGCTCCGGGTAAAATCCTGATATGATCAATACATACCTGTTATGGGCCATAGCGCTTAACCGCGGCAATCAATGCTGCGTGCCACCACCAGAGCCATACGATATGCTTATATACGTTCATGTCTTTGTTCATTCTGCACTGCAATATTACGCATTTTTTTATTTGCCGGTATTTTTTAAAAAAAAATTTTTGAATTAGGTTTTTATTCGGATTTCTCCTAATATTGCACAGCAAACAAGCCAGCATGAACCACACCTTCTATACCAGCTTCTTTTATTTTTATCTCCTGAAAGGGGCCAGGAAGGCATGTGCGTTCTCAGAATAGACAGAACCAATGAAAATCCGGGCCCCGCAACAAGCGGGGCTTTTTTTTTGCTTTATGACACCACAAATTGCCATACAGGGGATCCGGGGCTCCTTCCACCACGAAGCCGCGATCCGGTTTTTCGGGCAAGGCGCCGGCATCGATCCCTGCATGAGTTTCAGGGAGGTGACCCTGCGCGTGGCCCAGGGGAAATCCGCAGCCGGCATTCTGGCCGTGGAGAACTCCCTGGTCGGCGGCATGCTGCCCAACCTGTCCCTGATCCGTGAAGCCCCCCTTCGTGTGACCGGGGAAATCTACATGCGGATTTCCCAGCACCTCATGGCCCTGCCGGGTCAAAGCCTGCAGGACCTGCGGGAGGTGCACTCCCATCCCATGGCCCTCATGCAGTGCGAAGATTTCTTCGGGTCCTGGCCGCATATCCGCCTGGTGGAATCTGCCGACACGGCCTGGAGCGCACAGGACATCTCCATGAGGAAGCTTGCGGCGGCAGGCGCCATCGGCAGCGCCCGGGCGGCCGAAATCTTCGGCCTGGAAGTCATCGCCCCATCCATCGAAACAAACAAGGAAAACTACACCCGTTTCCTGGTGATCGGCCCCCGCGACAGCACTCCGGAAGAAGGGGTTCCCGTGAAAGCCAGCGTGGCCTTCGTGGCGCCCCATGCCACGGGCAGCCTGGCCCGGGTACTTGCCCCCCTGGCCGCAGAGGGAGCCAACCTCAGCATGCTGCAGTCTCTTCCCCTGGCGGGCCGCAGCTGGGAATACATCTTTCACGCGGACATGCTTTTTGAAGGGGCGGCGCAGGCACGGAGCGTCCTGCAAAGGCTGGGATCACGCCTGGAAAGGGTCTGGGTCATGGGCATCTACCCTGCCGGGGACACGCTTCCAGACCATGCGGACCGGTCCGGAAGCCGCAGGCAGAAAAAAGGAACGGAAACGAACCAGGCGGTGGCGGCGCCCTGTCACAGATAAATAAAAGACAACATGCATTTATGTATCGTCGGATTGGGATTGATCGGGGGCTCGCTGGCCGTCGACCTGAAGCAAAGGGGCTTTGCCACCCTGGTCACGGGCGTGGAGGCCAGGCCGGAACATGCCGCCAGGGCGCTGGAGCGCGGACTGGCTGATCGGGTGGCCCCCCTGCGGGAGGCCGTGGCGGAGGCCGACCTCATCATCCTGTCCACCCCCATTGACTCCATCAAGGCCCTCCTGCCCGGCCTGCTGGACCAGGTGGGAGGAAGCAGGAAAGTGGTGACGGACATGGGGTCCACCAAGGCGGGCATGGGCAGGCTGGTCAAAGACCACCCCCATCGCAGGCATTATGTGGCGGCCCACCCCATGGCAGGCACCGAGCATTCCGGACCGGAAGCGGCACACAGCGGATTGTTTGATCATAAATGCGCCATCATCTGCGATCCGGAGCAAAGCGGTGAATGGGCCCTGCAGGCAGTGAACAGGATGTTTGACGTACTTCACATGCCGGTGATCACCATGGACGCCGACGAACACGATGTCAGCGCCGCCTACGTGTCCCACATCTCCCACATCTCTTCCTTCGCCCTCTCCCTCTGTGTGCTGGAGAAGGAAAGAAGCCAGAAGCGCCTCCTGAGCCTGGCCGGAGGCGGTTTTTCTTCCACGGTAAGGCTGGCCAAAAGCTCGGCCGAGACCTGGGTGCCGGTGTTCGAACAAAATGCGGGCTTCGTGCTTGAAGTGCTGGACACCTACATCGACAAACTCCAGCAGTTCCGGTCGCACATCATGGAAAATAACCGGGAAGGCCTTTACGAGCTCATCGTGCAGGCCAACCGGATCAAAAAGATTCTGAAATAAACCCCCAGACCCATGGAACCCAAAATCTCCGTAGAGCCCATCAATCAATGGAAGGCATGGAAGCGCAGGCCCCTGGTGGTGGCCGGTCCCTGCAGCGCCGAGAACGAGGAGCAGGTCATGCATACGGCCCAGGCCCTGGCCGCCACCAAAAAGGTGGATGTGTTCCGGGCAGGCATCTGGAAACCCCGCACCCGCCCGGGCACTTTCGAAGGACGGGGCGTGGCCGGACTTCGCTGGCTGGCCACTGTGAAAAAGGAAACCGGGCTGCCGGTGGCCACCGAAGTGGCCAATGCCCGCCATGTGTACGAGGCCCTGAAGTACGGGATCGACCACCTGTGGATCGGGGCCCGCAGCACGGCCAACCCGTTTGTGGTCCAGGAAATCGCCGATGCACTCCAGGGTTCGGATGTCACGGTGATGATCAAGAACCCGGTCAACCCCGACCTGGAGCTGTGGGTGGGGGCGATCGAAAGGATACAGAAAGCCGGCATCATCCGTATCGGGGCCATCCACCGGGGTTTCTCCAACTACGAAAAAACACGATACCGCAACGTGCCGCACTGGCTGATCCCGGCCGACCTGAAACAGCGCATTCCCAACCTGCCGGTCATCTGTGACCCCAGCCACATCTGCGGGAACCGGCACATGCTGATGGAGGTGTCCCAGAAGGCGATGGATCTGAATTTCGACGGACTGATGATTGAGTCGCACATCGACCCGGCGGCCGCCCTCAGTGATGCCCAGCAGCAGCTGACCCCGCAGGACCTGCTGCAACTGCTCGACAAACTCGTGATGCGACAGCCGGAAACTGACGATGCCCGGTTCCTCGACAGGCTCGAAGCACTGAGAAAGAAGATTGATATCTTTGATGAACAGTTGCTGGACATCCTGGACAAGAGAATGAGGGTGGCAAGGGCCATCGCCCACTGCAAGAAAGAAAACAACGTCACGGTGCTGCAGTCGCGCCGCTGGGCGGAGGTGGTGCGCCGCAACGTGGCCATCGGGGAGGCCAAAGGACTGGGGGCTGCGTTCATTGAAACCCTGTTCCGGGCCGTTCACCAGGAATCCATCAACCAGCAGACCCGCATCATGAACGAAGAACTGAAAAGCGAAAACCCTTTGGAAACCGCGGAATAGACAGCTCTTATGGAAACCATTCCCGTGAAAGGACAACACCGGCTTTGCCGGGTGGCAATCGGGGAGCCGGTTGGCAACCTGAGCGCCTGGATCCCTGAAGGCAGAAGCCTGATCATCACCGACCGCAGGCTGCAGGAGCTGCACGGGCACCATTGGGCCGGCCTGCCGGCCTTTGTGGTGGAACCAGGCGAACAAAGCAAGTCGCTCGATACGGCCGCCGCCATCTGCCGGTGGCTGATGGAGCAGGGCGCCGACCGCAGCCATTTCATCACCGGCATAGGCGGCGGCGTGGTGTGTGACCTGGCCGGCTTCGTGGCCTCCACCTTCATGCGGGGCATCGACTTCGGTTTCGTGGCCACCTCCCTCCTGGCCCAGGTGGACGCCAGCGTCGGGGGCAAGAACGGGGTCAACCTGGACGGCTACAAAAACATTGTCGGCACCTTCAACCAGCCACGGTTCGTGCTGTGCGACACCGGGCTGCTCCGGACCCTGCCCCGGGAGGAAATCCAAAACGGCATGGCAGAGGTGATAAAACACGGACTGATTGCAGACTGTGGCCTTTTCGAACGGCTCGAACAACTCGGAACGGCAGCCCTGGATCCTCGTGGCGGGCACTGGGAATACCTGGTCTCCCGGTCGGTGCACATCAAAGCGGCCATCGTGGAGCGGGATGAACGCGAAGCCGGCGAACGACGCAAGCTCAACCTGGGCCATACCTGGGGGCATGCCCTGGAAAAAACCGGCCGGCTGCCGCATGGGTTTGCGGTGGCCGTGGGCCTGTCCTATGCGGCCAGCTTGTCCGTTGCCAGGGGGCTGATGCGACGGGAGGAACATGAAAGGGTGGTGCGGCTGCTGAAAGCCGTCGGCCTGCCCACAGCGGCCGCAATCCCACCGGAAACCGTGTGGGAAGCATTGACCAGGGACAAGAAAAGGGAAGGGGACCGGATGCACTTCGTGCTGAACAAAGGCATCGGGGAGGTCGTGGTGGAGCCCCTTTCCTTAAGAGAACTTCACGACTTCACCATGGCATCCGGCGACAGGCCCTGGCTTCTGGCCGGCGATCCCGGCCATTTCGGGGAACAAGCGAATCCAGGCACCCAACAGCCCACACCATGAAAAGGCAGGACGACAGACACCGGATGCCGTTACCCGGCAGCATCCACATCGCCCCGGCAGAAGTGGCGGGCAGCCTTTCCGCGCCCGCCTCGAAAAGCGTCGCCCAGCGGGCCATCGCCCTTGCTTCCATGTGCCGGGGCCGCTCCCGCATCCTGTCACCGGGATCCTGCGATGATGTGCTGGCCGCCATCCGGGTCTGCCGCAGCCTGGGAGCCCGCATCACGGGCGACCAGGAGGGGCTGAGCATTGACGGGGGACTGGCCGCCCCCCAGGAGCCGCTCAATTGCGGGGAGTCCGGGCTGGGCATCCGCCTGTTTACCTTGCTGGCAGCCACTTTCGACCAGGAAATCACATTGGTGGCAGAAGGAAGCCTGCGGCAAAGACCCATGGATATGGCGGAGAAGGCCCTGCAGGCCCTCGGGGCAGCCTGCCGCAGCAGGGAAGGCAGGCCGCCCCTGCAGGTGCGCGGACCCCTGCGGGGAGGGGAGGCCGCCATCGACGGGTCACAGGGGTCCCAGGTCCTGACGGGCATCCTGATCGCATCGCCCAGGGCGCAGGCGGACGTGCACCTGCGGGTCAGCCGCCTTACAAGCAGGCCCTATATCGACACCACCATTCAGGTGATGCGGGCCTTTGGCTTTGAGGTGATGCAGGAGGATTACAGCCGCTTTTATATCCGGAGCGGCCAGGCCGGCAGGCCGGCCACCTACAGGGTGGAGGGCGACTGGAGCGGGGCCGCTTTCCTGCTGGTGGCAGGGGCCGTGGCCGGGGAAGCAGAGGTATCCAACCTGGACCCCATCTCCACCCAGGCCGACAGGGCCGTACTGGATGCCTTGCACGCATGCGGCGCCCGCGTGGACAGGGGCGATGAAAAGGATGGGCGTGCCTCCTTCCGGGTCGCCAGGGCCTCACTGGATGCCTTCGACATGGATGCCACCCACTGCCCGGACCTGTTCCCGCCCCTGGTGGCCCTGGCGGCCTGTTGCCGGGGCACGAGCAGGCTGCAGGGCGCCGGCCGGCTGCACGTGAAGGAAAGCGACCGCGCTGCCACCCTCATCGATGCCTTCACCCGCATGGGCGTGCACATCTGGCAGGACGGGGACAGCCTCCTGGTCGAAGGGGGAACCATCCGGGGGGGACTTATCCGTTCCCACGGAGACCACCGCATCGCCATGGCCGGGGCCGTCGCCGCCCTGACTTCCCGGAAAGGCGTGACCATCGAACAGCCGGAGGTGGTCAACAAGTCCTGGCCCGGATTCTTTGAAGACCTGCAACGCATCAGCATCAGACATCAGCATGGAAAAACCCTGTAAACCCCAGTGAGATGAACACTTTCGGAAGGTTGTTTCGCATCCATATTTTCGGAGAATCACACGGTCCGGCCGTCGGCGTCACCATAGACGGCTGCCCCCCCGGCGTTCCATTTTCCGAGGCCGACATGTTGCCGGACCTGAAGCGCCGCATGCCGGGAGCGCCCGGCACCACCCCCAGACAGGAGTCCGACCTGCCGCGCATCCTGTCGGGCTGCTTCAGGGGCCACACCACGGGAAGCCCCGTCACCATCGTATTCGACAATGCCAACACACGCCCGTCCGACTATGACGCATTGCAAAAGACGCCCAGGCCGGGCCATGCGGACTTTGTGGCCCACAAACGCTTCCGGGGGTATAACGACTTCCGTGGGGGCGGCCACTTCTCCGGCAGGCTCACCCTGGGACTGGTCGCGGCCGGCGCCCTGGCGAAAACCCTGCTGGGACCGGTCCGCATCCAGGCGGAGCTGATCGCCGCCGGAGGAGACCCGGACATCGCCCGGGCCGTCGGACAGGCGATGCAGGAAGGCGATTCGGTGGGCGGGCTGGTAGAATGCCGTGCCAGCGGGCTGCCCCTGGGCTGGGGAGAACCTTTTTTTGACCCGGTCGAATCCCTGATCAGCCACCTGGCCTTTGCCGTACCCGCCATCAAAGGGATCGAGTTCGGCTCCGGCTTCAGGGCGGCCGCCATGCGGGGCAGCCGGCACAACGACCCCATCACCGATGCGGCCGGGACCACCCGGGGAAACAATGCCGGGGGCATTGCCGGCGGACTGACCAATGGGAATGAGCTGGTGTTCCGGGTGGCCGTCAAGCCCACCAGCAGCATCTCCAAAAAGCAGGAGTCGTTCAGCCCGGCCTCCGGGCGTATGGAAGCCCTGGAGGTCAAAGGACGGCACGACGCCTGCATCGCCCTCAGGGTGCCCGTGGTGATCGAGGCCATCACGGCCATTGCCCTGACCGACCTGATGCTTCTGGCAAAAAATTCAGGGAACAACACTGAACAATCGGACGCGTTTGCGGGTTAATGGGTGGTTAAACGAAAAAAATAATGGGTCTTCTGGGGCAGGTATTAGGAAAACACCTTACCTTTACGCCCCGGAACAAAAAATCAGTCCGACCGGCATGACCGTACGCATCCATACCCACCACCATCATTTTTATCTGCAACCGATGCGGCGGACCGGTCAGGGTATGGACACCAAATAAAGACCATACACACCCAATGAAGGGGGGATTCGCCAGAAAGAGCGGATCCCCTTTTTTTATGCACCAAAACCCGGTCTCGCGACCATTAAAAAAAACAACAACATGAAAAATGACGCCCTGTTAACCCTTGCCATACAAAAAAGCGGACGCCTCAGCGAGGGGTCCCTGGCCCTTTTAAGGAAATGCGGCATCCGCATACAGAACGGCAGCAACCACCTTAAGGCGGCTGTCCGGGGCTTTCCCATGGAGCTGATCTTCCTGCGCGACGACGACATTCCGCGCTACGTGGCAGACGGGGTGGCCGATGCCGGCATCCTGGGATACAACGAAGTGCTGGAACAGGACTGCGCGGTCGATACGGTGGAACGCCTGGGCTTTTCCCCCTGCCGCCTTTCGGTGGCCATCCCGAGGGACAAGGATTATCCCGGGAGGTCCTTCCTCAACGGCAAACGCATTGCCACCTCCTATCCCGGCATCCTGAAACAGTTCCTGGAGGACAACGGGCTGGAAGCGGAGATCCACCCCATCAGCGGATCGGTCGAGGTTACCCCGGGACTGGGCCTGGCGGATGCCATTTTCGAGATCGTCAGTTCAGGAGGGACCCTGCTCAGCAATGGGCTGAAAGAAGTGGAGCAGGTGCTGCAAAGCGAGGCCGTGCTGGTGGCGCGCCGGGACCTGCCGCCCGGAAAACAGGACCTGCTCGGCAAGTTGCTGTTCCGCATCCAGTCGGTCCGGCAGGCAGAAAACAACAAGTACATCCTGCTGAATGCCCCCAACGAAAACCTAGAGCGCATCGTGTCCCTGATCCCCGGCATGAAGAGCCCCACCATCCTGCCCCTGGCCCTGCCGGGATGGTCTTCCCTGCATTCGGTGATCAGCGAGAACGACTTCTGGGAAGTCATCGACCGGCTGAAAGGGGCCGGTGCACAAGGCATCCTGGTCGTGCCGATCGAAAAGATGGTGGTCTGATAAAAAACAAGTCATGAAAGTCATTGCCAAAATCACCAAAGACCAATACCAGGACCTCCTGAGCAGGCCTCCTGCGGCCGATCCGGAGCTGGAGAAAAAGGCCGGGGACATCATCCTGAGGGTGGAGCGGGAAGGGGATGCGGCCCTTAAGGACCTCTCAGCCGCCCTGGACGGGGTCCGGCCCGATCGCTTTGAAATTCCCCGGGAAGCCTTGCTGGCAGCGGGGGACAAGGTGGATCCCCGTCTCAGGGAGGCCATTGCCCAGGCCATACAGAACATCGAAGCCTTTCACCGGGCCCAGCTGCCCGCAACGGTCGAGGTGGAGACCATGCCCGGGCTTCGTTGCAGCCTGCGCTACCTGCCCATTGAACGGGTGGGGCTGTACATCCCCGGGGGAACGGCCCCCCTGTTTTCCACCGTGCTGATGACGGCCATACCGGCCCGCCTGGCGGGATGCCCGGAGGTCATCGCCTGCACCCCGCCCGGAGCACCCCATGAAATCCTCTATACATGCAGCCTGTTCAATATCCGGGTCTTCCAGCTGGGCGGGGCCCAGGCCATCGCCGCCATGGGGCTGGGCACGGAGTCGGTTCCACGGGTCGACAAGCTGTTCGGACCGGGCAACGCCTGGGTCACCGCCGCCAAGATGCAACTGGCCGGACGGGGCATCGCCATAGACCTCCCGGCGGGCCCCTCGGAGGTCATGGTGGTGGCCGACCATACCGCCCGCCCGGACTTTGTGGCGGCAGACCTCCTTTCCCAGGCAGAACACGGAGCCGACAGCCAGGTGGTCCTGCTGGCCACCACCGGAGAGTTTATCCAAAAGGTGCTGGTGTCCCTGGAAAAGCAGCTGGACAAGCTCCCCCGGAAAGAGGCCGCCGCCAGGGCCCTGCAGGGCAGCCTGGCCATGGTGGTGGACGGCCCGGACCAGGCCGTGGAGATCGCCAACTTCTATGCTCCGGAGCACCTCATCCTGTCGGTGGAAAGGCCCCGGGAACTGGCAGGCAGGATCCGCCATGCCGGCTCGGTATTCCTCGGGCATTACTGCCCCGAATCGGCCGGCGATTATGCCAGCGGCACGAACCACACCCTTCCCACCGGGGGATTTGCCCGCGCCTGGAGCGGCATCACCACCCTATCCTTCATGAAAAGCATCACCTTCCAGGAGATGGACCTGCGCGCGCTGCAGGGCCTGGCTCCCGCGGTAACGTCCATGGCCGAAGCCGAACAGCTGCATGCCCACGCCAGGGCCGTGTCTGTACGGACCTTCCAAAATGACACTCCTTCATCCGACGACCCCAAAAACCTGCCAAAATGAAAGAAAGAAACCTGAAATCCAGCAAGCGGGACACGGCACGGCCGTTCGACCTGGAGGCCATCACAAGGGAAAACATCCGGCAGCTCAGGCCTTATGCCAGTGCGCGGGATGAATTCAAGGGCGATGCCGCCGGGGCGGTGTTTCTCGATGCCAACGAACAGCCGGCCCCGCTGCAGGGACTGCCTGCAGGGGTGAACCGTTACCCGAAATATTCCCAGGACAGGGTGAAGGAACGGCTGGCAGCCATCAAGGGGGTCCGGCCCGGTCAGGTTTTCCTGGGCAACGGCAGCGACGAAGCCATCGATCTGCTCATGCGCTGCTTTGCCCGACCCGGCATGGACCGCATCATGGTGTTCCCCCCCACCTTTGGCATGTATGAGGTGTGCGCCCGCATCAACGACCTGGGGGTGGTCCGGGTGCCGCTCGATGCGGACTTCCGGATCGTGGCCGGGCGGCTGGAAGATAGCCTGGACGACTCCTGCCGCCTGGTATTCTTTTGCAACCCCAACAACCCCACGGGCAATACGCAGGACAAGGAGGTGTTCCTGAAAACGGCCCGGGATTTCAAGGGGCTGGTGGTGGTGGACGAGGCCTATGTCGATTTCTGCCCGGAGGAAAGCCTGGTGGCGGAGCTGGACCGCCACCCCAACCTGGTGGTTTTGCAGACCTTCTCCAAGGCCTGGGGACTGGCCGGGGCGCGGGTGGGGGTGGCCTATGCCTCCCCGGACATCATCGCCACCCTCAGCAAGGCCAAGGCTCCCTACAATGTGGGAGGGCCGGCCTGCGGCCTGGCGGAAGAGGCCCTGAACCGCTTTGCCGAATACCGCATCGGGGTGGCCCAGACCGTGCAGGAGAGGAAAAACCTGGTCCCCGCCCTGGAAGGCCTGCCGGGGGTGGAAAAAGTCTATCCTTCCCGGGCCAACTTCCTGCTGGTGAAAACCACCGGGGCGGACGCCCTCTACGGCCACCTGGCGGAAAAAGGCGTGGTGGTGCGCAACCGCACCCGGGAGCCGGGCTGTGAGGGATGCCTGCGGGTCACGGTGGGGTCGCCGGCCGAAAACCGGCGCCTGCTGGAGGCCTGGAGCTCATTTGGCCGCGGGGTGGAGGAGGCCCCGCCGGTGGGCGAAGGACGGGAAGCCAGCCCTTCCACAGGGCCCGGAATGAAAACGCTGCGCCAGGCCACCGTCAGCCGCCGCACCGCGGAAACCGACATCAGCCTGCGGCTGGTGCTGGACGGGACCGGACATGCCGGGATTCACACCGGCATCGGCTTCTTGGACCACATGCTGCAACAGGTGGCCCGCCACGGCCTCCTCGACCTGTACGTGGAGGTCCGGGGTGACCTGCAAGTGGATGCCCACCATAGCGTTGAAGATACCGCCATCGTGCTGGGGCAGGCATTCCGCGAGGCCCTGGGCGACAAGACCGGGATCGAGCGCTATGGCTTCGCGGTACCCATGGATGAGAGCCGGGCGGCCGTGATGGTCGATTTTGGCGGCCGCACCTTCCTGCGCTGGGATGTGCGTTTTGTCACGTCCCGGACAGGGGAGCTGCCCACCAGCCTCTACGAGCACTTTTTCCGATCCTTCGCCGAAGCGGCGGCCTGCAACCTGCATGTAAAAGCCCGCGGAACGGACGACCACCATAGGATTGAAGCCATCTTCAAGGCCTTTGCCAGGGCCCTGCGCATGGCCGTCACGCAAAACACCTCAGGCTCCCTGCCCAGCACCAAAGGGCTGTTGTAGGCAGTCGCCGGCAGGAAGCCGCTTCCCGCCAGACACCAAAGGCACAAACAACACATCATGAACCAGACCATCCGAATCATCCAATACAAGGCAGGCAACATTGCCTCCGTCCGCAATGCTTTCGCACGCCTGGGCGTCCGGCTGGAGCCGGCAGAGAATCCGGCGGACATCCAAAGGGCCGGAAAGATCATTTTTCCCGGTGTGGGCCATGCCCGGCCGGCCATGGGGGTGCTGCAGGCCAGCGGCATGGCAGAGGCCCTCCGGGCATTCGAAGGGCCCGTCCTGGGCATTTGCCTGGGCATGCAGCTGATGGGCAGCCTGTCGGAGGAAGGAGATACCCCGGGATTGGGTCTATTCCCCGAACGCATTTTCCGGTTCCGCGGAGAGGAGAAGGTTCCCCATATGGGATGGAACGAAGTATTCCGGACCCGGGGTCCCCTGTTCCGGGGCATCCCGGATGGCACCTGCTTCTATTTCGTGCACAGTTATTACATGGAGGAAAGTCCTTCAGCCCTGGCCCTGACCACCTATGGCGCGACCTTTTCCGCTGCCATGGGCACCGGCAAGCGGTACGGGGTGCAGTTCCATCCCGAAAAAAGCGGCGAGGCCGGCATGGCCCTGCTGCAAAACTTCATCGACCTATGATCGTGATTCCTGCCATCGACATCGTCGGTGGGCGCTGCGTGCGCCTGCACCAGGGAGACTTCTCCCGGATCAAATCCTACGAAGCCGATCCGGTTGACCAGGCCAGGGCCGTCGAGGCGGCCGGCATCACCCACCTGCACCTGGTCGACCTGGACGGAGCCAGAACGGGCCGGCCGGCGAACCTGCACATCCTCGAAGGGATCGCCTCCCGTACCAGGCTGCAGATCGACTTCGGAGGGGGAATACGCCATCCCGGCAACATACGGGATGCCCTTTCGGCCGGCGCCCGCAAGGTCAATGCCGGCACCCTCCTGTTCGATGCGCCGGAAACCCCTGCGGACCTTGTCCGGGAATTCGGCAGCGACCGCCTCATTGCCGCCGTGGATGTCCGCAACGGGCAGGTGGCCCTCAGAGGCTGGCAAGACCTGGCCGGCGTTCCTCCCGGGAGCCTCATCGAGAGGTTGCTTTCCGTCGGATGGGAATGGATTTCCCTGACCGACATCAGCCGGGATGGCACGATGCAAGGGCCGGATGTGGATTTCTTCACGCAACTGGCAGCCGCCTTTCCCCATGCGCGCATCATCGGTGGGGGCGGGGTGGCCAGCCCGGAGCATCTGGCCCTGCTGAAAGGCTGTGGGCTGTCAGCCGCCATCACCGGCAAGGCGGTCTTCGAAGGCCGCCTCTCCCTGAAAGACATTGCCCTGTTTAACCAAACCCAAACCGACCAGCCATGCTAAGCAAACGCATCATCCCCTGCCTGGACATCCGCGATGGCCGCACCGTAAAAGGCGTATCCTTCGGCAACCTCCGGGACGCCGGCGACCCCGTGGAACTGGCGGCAGCCTACTCCGGGGGCGGGGCCGATGAGCTCACCCTGCTGGACATCACCGCGACCCTGGAGGGGCGGTCCACCTTTCTGAAGGTGGTCGAGGAAGTGGCCGCCGCCGTGGCCATCCCCTTTACCGTGGGCGGCGGCATCAGCAGTGAAAGCCAGGTGGAGGCCTTGCTGTCCCGGGGAGCCGACAAGGTGTCGGTCAACACCTCCGCCATTGCCGATCCCTTGCTGATCACCCGGCTGGCCGATGCCTTCGGAAGCCAGTGCGTGGTGGTGGCCATCGATGCCCGCCAAACCCCAGAGGGATGGTATGTCATGAGCCATGCCGGTACCAAAAACACCTTCCTTCCCGTCGTCGGATGGGCCAGGGAGGCCTGCGTGCGCGGTGCCGGAGAGATCCTGCTGACCTCCTTCGATGCAGACGGCGGCCGGCAGGGCTTCTCCCTCGCCATCACCAGAGAGGTGTGCCAGGCCGTCACCATCCCGGTGATCGCCTCGGGCGGAGCGGGTCATCCCGCCCACTTCCTGGAGGTGTTTACCCGGGCCGGCGCCGATGCAGCCCTGGCCGCCGGCATATTCCATTACGGCGATGTCAGCATCGCCCAGGTCAAAGACCACCTGCGCCGCCACGGGGTGCCCGTCAGAAAACCATTTAAAAAACACACAGACACATGAAACCCACCATCGATCCCAACACCCTGGATTTCGCAAAAGGACACGGCCTGCTTCCCGTCATCATCCAGGATGATTCCACCCGGGAAGTCCTCATGCAGGCCTGGATGAACCGGGAGGCACTGGAAAAGACCCTGCTGACAGGCCTCGCCACCTTTTACAGCCGCAGTAAAAAGCGCTTGTGGACCAAGGGGGAGACTTCAGGAAACCACCTGGAGGTCCGGCGCATTTCGTCCGACTGCGACCAGGACTGCCTGCTGCTGTGGGTCCATCCCCGGGGACCCGCTTGCCATACCGGCCGGATCAGCTGCTTCCGCAGGGAAGAACCAGGCGCCGGTCCAGCCGGCGGGTTTGAAGGGCAGGAAGCCTCCGGAACGGCCTCCGGGGAAGGGTTTGCCTTTTTGACAAAACTGCAGAAAGTGCTGCGCGAGCGGGCCGGCAGCGACCCACAAACAAGTTACACCGCCCGCCTGCTGTCGGCCGGGCCCAAGCGCATTGCCAAAAAGCTGGGGGAGGAAGCCGTGGAGCTTGCCCTGGAGGCGGAACACGGAACTGCCGAACGCTTCCGGGAAGAAGCCGCCGACCTGGTCTACCACCTCAGTGTTTTGTTGATCTCCAAGGGAATGGGATGGGAAGACATCCTGGTGGAGCTAGAACGGCGCCACGGGGGATAATTGCTGCAAGACCTCATCGACCGTGGCTGCGGGCTCCCGGCACTGGCCAAAGCTGCATACAAAGAAGCGGGTCCTGTCCGGATCATAACGTCCCTGGAATACGGGCAGGGGGTTTTCCGGTCCTGTGGTGCCCGCCACCAAAACGCCCGGCAGGTAATGCCGGTTCAGGTCCATGATCCGCTCCCCGGCCCGGGGCCCCGCCACCACCACGGTATGAAAGGGCAGCACATGGTTCATCAACAGGCTTCCCCAGTTGGAAAAGCTTGACCCAAACCGGTTCAGGTGACCGGATACATCCCGCAGCATGTCGGAACTGCGCTGCCCCCACTCCGGAACCCCGAACAGCTGGGCCAGCCGGAACAGGTTGTGGGCCATGACGCTGTTGGAGGCGGGGATGACGTTGTCCATGACCTCGCAGGCCGGGGCCGGCAGGGATTTCCCGCCCGAAGGGGCAAAGGCGAACAGGCTGCTGCCGGGCAGGGTAAACCGCTCCATCACCCGGAAGGCCAGGTCGCGGGCAGCCAGAATGAACCGTGTCTCCATCGACACCTCATACAACCGGATCAGGGCCTGAATGAGCAGGGCATGGTCGTCCAGGAATCCTTCGATGACAGCCCTGCCACCTTCCAGTTTACGGTACAACACCCCCTGCCTGTCCCTTCCCTGTTCCAGGATCCGGATGGCGGCCCTCAGGGCGCGGTCCAGGAATTCCTGTTCCTGGAATGCCGCATAGGCATCGCATAGGGCCCCGATCATCAGGGCATTCCATGAAACAATCACCTTGTTGTCCAGAGCGGGGCGCACCCTTTGTTCCCGGACCTGCAGGAGGCGTTTCACGGCCTGCTTCAGGTCCCGGCGGAAACGCTCCGGGTCCAGGCCCTTACGGGAGGCAAAAACTTCCGGCTCCTCCCTGCGGAGCAGGATATTGCGCCCCTGTTCCCACAATCCTTCCTCTCCCACCCGGAAGAACTCCCGGATCAGCGGCCCCGCCTCACCCAACGCCCGGTCGACCTCCTCTTCCGTCCACACATAGTAGCGGCCTTCCTCGCCCTGCGAGTCGGCATCCAGGGCCGCATGGTACAAGCCTCCCGGTTCGCCCAGCTCCCGGTTGGCAAATGCGATGGTTTCATAAACCACCTGCCGGTACCGCTCCGTCCCGGTCACCTGCCAGGCACGGGCATACAGGGAAACAAGCTGGGCATTGTCGTACAGCATCTTCTCAAAATGCGGCACCCGCCACCGGCCGTCCGTGGCATACCGGGAAAAGCCGCCCCCTATCTGGTCATAAATGCCCCCGCCGGCCATTTTGTCCAGGCTGAGGGCTAGCAGGTCCAGGGCCTGGCTGTTGCCGGTTTTCCCGTGGCATTGAAGCAAAAACTCATGAACCACCGGCAAGGGAAACTTCGGAGCCCCCCGCGTGCCTCCTTCCGTGGCATCCATGGCAGACACCACCTGGTCGATCACCTGCTGCAAGTCGTCCCTGCTGAACCGGGCCTCCCCGTCCCCTTCGGGTATCAGGGCATTGGAGGCCACCCCCCGGGTCAGGTTGCCTGCCTGGGCCACCACCTCATCATGCTGTTCCCGGAACAGGGAAGCCACCCGGTCCAGGATGCCTTTCCATTGGTCTTTGGGAAAGTAGGTCCCGCCCCAGAAAGGGCGCCCGTCGGGCAGGGCAAAGCAATTGAGCGGCCAGCCGCCCCGGCCCGACACCAGCTGCACCGCATCCATATACAGGTGGTCGATATCGGGCCGTTCCTCCCGGTCCACCTTCACGCAAACAAAAAGGGCATTCATCAGATCGGCCACCCCGGGGTCCGTAAAACTCTCCCGCTCCATGACGTGGCACCAGTGGCAGGCGGAGTAGCCGATGCTGACCAGCAAGGGTTTTCCTTCTCTTTGGGCTTTGTCCAGGGCCTCCTCACCCCAGGGGTACCAGTCGACGGGATTGTGCAGGTGCTGCAAGAGGTAGGGGCTGGTCTGTCCCTTCAGGTGGTTCTGGCGCGAAGTGGTCATGATGGGCTCAGTTTCCGGTATACTCCCGGCTCAGTTCCCACAGCCGCCGGGCCGTTTCATCGTTGCGTGCCTGGCGGGCAGGGGTTCTCGGCCGCTGTCGCGCAAAATACTGCCCGGAATAAGCACCGGCGCCGGGATCGGCGGCCAGGAAAACGGTGGTTTCGGAACCCTTCCCGGGGTCAAGCATGACCGGCCGGGCCAGGCGCATCATCCAGCCGGGAAAGCCCTTGAAGAGCTGGGTGGTGACCACCCCCGGATGCAGGCTGTTGGCCGTCACCGACGTCCCCTCCAGTTTTTTGGCGAGATGCCGGGTGAACAGGATGTTGGCCAGTTTGCTCTGGGCATAGGCCCGGAAATGGTTCCAGCCCTTGCGCAACTCCGGGTCGCTGAAATGAATTTTTCCTGCCCGGTGCGCGCTGCTGGCCACATTGATGATGCGGCCCTGCGGGGCTGCCTGCAATGGCTCCAGCAAGAGGTTGGTCAGCAGAAAGGGAGCCAGGTGGTTCACGGCAAAGGTTTTTTCTATCCCGTCTGCACTTTCAGTGCGGTGCATGGGCCAGGTGCCTGCATTGTTGATCAGCACATCAAGGCGGTCGAACCTGTTCAGAAAGTCCTGCGCGAAGGCCCGCACCGAGACGAGGGATTCCAGATCGCATTGAAAAAGTTCCGGCATGCCATTGCCGGTCAGCTTACGGATATCCTCCGCCAGGGCCCTCCCCTTGTCCATATTCCGCACCGGAAGCATCAGCCGGGCACCCCTGGATGCAAGCTCCAGGGCGGCCCCCCGCCCAATCCCGGAGGTGGCGCCTGTGATCAGCACTGTTTTATCTTCCATGGCTTTCCTGTTTTATTCCGTGCCTTTAAAACCCATTCCCGGGGCAAATGTTCATACGAACCCCCGGACCATCACCACCGGGCAGCCGGGGGGCCGCCGGCCCATGGTCAGAGGGTACCGGCCCGGGGTCAGAAGGGACCGGCCCATACCCCGGGGCCGCCGGCCCATCGTCCGGGTGGAGCGAATGGAATACCATGGACCCTGCAAACAAACCGCCCTGCCCTGCGTTGTACAACCGGCAATTTATTTCCAGACCTTCAAGCATGCAACGCAACATGGCTTTTATAATTTTCTTTACCATCGTGATGGCCATCTACTTTTCGGCCAACTACTATGTATTTGCCAGGGGCCTGCAGGCCCTTCCTCCCGGCCATGGCCTGAGGCCCTGGTTCCCCTGGGTTTTCTGGGGAGTTGCCAGCCTTTACGTGGCCGGACGTTTCCTGGAGAAGTGGTCCATGGGCACGGCCAGCGACCTGCTGATCTGGTCCGGCTCGATCTGGCTGGCCGCCCTGCTGTACCTGTTTCTTCTTGTGCTGTTGTATGACATCCTCCGCCTGGCAAACCACCTGCTTCCGTTCTTTCCGGACTGGATAACGGCCCATATGGTAAAAACCCGGCTGGTCCTTTTTGCCGGCACCGTGGCGGTGGTGGCCGCCCTGGTCACCGGAGGGGCCATCAATGCCCGCCATCCCCGCATCAGGTCGCTCGATCTCCGCATCCCCAAGTCCGCAGGGGTTCATAAAGAACTGCATGCGGTGGTCATGTCGGACATCCACCTGGGAACGGTGATCGGCAAACACTTTCTGGGGAAAGTCGTGGAAAAGGTGGACCGCCTCGGTCCGGACATCATCCTCATTGCAGGGGATATTCTCGACGAAGACCTCGGCCCGGTCCTTCGGCAGGATGCCGGCAGAACCCTTGAACGGCTCCATGCCCCCCTGGGGGTTTGGGCAATCATGGGCAACCATGAACACATCGGAGGGTCGGCCGGTGCTGTGGAATTCCTGACCCGGCATGGCATCACCCTGCTGCGCGACAGCGTGGCCTGGATGGACGGGTTCACCCTGGTGGGAAGGGAGGACCGGGACAAGGCCCGTTTCAGCGGAACGGCCCGAAAAAGCCTGGAGGAACTGCTGGAGAAGGTTGACCTCAATCATCCCGTAATCCTGCTGGACCACCAGCCCTATTACCTGGAGGAGGCCGCCGCCCTGGGGGTGGACCTCCAGTTGTCGGGACATACCCACCACGGACAGCTCTGGCCCCTGAACGCCATTACCAGCGCCCTGTTTCCCATCAGCAAGGGCTATGGGAAAATAGGCAACATGCATGCTTACGTGAGCAATGGCTTAGGCACCTGGGGACCCCCCGTGCGCATCGGCAACAGGCCCGAGATCGTCAGCCTGAGAATCCGGTTCGAATGAACCACGACCAGGCCGGAAATCTTTCTGAGATAGGGAAAAAAGGGAGTTTGTAACAGGTGGATCCGGGCCCATCACCCGGCCGGCACCTCCCCCCCGGGTTCGGGGCTTTTCCGGCGTTCCTGCTTTTTCTTCCTGCCGAACAACCATCCCAGAACCTGGCTAACCCCGGACAGCATGCGCTGGGCATAAGAAAAGCCTGCGGCAAAGCGGGAAAGTAAAGAGGTCAGGCTTACCAGGCCCTGTATGGCATGGAGGCTTGACAGGAGTTGGTTCTCGGCCAGCAGCATGTCGTAGCGCAGGCGGGATTTCTCCAGTTTGATGTCCCGGAAATTGCGTATGTGCCGGAATCGTTTGAAATCGGTCATGGATGCGGTGTATCAGGGCCCTTCTCCTCCCCATGGAAAAACAATTCGGCCAGGTGGCGCACCACACAGGACCCGAATATTTTCCTGCGGAAGCCGTAAAAAATCAGCGCCAGCAACAGGTAGAAACCTCCGGCTGCCAGCAGCCCATACTCCAGGCTGCCCAGCACCCTGCCCAAATACAGGGCACCGGCGCCCGAGAGAAAGACCAGGCCAATGAAAAGCAGGACAAGGGCCACGGCATTCCCCAACAGGGAAGTCACCAGCCTGGCCGCCTTTTCAAAAGCCAGCAGCCCGTAGTAGGACAACTTGGTTTCCAGGTATTTTCGCAGGCTTTCCTGCAACCCGGACAGGTGGTCAAGAAATGATTTTCCGTCCATCAAGGCTTGGTTGGTGGATTATTTATCCTCCGGAGCAGCTTTCTTGATCCTGGCTTTGGCCTCGTTGGCATACTGGTCTACCTGTCCTTTGAGGTCATCAATTTTTTTGGTGACCTGGTGCACCGCATCTTCCGAGTATTCCTTGGCCTTTTTTTCCAGTTTCTTGCGGGTCTCGGCCCCGCTGCGGGGGGCAAACAGAACACCGGCGGCAACCCCTACGGCGGCACCAAAAATGAACCCTACGATGGCTTTTCCTGTCGACTTATCCATAATACAATCTATTTACCGTTAAACATATGATTAAACATAAAAAGCAAAATTCATTCGTCTACATGACAAACTATTTCGTTTTTAACAAATATAGCGAAAAAAGGGGGGAAATGCAACGAACCGGGCAAAAACCTTCCAGAAACCGCCCCATTCCCCAATTTTTTACGGCCAGGCGTTCAATCTATATTTTTTTTACGTAGTTTAGTACACAAAGGTTTCCGGCAGGGACAAGCTTTCCAGGACAAACCGGCGTTTATCCGGGCCTCCCGGCACGATGCCGGCAGGGTACGTCCCGCCTTCTTCCATAAAACCTGTCCCCATGCTAAAGAAAGACATATCCATTCATATATACGAAGCCGGCGGCCTGGACGAACTCGGTCCGGAAGAAAAGCAGCTGGTGGAATTGTCCCGGGAAATGACGGCCAAGGCCTATGCCCCCTATTCGGAGTTCTTCGTCGGGGCGGCTGTCCTGCTTGAGAACGGGGAGATCATCAAGGGAAGCAACCAGGAAAACGGGGCCTACCCGAGCGGCCTCTGTGCGGAAAGGGTGGCCGTTTTCGCCGCATCGGCCATGTTCCCGGGCATGCCCATGAAGATGATCGCCGTGAGCGCCAAATCGCCCAGGCTGTCGATGGATGCCCCGGTATCCCCTTGCGGAGCCTGCCGGCAGGTTATGCTTGAGTATGAAACCCTGCAGGAACGGCCCATCAAATTGTTGCTCAGCAAAGAAAACGGAAAGATCCTGGTGATTGAAAAGGTGGAGGACCTGCTTCCCCTTTCTTTCTCGGGCAACCGCCTGAAAAAGTAAATACGGCCGACGAAACCCCTGCCCGCGGAATGAACTTTGCCGCCCCCCTGGTGTTGTTTCTCCCGCAGGGGCCGTTCCCTGAAAAACAAGCCACATGGTGGCAATAAAACACCTGACCCTATGATGCGCGCCCTATTATCCTCCCTCCTTGCCTTATTCATCATGAGCCACAGCCTCGCCGGGCAGGACAAGCCCGCCTACGCCCTGTTCGACGCCCAGGGCCGTCAGGTCACCTACCAGGCCCTGCTCGAAAGGGCCCTGTCGTCCGATGTGGTGCTCTTTGGCGAGCTGCACAACAACCCCATATCCCACTGGCTCCAGCTGGAACTGGCCACCGACCTGCATGCCAGACTGGGGGAACGCCTCGTCCTGGGGGCTGAGATGTTTGAGACCGACGACCAGATCCTGCTGGACGAATACCTGTCCGGAACGATCGCCGAACGCAATTTCAAGGCAGAGGCCAAGCTGTGGAACAACTATGACACGGATTACCGTCCCCTGGTGGAACTGGCCAGGGAGCAAGGGTTGCGGTTCGTTGCCACCAACATCCCCAGGCGTTATGCGGCCCTGGTGAACCGGCTGGGCTTCGAGGCACTGGAAGAACTGGGCGAGCAGGCCAAAAGGCTGCTGCCTCCCCTGCCCGTGGCTTACGACCCTGAATTGCCGGGCTACAAAGCCATGCTCGACATGGGGGGCATGCCCGGCCACACCAACGAGAATTTTCCCAGGGCCCAGGCGATCAAGGATGCCACCATGGCCCATTTCATCTACCAGAACCTGTTAGGGGGCGGGGTGTTCCTCCATTTCCACGGAGCCTATCACAGCAACCATTACGAAGGCATTGTCTGGTACCTCAGGCGGTTGAGCGAGCGCCTGGGACAACTGACCATCAGCACGGTGGAACAGGAAGAAACCGGCAGCCTGGAGGAAAGCCACCTCGGAATGGCAGACTTCATCATCGTGGTCCCGGCCACCATGACCAAGACCTACTGACCCCCTGCGCCAGCCTGTCCTCCCATTTCAAGCAGTTCATCAACCGCCGCATGCAGGAGGTCATCTGACACTTCCATGCGGGGTATTCCGCTCCCGGAACGGGCCTTGTCGACCCCGGACTCCAGTGGCAACCCTTCCTGGCTGAGGCAGGCAGCCAGCCCGGCCGCCTGCAGGCGTTGCCCCAGGTATTCCTGTTCGGTTTGTCCCGGGGTGGGAACCAGCAGGGCCTTCTTGCCGAATACCGAAAGGTCCATCAGGCTGGAGTATCCGGGACGGCAAACCACCACCCCGGATTCTTTTAACAACCAGGCAAGGGGCCTGTCAGGCAAGTGGTCAAAGACGGCCAGCCGACAGTTCCCGGGCAGGTGATCCGGCATATAAGACCGGTCCTGGCCAGCCCCACTCCCGACCAGACCACGCACCATAACGGCAGAAAAGGACAAACCGGCCAGCTGTTCCACCAGCAGTTGCTCGAACAGGCTTCGCTGGGGCTCGGGACCCGACAGCAGCAACAATAAAAAGTCCGGCGGGAAATCCTCCGGCAGGGGATTGTCTGTGGGCTGCACGGCCAGGTCCCTGAACCGTGAAAGCGGACCCAGGTACCGCACCCGTCCGGCCAGCCGCCCTCCATGCGAAAGGGTCCCGGAAAGATTGCAGGTCCCGGGAAAATCCGGAACCCAGCAAGCCGAAAAACGGCCAATCAACCAGTGGTTGACCCGGTTCATCAGCCCGCCCGCCCAGGCCATCCCCCTGGGCGGCCTCAGGTTCAGCTGGTGACCCATGAAGACGCAGGGAACCCTTTTGGTGAACAAACCATAGCGGTTGTCCGACACCACCCACCCGGCCCCGGTCTCCCGCACCAGGTCCTGCAGGCGCCTGTGCTCCGACCGGACCGAATACAACAGCCCCGGCAGCTGGCGCATCAGGGACCAAGTCATGGACAGGGAGCCTCCTCCGCCAGGGTAGCGCACTGCCTTGCCGGGAAGGGAAAGGAAACGCACCGCGGGGGAAGAAGGGGGGCCGCCGGACGGAAAAGCCTTCCTGAGGAACTCCAGGGCGTCCCCGCCCGCCGCCACCACCACCTTCATGCCGCGGTCAAGAAAAATCCGGATCAGGGGCACGCATCGGGTGGCATGTCCCAGTCCCCAGTCGAGCGGACATACCAGGACGGGGGGCAGGCATTTATCTGGATGATCCACCCCGTAAATGTACAATTTTTGAGAAACCGAACCGCTCACAGGATCCCCCACCCTCCCCCCGGGGCGCCGACATGCCCCGACCGAGAGGCCGGACAGGGGCACGCCTCCGGCTCAAAGCAGGCGGAAGCAACTCAAGGAGTGGACCGTTTGGCCGCCTGCTTGCCCATCCGACAAGGAAACCCGGTATCTTAGCCCACACAACCAATCACCACCCCATGAACAACCTGCCCGAAAAGGAACTGCTGCACCTGATCGCCCTGGGGATGGTTCACGGGATCGGGGCGGTCCGGGCAAAAAAACTGGTCGAGGCCTGCGGATCGGCCGCTGCCGTGTTCTCGGATCCAAGGGGGGCCACTGACCTGGCGGGAGGCATGGGGGCGTCCCTGGCGGCCGGTATCGAAAGGTTCAGCGACTTCGCAAGGGCCAAAGCGGAGCTGGCATTCGCGCAAAGGCACGGCATCCGCATCTGCAGCTGTATGGACGTAGACTACCCTCCCAGGCTGCGGCAATGCGAGGATGCGCCCCCGCTTTTGTATATCAAGGGGGAAGCAGACCTTAACGCAGACCGGATGGTCGCCGTGGTCGGGGCCCGGCACATGTCTGCCTACGGAAGAAAAAAATGCGGGGGGATCATCGAAGGCCTCGCGCGGCACGGCGCCGTGGTGGTCAGCGGCCTGGCCCACGGGGTCGATGCCTGTGCCCACCGGGCGGCTCTGGAGAACGGGCTTACGACCGTGGCCGTACTGGGCCACGGCCTGGACAGGCTATATCCAGCACAAAACGCCGAACTGGCCAGGCGCATCCTCCGCCAGGGGGCTCTGGTCACGGAGTTTCCCAGCGGCACCGTGCCCGACCGGGAGAACTTTCCCCGGCGCAACCGCATCATTGCGGGCCTGTGCGACGCGGTGGTGGTGATTGAGGCGGCCATCACGGGAGGTGCCCTCATCACGGCGGAAATAGCCAACTCCTACAACCGCGACGTCTTTGCTTTGCCGGGGCGTACCACCGACCCCTACAGCATGGGGTGCAATAAGTTGATAAAGAGCCACAAGGCAAACCTGATCGAAAGCGCGGAGGACCTGGAGTTCGTCCTGGGATGGGACCCCCTGCCCCACCTGAATCCATCCCGGCAGGCCAGCCTTTTCCCGCCCCTGACCCCGGACGAGCAACGGCTGGCAGAGCTGTTGCGGGCACGTCAGCAGGCGGACACCGACCTTCTCTCGGATGAAACAGGCCTTCCGGCGGGCAGGATATCCTCCCTGCTGCTGACCCTGGAACTCAAAGGACTGGTGGTGTCGCTCCCCGGAAGGCTGTATGCCTTGAAAGACGGAGCATGAGGCCGCAACCGCGGCCCATGGGTCCAATAATAATCAAGAAACGGGACGCGGGCCTGCTCAGACCTCCGACAGCAGGTTGTCCAGGTTCTCAAACTTCAGCTGGTAGTCTTCCACCGACCGCCGGATCACCTCCCTGGCCTCGTCGGCATCGTAGGTGTGGGTGATCTCCACATCCAGCTTGGTATTGGGCAGGTCTTTATACGTCAGAAAGTAATGCTGCAGGCGCTCCACCACGGGCGGGGGACATTCCCTGATCGTCCGGATCCCCCCATACACTGCATCATCCTTCAGCACGGCGATGATCTTGTCATCGGCCTGGTTGCGGTCGATCAGGCGGAAGCCGCCGATGGGGATGGCCTCCACCAGGATATCCCCGTGGGAGATGGACTTCTCGGTCAGGATACAGATATCCAGCGGGTCATAGTCCCCCACAATATCCTCCCTCC